>Ga0163162_10008282_pt1 | contig 10146 bp, 8 predicted proteins | sample S55metaG_FD_115310 | JGI IMG/M metagenome (GOLD analysis project Ga0163162, IMG submission 115310) | Switchgrass rhizosphere microbial communities from Kellogg Biological Station, Michigan, USA - S5-5 metaG | ecosystem: Host-associated > Plants > Roots > Rhizosphere > Soil | place: USA: Michigan...
AAGTTGTGTTCGGGAAGCTCCTCCTTTTAATGAAGGTTACTGGCTTTCCAGGCAAAGAGGTGAAGTAGTATACAGTTCTTCTTCCTGCCCTTACTACGTTATTCAAACGAATTTTGGATACACGGTCGCGGCATCATTGAACAGCAAACCATTTGTGGGTGATGTTTTATATGGCGATTTTAATTATTATGGAGTTAAGGATGTTTATAACCGCACGGAAGGGATCATTATAAGCAGTGACGTAAAAGAGTACGGGCTCACTTACAACGGGTCACAGGATGCCCTTGATTACTATTGCTATTAAAAAAAGCGAAGAAATTTCTTCGCTTTTTCTGGTCTTTCCTTTAAATAGTTTTTCTGCATCGATACCTGCATTCCATTTTGTATCTCTGGCAATCGTATTTGGGTTTTTGTTCCACTTTTTGTGTTGCTGTGGTCCCGGTCTTCTTGGTAAAGCTAATAGGAATTCCCAGCGTGGCACCCCAACCGGATAATTTTGAATTCAACATCGTTGTCGTCGTTTTGCCACCAGATTCCGAAGTGAAGCTGGTTGCATTGTCGCCAAGGCCTTTAAAATAATTCACACTTAAAGTAAAGAGTCTTTTTTCATTTTTTGCAAATTCGAAACCCATGCCGGTAAGCAATGTGGTCTTATTATTGCCGGCATTGTACGTGTAATTATTTTGCGTTCCGGCAGGAGCAACCACAAGGTCTTCTACGTTCGATGGTATGAATCCCACACCTGCTGAGGGCTGAAGACGAAAAGACCACCCCTTGTTCTGTGGTTTTGTTTTTTCTGTTTTTTCTGCAGTGGTTGATTTCCTGGAGCCGCAACCCGAATACGAATAGGAACGACTGCATCCGGACGAATAATAGCTGTGATTACCTGTTGCTGTCTCGACTGTCTTGGCGCTGGAAGTTTTGTTGGCTGAAGTTTGCTTTTTGAAAAAGATCGGTTTGCTGGTGTATTGCAAACCTGCCTGGAGTTGCGCTTGCATTTTGCCCATCGAAGCGTTATACTCTGTCATTCCTTTTTCGGGATCATTAAAAGCATAACTCACCAGAGAACGGCTGGTCGATATGCCAGCGAAAGGACCAAATCCATTCTTGAATTTGTAATCAGCCCGGAGGCCAAATTTTGGTTGGAATTGCGTCAGCGGTGAAAAATACGGAAGATTGTTGTAACTGATTTTTGTGTTTGAATTCTCAAAACCTGCCTGGGGAAGAATGGTGAATTGAGAGTTTGCTGTCAATGTAATCCCAGCAAACACCGCGATTAGAACTGGGCATCTCATAACTTAAAGTTTTTAGGTGTAAAGTAATTTAAGGTAATTCCCCGAAACAGAAAATTGAACTTTATGAACGGTTTTTACAAGGGACGGATCTGCCATTTGCATGCAAAAAATAATTTCTATTTTAAAAAAATATTGAATCAAAAAAAGTACCCCGGGGGAAACCGGGGTACCTGATACCAAAACCAACTATTACCAAAACCAATTCTTACAGGTGGACATCACACTATCTTCATTTAATTATTCAAAGCTCCGTTATCGATCCAGCATATGATCGTGTTTTTTTGTGTGTTTGTTAAACTTCCAGTCTTTGGCATTAGTCCGGACAATATTGCTGTGCGTATATCTGTATGAGCATTGGCTATTGCAGAATAAGTAAGCAATGCACCGGGGCCATTGATGCTTCCTGTACCATGGCAGCTTGAGCCCGTAGCACATGTCGCTTGTATAATTGGGTTTACATCAGCTGAAAAAGTTTTCGCAACTGTACTACAATCTACAGCACCGTTATTGCTGTCACTTTTCGTGGTCGTGTCAACTGATTTGCTGCAGGCAAATAAGGCGGCTGTAACAATAAGAACTATCCCAATCTTTTTAGAGAGCCCGAATTTTTGTTTCTCGTTTTTTTCCATTTAGTTCATCTGATTTTTTTTGAAGTGATTATTACTTGCATGTATCGCTAAATGTTTTTGCCTGGTTGTTCAAATAGTTTGTTAAAACGTCGGACATTTTAGCCCTGGGTTGTTTCTAAATTGATAGATCAATCCTACTGTGTGTGTCAGGTAGCTGTCTCTTCGTGAATCATTCGCGGCTTTACTGAACCCATCCAAGTAATCAGTGAATGTGAACCTGTAAGAAGTCTCAGCATTGACCGAGATGCTTGGTGAAATAGGATACCTTATTCCAATTCCCATTGGGAAAACTGGGATTAAGGCGGGTAATGGATGTTGCTGGTCAGCTGCCAATCCTGAAAGAGTTTTTGGCTCCGAACTAAAGTACTCCGCATTAAAACGACTCCAGTCACGTTTTATATTTAAAAGACTAACTCCTAACCCGGCAAACAAATAGGGAGACAAGCCCCGGTATTGCTTCGACATGTTGTTTCTGAAAATGTTAGCCACGAGTAATTCCGATAATTCTAATGCTGGTGATTTAAAATTAAAATTTCGTTGCTGCCTGTATGCAGGAACTAAGTATTTTGCGTCGTCGCCCTTTAATCCTCCTAAAGCAAGATTTGTTCGTAAAGAAAATAGCGGGCTCACTATTCTGTTTACAAAAAGACTTAATCCGGGCTTTAGCGTTTTGTATGAGCCGAATTGCGAAGGCGTCAAATCGCCCTGGTACACAAATACGCCGGCATTTAGCCCGATCTCAAATTTTGAAAAGACGGACTGACCCGCTGCCAATAAATAAATACTGGAGAGGATAAACAGCAACACACTTTTCGCCATGATAGCTTTAATTGGTTTAGATCTTAATAAGCAGCAAAGTTTTGACAAGAAACTGTCAGCTATTCAAGGGTCGGAATTATTAAGCTACGGGGAAAACAATGTAGAGTTATGGAATAGGTAATAAATGTAGCTCTATGACAAAAGTTTTTTGAGAAGGTTTATTGTTGATAAAAAAATATGATCGATAATCTTTGCCAGCTTAACATTTTTTTAATTGCACAATCGCATTGCATTCGATAGTTTTATTTGCGCGATGAAAACTGAATCGCCTATTCTTTTTCAATGGTCAATACCAATGCAGAATAAGTGGTGGGGATCGTCACAGAGATACCTTTTTCTATAAGGAGTTTCCCGGAAAAAATGCCAATGGTTTTATTGTCTTCGTAAGAATATATTCTATAGCGGCTTGTTGCCTCAAGACAGGGTATTCTAAACTTTCGGTTCGTGTCAGGCGAATTATTCCTGTAAAAAAACATCAATCCTCCTTGTTTTTCCCTATTGATGCGGTAACAGCCATCCCAGTTGCTATCGGTTGGACGGTCGAAAACATCATAGAGCTGAAAATATTTGGTATACTGATATTTTTTTTCAAGTTTTTTAAGATAGCCATTCCATTTTGTATAAAATAATTGTTGCCCCCGGGAAAGTTTTCGTGGATCGCCTACTAATACCACGGTGGAAGAAGCCAAAGAAAAATACACAAATTTATAATTGGAGAAATTTAAGGATTGATCTCCAATGAGCAGAGTTGAGGTTGGAATTACTCTTGACCGGTCAAAATTCATTTGACGAATTGAAATAGGACCAGCGGGGGCGTCTTGACCAAAATTAGTGATCCAGCTCAAGTCGCTGTGTTCAATAAGGGCATAATCCGCGATATTGTAGCGGCCCCATACTTCAAAAGTGCAATCGATCAACAATTGCGGAAATTCCTCGTGCAAATCATCCATGAGGTGCGTCATTCGCTCATAGATTATCCAATATGAAGAAGCTCTGTCCTTATAAAGTTTTGAGCTATTACTTTCGTAATCCCCGGTGCGCTCCGGGTCGTGTACATAGGCAGAGCTAACAATAGACAAGTCAAACTTTATATAAGGGATCCCTAATTCCCTGACATAGCCGCCTACAAGTTTTTTGATATATTCATAATAAGGGGAACCAAGCGACATAATTTTTAACGCGTCGTGCCAACCGGGACCCTCCGGGGGCAGGCTCATATCATGCAGGTTAGCGGGTAAGCCATTTTTATCCTTTACTAACCAATCAGGATGTTGTATGGCAACTTTACTCTTTGCATTGACGACAGCGGCCGTGAACCATAGGCCGGGTTGCATTCCTTTTTTGCGGATGTATTCACAAATGGATCTTAGACCTGCCGGGAATTTTGTGCTATCCGGAATAAAATCACCCGAATATTTGTACCACCCGGCATCAATTATGAAAAGATCAATACCTGAACCAGCCAACTTGTCCGTGCAGCCTTTGATCGTCTTTTCATCGATGTTGTCAAGAAAAGGTCTCCACGTGTCATAGAGGGTCAATGGTTTTTTTGCCCGGCTATATTGACTTACTCCGAGATATTTCCTTATGAACTCTTTATACTCATTTTCAAATCCATCCTGCCACTTGGCCGAATTGAAGACATAAATAAAAGTTTTCGGGCTGGTAAAAGTTTCATTTGGACTTAACCATTTTTTAAATGGAAAGGTTTCATTGATGTGGCGCATGCCCATTTGTATACAACCATGGACCTGTGTGTAGATTTCTGTGTTTTTCAAGACGCCGGGTGCTTCATTGCCAAATACAGCGCCCTGGCGAGCGGCCAGGTTGAAAAGTACTATGGCCGCGTCATTGTGATCTCCCTTATATGGAATTCGATTTATGTTTGTGCCATAACTTGAATAAACTTCATTGTCGAATTTATCTACTACCTGGAAACGCAATTTTTCCACATCCACGTTAGTTAGAACTAAGTCGTTTCCACTTTCATTAACCACAGATAATTGTTTCCGCACCAGCGGCAGGTTTTGATAAAGCTCATATAATAGTTGAATATAAACTTTCGGAAATGGCGTTTCCAGCACGACAGTTAGCGACTGAGTGGCTTCCGCGCGACGAAAGAAATGTGTTTTATAATGACAATTTCTTCCATCCACGGTGCTGTCATTGATGTTTATACTGAATTCCTCTGTGTCGGGGTTGACATAATTTTGACTGGACTTTTTATTGATAAATGCTACGGAATAAAAACCCGTGGAGTCTTTTGAAAAACGCAGGACGCGGGCAACTGAGCTGTTTTCAAGAATGAGCGAATCTTTTTGTCCGATGCTCCAATAATAGGAAAGTAAAGAGACCGTGAAAAGCGTGATTTTTTTTACCATCAATCTAAGTTAAAAAAATCCGGTAGATACCCGCAACGGCAATAAATAAATTAGTGGATAGCCAAATTCTATTTGTTTCTCGCTTTCGAAAGTTTATTTTCACGTTACAAAACTTCCTGCATGAAAAACTTCTTTCTGCTGCCCCTGATATTTTTTTCTGTTCAAGTCATAGCGCAATCCACAAAAAAGCTTCATCAAAAGGCTGTTCTTGTTGATACGCATAATGATGTTCTTTCTTCGTCGGTATTGGAAGGAAAGGATATTTCTCAGCGATTAACTACAGGCCAAAGTGATTTTGAGAGATGGAAAGAGGGTGGGTTAGATGTTCAGTTTTTTTCCATATGGACCGACAGAACACCGCGCAATAAGGAGGGGTTTTTTAAAGATGCCAACGAGGAGATCGACTCTCTTGAAATAATTGCTTTGCGAAATCCTTCGCGAATGGTGCTGGCTACAAACTATAAACAGGTCAAAAAAGGAATCCGGCAAAAAAAATTAGTTGGACTCATTGGCGTTGAGGGGGGACATATGATAGAAGACGATCTAAAGAAACTGGACAGCTTACAAAAACGGGGTATGCGGTATATGACGTTAACATGGAATAATAGTACCTCCTGGGCAACGAGTGCGATGGATGAAACGCAACATTCCGACAGTTTGCCCCACAAAGGCCTCACCGATTTTGGAAAACAGGTTGTTCACAGAATGAATGAGTTGGGAGTGATTGTTGATCTTTCTCATACGGGAGAGCAAACTTTTCATGATGCCATTTCCACAACAACAAAGCCTGTTTTGCTTTCACACAGTTCGGTTTGGAGTATTTGTCCCGTTTTCAGGAATGTAAAAGATGATCAGATCAAAGCCGTCGCAAAAAATGGTGGCGTGATCTGCATTAATTTTTATTCTGGATTTCTTGACAGCAATTTTGCAAAAAAAATGGATCAGCTGGAAGGAACTGAAGGAAAAAGAATCAAGGATTCAATAGGCCGCAATATAGACGCCGCAAAACTCAATGAGATCTGGGCAAAATATTTTTCAAAAGAACTGGAACCTTACAGGCCTTCTATTTCAAAATTGGTTGATCACATTGATTATATCGTGAAACTGGTAGGCGATGACTATGTGGGTATCGGTTCGGATTTTGACGGCGTTTCGTCATTGCCCGTTGGGATGGACGATGTCACCAAATACCCGCTCATCACCGAAGAATTAAAACGAAGAGGATATTCAAATAAATCGATCAAAAAAATTCTTGGAGGCAATGTGCTGCGGGTGATGAAAGCAAACTTTAAATGACGATCAAGGTTCAAGGCACAAGGTATACCGGTTGACCGCTTGTACCTTGCACCTTGTGCCTTGGAAGATTACTATCTCAGGAAAAGAATTTCTCTATATTTTGGCAGATACCATTCCCGATCATCCACCAACAGCTCTAGTTTGTCTACATGATAACGGATGTCATCAAAAAACTTTTCTTTTACCTGGCTGCAGTAGGCGATCGCACGTGTCCTTGTGTTTGAAATATTATTACATTCTTTCCTGGCCTGTATCATTTGCTCTACCAGCTCACTTGTCTTACTGATGTGTTCTGAAATTTTTTCCAGGATATGTTTTTGATTACAATACGCCGATTCGGGTAAGCCGGACTCTTTTAATCCACGGATATTATTTGCCAATAAATTTTGATAGCGGATCGCCGCGGGCAAAATATGGCTCGTTGCCAGTTCGCCCATGATACGTCCTTCGATCTGCACTTTTTTAATATATTTTTCCAATTCGATCTCGTGCCGTGCTTCTAACTCCGCATGGGTATAAATATTATTTTCCTCAAACAATTTTTTTGCCTTGGCGGTCACCATAAAGTCCAGGGCAAGTGGAGTGGTTTTTACATTCGGAAGCCCTCTTTTCTCCGCTTCTTTTTCCCATTCTTCGCTGTAATTGTTTCCTTCGAATAAAACTTTTTCGCTTGAAACAATGTATTGACGAATGATGTGCATGATGGCTATTTCTTTCTTTTCGCCTTTATCAATCAATGCGTCCACATCGTTCTTAAACTTAGTCAGCGTTTCAGCCACTATAGTGTTTAATGCAGTCATGGCATTGGCACAGTTCGCCGAAGACCCGACTGCACGGAACTCAAATTTATTTCCTGTAAAAGCAAAAGGAGAAGTGCGGTTGCGGTCGGTATTATCCATTAATAATTCCGGAATGCTTTTGTGAATATCGATCTTTAGCATGCTTTCATCCTGCTCATCCATTTTTTCAGACACTCTTTTCTTCACATCTTCCAAAACCTTATAAAGATATTCACCGATGAAAACGGAAATGATGGCCGGCGGTGCTTCGTTCGCCCCCAGGCGATGATCATTTGGAGCTGAAGCGATCGATGCTCTCAGTACGTCAGCATAATCGTATACAGCCTTTATTGTGTTCACAAAGAAAGTGAGGAACATGAGATTTGTCTTTGGCGTCTTACCGGGGGCTAACAAGTTTACACCAGTATCCGTAGCCATGCTCCAGTTGTTGTGTTTGCCGCTACCATTTATACCCGCAAATGGTTTTTCATGCAAAAGCACTCGCAATTTGTGACGGGTGGCCACTCGGCTCATAACATCCATCAGCAAAGTGTTGTGGTCAACAGCCAGGTTTACTTCTTCAAAGATGGGGGCACACTCAAATTGAGCGGGTGCCACTTCATTATGACGGGTGCGTAAAGGGATACCCAACCTGTATGCCTCTTCCTCATAATCTCTCATAAAGGCATAGACCCTTTCAGGAATAGATCCAAAATAATGGTCTTCCAGTTGCTGTCCTTTTGCAGAGCTATGACCAAAGACTGTTCTGCCACAAAGAATAAGGTCAGGCCGGGCATTGTGTAAACCTTCATCAATTACAAAATATTCCTGTTCCCAACCAAGAGTGGCTGTCACTTTTGTAATGTTCTTATCAAAGTAATTGCAAACATCAACGGCCGCCCTGTTCAATGCTTCAAGAGCCTTTAACAAAGGCGCCTTGTAGTCAAGCGATTCACCGGTATAGGAAACAAAAATGGTAGGAATGCACAGAGTCTTTCCCTGGCCGATCTCCATGATGAATGGTGGAGATGAAGGATCCCATGCTGTGTACCCACGGGCTTCGAATGTGGCACGCAAACCGCCGCTTGGAAATGACGAAGCATCCGGCTCCTGTTGTATCAGCGCATCCCCCTCAAATTGTTCAATAGGTGTTCCATCGCTTTTTATTGTAAAGAATGAATCATGCTTTTCTGCAGTGGTCCCGGTCAAAGGTTGAAACCAGTGTGTAAAGTGAGTAACTCCTTTGGATTCGGCCCATGCACGTATGCCATTTGCGATCTGGTGCCCCATGGCTCTGTCGATCTTCTGGGCCGTTTTTATCGAAGACATCAAGCTCTTGAATGCTTCGTCGCTCAAAAATTGTCTTGCGGTCTTTAGGGTAAAAACATGTTCGTTGAAGATGGCCGTGATCTTTGCCGATCCTTCCACATTTGTCTCCTGGCTAGTACTGAGGTTATTAATTGCATTGAAACGAAGTGACATAAAGGGTTTTTTTTAAGGCTTTAAAAGTATAGAAAAATTAAAGAGGGTAAGCTCACGCTTACCCTTTATTATTTTAATTGTGCAAAATAATATTTTAAGCCACTTTCATGTCTTCTTCTAACAGGGCCAGTTCTACTGCAGCTGATTTAACTGTTTTAATAATTCTTCCCGCTACCTTGTAAGGATCTGCCGCGCTGTTTGGACGACGATCTTCCAATCTTCCTCTCCAACCTCTCTCAATCGTGCTGATCGGAATTCTGATCGAAGCGCCACGGTCAGAAATGCCATAGGTGAATTCATCAATAGCCGCTGTTTCGTGTTTGCCTGTTAAGCGCAGATGATTGTCTGGTCCGTAGACTTCGATATGCTCTTGTATCACTGGCTTAAATGCTTCGCATATTTTCTCAAATGTCTCGCGATTGCCCGCATTTCTCATGATGCCATTCGAGAAGTTGGCATGCATACCGCTACCGTTCCAATCGAGGTTGCCCAATGGTTTGCAATGCCAGTTAACTGCAACACCATATTTTTCTCCAATTCTTTCAAGGAGATAACGCGCTACCCATATTTCATCACCGGCTTGCTTAGCGCCTTTTGCAAAAATTTGAAATTCCCACTGGCCTGTTGCTACTTCGGCATTGATCCCTTCAACGTTCAGACCGGCATCAAGGCATGCGTCAAGGTGTTCTTCAACAATTGCACGTCCGTAAGCATTTTTTGCTCCCACTGAACAATAGTAAGGACCCTGGGGCCTGGGAAAACCGCCTTCAGGAAAACCAATAGGGCGGTCAGTGTCAGGGTTCCATAAAAAGTATTCTTGTTCAAATCCGAACCAGAAGTCGTTGTCATCATCTTCAACGAGTGCGCGACCATTCGATTCGTGCGGTGTTCCATCAGGATTCAAAACCTCGCACATGACGAGGTAGGCATTTTTTCTTTGAGGGTCAATGGTTACGAAAACAGGTTTTAAAAGACAATCCGATGAACCTCCCGGAGCTTGCTCTGTAGAGGAACCATCAAAAGACCACATCGGGGTATTTTCCAGTGTTCCATCATAATCTTTTTCAATTTTTGTTTTGCTCCTCAGGCTTTGGGTCGGTTTGTAACCGTCAAGCCAAATGTATTCGAGTTTTGATACTGACATAAGCTTATAATTTTTATTGTGGCGAATTTTAAGTGCAAAAAAAGCTGATAGTCTAAAATTTTCCAAGTTTTTTCAAAGATAAGGCTAAATTTTCCGCCAAATGTGGAAAAAATATGAAAAAATAGTTCGAAAAGAGCGAAATTATACCTCGGAGGGGTCGGTTTTTATAACATTATTCTTAACGTTAATATTAGAGAAGACCAGTTTATTTATCTTTTGCCAATTTATCCTGCAAAACAGTGGTGTCAGGAGCAGTGGAAGAATGATGCTCCTGTATCTGACAATGGCGCCAATATTATTGACCGAATAGCCGATCGTTAT
>Ga0163162_10008283_pt1 | contig 10146 bp, 5 predicted proteins | sample S55metaG_FD_115310 | JGI IMG/M metagenome (GOLD analysis project Ga0163162, IMG submission 115310) | Switchgrass rhizosphere microbial communities from Kellogg Biological Station, Michigan, USA - S5-5 metaG | ecosystem: Host-associated > Plants > Roots > Rhizosphere > Soil | place: USA: Michigan...
GGAAGCTGAGAGGTAACGCGTGGCAACACGGCTTTAATGCCGTTGATTACTTCAACGGTATTCGCACCGGATTGTCGTCGGATATCCAACGTCACGGTGGGAACGCCATTTAGACGCGACAACGAACGTTGTTCTTTTGTTCCGTCTTCGACGTGCCCGACGTCACGTAGTCGAACCGGAGAACCGTTAACATTCGCGATTACGAGGTCGTCAAATTGTCGCGGGTCGGTGAAACGACCGAGGGTGCGCAGCGTCAACTCTTCTTTGCCGGTGTTGACATTACCGCCGGGAACGTCGGCGTTTTGTCGAGCAAGCGCCTGGCGGATTGTAGAGATAGGAATCTGATAAGCGGCCAGCCGATCGGAATCGATCCAAACATTAATGGCGCGGTCCAATCCACCAACTACGTTAACTTCACCGACGCCGCTCACGCGTTCAAGTTGCACGCGAACCGTTTTATCGGCGAGTTCGGTCAGTTCACGTAGCGAACGATCGGCGGTGAGTGCAAGCGTGATAACGGGAGTACTGTCATTATCAAACTTCTGCACCACTGGAGGCGTGGCGTCTTCCGGAAGTTGTCGACCCAAAGTGGCGACGCGATCGCGAACGTCCTGGGCAGCTGATTCGAGATTTCGATCGAGTTTGAAAGTGGCAATTACGATTGATGTTCCCTGACCGGAAACTGATCGCAACTCACTAATACCGTCAACGGTATTAATCACTTCTTCTACTTGTTGCGTTACGAGTGCTTCAACTTCTTCGGGCGCTGCGCCAGGAAGATTGGTGCGCACGCTGACTGTTGGCAAGTCAACTGAAGGAAATCGATCGACGCCGAGTTTGAAAAAACCAGCCGCACCAACCACGACCAATGACAACACGATCATGGTCGCGAACACCGGACGACGAATACAAATTTCGGCTAGTTTTTGCATTTAGGAAAAATTGGGGAAGGGGCTGCTTTGTACTTTGCGTTTTGTACTTTGTACTTAGTGCTTTGTACTTTGATTCAGCTCACTATCTGGAGCGAACTCTACTAAGCACCAAGCCTCAAAGCGCCAAGCTCCAAGCTCCACGGACAAAGTACCAATGTCATGCCCCAAGCTCAAAGCTTTCCGAGTCCCCTACTCAACCACATGAACGTCCTGGCCCGTTTGTAAATTCCCCGGTTCCAGGATCACCTTTTCACCAACGTTTACTCCAGCAACGATCTCTGTAAATTCGCCATTGCGACGACCGGTCGTGATCGGTTTCTCAAGTGCCTTGCCGTTTTGCACGACCAGGACCTTTTCAATACCTGCGAAGTTAACAATTGCGTTGTTCGGAACTGTCACGGCCATCTTCGCATCATTCGTGGCAATCTCAGCGTGCGCAAAAGAACCGGGTCGCAGTTTTCCGTTATTTCGAACGTCAGCTTCAACTACAAGGATTCTGCTTTGTTCGGCGATCACGGGGCTCAATCGAGTGATTTGCCCGGTATAAACATTCGAGTCGCCATCGATCGTAACGCGGACACTTTGTCCCGGTCGCACTGTATGCGAATCCCGTTCAGGAATCTCGGCGCGCAGCCTTAGAGGATCCATGCGAACGATGTTTACCACCGGCGCTCCGGCGGCAAGATATTCACCCATGCTCGCGCGCTTTTCCTGAACGATGCCATCAAGCGGAGCAACTACGCCTGTGTCTTTCAGTTGTTGCCGAGCTAACGCCAATTCCGATCGACGTTGCGCCAATACACCCTGACGATTGCGAATCTCTTCATAAGCATCCTGGTATCGACCTTCCGCAACTTTGAAAGTTGCGTTTGCAGTGTCGAATTCCGCTTTGGCGATAACTCCCTGCTCGACAAGCTTCTGTGCGCGATCGCGATTGTGTCGGGCTTCATCTAAGACGGCGCGAGCCTGCCGAACGGTTGCAGTCTGTTCAGGATCAACGGTGTCATCCGTCCCATCGGGTGCTAATCCGAGTCGGGCTCTGGCTTGTGCTAAGGATGCTTCTGCTTGCTGAACGCGTAGTTGGTAATCCTGCGGTTCAAGCTGAGCGATGACTTGCCCTTTAGTTACTACTGATCCGAGATCGACGCCGATCGTCCTAAGACGTCCAGGAACTTTCACACTGACGGTAGTTTGATCGAACGCAGCCAACGTTCCGTTGGCAGTTACGGTTTCGCCAAATGGCGCTTCAACTACTGCCGTAGTCTTGACGTCGCGGATATTTTTCGCACCGCCAGGTGAACTCTGTTTTGCTGATGCAGGGTAGTCGCTTTTGCAAGATGTCAAAAGAAGGAGCGCAAATGCAATAAACGTCAGGACTGCAGCTTTAGATTGTGTCTTGTCGGGGTGCACCAGTTCAGGCATAAACACAGAGCAGTTTAGCACGGACATTGCGGAAGAACGGAATGAACCAGGAATAAGGAGCGCGGTACGGAGGTGTGGTACTGACGCAAACGTGTCGCGTTCACGCGGCAGCTCCGCAGGCTAAGACGCTTCTTGTGCAAAGCCGCAACGTAGCAAAGGCTGGAGTTTCGGTGTATTCAGAAACTCCGCCGAAATAGATATGAGAGCTTGATGAAGAAAGTTCTGCCATTACGACGAAGTCCGGGTTCGAGCAGATTGGTGAAGGGATTAAAGCCGTTTCGACTGAGGTCATCGTTATAACCCACATAAAATGCAGTACCTGGATTAGGTGTCCAGCCAAAGAGAAACTGTCCCTTAACGTCTGAACCCAGAGTGTCATAATCGAGACGTCCGCGCGCAAAAATGAAACGCGTGAACTGGTAGGTAGTCCGCATTGATAGAATGTTTTCGTCGAAGGCTAGCCTGTCCGAATCGTAACGACGCAGACGATCCTTGGTGTAATTAAAACTTGCATTGAGTGCTGCAGTTGGCTGGTAAGTGACACCCGCGTCGAAATGCCAACTGTCGCCTGGACCAGGATCCTGCGGAGCCAAACAGATCGATGGTAGTGGAGTTGTATTGCAGCGGCCGGCTGCGATGTTTGCATCCCTGGCTAACGCCGGCGGACTTGCTCGCGGATACTTTGGACCAGCGCCAAAATCGTAATCCATCGCGCCCCAGTTGCGACCAAAGAACATGTTGAAGTTGTACTTCTTACTCGGATTAGATCCGGCATAGACGTAGAAGCCTTTACTCGGCGAAGATCGTTCATTGTCTTCACCCGCAAACGTGCACGTATTTTTTGCAACACAATCGCTGTTCGGCTGTCGCGCAGCGCCAAACTCATTCTCAAAGACGCGTTCATATCCATAGTCAACACCAAAACCGAGGAACGTGTCCTTTACCATTCGCAGTTGCAGCTGACTCTCATTGTTAAAGTTTTGCGAACGGCCCTGCCAGTCGAAATTCACATTCACATCGTTGTAAACGCGCCAGGAAATCAGTTTTGCTTTGGGCTTCGGCTCTGAGTTGTATCGGACAAACCAGTTGGGGTTATTTGTGTTGTTGCGGCGGTTAAAGCCGACATCAGCACGGTAATAACGAGTGCGTCCGACCATCGAAAACTCCTGGCCAAAATGACGCCCATTCTGGTTGTAATCGACGGCGTAGATAAATCCATTTTGTACGCTGTCTCGCGCCACACCTTCATCGGGATAAAAGAAGATATTTCGCGAACGCGTTCCGAGCGCCTGCCAACTAAAGGTCGTTTGCTTGTTCAGACGAAATCGTCCGTCAACTCCGCCCAGCTGATTGTAGGTATCAACAAATTTTCGATAGGTCCCGAGAACACCGATGAATGAATCCGAAGTTCCTATATCGCGCTTCGCACGCAGTACTGCGATATTCGCGTTCTTATCGACGACGCGTGCAGCATCGCAGACAACCGAACCATTGAGCGCTCTGCTTTCCAGGCACCCATTGAGAGAGCCACGTTCGTCCTCACTGAGATTTCCAGGACCGTTGTCACTTGCGAGCATCAGACCAAAACTGTTGCGACCAATCTTTCCCGTAGTTTTGATTGCAATATCCGGATCGACGATCGTCCTGGTATGGACCGCAGCAATCTGCGTCTGAAAAATGTCAATGCCCTCGAGGAAGAATGGACGCTTCTCCGGAAAGAAGATGGGAAAGCGTTGATTTGCAGTGACCACCAACTGATCTGCTTCAACTTGTGCGAAGTCTGGATTGATTGCGAAATCGAGAGTGACTGTTGGTGTTAACGTGTACTTACCTGTGAGTCCCAGATCCAACTTAACTGGTTCGTTCAACATGCGGCCAGGATCCGCCACGAATAGCGGATCGCTCGGAAACACACCGTAGGTACGCGCGCGACGACTTGTCTCTGAAACGGTGAGACTGGGAATCAGTTCGAGGGTACGTTCCGTCGAAAGACCTTCGAGCCCGGCGAGGTGTCCTTCCTGGGCCAGCCAACTGCCCTTATCGCGATCGAGAGGAATCCACATATCAAGCGAGTTGTTCAGCCGTTTTGTTCGACGCCAGAAATGAACTCCCCACAACTTATCTTTTCCAGCCACATAGCGGAGTGATTTAAAAGGAATGGCGACTTCGATCGTGTAACCGTCCTCAGTGAGGAGGCCCTTCGACTCCATGACGATGTCGAGGCTCATGTCCTCGTTCTTACCTTCAGTCCAAATCCCGTCTGCCTGGATACCGAGCGGATTAAAGTCGAATTCGTAGGCGCGGCGTTGATCGTTGAACGTGTCGAATAAGATACCCACGTAGTCGTCGTCCCAAATGTTGTCGCGCTTGGGAACGTTAGCACGCACTTTTGCAGGATCGTCGTAACAGTGAAAAGCGATATACAAGAAGTGAGCATCGTAGCCCAACATCACTTCCGTTTTGTTTGGCGGAACGAGGTTGTCGCCGGGTTGTACCTGGTAGAAGTCTTTGAGGAGTGAAGCTGTTTTCCACACATCATCGTCGAGCTTGCCGTCGATCGTTGGCGGCTTGGCAAACAAGACCATCTTGACTGGAGTAGATTTTTCGGGGGGAAGTGAAAGTGCTGCCTTTCCGGTCTTTACCGCCGCAGACGAAGATGAGGTCGCGGTTCCATGGGCGAGCTTCTCAACAACAGCCGGCGGCGAACTTGACGAGGTGCTGCCGGTGCTGGTGCTGGCGCTTTGTGAGTAGGCGCTCGGAACGCACACCCCAGCTAGAATAATGCTGAGCAAAGCAGCTTTCATTAAAAATGTCCTTAGCCGCAGTCTGAAACGATTACTTATTGCTGTTTCGAGAGCTGCTCGAAAGCTTCCCGCTCAATTGGACGCTTAAGTCCAAAGAACCTTCCCGAGCGCAACCCCAATAGAATTTAAGGAACCTGGTAGTGGGAGCGCAGGCTGCGCTCCGACTACTATTTACCTCGACCTGAGGGTGATTTGACCGTCGCCTGTATTTAGAACAAACACTTTGCCGCCGTTACCAACACGCCATCGCTTTACGCGTCGCGAAGGAGCCATCTCTTCAGTGAGTGATAATCCTTCGTTGGTAACATCACCCTCTGCGTTGGTTTCAACTGTGAAATTTGAATCGGAGGGAACCGTTAATGAGATCGCCCCGTCGCCGGTTCGTGCAGTGAGCGCATTGAAATTGCCATCTAACTTGATTGAACCGTCACCGGTACGCGCATCCAGTTGGCCATCAAACTTAAATACCTGGATATGACCGTCGCCGGTATTTAACTGTAACTGTCCGTTACCGTCGTTAACTTCGATTGAACCATCTCCAGTGCGCAGCGTGATCTCACCGGAAACTCCGTCGAGTCTGAGCGCGCCGTCATCCGAAGCCACATGGAGTATAGATTTGCGTGGCACCCAAACTTCGAACTGGACCGCTCCATCGCGTTCATTGTCGGCAACGGCGACCACTGAGATCGTTGCTCCCTGTTGCTCCGCATTGATGCCTACTTGCTTAAGTGTTTCTTCGTCGTCGCCGCGCTTGGTCGCCGTGTACATCACTTCCGACTTGTCCCAACCATGAACTGTTACCGAGCCATCAAACGTCGAAACATTTACTCGTGGTGCACCGCTAACAGTGAACGTCTTCGATTCCTGTGAAGAAACACGGTTGTCGCCATAACCAACACTCGTCCCTGCACCTGCACCAGCACCAGCGCCGGCCCCCGCGCCAGCACCGCGACCACGACCCTGGGTCGTGACCCTGATCTTCTCTCTTACTTGTTCACGCTGGATTTCCATTTGCGCTCGCTCGATCTCTTTTTGTGCATCCCGTAACGCGATGTCTACTTGTCGCTGAGCCTCTCGTTGAGCCTGGCGGGCAATTCTTGCTGAGTTGACCCTGGCCTCGACTGTAGCTGCAGTTGCGGCCTCGACCTGAGTCGCGACGGCAGCCTCAACAGCTTCACCAATCTCGTCGTTCTCTTTGTCCGATCCGAGGGAGACAGCAGGACTGACAGTGCGTCCGTCCTGGGCATGCTTGATCTGCACACCACCATTCACGTTGTTAAGTTTGATACGTGGACCACCCGTACCAATCTGCCCATCGAGATTGTGACCGACGTATTCGCCATGCTTGACGCGAATACCAAAGTCGTTACTGATACCGCCGTGAACCGTGCTGGCCCTTACTGAAGCATTAGAGTCCGAAGGAATAACCAGGGTGACAGAACCGTTGACCGAGCCGAGCGAAATCGGACGCGCTTCACTGAGCTGAACAAGGGTCACCTGCAGCGGCCCATTAATAGTTGAGAGCTTTACGTCGCCCATCAGGCCACGCGCGGTCACTGGACCATTAATTGAAGAGGCTTTGACACTACCCTCCACGCTATCGATATCAAGTGATCCATTCACCAACTCAATGGATTCCAGAACTGCTTTGCGTGGAACAGTCAACGTGTATTCAACGGAGGCAGGATTATCCGAACGATCATTACCCCTGAAAGTTTGGTTCCAGTCCGGGTACTCCGTTTTGATGTTGAGATTGTCTTCCGTGGAATTGACTTCAATCTTGGTCTCGGCGAGACGTTCTTTTCGAGAGGCCCTCTTAATTGCGTCCAACTGAACCGCGGCGCGGTCCCAAACTTTTACCTGGACGCCGCCATTAATGTTTTCAAGGCTTACTCGACCGGTAGCGGAAAGTGGATACGTTTGGTGAAACTCTTCTTTGAATTCTTCCCCAGAGTCGCCAGACAGCGGCACACAATCGGCCGATGACGGTTCGAGCGGAAGAGTTCGCATCTGCTGTTTCTGAAAACTGACTACGGATGCTGACTGCGCTCCGCTGCTTGCCAGTGCTGCTATTAACAAACTTGTGGTAATGAGGGCTTTCGTTAGCATGTGACTATTTTTCTCTCTTCAATCCAATCTTCAAACTCAAGCAACACTAGAAACTAACCAGCAATTCGCAGATTGATACTTCCATTAAGGGTCTTTAAAACCAGATCACGACCGCCTGAGCCGATCGTTCCTCGTACTGTCTTCTTACCTTTGATTTCGGTAATGGTCAGCGGGAAGTCAGAATTGATCGAGCCGTTCAATGTCTTGATGTCAACGGCAGCGCTCAAATTCGCAGGTAGGTCAAGATTGATCTCGCCATTAATTGTCTTGAATGAAAGCATGGTGGGCCAGGAGCCGTTCAAAAACTTGGCATTGATTTCACCATTGATCGTCGCCGCCTCAGCATAACCCGTCGTCGCAATCTTGATGCTACCGTTGATGGTTTTAGCGACAACATTGCTGTTCAACGACGCTACACTGATGCCGCCATTAATGGTCTTGCCAACAAACGACACGTTGGCCGGAACATGAACTGTAAAATCGACCGTCACATCATTGTGACGCACAGTAACATCTCCCGAATCGTCGTCTCGCTGCTTGTCGTCATCGCCGGAACAGCTTGAAGCATAGTTACCGTTGTTATTTGGATACAGTGCGCAAATCGTCACGCCCCCCGCGTGTTGCTCCACTTTTATATGGACCGAATTCACATCACTTCTGCGCGACTTCTTCAAGGCGACAACCTGAACTTCCGGTCCATTTGTCGCATCCGCCACGATCTCTCCACTAATTCCCTTCACTTCTATAGAGTTGCCAACGGGAATGTTGCCGCTCCAACGAAACTCATCAGAGTTGCGAGCGTTCTGTGGTTCAACTGCCGCAACGCATGAACTGGAAATCACCGAAGCGCTGGCGTTCACAGTCGGCACTACCACGTCTGACCAGGAGGCCATCAACCTGCCCGTTTCGAGCGTCAGACTCTGCAATTGGTTTAACTCATTCATCGCACAGACAAATGCCGCCATGCCCACGATCAATAAAAGGAGCACGCGATAATATTTCTTCTCGCTCGCCTGATTTCCGTTTCTGTAATTCATAATTTCAACCTCAAATTTTAGGGCCGAGAGCAGCCAGCCTGATGGTACTTAGAACTAACTGCCCTCGGCCCTTTCTGCGTTGCTCTATATTCAGAACACCGAACGGTCAGAGGTTGTGGCAATAAATTTCTTGATCACGATAAATTTTGTCCGGAAGGGAGTTAGCAGATTTCGAAAGACAGTTTAGCAGGCTCAAGTCTTTCCTCGTTGAGCCGACTCGTACGAGAATTTGTCCAACTTCAGAAGTCAGATCTTTTTGAGATGCAGTGTCCCACCAAATGACGATAGAGAAATAGTGGCGTCGCCAGAGCCACAGACTGCATTGATGCGTTTGAAGGGATTCGCAATGAGGGGTTTGACTACCACCATCGGTGCAATAACAGGTCCTAACTTGTCCATCTTCTCAATCTTATTCGAACCTGGTGCAGGCGGCGTACCCTTAGGTTTTGATTTCACCTCGGGAGCCGGCTTTGCCTTGGGAGTTGGTGTCGCGGGTGGGTTCTCTGGCAGGTATTTAAGCGGAAAATCGGAAACAATATCTGTGTTTTCAGTGACTCGCGCGTTCAAGGTAAACGACGAGTCGTTCGGCATCATTAGAAAAACATCGCCGCCCATCGTCGTAAATCCATAATGCCCAGACTTCACGAGAGGACCCGACATCGAAACGGTTCCATTAACAGTCTTGACCACGATCTTCGGATTACCGATCCTCTCCAGCCGAATGTCGCCACTAACAGTGCCCACTTCGAAGATATCGTCCGAAGTTATGGGTCGAACACTGCTTGCCTCAACTCCACCACCTGCAGAACTCAAATTGATCCTGCCCGTGGAATTCCGCAGGACTATACTGCCGCCAACACTACCGGCTTCAACAAACTTCGAGGCGCGTTCAATTATAATGTCGCCGTTTTGTGAACCAGCATATACGCCCGAAACACCCGTTACTGAGATATCGCCATCGCGAGTTTGTACCTGGACCGTAGCATCTTTCGGAACGTCCATCTCGACGTCGGCAAATGCCTGGCAATCCATCTTCGCCGTTTGCTTATCGCTTACCATCACATCGACTCGGGCAGGCGCAGTTGCCGTGTCTTTTGCTTTGTCGATTCTGCGCAACTCGAGTGAGTCGGCATCAGTGGAGCGAACGCGCAGGTCAGTCTTGTCCCAGGCACGAACAGTTAACTGACCAGACATAACACAAAGAGTTATGGACGCATGCGAGTCGACCGGCATGGACCGTTCTAATTTCTCGGAACCACCGGTGTCTTTCTTATCGTCGTGGGCTGTTGTTGAACCTGCGAGAGAGATGATGATGCCTAGCACTGCAGGGACGAGGGAAAACTTCATTGTCAAATTAAACCCCGGCCCTCTCAGTGCGTGCGGTTATAAACTCGCGCATCTGCAATTGTATTCAACAGATCTACTTTGCTTTGGTAGGCTGCAAACATGAAATCAGCAGCGTCCGGATCGCTTGGATTCTTCTTGGCTGCGTTACGAGTGGCAGCGATCGCTCTATCGACAACTGCGAGGTTGCGCTCATATTCAACTTGAAGCGCTGGTCGCATGTCCTTCTGTCCTTCTTTGATTGTCGTATCGAGTTTCGCAATCGTTTCCAGATAAGAACGCTCGCCTGGCAGTAATCTCACCGGCGTTGGAGTTGCGACCGCCTTGGGTCTTGAATTTGAAGGTCGATACTTAGCCTGGATGATTTTGGGGTTCTTATTCGATGGGGCCGAGACAGGACCAGCCGGGGCGTTGTTATTGCCGTTTTCAGTCGCGACACTCGGAGTCGGAGTCGGCGGATTTTTCACATTATCCGCTATTACTTCGCGCGACTTATCC
>Ga0163162_10008284_pt1 | contig 10145 bp, 10 predicted proteins | sample S55metaG_FD_115310 | JGI IMG/M metagenome (GOLD analysis project Ga0163162, IMG submission 115310) | Switchgrass rhizosphere microbial communities from Kellogg Biological Station, Michigan, USA - S5-5 metaG | ecosystem: Host-associated > Plants > Roots > Rhizosphere > Soil | place: USA...
GAAGAATCGGCGGGGCGTTTCGGACTCGGCAGCGTGATACGATCCGCCGCCGTTCGACACGCCTAGCGATGCTCGCAGTCGTCAAAACCTCGCCGAAAGACGGCCCCGAAGGAACCGAAGTCCGCGACTGTCCGCGTCCGACGCCCGCACCCGATCACATGCTCATTCGCGTCGCTGCCGCCGCGATCTGCGGCACCGACAAGCACATCTATCACTGGGATCCGTCGATTCACGATTCGGTGAAACCGCCGCGCATTTACGGCCACGAGTTCTGCGGCTTCATCGAAGAGATCGGCGAGCGCGCGCAACGTCCCGGCTTTGCAGTCGGCGACTACGTCTCTGCCGAAATGCACGTCGTCGACGGCGAGTGCGCGCAATGCCGCAGCGGCAATGGCCACATCTGCATCAACACGAAGATCTACGGTTTGCACGAAGACGGCGCGTTCGCCGAATTCGTGAGCGTTCCGGCGTCGAACGTGATCAAGCTCGGATCCTACGTTCCCCTCCGCGTCGGCGCATTTCTCGACGCCCTCGGCAACGCCGTGCACGCGTCGCAAGTCTGCGATCTCTCCGGAAAGAACGTCGCCATCACCGGCTTCGGTCCGATCGGTGCGATGGCCGCGGCGATCGCGGAGCACAGCGGCGCGGCGACCGTTGTCGTCACCGACGTCAGCGATCGCGCGCTCGAGACTGCGCGACGTTGGGCCGCGTCGGTGCCGTTCGCGAACCTTCACGCGTTCAACGTGCGCACGTCCGATCCCGCGGAAGTGAAACGCGCGATCGACGCGGTGACCGACGGCGTCGGCGTCGACATCGTCCTCGAGATGTCCGGCTCCGCCGCCGCGATCAACTTCGGACTCGACATCGTTCGCATGGGCGGCACGCTCTCGCTCCTCGGCCTTCCCGCCGGTCACTCCGTCACGATCAACGACTACACACGCAACGTCATCTTCAAAGGCGTGACGCTGCACGGCATCATCGGACGGCGCATGTACTCGACGTGGCAGCGGATGTTGTCGCTGCTCAAGTCCGGCCTCGACGTCGAATGGGTTGTGCAGGCGACGTTCGATTCGTTGCACGATTTTCACGAAGGAATCGGACGCTTCGATCGACATGAGGCCTTGAAAGTGGTTTTCTTTCCAGAGGGAGAGAAGGCCGCGAACGCGCGGCTCCAATCGAAGTGAAGAAACGAATCGCGATCCTCAGCGGCGGCGGCGACGTCCCCGGCCTGAACGCGGCGATCAAGGCGTTCGTCTGGCGCATGACCGACGAAGATCACGAAGTGATCGGCCTACGCCGCGGATGGGCGTCGCTGCTCAACATCGTCCCCGACGCGCGCGCCGACAACTCGTCGTGGCTGATGCCGCTGTCGCGCCGCAACACGCGCGCGATCGATCGTACCGGCGGCACGGTGCTGCACACGTCGCGCGTGAATCCGGAGCTCGCGAAGCCGGCCGACATCCCGCCGCATCTGTCGGTTCCCGACTCGCAAGAGCGCTACGACCTGACAGCCGAGGCGCTGAGAGTGATCGAGTATTTGAAGTTGGACTGCATCGTCGCCCTCGGCGGCGACGGCACGCTCACGTTCGCGCGGCGGCTGCACAACGAAGGCGTGCCGATCATCGCCATCCCGAAGACGATGGACAACGACGTCTACGGCACCGACTACTGCATCGGCTTCTCGACCGCGGTCACGCGCTCGCTGATGTTCATCAACGACCTTCGCACCGGCGCGGGGTCGCATGAGCGATTCCTCGTCGTCGAATTGTTCGGACGGTATTCGGGCGAGACGTGCTTGCTCGCGTCGTATCTCTCCGGCGTCGATCGCGCCATCATCGCGGAGGTGCCGTTCGAGTGCGAGAAGCTGTACGAAATGCTCGCGCGCGACAAGAGCGACAACCCGAGCAACTACGCTGTCGTCGCGATTTCGGAAGGCGCGAAAGTGATCGGCGGTCAGTTTGTCGAGACCGGCGAAGCCGACGCGTTCGGCAATCGCAGACTCGGCGGCATCGGCGGAATCCTCAGCGACTATCTCGAACAGCGCGGCCGCGACAAAGTGATCTACCAGCGCCTCGCCTACTTGATGCGATCCGGCGCGCCCGACTCGCTCGATCAACTCGTCGCGAACAACTTCGGCAGCCTCGCCGCCGATCTCGTTCGCAGTGGCCAGTCAGGAAAGATGGTCGCGGTGACCGACGGCCGCTACACCGCCGTGCCGATCATGCTCGGCGGCGAAGCGAAGAAGCGCGTCGACGTCGAACGGTTTTACGACGCGGCGAACTATCGGCCGAAGGTGGCGACGGTGTTGGGGATGCCGATGTTCCTTCACTGAACCGCGGCCGCGAACTGCACATCGAACGACATCGTCGTCGTGCTCGTCGTCACTTTGCGCGCGGTCACTTTTCCCTCGAGAACGCCGCCGGACATCTTGCCGCGATAGCGATAGAGCTCGTTCTTCGTGAAGTAACCGGCGTCGTACATGCCCGCCGAATGCTGGATGAACACATGTGACGGCTGTCGCTCGTGATCGATCGCGAACACGATGCCGGTGATCGTGTCGGGGAATGACGACTCGATGTTGCGGAGCTCGAATCCGTCGGGCAGCGGCTTGTCGGTGAGAACGATCTTGATGTCGTCGGTGCGGCCGGTCCCGTCGTTCTTCTGGCCGCCGATCGCGTAAGCGTGTATGAGGCTCACCGGCGCGCCGCCGATCGTGAGCGTTCCTTCGGCGCGGCCGGCTTCGATTGCATGCAACGGCAACGCGACCAGCGCGAAGAGCGCAGCGAGAAAAAGATTGTGGCGAATGCGCTCAGTGTAGCATCCCCGCATGCGCACGATCATCGCGACGATCCTCGCCGTTTTCACCGTCGCCGCAGCCGCTCAACCGGCTCCTCAACCGCCCGCAACGGTGGAGTCGATGGACCGCGGATTCGAGCAGACCATCAAGAACATCGACGACGTTCTCTGGCACTTCAAGACCGGCGACGTCGCCAACATCGACAAGGTGCTGATCGCCAGCAGCAAGCCGGTGCGGATGAAGAATCCGACTGCGCAAGGCGCCGGCAATCCGCTGATCATCCCTGTCTACGTCTTCACGCCGAAGAACCTGCACAGCAAGGCGCCGCTGATCGTCTTCGTGCACGGCGGCGTTCACGGCGACTTCGAGACGTCGTACGCGCACATCGTTCGCGAGCTGATGGCGGAAGGCTACGTCGTCGTCGCGCCCGAGTATCGCGGCAGCACCGGCTACGGTGAAGACCTCTATGAACAGATCGACTACGGCGGCGCCGAGATCGACGACGTGAAGTCGGCGCGCGACTGGGCCGTCGAGAATCTCACGCAGGTCGACGGCAAACACGTCGGCATCATCGGATGGAGTCACGGCGGCTATCAGACGCTCATGAACATCCTCACGTGGCCGGACGCGTACCAGGTCGCCTACGCCGGCGTTCCGGTCAGCGATCTCGTGCAGCGGATGGGCTACAAGTCATCCGGCTACCGCAAGACGTTCGAGGAGTTCATCGGCAAGCAGGCGGTCGACGATCCGATGGAGTACCGCCGCCGCTCGCCGTACTTTCACGCGTCGAAGCTCGCCACGCCGCTGCTCATTCACACGAACACGAGCGACGAAGACGTGAACGTCATGGAAGTCGAGCACATGATCGACTCATTGAAAGCGGCAGGTAAAAAGTTCGAGTACAAGATCTATCAGAACGCGCCGGGCGGACATCATTTCAATCGCATCGACACGAAGCTCGCCCGCGAGTCGCGCGCGGAGATCTATGCGTTTCTCGCAAAGGCATTGAAGTGAGCGATTCGACGGCGCGAGCGTGGGCCGTGTTCTTCACGCGCGTCGTTTTGGGATTGATCTTCTTCATGGCCGGCGTGTGGAAAGTCTTCACGCTCGGACCAGTCGCGCACGCCGAGCGCTACTTCCTGCCGTTCAAAGAGACGTTTCTTCCCGTGTGGTCCTTGTGGGCCGTCGGCTTCACGATTCCGTTCGTCGAGTTGATCGCCGGCGCAATGGTGCTCATCGGATTCCGCACGCGCATCGCGCTCGTCGCCCTCGGCTTCGTGCTCGCCATCGTCACGTTCGGGCATCTGCTCGACAAAGCGCTGTATGCGTTTCACGAGCACGTGATCCCGCGACTCGCGCTTACCTTGTTAGTATTTTTGCTGCCCGCGGAGTGGGATCGATTCTCGATCGATGCCGTAATGAGGAAACGATCATGACGCGTTCACTGCTGAAGGCCGTGTTGATCAACGTCGCGATTCTCGCCGCGTACTGGCGCGTCGCGTTCTCGATCGTTCATGCGTCGGAGTTCCTTCCCGCATCGACTCCGCCGCAGATCGCCGAAGTGATCGCCGGCGCGCTGGCGCTCACTCTCGCCTTCGCGCTTCGCGCGCGCGTCGCAACGTACCTCGTCGCGGCCTTTCTCGCGTTCAGCACCGCGGAGCTCGCGATCAATCTGATCTACGGCGCCCGCTCCATTCACGGAGCGCCGATGCAATTCGCGGTTCTCGGCGCGGCACTCATCGGCGTCGCGCTCGGCGTGCTTGCGATGCGCGTACAGATGCCGCGCGCCGAAGCTCACTAACGGCGTTCTGTGGGGCGTCGTCGCATGCTCATCACACCGTCGCCTTGGGCTGCCTGCGAGCGGCGGAACGTATGCGTTTCTGCGGCCGTGCTGAAGAAGCATCTGCTGTAATATCGATGTATGTCGGCCCCGAATGGCTTTGCGCGCCGCGTTCGAGATGTCGTTCGAGATGCTCTCTTTGTCGGCGGCGCATTCGTCGTCGTGCTGATTGTGTTTGCACTCATCAGATCCGACTTGGACGCCAAACGTACCCAGACACAGCCCTTCGTGCCCTTACTGAAAGCAGGCCGCGAGTCCCCGACGGTCCTCCTTTTCTTGCACCGAATCCCTCCAGATCAGAATGTGGTGGAGGCCTCGGTGATGCTGATTGTTTCTGATCTCCGCTCAATCAATGACATACGAGCGGGAAAACTTCATCTTGCTGTTGAGATTCGCGACGGCTTGGAGTTCAAACCGTACTTGCGAAATGGGGTGACCCTGCCCCCTGAAGCCCCCGAATCAAACAAATACTCTTTCTTCGCGGATAAGAACGTGATGGCCGCGGAATCGACACGGTTCTTCATACCGTTTCAGGCGACCGCCTGGTCCTACCCGCTCGACAAAATATGGGTGAAGCCAATCATAACGATCAATCGTCAGGAAACCGGATCACACCCAGTGTTCAGTCTCCATGTGCAGAAGGCATTGCCGGGTCGAGTGCTCACAATCGATAATGAGCGGGGCAACCCAACAATCACTCTGTCCCGGCCATGGATTCAGGCAGCATTAGTATTCTTCGCCTCGGTTGTTTTTCTGTTTCTCGCCCGCAGTATCGCGTTTGAGTTACGCGTCGATGCGCCTAGAGGACTGACAGAGATCTTGGCAATCGCCGGATTCCTTGTTGCGACAGCTGGTTTTCGGGACATCCTCGGATTCTCGCGGTTGCCAACGACTTGCTGGCTAGAAATTTTCGTGATCATCCTTCCAATGGGTGCAGTGTCAATCAGATTGTTGATATCGCTGTCTCGCAGGCAGGGCCAGCCAACAGCGAAGGCGGCTTCTGACGGTTATTAGGTGTCAGCGGAAAATATCCATTCTGAACTATTGCGCTGCGCTCTTCACGGACTTATACTCTTCCCTAGGTCTACACCTCCCCAATTAATACGACTCTCGAAGGAGTCTGAATGCGGCGTCGCGTGTTCGTCTTCACGTTGATGGGTATGTTCTTGTTCGTTCTCTGTGCGGTTGGAGACTCCGATAGCAAATCCCGCCCGCGCGATCCTAAGGAGAACATTGGAAGAACCTACTCCATAATCCTGCAACTTCCGCCCGCACAACGTAAGGCGCTGTTTCGCGCTCTTCCACCCGCGGCAAAATCGGCAGTTTGGATCGCTCATCTCGACAACTTCCTGCGCTCTCACCCTGAACTCGATTCGAATCAGCGCGCGATCGTGGGCGCTGCGATCGCGATCGTCGGCGCGCTGTACGAGAGCGGCTCCACACAAGGCAACGTCTCGGAAACTGCCTCGCAGTTGGAAACGGCGGCCCGCTTGAGCTTTCCACCGGAGCTTCTTCACCAAGCATTCTATGATCTAGGCCCCACGGATACGTCGTCGGTCATTGCATTCGATTCCACTCTGCGAGTAGGAACGCCGATGGCGGCCGACACGGATCCGGTCGTGCTCGACGACTGCACGTGCAATCACGAGCACGACTGGTGCGGCTCGGGGCAATGTGCTCTATCTGGATGTAAGCCGGTGTCCGTAGGGTGCGGCTTCCTCATGATGAGCGGTTGCGATGGCCACTGTGAGTAACGGCTTCCCCCGAGAGTTCATGTTGCCTCGGCGGCGAATGTAAGTAATAATGGGAAGGATAATATGACGGAAAGATGGCGATCCACTCCCCCGCGGGCGATCGGCTGGGATATCGCGATCCTCGGCGGCTATTGGTTCCTCGCCTTCGCGTTGATCCGCGTCGCCTATCTTCTGCCAGCGTCGGTGTCGCGACAGATCGGCGAAGTTGTGGCTGGTGCGATCGGCGTTAGTGTTGCGTTCTTCCTTCACGCGCGCATCGCAAGCTTCCTTCTCGCCGCGTTCTTTGCGTTCAGCACAGCAGAGTTCTCGATGGACATGATCTTCGGTTTTCACTCGGTGCCAGGTCGCGGCGCGCACTTCGCGGTGCTCGTCGCCGCGTTCATCGCCGTCACTCTCGTCACGTTCACGATGCGACTTCAAACGCAGCGCACTGCGTCTCAGTAGTCCCTCCTTCTCAGCGACCGCGCGTGATCGCCGCCTTTTTGCGCGATAAGCTTCGTCCCGCGCATGCTCGCCGCTGATACCCAGCTCGGCCCTTACAAGATCGTCGGCGCGATCGGGGCCGGCGGCATGGGCGAGGTCTATCGCGCCGTCGACACGCGCCTCGGCCGCCACGTCGCCGTCAAAGTCCTAACGCAGCATCTGACGAACGACGTCGAAGCGACGCGGCGATTCGAGACCGAGGCGCGCGCGGCGGGACAGATCAACCACCCGAACATTCTCGCCATCTACGACATCGGGATCGAAGACGACAAGCGCTACATCGTCTCCGAGCTTCTCGAAGGCGAGTCGCTGCGCGCGCGCATTCGCCAGGGCTCGATTCCGCCGCGCCGCGCTGCCGACTACGCCGCGCAAATGGCGCGCGGACTCGCCGCCGCGCACGAGCGCGGCATCATTCATCGCGATCTCAAACCCGAGAACCTCTTCATCACGCGCGACGGCCATGTGAAGATTCTCGACTTCGGCCTCGTCAAGCTGATGGCACCGCGCATCCCCGGCGCCGTCGCGGGCGACGAACATGAAGTGACGATGGCGGCGTCGCCGACGGAACCGGGACGCCTCCTCGGCACCGTCGGCTACATGGCGCCCGAGCAGGTTCGCGGCGGCACGGGTGACCATCGCAGCGACATCTTCGCCGCGGGCGCGATCCTCTTCGAGATGCTCGCCGGGCGTCCCGCATTTCGCGGCGACTCGCCGATCGAAACACTCAACGCGATCCTGAAAGAAGATCCGCCCGACTTCTACGAGCTCGGCATTCGCGTTCCCGGCGCGCTCGAACGCGTCGTGCGCCATTGCCTCGAGAAGAGTCCGGACGATCGATTCCAATCCGCGCGCGATCTCGCGTTCGACGTCGGCGCGATGTCGGGACTGACCAGTCAAAACATATCTATCCGACGCGGTCCGCCGATGCGTTTGCGCGACGTCATCCTGCCCGTCGCCATCGCCGCCGCCGCGATCGTCGCGCTCGGCGGCGCGTACTTCGCAGGCGCGAGGCGCGGCACGCGTCCGCCGCCGACATTCACGCGACTCACCTATCGCAGCGGCACAATTCTCAACGCGCGATTCGCGCCCGACGGCCAGACCGTCTTCTACGGCGCGCGCTGGGCCGGATCTCCGGTCACTGTTTTCTCCGTGCGCAGCGACTCCCCCGAATCGCGCGACCTCGGCTTCGGCGCTTCCGAGATTCTCGCGGTGTCATCGACCGGACAACTCGCGATCTCGATGCAGCCGCGGTTCATCGGATATCTGCGACAGAGTGGAACGCTCGCGCAAGTTCCGATCGCGGGTGGCGCGCCGCGGCCGTTGGCCGAGGATGTGGAGGCGGCGGAGTGGTCGCCGGATGGGAAGCAGCTCGCGATCGTGCACTCGGTCGAAGGACGCAGCCGGCTCGAATATCCGATCGGCCATCCGATCTACACGACCGTCGGTTGGATCACGCATCCGCGCTTCAACGGTCGCGGCGATCGCATCGCGTTCGTCGATCATCCGTTCGTCAACGACGATCGCGGCTCCATCGTCACGATCGCCGCGAACGGCACCGACAAGCAAGTTCTCGGCGGCGAATGGGACAGCGTCAACGGATTGGCGTGGCGTCCCGATCGCGATGAAGTGTGGTTCGCGGCGAATCGCGAGTTGTACAGCATCACGATGCGCGCGAAGCCGAAGCTCGTCGCGACGACGGCAGGCTGGCTGTGGCTTCACGACATCGCGCGCGACGGACGCACGCTCGTGTCGCAGCAGAGCCAGCGAGGCGGCATCATCGCGCTCCTTCCCGGCGCGACCGGCGAGCGCGACCTGTCGTGGCTCGACTACTCCGTCGTGCGCGATCTCTCCGCCGACGGCACTCAGGTCGCGTTCTCCGAGTCGGGTGAAGCGGGCGGCTCGCTCTTCGGCGTTTATCTCCGCACCGTCGACGGCTCACCCGCCGTGCGCCTCGGCGAAGGAACGACGGAGTCGATCTCGCCGGATGGAAAATGGGTGCTGTCGATCCCGCGCAATCGCAAGCCGCCGCAGATCGTGATGCTGCCGACGGGCACGGGACAACCGCGCGCGGTGACGAACGACGCGCTCAATCATCGCAGCGCGCGATGGTTTCCCGACGGAAAGCACATCCTCTTTCAAGGCTACGCGGCAGGACACGCACCGCAACTCTGGATTCAGTCGATCGACGGCGGACCTCCGCGCGCGATCACTCCCGAGAACGTCGGCGGAACGCTCGTCACACCCGATTCGACGCGCGTCCTCGGCCGCACTGCCGATCGCCACTTCTTCTTTTTTCCGGTCGACGGCGGCGCGCCGCAGCCGGTGACTGCATTGCGCGGTGGCGATGTGCCGATTCGATTCGCGGCCGACGGCGTGTCGGTGTACGTCGGCACATTCGGACGCATCCCCGCGCTCCTCGAGAAGGTCAACGTGTTGACCGGTGCGCGCACGACGGTGCGCGAGCTTCGTCCGGCCGATCCGTCGGGACTGATCAACATCGGCCCGGTCTTCGTCACGCCGGACGAGAAGACGCTCGTCTACTCGTACACGCGCCTGCTGTCGGATCTCTACGTCATGAACGCGCGCTGATCAGATCAGCGACATCGAACACCGACTCGACCGCGCTTCCGTGCACGACATGTCCCGCCAATCCGCGCGCGTGCGTTTGCCACGGAAAGGCGCGCGGCGATGGCGTGAGTTTGAGGAGCGTGTTCGCGGCTTCGTCGACGGCGAGCCAGAAGGCGGTGCCGAACGCGAGACCCGATCCGACTCTCATCGGAAGTTTGTGCCGCAGCGCTCCGTACGCCGCGCCGGCGGCAATGCCGACGCTCCAGTGAATCGCGGTCCCGGCCTCTTTGCGCAGATCGTCGTCGAGCTTTGCGTCGATCAGATCCGCGCCGCGCTCCGCGGCGATCTCGAATGCGGTCCGTCCGCCGCGCGCTTTGTTCTCGCGATCCTTGACCGGCTTCGGCTCGCGCTCGTAAAGCGCCGTGGTCGTGCGATCCATCAGCCATGTTGCAGCCGCACCCGCGGCCGCGCCCAATGCGATGTCTGTTGCCAGTGAGCGTCTCATGCCCCATGTGCGTGCACGAAGGTTGCCGTGAAAGTTTGCTGCTGAGTGTAACGATCTTGCATAGACTATCGTCTGAGTAGACATGAAGATCGCATCGGCCGCGTTCGCTCTTCTTCTGATCGCCGGCACCGCATTCGCCGACGATGCGCCCACGCCCGACTTCACGCGTGAGGGAATCCAGAGAGTCTTCGTCGTCGA
>Ga0163162_10008287_pt1 | contig 10142 bp, 10 predicted proteins | sample S55metaG_FD_115310 | JGI IMG/M metagenome (GOLD analysis project Ga0163162, IMG submission 115310) | Switchgrass rhizosphere microbial communities from Kellogg Biological Station, Michigan, USA - S5-5 metaG | ecosystem: Host-associated > Plants > Roots > Rhizosphere > Soil | place: USA...
CTGTCAGCTTCGAACCAGCAGTCCCTCATGAGGAGTTGGGCTTTACTGCGTTTCTTTATCACTATCCAAATCTCTTCGCTGCACGAAGGCCTTCCCGAGGTCGTTCACGGCCGCATGATGGCTTGCCAAGGACGGGAGTGAAGTATCTGACCAGCTCTCGTCTCCAGTTCTGCTACTTCGTTTCTTATTTTATTCCGGTAATACATGCTACTCTCCGATTCAGAAACAAACCTGAGCGCCAACTCGACTCTGTTCCAGCAGCCAGTCCGGTCGAAGACATCTCTCAATAGGTTCTTGACGACATGCTCAGTAGTGCCGAGAAACTCTGCAATCTCACTATTCTTCAGGCCTATTGTTACTAGGATTGCCGTTCGGAATTGCTGACGAGTCAAGAGGTTCATTAGGTTGAGGGTGGAAGCATTAATGGTCATCAAATCACTCCAAAACAAAACTATTCGTTTGGAACGAGCACTCAAGAATCCGAGTCTCCGTTCTCCAAACATCGTATTAAAAGACTTGAGAGCGGTCGTTGCCCCGGCGCAAGCGCCGCAGAGACGTCCATGTTTCTTGCGGGCATAACGCGCTTGCCATGGTCTGGCCGGTGGTAGAACACATCCGAGACTTCCATCGCGAGATTTCGTTAATTGGGCCGGCAAACCAGCTCTGCCCTTCCCCTTGGGAGTCCAAAGACCGGATCCAGGCCGGACACCGCTGGCAAAAACGACAGATGTAGACCGAGCTCGTGGGAGCAACACTCGTCGATGGAAGGTGGTGTCTGGAGGAGGGAATGATGAGAAAAATACTGTGCGCCGTATTATTGGCGACACTGCTGAAACCGGCATGGGGTGAAGCCACTACGAAATTGTCCTCATTGCAATCCCCCCGTACGGTCTTCATAATCGGGCCTGGAACGATTGTCTCCGTTCACCGGTTGGACTTACCGTTCTTGGAGGCGCATTACGCGATCAAGTACAAGACGGACGACGGGCAGATGATCGAGGTGTGGAGTCCTGGGAAGAACATGCAGCTGTTAGAAGGGATGCACGGGGAATTAACCTACTCCATCCACCCTGAGAGGATTATTAGCTTTCGACTGGTCGGGCAAAGGGTGGACCCGAGCAGTCGTTGAGATAGTTCCCCGTGAAGAAGCCTGCAATGCCAAGGCGTGAAAGAAGACGATAGAGGTGGAGTTCGGGCTGGTTGCTGGCGTCGTAAGGTTGCTGGACATCCGAAGTTTCTGTTTTTGTCTCCCAGACAATGCCGTCGATATACTGTTCGGCGAAATGCTAAGAATTGTGCCAGAAAAGCGGAACGTCGGGGGCTCAAGCAAGATAGGGTTGGTGGCCGACAGGTATCAATTGTCGGCCACCTAAGCGTAACAACCTCAGTACAACGTGCATCCTTAGGCTGCGATCCTCTGGCCCAGGAAGTCCTTGGCTTTTTCTTTTTCCGCATCCCACTTCTTCAGCTGCTCAGGACTAAGGAATCCGACGACCCGTTGACGAATCGCGTCGCGATTTGCAACAACCTTGTTGATCACGTCCGCTTTGGTCGTGGTGGGATTCTGTTGCATGTACTCTGCGATCTTTTCTCTTGCCTCGGTAAGAGCGGCATGAAGCTTTTGTTTTTGATCGTCAGAGAGGTTTAGGTCGCTGGCGAAACGCTTCAGTTCAGTCGCCACTTCTTCGCGTTCTTCGGTACTCAAATTCATGAATTTCTCCTCGATTGTTTATTTTGCGGTTTAGGGCACCACTCGGCTTTCTTGCGAAATCCAAGTTGCTAATTTATTTGCGGAATTCTGACTTGAGGATTACAACAGCGCTCTTCAACCAAGGAAACTAGCAAAACTAGTTGGGAAGACGGAAATCTCTACTAGGGCTTTGTCGGGAGCCGCCAGATCTTCTCTCGTACGCTCGAAAGAAACCTGCGAGGGCTGCCATTGGCCGGACAAGTCCGCTGGCGCGCGTGTACGTGTAGCAGGTATGTCGAAGATGAAGCAAACACGCGGTCCTGCCAAAAAAACGAAGGCACTAGCATAACTGCTAGCTGACTGGGCAGGTGGGAGCAGGTACTCTGTGCCCAGTTCGGAACCTGCAACGCGGTCATGGGTTAGTGCCGGGAAACCGACGTCCGGACCCTCACGATCGCGTTGCTTCACATTGATAAGTACGCGCTTTAAGCCGGACCCACGAGGGTTCGGTTTTTCTGCTTTTAAGAAATTTGCGAACCCGGGAGTCCATCATGAAGTTACGGTCCCTGGCGGCAACGGCAGCCTTGCTAGCGTTAGCCTATTCAACTCCCCTCGGCTTTGGGCAGGATCACGGAGGAACTGTAACGAAAGACCAGGACGCTGCCGCCACCATCCCGTCCAAGCCCACAGCGCCCAGCGTTGAACCTGAGCCCGACAAGGTAAAACACGAGGGCGGTAAGACGGATGTTGATGCAGTGGGGAACCGCAATGTCGGTTGCAAGACCGGTATGGGAAACTGGTATGGGGTCGAGAAACAGATTGCCATGGGCAAGCAATATGCCCAGCAAGTAGAAGCAAGCGTCAAGCTGATTCAGGATCCCGTGGTCACGGAATACGTCAACCGGGTTGGTCAGAATCTGGTGCGCAATTCCGACTCGCAAGTGCCTTTCACGATCAAGGTTATCGATTCCGACGACATCAATGCCTTTGCCCTACCGGGCGGCTTTTTCTATGTCAATTCTGGGCTGATCCTGGCCGCGGATGAAGAAGCGGAGCTGGCCGGGGTCATGGCCCATGAGATCGCGCACGTGGCGGCCTGCCACGCGGCCCGCGAGAACACACGCGGAAGCCTGATGCAGATGGCTACCATTCCCTTGATCTTCGTTGGCGGCGGGGTCGGCTATGCCGCTTACGAGGCAGCGGGTCTGGCGGTGCCCCTGACCTTCATGCACTTCTCGCGAGGTTTCGAGACTGAAGCTGATTATCTGGGACTGCAGTACTTGTACAAGTCGGGATATGACCCGCAGGCCTTCATCAGCTTCTTCGAAAAAGTACAGGCGCAGGAAAAAAAGAAGCCAGGCACTTTGGCCAAAGCATTTTCTACCCATCCCCAAACCCCGGATCGCATTGAGAAATCACAGCACGAGATCGGGCAGGTCCTGGCGGCACGCGCCCAGTACGTGGTTTCGACTTCGGAGTTTGACGACGTGAAGTCGCGGCTGGCGGCGATTGAGAACCGCCACAAGATTCAGGAAAAGAAGGAAGACCCGAACAAGCCCAGCTTGCGGCGGACGTCTTCCGCTGACAAGAGTGGTAAGGATGACAAAGGGAATGACGATGATCGTCCAACCCTGAAGCGCCGCGACGACAACAACTGACGATTTTCGAAATCTGCCACGATCTGAGCTGCTCCTGATTGAACCCTGTTATTTCTGCCGGTGTCCAGAGGCCAGAACGCCATCTACCATCCCGCTACAAGGCCGAACGGGCATTCATGCGCAATAGAGTGATGGTCGTCATTCGTTTTACTCTGCCGCTGTTGTTCGCAATTATTCTTCTCCGCTTGCAAGCTCAGACGTCATTGCCGGATCATCCCCAGCCTCAGACTTCGTTACCGGACGCTCCCTCCGCGTCCCGGCCTCCGTTACCAGAGGGTCCCAAGCCCCAGGTTGCCGCCGGTGCGACTCGCTCCGAGCAGCGCGTCGACGAGGCATGGCCTCGCAAAGCCACACGCGGAGACGAGACCCTCTCCATGTACCAGCCACAACTCGAGGCTTGGAATGGCGACGAGCTACGAGCCTATGCAGCCCTCGCTGTGATGAGCACGAGTAATAAGACGACCAAATACGGAGTGGTCTGGTTCACGGCTCGAACGGAGGTAGACAAAGTTAACCGACAGGTAACGTTAGACAACTTCGAAATCACCAAGATTACGTTTCCTATGATGAAAACCAAGGAGTCTGAATTTCAGGCCTTCCTGCAAGCTAAGCTTCCCGGGAAGTCCAAGGTGATAGCCCTCGACCGGCTGGAAGCTGCGTTGAAGGCGAACGATTCAGAGCAAGCTGGGGCAGAGGCGTTTCCCGTGAACAATGAGCCTCCCAAAGTTATCTTTACCACCAAACCCTCGGTACTCGTCCTCATCGACGGCCCGCCACAGTATAGAGATGTCGGTGGAACCGACCTGCAGTTGATGCTCAACACCCGAACCACGATTCTGCTCGACACCAAAAAGAAGGAGTACTACCTGAGCGTAATGGATGGGTGGTTGCGAGCACCGGACCTCATGGCAGGTCCCTGGTCCTACGCTGCGAAGATTCCCGATGATATGAAGGAAATCACCAAGGGAATCCGGGAGCGGCAGCAGGCAGCAGCACAGGAAGGCACGCCACCGCCCTCGCTGAAACAAGCAAAAGAAAAAGGAAACCTCCCGGTGATTTATGTGAGTGTGGGCCCTGGTGAGCTGCTGGTAACAGAAGGTCCGCCGCAGTTTGAGATCATTCCGACTACCAAACTCGAGTACGTCAAAAACACGACTGCCAACATTTTTCGGGATACTAATAGTCTCGAGTACTACATCCTTCTGGCGGGGCGCTGGTTCCGATCCAGATCTTTGGAGAGTGGTCCCTGGGAATTTGTTGATGGCAAAAGTCTGCCTGAGCAGTTCGCCAAAATTCCCGAAAATAGTCCCAAAGCCGGTGTCTTGGCGTCGGTACCAGAAACCGGGCCTGCCAAGGAAGCACTGATCGCGAACGCCATACCGCAGACCGCCACGATAACTCGCAACCAGGCCCAGTTGCAGGTCAAGTATGACAAAGATCCCCAGTTCAAGAAGATCGAAGGCACAAACCTGCACTACGCGGTAAACACTGCGACCCCGGTCATCCAGGTGGATGATAAGAACTACTACGCCGTCGAAAATGCGGTCTGGTTCGTGGGGGCTGCGCCGGATGGGCCGTGGGCTGTGGCAACGTCGGTGCCGCCAGCGATCTACTCGATTCCTCCCAGTTCCTCTCTGCATTACGTCACTTACGTCAAGGTGTACCGCTCCACGCCGGATGTCGTATACGTGGGCTACACTCCCGGATACTACGGTACGGTCGTATCTTCCACCACATCAACGGTTGTATACGGCACAGGTTGGTACTATCCGCCTTATGTTGGCGGTTACTGGTATGGAGCACCCTACACTTACGGAGTTGGCGTGGCGTCCACGTGGAGTTCGGGAACGGGTTGGAGCATCACCATCGGCGTCGGCTACACCTATGGTTATCCTTACTATTATCCGTGGTGGGGGCCATGGGGATACTACGGTGCAGCGTGTTGCTGGGGGCCGGCTTGGGGTTACGGCTACGGCGGCTACGCCGCCGCGAATGTATACGGGCGCTGGGGGAATACCGCTTATGCCAGTACCCGGGCCGCCTGGGCGAATCCCTACACGGGGAACTATGGTGTGGCAAGCCGAACCGCGTTCCAAAATACGCAACGCGGCACCGCCGGTGTTGCAGGCCGCGGCGCCAATACAAACATCTACACCGGCAATACGGTCGCGGGGCGTGGGGCCGTGGGCTATAACCCTACGACCGGGGTTGTGGCTGGCGGTGGCGCTGGATACGCGGGTAATATCTACAGTGGCGAAGGAGCCGCAGGCCGCGGCGGCGCTGCCTACAACACAAATACCGGCGCCGGGGTCGCCGCGGGCTCTAACAACATTTACGCGGGAAAAGACGGCGACGTATACCGCTATAACCGTCAGTCAGGGAATTGGTCTCAAAACACCGGCGACGGATGGAAATCCACCTCCAAACCCCAGCCCAATCTACAACAGCAACAACAGGCACGCGCCGTAGGTCAGCAGCGCACCCAGAACTTCGGCGGATCGATGGGCGGCGGAATGCGCAGCGGAGGAGGCCGGAGAAGATAACCAGCCCTGCACTCTCGCCTCACTTGAAGCCGCATACCTCATGCTCGGCATCGACAGCGAAATGCGAACGGAGCGCCTCGCGCCAGGTAAACACTCAAAGTCTGCATATCGAACAATAAGAAGGAAACAAGGAAGATCCTCCGCCGCCGATCAAGATGATCGCCTAGGTCCTTTATTACTAATTATTGGTACGGTCGGATTGTTGGTTGGTCTGGCCAATCAAACAAGCAATGCGTTGCTGTGCCATTTCTTGGTCGTATAACTGCTTTGACCGTTTGGACAACATCTTCTCTGCCGCGCTGTCGACCTGCATTGATGAACGCACGGTGAAGCCCGCAGCCGTGGTCAAACTAGCGACAACATCGAATCGCAGCATGTCTGTCATTCCATACAGTTGATTTACCCGTCACACTCGCTACGCTTGCGGTGAAGAAATAAAACTCTCACAACAGAGGATTGAAATGACTATGAACGCAGAGAGAACCCTCGTCTCCGTGCTGCTTTGGTTCATTCTTGCACTCCCGGCTGCTTCGGCTCAAAATGTTGAACTCACTGCGCACGTTGGCGGTCAAATTAATGGTGGGTTGGACCTCTCGACTTCGCTGTTTCACAGAATCGAGGTGGGTAACAGCACGAACTACGGCATCACGGCGGGTTACCTTCTCGGCGAGCACGGCGGTATAGAGTTCCAGTGGAATCACACAAAAGCAGACACCTTTGCCCAGCCCATAGGCGGCGGCAGTGATGTAAAGGTATTCAATCTGAAACAGGACCAGTACATGGGCAACTTCCTTTTCCACCTAACAGACCGTGAAGCGAAGCTGAGGCCTTTCGGATTCTTCGGATTAGGAGCCAGTGACTTGTCGCCCGACCGCAGTGGCGTCAACGGTGCGACTCGTTTCGCATTTGCTCTTGGCGCTGGTGCGAAATACAACGTCAGCAATCATCTTGGTTTTCGCGGTCAGGTGAAGTGGTCCCCCACATACCTCACTACCACGGATGGCGGATATTGGTGCGATCCATTCTGGGGCGGGTGCTGGGTCGTGGGCAATAATCACTACCTCCACGAGTTCGATTTCACCGGTGGTATCACTTTGCGGTTCTGACCGGAATCCCAAACCAAGCTCTCATTGGCCCGAAGCGGGGGAAAGCGGCACCAGGTTACGTCATTGTTGTTTTGGTACCAGCGATGTTGGCAGCACAGTGCCTTTGCCTATACGTCAGGCGTGGCCTTCAGGATGCTGGCACCCGGGAAAATCCAGAAAGAATTTCTTACCTGTCCATCCCATCTCGCGCAGGCCCACTTCGGATGAATAATACGCACCGGTGGTCCATACCTTGAGATGTTCGAAATGATCGCGCAGGGTAAGGGGAGTTCCCTGTGGTGTGTTGTTCTCAGGACGGTCCTCGTCCACCCCACCGAGCGGATCGGGAGTGAAACTCAGCGTTTCCGCACAGAACGCTGTGAGCAGTTCGTTTTGTTGGGCTTCGGAAACATCTTTAAATGCATGACCAAACCGGCTCATCGACTCGCGATCGAAGACGGCCAGAGATTCGTTGAATTTTTCCCGCGTCTCAGCGTTATCGACACTGAGGAGCAGATCAATGAAGCGATTCACCTGGGCCTTGCCCGAATTCGGCACAATGCGTTCGGCCAACACCACTAAGGTTTCATTCTGATGGGAATTGAGAAACTTCGGTGTCCATGCTCCTGCCGGAACGTGAGCTTCAGCGCTGGCCAACAGCGCGCCGTCGGCCAAATGCTTATAAATGGGATGGGCCAAGGCCGCTTGTGCGAAGAGTACTCCAGCCCCTGCCCCGGTCACCAATCTTCGTATTAATTCCCGGCGAGACATTCCGGCGTCTGTTTCTGATTCGTGATCCAGCACGTGGCACTCACTTTCCCTGAAGTTTCAGCCCTCACATTCGGCGCTGCCAGAAACGAAGCGTGCGGCCGCATGCAAGGTTGATTGACAAATTAAAGGCACGACACCTATTCTGTCTGCATTGCAACAGAACATGTTCTTCTGACTAGAACGAAGCTGCAAATACAGATTTTATCATGCGTTGATACTCGAACCGGAAGCCGATTATGCCTGAAAGAAAATCTCAGTTCGACGCCATCGTAGTTGGTTCAGGAGCTTCCGGTGGTTGGGCGTGCAAACGCCTCGCCGAAGCGGGCCTGAAAGTTGCCTTGCTTGAGGCCGGAGCGCCACAGTCCGACCAGAGTTTCACCGAACACAAGGCGCCCTTCGAACTCAAGTATCGCGCTCTCGCCCCCGAAATCGTCCGCAAGACCCGCCCCATCCAGTCCTACTTTTCCTGTGACGAGTACAACTACAAATGGTTTTGCAACGACCTTGACGAGCCCTACACCACCCCGAAGGACAAACCATATCATTGGTTGGGACGTCTGCGTGTGACCGGAGGCCGGACTAACGTCTGGGGCCGTTTGAGCTTGCGCATGAGCGACCTGGATTTCAAGGCGGCGTCGCATGATGGTTATGGTGAAGACTGGCCCCTGAACTACAGTGACGTCGCGCCCTACTATGACCTGGTCGAAGAATATGTCGGCATCGCGGGTCTCGCCGAAGGCTTGGCCGAAATCCCAGACGGCAAGTTTCTTCCGCCGATGGCGATGACCTGCCAGGAAATTCAGTTCCGCAACCGTTCCAAAGAAAAGCTGGGCCGCACCGTTACTCCGGCCCGTACGGCCAATCTCACCAAGCCGATCAACGGCCGGGCTAGTTGTCACTATTGCGGTCCTTGTGAACGGGGATGTGTTACTCATTCCTATTTCAATTCCGCCTTCACTACCGTGCCCGATGCATTGCACTCCGGCAACTGCACTCTGATTTCCAACGCCCTCGTCCACAAGGTATTGATGGACAATGATCGCAACCGGGCGACGGGCGTCATGTACGTTGATCGCAACACCCACGAGTCGCACGAGGTTCACGCCCGCACTGTCCTGTTGTGTGCCCAGGCCCAGGAGTCAGTCAGGATTCTGCTCAACTCCGCCGACGTTCGTCGTCCGAATGGTCTTGCCAATTCCAGCGGCGTAGTGGGGCACTACTTCACGGCGCATGTAAGGAGCGCCGGGGGCAGCGGAGACTTTCCTTCTTTTGGAGCGAAGCCAACTCTAAACGGCCCCACTCGTCCGACTGGAATCTACGTGCCGCGCTTTCGAAATACCATGAAGGGTCCGGCTTCAAAAGATTTTCTACGAGGTTACGGTTTCGAAGGTGGCAGCAGCGTCGATTTCAATTGGGGAGCCCAAGGTTTCGGTGAGGCTTACAAACAGGCGTTGCTTGAACCTCAAGTCGGAATCTACTTGACCGGGTTTGGCGAAATCCTGCCGCGGTGGGACAACTTTGTCGAAATCGACAAAGAAGTAAAGGACAGCTACGGAATTCCTGTTCTCCGCATTTCCATGTCCGATGGGGACAACGAAAGGGCGATGATCAAAGATATGGCGGCCTCCGCCGGTGAAATGTTGGAAGCCTCTGGAGCGAAAAACGTCAAGACTTATGCGCACCCATCTGCGCCGCGTTGGGCGGTCCACGAAGGCGGCATTGCCCGCATGGGCAGCAATCCCAAGACTTCGGTGCTCAACCAATTCCAGCAGGCCCACGATGTTCAGAATTTGTTTGTGCTGGACGCAGCGGGATTCACTTCTAATCCCTGCCAGAATCCAACTCTGACCATTATGGCTCTGTGCGTTCGCTCCTGTGATTATCTGATGGGCGAAATGAAGCGAGGCAATCTCTAGTTTTCTTCGAACAGCTGCTCGGGGGCCCTGAATGCGGCGTCCCGAAGGTCCCGTGTTATCGCGACGCCCGCTGCAAGTACGTGCTCAATGATCTCCCTGCGTTTTATGGAAGAACAGCGTGCCGTCGGTGCGCTCACGCTAATCCCGGCAAACGCGTTTCCCAGGCAATCAAACAACGGCGCGCTCACCAAGACCGCGCCTTCAATCGTTTCCTCGTCATTCATCGCATATCCCTGTCGATGAACGCGAAGCAATTCTGCCTTCAGTTCGCCGCGGCTGGTCAGGGTTCGGGAGGTAAACTTCGGCAGTTTTCCCTTCGGTAAAAGGGCATTCACTTGTTTCGGAGAAAGATAAGCTGCGATCGCTTTCCCCAGCGCGGTCGCGTGGACTGGACAAAGATCACCCACAGAGAACGACAGCTTCAAGGGATGAGAGACTTCGACAGTGTCGATGAGTACGATGCCGTGACGGCGCAGTTC
>Ga0163162_10008289_pt1 | contig 10140 bp, 11 predicted proteins | sample S55metaG_FD_115310 | JGI IMG/M metagenome (GOLD analysis project Ga0163162, IMG submission 115310) | Switchgrass rhizosphere microbial communities from Kellogg Biological Station, Michigan, USA - S5-5 metaG | ecosystem: Host-associated > Plants > Roots > Rhizosphere > Soil | place: USA...
GAGCCCCCCGATCAGCGCCATCATCCCGCGCTCGGGACACTGGATTCCCAGGACGCCGGACGCGGCCGCGCTCTTCGCGCCACCGGCCACCGCGCTGATGAGTCCCGCGTAACGCAAGCCCCGACGAATGTCCGCGGATACCGCTGTCATCTCATCCCTCTGCTTTAATGGCGGACCGCCGGGCGGTGCCGCGACGCGGATCGCCAGGACGCGACGACGAGGCGATTTTCCAGCCGAGCGTTCCCGCGAATCCGAGCAATGCCTCTTCAAGGACCGACATCTTGAGTCGATAGAGAATCGTGCGCCCCGTCTTCGCGGCATCGATGAGGCCCGCTTCCTGCAACACCGCGAAATGCGCCGACATCGTCGGCTTGGAGACAGGAAAATGCTCGGCGAGCTCGCCCGCCGAGCGTGGCTGCTGTCGCAGCAGCTCGAGCACGCGTCGGCGCGTCGGGTCGGCGAGGGCTTTGAACACGAGGTTCACATGTCAATATTTAGCTAATTATCTAAATGTTGTCAAGCCGGTCGAAACGTCCACCCCCCCCGCGTCGGGCGCTATTCCAGTCGCGGGGAAGGCGGCACACAATGGGCGCGTGCGTGTCGCAATGTCGCGAATGCGACGACTGATCCTCCTCGCCGTCATGCTGGGTCTCAACGGGGCGTGCGAAAAGCGCGGCTTCGACGCGCCGGGTGCACGGGTGACGTACCAGAGATTCAGCGGGCATCGGACGCTCGAGCCGGAATTTGAATTGACGGTTGAACGAGGCGGCATCGTGCGCCTCCACTGCCGCCGGTTGTGTGCGGCGAGTGGCGAAGTGAGCGAGCGGATTCCCGAAGCCCGGACCCGAGCGGTGTTCGAGGCGCTCGAGAAGAGCGGGTTCTTCAAGCTCACGCGGACGACCAACGTCACGACCGGGCACGGAGAGGGCGACACGATCACGTATCGCGATGCCGAGATGATCTACGAGGTGTCGGCCGCGGGCGTCCGGGTCCCCCAGCTCGTGAGTGTTCTTCGGAGCGTGATTGACGTCGATGCGCTGCTGAAGCCGTCAATCGAGTTGTATCGACGCCGGCTGGCGAACGGATGGGCCGTCGACAGCGTGGACGAGTCCCAGACTGGCGCGATCGACGTCGCCGCGCTCGCCTGCGATGTCGACTCGTCACGATTCCTCGTCGACCACGGGGCGATTCCAACCGGAGTCGCGCTCCGGTGGGCAACCCGGTGCAAGGATCCGGCGGTCATCGCCCTGCTGCTCTCAAAGCGCGCGCCCGCTCCTGAATCTGAAGAAGCACGACGACTCCTGGTCTTCGCCATCGACGGCGGGCATGCGGAGATCGTACGTGTGCTGCTGGACCGTGGCTTCACGGTCAGTGCGCAAGACACCGAGAAGCGGACGCCGCTCGCGGCCGCGATCGGCGCAAACAGCTGGACCATGATAGACCTGCTGCTCTCACGCGGTGCCAATCCCAACGCGACGACGCCAGACGGACGACCGATTCTTTGGCTTGCCGCGCGGTCGTTCAACACTGCCGGAATCGTGTTGCTCGCGAGATACGGGGCGAAGATCAATGCGCAGGACGCGACGGGACGGACCGCCCTGATGCATGCGGCCGAGGCGTGCCAGGCGTGGAGCGTGAAGGCGCTTCTCGAGGCGGGCGCCGATCCCCTACTGAGAGATCGCAACGGCCGGACGGCCGCGGATTTCAGACTCCCGCCCAACGATGGAAACGCGGACAAGTGCGTGTCGAGCCAAAAGCTCTTAACCGGCCCAGGCCGCTCAATGCAGCCGAAACTCGATGACGAGGCGGACGACCATGTCGACCGGGGCGCCCTTTACGGCGAGCGGATCGTGCCGCAGGCGAGTTCGTCGACCACGAACGGATGGCACGCGACTTCTCCTGCCTCGAGGGACGCGCGCAAGTCCGATCGGTCTCTCGTGCGGCTACTCTCTGCCGACGCGGATCCGCTCCCCGACCATCGACTTGCCTGGCTGAGGGCAAGTCAGAAAATCGAGAACGGTCTGGACCGTCTTGAATTCTCCGGCCTTTAGCCTTCGCGTTGATCCATTGATCCACACACCGCCGCTTTCGTCGATGTAGACGAGGTCCCCCGAGGCAAGTCGAATCTGTGCTCGCACAGCCCTTTCATCAAACGGGCCTGGCGCGGCGTTCTTTATCACCCTCAGCATGTCTACAAAATCAGGAGGCTCCGTCGAGAATGAAGCTTCCTTGCTGCTCACATCGACAATGGCGGCTCTTGTGATGGGCCGTTCACTTGGGATCTGAAAGGGCAAATAGCGAATCGACTGCATCCCTGGTTGAGCCTTGGCACTGCCACATCCAAAACTAACCAGGACAAGGGCCCCGACGACAAGAAGAGCAATGCCTCTCACGACTTCACTCCCCTCCAACTACGGTTCCACCAGTTAAGCCTCGTGTTGTCTTCCCTAGGCGTCAAGCTGCGCGGTGCGCCCGCGCGGCGCGAATCAATCGGGCAATGTCGGCGGGCTTGGCGCCAATCCCCAGCAGCGATCGCACCATCAGGTCCAAGCTGACAGAGGCGTCGCCCGCCTCCATCTTGGCGACGCGCGACTGGCTCGACCCGAGTTGCTTCGCCAGCCCCGCCTGCGTCATCCCTCGACGCTCCCGCAGCCGGCGAACGCCGTTCGCCAAAGCCAGCTTCAAGTCGATGAACCGGGATTCCTGCGCACTGAGTCCCAGGAATTCGGCCGTGCCGCCAACGGTCCATCCGGCCCGTTCCAGTCGCTGCTGCTTGTCGCGCTTCATCGTGCCACCGCCCTTGAGCCAGACCGCGGCTTATTCCGTTCGGCTCAGGCAGGAACCACCATGTCAAATATGACATACGTCGCCGTCGGCCATCAATCCTGTCGTTCGATGCGCAGGGGATTGCATTCCATATGCGCGTCTGCGCGGATAGCCGATCGACGACGGAGGATGTACGTGTTACGTAATTCATAATTCGTGGTAGGATTACCCGAGTGATCGTCAGCTATCGCGATCAGCAGACGATGGATTTCGCGGCAGGCCAGCGAGTGAAGGCCCTGTCGGGCATCGAACGGCCTGCCCGACTCAAGCTGGACCGCCTCGACGCCGCTCAGACCCTCAAGGATCTGGCCGCGCTGCCCGGCAACCGTTTCGAGGCGTTGAGGGGCGACCGAAAGGGCCAGTACAGCATTCGCATCAACGACCAATGGCGAATCTGTTTCGAGTGGCCGGACAAATCGCCAGGACCGGCGAACGTGGAGATCGTGGACTACCACTGAGGAGCGCACCATGGCACGCACCGCGATTCATCCAGGGGAACACCTGGCCGAAGAACTCGACACGCTGAAGATGAGCGCGGCCGAGCTCGCGCGCCGGCTCAAGGTACCGACCAATCGCGTGACGGAGATTCTAAACGGCCAGCGTTCGATCACCGGAGACACCGCGCTGCGGCTCGCGCATTTCTTCGGCACGAGCGCCGAGTTCTGGCTGAACCTTCAGACGCTCTACGAACTGCGCCTGGCGGAAGCAAAAGCGGGAAAGGCGATCAAGAAGCTGCCGAAGCTCAAGCGTCTGGAAGAGATTCACGCCTGAACGATCGCCAACAGCGGAAGCGCGCAGGTTCTGGGGAATTGCCGCCTGGACGGCTCGGACACCCGGAGACCTCTCCTCACAGGTCGCGAGAGTGTCCGAAGAGAAAGCCCTGGCCGAGATCGCAGCCGAGATGTTCGCAGGCCCGAGCCACGTCTTCGGATTCGATGCCCTCGGCGATCACGCTGACCCCGAGATTCGCGACCGCCCGCACCAGGGCGCGCACGAGGTTCCGGCGCGGGATGAGCCGATCGATGTCCTCGATGATCCGCCGATCGAGTTTCAAGTAATCCGGCGGCACATCGGCCAGTTCGAGCAACCGGGCCTGACCCGCACCGAAATCGTCGTAGGCAAAACCGTAGCCGAGCGCCTTGAAGTCGTCCCGCAGAGTCGCCATGGCGACGGCGTCGGTAATCGAGGCCTCGGCGATCTCCAGGATGAACCGGTGGCCGGCCGCGGCGGCCGTGTCGATCGGATCCAGCGTGCTCCGAAAATCCGGGGACGTCAGTTCCTTCGGATGGACGTTGAGGAAGATTGTGCTGACGGCCGGCAACGCCGCGGACTCACGGATCGCGCACTTTCGGAAGAGCCGGCTGAGCCTGACGGCTGACTGACAGCGATCCGCCAGTTGCAGCAACGTGGCGGGCCTGTCGGACAGCGCCGGATGCGTGCCGCGACCGAGCGCCTCGAATCCCATCACCTCGCGCGTTTTCAGGGTGACGATCGGCTGGAACACCGTCCGCACAGCTTCCTGCTCGATGAGCTCCTGCAGGAGTTGCGCGCCCATGATGAGGCTCTCGGGTTGCGCGCACGGCAGGCGCTGTGTCGCGTGGATGTCGTGCTCCGCGTCAGACGCGGCGTCGTGTCGCACGTAGCGAAAGCGGAACTCGACTTCGCCGAGATGAATGATGTCGCCATCGGAGAGCAGCGCCTCGGCGACCTGCTGGCCATTGACGAACGTGCCGTTGGTGCTGCCCAGGTCGCGCACGGCGTAGAACTCGCCAACGCGGACGATGGCGGCGTGATCGCGCGAGACGCCGACCGAGAACACGGTGCGGTCATGCGTGGATCCGCGGCCGAGGGTGAACGGCACCTTCGACACGTCCACCATCTCCGCGGGGCCACCCAGCTCAGGGTAGTGCTCGAGGAACGGTGTCACGCTCATGTGGGCGGACCAGTCCGGCATGGTGGAATGCCGCTCCAGGTCTACAGATCCGGACAACGGCCGTCACCCGCATAATCGGCAGGCGTCGGAGATCCTTGAATCCGGTCAGGCGGGAGGGGGCCTCCAGTCCGGAGGGCGACGGCGTGGCGGGCCAGCCCACCGCCCCGAGCCTACGATGCGAGGGGGAGACATGGGCACCAGACCCCGCTCTGGTCTATCCTCGGTCCAGTCCCGTGACTGCCTGGATCCTGCACCTCGACCACGTCATTCGCACCTGGATTGTCATGCACCGCGTGCCTTGGCTCGACAACGTCATGTTGAGCGTCAGCGCGGTTGGCCGAGGCGGGATGGGGTGGGTCGCGATCTCGCTGGCCCTGCTTGTACGGAGGCGCATTCGGTGGCAGCAGTTCGCTCGACTCCTGGCGGCGTTATTGATGGTGGCCCTCATCGCCGACACGTTTCTCAAGCCGGCCTTCGGCCGAGATCGCCCGTTTCTCAGCACGCCGCGTATCACGGTCATCGGCCAGCGGTTGGCGGACGCGTCGTTTCCGTCCGGTCATGCCGCCACATCGGTGGCGGGGGCCATCATCATCTCCAGTTTCGTGCCGAGACTCTGGCCCGCCTGGCTGCTGATTGCGTGCGCGGTCGGGTACTCGCGAATCTATCTGGGCGTCCACTATCCGCTTGATGTCGCGGCGGGGGCAATCGTCGGCGGCATCATCGGGCTATTGACGGTGGCGTACGAACGCCATCTCGTTCACCGCGCGCGCAATCGACGGATCAATTCAGCGGCGCGGCAGCGGTAGTGCCAGTCGGAGGGGTATTCTGCCCTCCGGCCACGGTCGGTGCAGCGCCGCCGGGCCCCTGCGCAGCGACGACTACCTGTTGGCGTCTGCCAAGCGCGACAACCGACGGCGATCCTGGGCCGATCGCCGACGCGGCGACCAATGCGACAGCGATGGCCGTTCTGGACATGGGACATTAGACACCCGTTGAGGCGCCTTTGGACGGAGGGGACCGATGTTTTGCAGGGCGATGCCGCGATCGGCCAGCGATTGGTTGGAACTACTGGCCCTAACGAAGTTGGTTTAGCGGTACGGGGTACCGTGGATAGTTGTAAGGTCAGGTTCGGCGGAATTGCGGCCTAGTCAGCTCGGATACGGACAGCCCAGGCGTCGGCGGGGACGCCCGCCGCGAATTAACCTGGCGACGTCGGTAGGCCTGGCGCTAATCCCCAGAAGCGACCGCACTATCAGGTCGAAGCTGGCGGAAGCCTCGCCCCGTCACTCAACGCGGGTGACGTCGGACGCAGGTGATCCCGTGCTGGGCCTTCTCTCAGACGACCACACCGAACTCACTTCGCGGTGTAGTGCTGCTGCAGACGTCGGAGTGCTGCGACATGCTCCCAGTTTAGTCGAGCGAGTTCAAGATCATGATTCGTGGCGAAGGTAGAACCATACGCTGCTTGCTTGTCTGCCGCGGGGTACATAGCTATTAGAAAAGCGTCGGAATAGGACTTCCAAATCCTTTCTGATTCCTGGATCGCGATAGAAGCACCTGGAGTTCCGGACGCCACAGCCTTGGGTAGCAGCTGATCCACAATTGTCGCGGCCTCTGCTTTGCTTCTACCTGCCTCCTCGCTGGCACACTTGAGCATGTCCAGTTGAGTGCGAGCTATCTTCATGCACGCGTCCAGTTCGCTCGAAAAGGGACTCGATGAAGTCTGTCCATTTGAAATCACGGCTAGTCCGACAACTATCGCAAACCGGACCATTGTGTCTCCTCCAATAGGCTTTACTTATAGGATCCTCTAGAGAATAACTTGAACTCATCCGCATGTAGCCGGCGCGCCGATGTTGGCTGGCGCTAGGCAGCGAACGCGCGCGAGCGAAAGCGGAGCGCGAGCGCGCCCGCGCGAACGGAGCGGGGATCATGGGGCCCCGCGAGTGAGCGCGTAGGGGAGGTGCGGCAGGGGCGGAAGCCCCTCCGCCTAAGGAAAGTCGTAAATGCGTGTCTTGTCGCGTCTTTGAAATAGCGGTACGGGGTACCGTGGATAGTTGTAAGGTCAGGTTCGGCGGAATTGCCGCCTGATCCGTTCAGAGGCGGACGCTCGCTCCCTCCGCGCCGGTTTCGAGCTATCGGTCGAAGCCGGCGCGCGTCGCACCTCACACGAACCTGACACACTGCCGCTCCAGACCCGGCGATAATGTGCTCGGTTTCCCGATGTCGCTGGCTCGATTGTCGTCCTGGTTCCGACCGCCCCGGCTGACCCTCGTCCTCTTTCTGGTGGTCACCGGATCGCTGTCGCTGGCGATGACACTCGTCACCTTGCAACTGCTGTCGCAGGAACGCGACGTTGCCGCCCGCCGCACCGAAGCGCGTCTCGACTCCGCCGCAAATGCTACGGCGAGCACGCTAATCCGGGGACTGGACGATCTTGCGCTTCAACTGGCCAGCGCGGCGACGGGAACCTCGCAAGCGCCGGCGACAATTTGGGGCGTCCCACTGGAATCCGTCAGGGGCGGAGGACTGTGGGTCACCGGTGACGCCGGCTCGATTCACGCCGTCCCCGGGTCGCTGCGCTACTACCCGCCGGATGCGCTTCGTCGCTCCTCGTCGCCCGTCCCGCCCGAGCTCGCGGCGGTGGAAACTCTCGAGATTCGGCGCCACGATCTGCCCCAAGCGCTGACAGCGGTCTCCGCGCTGGCGCCGACCGTCGAGCGCGATCGCGCGCGCGCGCTGCTCGTTCGCGCGCGAATCTACCTGAAGCTCGGATCTTTCGGCCGCGCGCTGGAGACCTATGACGCTCTCGCGAGAATCGATTTGCCGCATGTTGATGACCTGCCCGCGCCCGTAACTCTTGCCGCCTACGGCCGGTGTCTGGTGCTGCAGGTCGCCGGGCGACGGGAGGCTTTGCAGCGGGAAAGCGAGCTGTTCCTGGCGGCTCTCGACGCCGGCCGCTGGACGTTGACCAGAGCGGAATATGAGAACTATCGTGACGCAGCCCGCGGATGGCTCAACCCGGGTGAAGCCGCTCCGCAGTCGAGAACGACGGACGAACATGACCGCTTGGCGGATGCCGTGAGCCGGGTCTGGGCCGAGTGGCGCAGTCGATTGCTCGCGCCCTCCGGGCGACGGCTCGCCGGCGACTCGGACGGCGTGCTCATCCTGTGGCACACGCAGGGCACGCGCCTAGCGCTGTTCGCAGCGACCGAAGCGTTCGTCCAATCGTCGCTCATAGACCCGGCGCGGACCGTGCTCGGCCACTCAGGGGTGCTTGCAACCCTGGTTCATCCCGATGTTCCCACAGTGAAGACCAGCGGTGCGCGCCGTCTGCTGCGACCTGCCGCTGCGACCGGGCTACCGTGGTCGCTTGACGTGGTCGATGCCGATCCGGCCGCGGAGGCTGCCGAGGTCCAAGCCCACCGGCAACTCGCCATCACTGGCTTAGTGGGGCTTGCATGCTTCGTGATGGCGGGCAGTGCCTTCATCGTTCGTGCGGTCACACGTGAACTCGAGCTGCTCCGGCTGCAGACCGACTTCGTGGCCGCGGTGTCGCACGAATTCCGGACGCCGCTGACGTCGATGGCCCAGGTGAGCGAGGCGCTGCTCGACGGTCGCGTGCCGCCAGAACGACTTGCGGAATACTACGGCCTCCAGCATCGAGAGAACACCCGTCTGCGACGACTGGTGGAATCGATCCTCGATTTCGGCCGCATGGAATCCGGCGCGCGGGAGTACCTCTTCGAATGCGTGAACGCTGGCGGGTTCGTCACCGACGTGGGCACCGAGTTCAGGGGTCACGCCCAGCGCCTCGGCTACGACGTTATGGTGCATGTCGGTACCGGCGCTGTGACGACGACGCTCGACCGCGCGGCGATGGGCCTGGCGGTGTGGAATCTGCTGGATAACGCCGTCAAATACTCACCGGTCGAGCGGACCGTCTGGCTGACCGCCAGCGCCACGTCTCAGGGCGTCGAAATCAGTGTTCGCGATCGCGGGATTGGCATTCCGCCGTCGGATCGCCGGCGCGTATTCGACAAATTCACCCGCGGTTCAGCGGCCCAATTGAGCGGAGCGAAGGGCACGGGGCTCGGGTTGGCGATCGTCAGGCACATCGTCCGCGCCCATCGCGGCGCGGTGACAGTAGTCAGTGCCGTGGGCGAAGGCAGCACGTTCACCATCGTCCTGCCGGCCACACCGGTGCGGCCTTCTTCCGGAGCCGCGGACCGTGGCTAGGATCCTTGTTGCCGAGGACGAACGTGTGATCGCCGATCTGTTGGCGAACGACTTGCGCCTCGAGGGGCACGCCGTGGACCTGGTCACCGATGGGCTGGCGGCGTCGGCGGCCATCGCATCCGGTCAATTCGATCTAGCCATCATCGACGTGATGCTGCCGCACAAGGATGGGTTCGAGGTGTGCCGCGAAGCTCGGCTCGGCGGTCGCCGGCTTCCAATTATCATGCTCACGGCGAAGACTCAAGAGTCGGACAAGGTGCTAGGTCTCGAAATCGGTGCCGATGACTACGTGACGAAGCCGTTCAGCCCGCGTGAGCTGAGGGCGCGAATCAAGGCAGCACTCCGGCGGGCGCCGGCTGATTTCGTCGGACCGGCGGTCTGCCGATTTGGCAACACCGAAGTCGACTTCTCGCGCCTTGAAGTACGGCGCGACGGCCACCTTATCCCGTGCACGTTTACGGAGTTCAGGCTGCTCGAGGCGCTCATCAAGCACCGCGGCCGGGTGTTGTCGCGTGAAGCGCTTCTCGACTGCGTATGGGGACCGGCGGTTCACGTCACCGATCGCGCCGTGGACACGCACATCGTGAACCTCCGCCGGAAGATCGAGGCCGATCCATCGGCTCCCCGACACATCGTGAGCGTGCGCGGGAGCGGCTATCGCTTTGACGGAAAGCTCACGTGAACCTGACCCAAGGGTCATGCGCGCTCGACGCGGCGCTGCGATGATCGCCGGCAGGAGTTCGTAACCATGCACACCAAATACGCGAGGCTAATCCTGCGGGCGATGACGTTTGCGGCTGGAGCCGGAGCCGTTGCCGGCCAGGCGCCCGGCCAGCTGCAAGCCGATCGGATGATCCAATCCGCGCGTTCGAAGGATGTGATCGAGGGCAAGCCAGACGAGGCCATTGCGATCTATCAAGCCATTTTGGATCAGTTCCCGTCGCTCCGGCCCGCCGCTGCCAGCGCCTTGATCGGGATTGGACGGTGTCACGAGCAGCTTGGTGGCGCCCATGTCCCCGACGCCCGTCGCGCGTACGAACGTATCGTGCGCGAGTATGCCGAGCAGGCTGACGCCTTGTCCCAGGCTCAGTCACGGCTCGCGGCGCTCGCCGTGAGCGACACCGCGCCCCTCCCGGCGGAGC
>Ga0163162_10008290_pt1 | contig 10140 bp, 9 predicted proteins | sample S55metaG_FD_115310 | JGI IMG/M metagenome (GOLD analysis project Ga0163162, IMG submission 115310) | Switchgrass rhizosphere microbial communities from Kellogg Biological Station, Michigan, USA - S5-5 metaG | ecosystem: Host-associated > Plants > Roots > Rhizosphere > Soil | place: USA: Michigan...
ACGACGATCTGCCGCCGTTGCCAAGTTTCGCAATCAGTCTGCGATTGCCGTCGGTGGCGCCGCTGATTGCCCAGGAGTTCGCGCGGTATGTGCGTGAGCGGTTGGTGAGGGTTTCGTGATGCGGGGCGATGCCTGGGCGATGTATCGGCCCCGATTTCCAAACCACGATTGATGAGCGCATAAGCACTGGCCGCCTTTTTTCACACCGCGCGAGAAACGGAAGTCGCGTTAGCTTTGCTGTCCCGCTGCCTCGAGAATAAGCTGTGTGATCTCGTCTGGATGAGAGATCAGCGACAGATGGCTTGATTTCAGTTCGATGGTTTTGGCGCCCATACGTTTGGCCATGAAACGTTCGAGATCGGGGTTGATCGTTCGGTCTTCAGTCGAAACCGCATAGAAACTCGGCTTTGATCGCCAAGCCGCCTGCGTGGTCTTCCCTGCGAGCAGAGACTTCTGAAAGGGTTCTTGCACCGCATAGAGAACCCTGGCCTTCGCTTCTGGAATGTCGCCTGCAAAATCCCGCAAGAATGCTTCTTCGGTGAGACGCCCTTCGTCGCCATCGAAGACAATTCCGGCGGACGCCGGCGGTGTTGGAAACTTCTTGGCCAACGCCGTGTAATCCTCGCCCGCATCTGGTGCCCGTGCAGCCACATAGACGAGGGCGGAAACATTTGGATTCATACCGGCTTCTGTCACGATCATCCCCGAAAAAGAATGTCCGACCAGAACCGTTGGACCATCCTGACGGGCCAGCACTCGCTGAGCCGAAGCGACCGCTTCGGGCAATGTCGTCAGGGGATTTTGAACTGCTGTGGCGTTCAGCCCCGCTGATTGCAATCGCGCAATCACTTCGGTCCAGCACGAACCATCGGCGAACAATCCATGCACAAGAACGACATTGCGCGCCTTCACCGGTGCCGGAACTGCAGCCATACCACGGGTGGAAATAAGTGAAACGGCGGCGCCGGCAATGAGCGCGGCCGAGAATTCACGTCTAGTCATCGTCATGATGCACCTTCCTTTTTGCTAAGTTGGCTTGGTAAAACGTTGCCTTGAACAGCTACTTAATCTCCTGCTTTGATTCGTTACCCTAACGTCGCTCGAACCGAAGACCACAGGGCACTCACGTTGACGCGATCACAACAGATCTCGATCATTTGACGTTTCGCGGGCGTCATCTAGACTTCACACCTCAGTGCGCATTCTCATCGCGCTATCTGTGCGCCCCGGCTTGGCGCTTTGCATTCTCGACAATGCACCGGTTGAACGCGTTCATGTAGCGTTCGAAAAGCGATCGGAGTGCCGCATTCGACATCCCTTCCCACGGAAGGATGTCGCCACCGAAACTGAAATCAGCGCCCTCGGCGCGAAGCAGTACGGACGCACGTCGCTGTGGCCCATGCTCGTCAAAGCATCATCCAATTCACCGATCATCTGCTCGGCGAGACGGTTTTGCGGAGGATTGTTGAGTGTGATTGTCGCGACCTGATTCGCGATCTCGAGAAAAAGATGGGACATGTGCTTGTCTTCGTCCTGTTGGTTATGAAAGATGTTCGCGGAATCAGTCGATGGCCGCGCTACTAGACTCCCGAAAGTACGCCAGGTACCCATCGAGGTGCCCCCCTGGAAAAGTTGCGAGGCGCTTGGGCTGCAAGGCCTTTTCGTACGCCGCGAGCGCCAGATCCGTGACTGTGATCGTGTCGTGTGTGGCCACGACCATCAGCAGCGGCGTTGTAGAGCTCCGGGGGATCGGCACTCCTGGCTCGTACATGCGAGCCGCCCGAGCCGAACGCTCAATGCCGTGCCCTCGGGTCCCGGCATACCCATGCGCCATGGAGATCGCGGGCAGAAGGTTCCCCTTGTTGGCAGGTGTGAATAGCCAAGCACGCAGTTTGATGCCGCCTTCTGCCTCGAATTCCACTTTCAGTCGGTGGACCATCTTCACCTCTCCTTGGCAGGTTGGATAAGCCCAACCACGCGGAAACAAAAAACCGGTGCTGTTGTCGAGTCATCTGACTCATTCAATAAACAGCGGCCCTGCAAAAACGCGCGCCCGTTGCGCCTGCTATAAGTCCCGGCTTTGTTTTATTGCGTGGGCACAGGAACGATCGCAGAGATGCGCCAACCGTCAGGTGTACGGATTGCGAACTCGTTGACAAGAAACTGGAAAGTGGCCCCCGGTTGCCCCGCAGCGCCAGCGGTAACGCGAGTGGGCGCATAAATATGGGCGATGTCCGGACCAAGTGGGATCACTCGTATCGCGCTTTGGTCAGGTTCGAATTGCCACGTACCGGTAAAGATCTTGCGGAAGTGGTCGAGGACGGCTTCACGCCCCCAAAACGTGTATGCCCGCGCTACGAAGTTCACAGGGTCCGCCTTCCCCGCCGGCGTGCGCGCCAGCACCGAATCGATCACGTCGATGTCGTGGGCGTTTTCGCCTGCCGCCTGGCTAAGGAAAAGGGCGCGAATTTCCCGAAGGTCTTCAGAATTGGGCGAAGCGGTTTCTGACGGACTGCCAATAGACAACCCAGTCTGGGCCGCGCCGTGGGCGAGGATCGTATTTCCAAGGCTGACAATCATGGCTCCAGGCTCCTAAGGCACGCTGAATCAATATTAGAAAGGTTGTGATTGAGGCTGACCGAGGCTTCCAATCCTCGCGAATGCTGCAGTCCCGGTTTGGCTTGCCAGGGCCGCAATGCCATCAGTCCCACAGTCAAACAAAGTTTAGGTCCTCAAAGCTATGCAGACCATCACACAACGGGCTAGATACCTAATACTTTCATGTTAGTTCGGCCTTGACCGACAAGAAGGTGTAGTACGTCCTCGTCAAGCATGGCTCGTATAAACCACAGGAAGGAACTCCAGCCCTGTCAGCGATTTGGCCAATGCTTGATGAGGCGCGTATGCAGTTTTATGTAAGCATTACGGTTCTGCTTCGACAATGCGCGGATCCGAAGAAAATCGACGGACTGATTGCACACAAGGTAGCGCGTGCAACTACGGGCGATAGGGTTAATGTGCAATGAATGCTGCCAGGTAACGAGCACAGAGCAACGGCAAGGCGCACGCCAAGTGCTGCGAACACATGTAAGTGTGTCTATAGATAGACTGTGCAGGCGACGGCAAGGCTCGACCTGATCTGCTGCGAACCAAACGGATCAAATGGCAACTCGCGCTAGTGCAGCTTTACTTTTACTGCTCTCAAATCACTTAATACATGAACACAACCAAACCTGTAAGCCAACCCTATGGCGGTTGGAAATCCCCCGTTACGACGGACCTGATTGTCGGTGACACAATCCGCCTCGGTCAGCCTGCAATCACGGATAACGCCATATATTGGACCGAAGGCAGGCCGCAAGAGCAGGGGCGCAACGTGCTGGTGCGTCATGTCGACGGCGCCGTCGTGGATCTGGTCCCGCAACCCGTCGACGTGCGCACGCTTGCGCATGAATATGGTGGCGGCGCCTATGCGGTCGGCGCGAATGGTGTGTATTTCATCAACGCGGCCGATCAGCAAATCCATACGCTCGATGCCACCGGCACGCCCCGGGCGTTGACGGCTACTGACGGACTACGCTATGCCGATGTCATCGAGGACATTCGCCATCGGCAACTGTTTGCCGTGTGCGAAGACCATCGAGCAGGCAATCACGAACCGCAGAATTTCCTCGCTGCAATTGAACTCGGGACTGGCGCGCTAACCAGAATTGCCGACGGACACGATTTCTTTTCGTCACCATGCCTCAGTCCCGACGCAAGTCAACTTGCGTGGTTGACTTGGAACCATCCGGACATGCCGTGGGACGCCTCGCAACTCTGGCTTGCCAACCTTAGCGCGGACGGGCGCGTTGGGGAGCCGCGCCGCGTCCTTTCCGGGGTCAAAGAATCTCTGTTTCAACCCGCGTGGTCGCCCTCGGGACACCTGCATGTCGTGTCCGATCGCAGCGGCTGGTGGAACCTCTACCGTGTTGACGGTGGCGATGCGCTACCTTTGCATCCGCTCGCAGCGGAATTCGGCAAGCCGCAGTGGCTTTTTGGCATGACGACCTATGGTTTCGATGCCAACGGCCGGATTCTGTGCATCTATGAACAAGACGCTGACTCCCATCTAGCCATGCTGGATCCGTTCGCACAAACGATCGAGGAAATCGAAACCCCGTTTTGCACGATGCGCGATCTGCATGTATGCGGTGAGAAGGCCGTATTCGTCGGCGCCACGCCGGGGACGTCCGAATCGGTCATCGAGTTCGACCTGACCACACGCACGCACCGCGTACTGCGCAACTCAAGCCGGATTGAGGCAAACCCCGCCTTTACATCGATTGCGCGGGCGATCCGCTATACATCGACAAATGGCAGAACCGCGCATGCGCTCTACTATCCGCCGTTTAACGCAGATTTTGAGGGACCTGCTGGAGAACGTCCTCCGTTGCTGGTCATGGCGCACGGAGGTCCGACGAGTTCGACCGACCGCTCGTTCAAGTGGGGTGTTCAATTCTGGACAAGTCGTGGCTTTGCCGTGGTCGATGTCAACTACAGCGGTAGCAGCGGGTACGGCCGCGCCTATCGGCAGCAGCTGAACGGACGCTGGGGCGTGGACGACGTGGACGACGCCGTCGCCGCGGCGCTCTGGCTTGTCGACCGGGGTCTTGCAGATGAGGCTCGGCTCGCGGTGCGAGGCGCAAGCGCTGGCGGTTACCTGACACTTTCAGCCCTTACGTTTCGTACTTGTTTCAAGGCCGGCGCAAGCCACTACGGAATCGGCGATCTTGAAGCTTTGCTAAAAGGAACACATAAATTCGAATCGCATTATTTGTTCGGTTTGGTTGGTGACTATCCTGAACAAAAGACTCTGTATCACGAGCGCTCGCCGATAAACCATGCGGACCGGCTGTCGTGCGCGATGATCTTGTTTCAAGGCGCGCAAGACAAGGTCGTTCCGCCTGATCAGGCCGAAGCAATGTATCGATCGGTATTGACCAAGGGTCTGCCGGTCGCCTATGTTCTTTTTTCTGATGAACGGCATGGCTTCCGAGTAGCGGCAAATATCAGGCGCAGCCTCGAGGCGGAGCTGTGCTTCTATGGAAAGATTTTTGGTTTTGAACCCGCGGACGCAATCGACCCCGTGACGATCGACAATCTCGAAACCACTACTGATCGAATGATCGACGGTGGGAATACTGATAAAGATGAATCAGGTAGCGCGCAGAATGATTGATCCACGCTGGGTTGCCGCGTTGACGTGTCCACGACGCTGTGCCCTTACTTGGCTTGAGGCTCGTCTACGTTAGAAGCATCAGTTCCGGGAGACCTGTCACGCGATTCTCGACGTTCGTAAAAACGTAAAGAATCGCGTTTAAAGCTGGCAATTTGATTAGGATAACAAACATAGTTTTCTGTAAAAAATACGTGTTTTACGAATGTGATCCTACAATAATCGCATTGCCGAAATCAGCTACCGAAGAAAATGTTGCAGAAGCTCACCGGACCCACGCATGCCGAGCTCATGGTTGTGCGTGCCGGCGCGCCGAACTTTGATGTGCTGGTCAGCGAAACGCCGCCGTAACTTTGCTTTGCCTGAGTGTCAGCTGCGGCGATCTTCGCTTCGGCGGCCTGGATGTCTTCCGGGTAGTGAATGTCGTTACCAAGCGACGGGTTGTAGCCCGCTTGCTCGACGCGAACCAGGTCGGCACGCACTTCCGCGCGAGTTACTGGGTCATTGGTTTGCGCGTAGCTGAGAACCGGGGCCGTCAACGTGCCGGCGGCGAGAGCGATGCATACGAAGATGTTCTTCATGATTGATTCTCCAGATAAATAGACAAGAAAAGGGAAACGAACGACGGGGCGACTAGCGAGCAATCCGTCTTGCTTGCGTGGATCACTGCGCTGATACAGTGGCAAACACAAACGACTGGCTGTTATTCCATGTTCTTCTTCGAGCTTTGCTTCAAATTGCCTCGGCTGCGCTCGAATTCGCGGTCAAAATCAATGTCGCCGCGAGTGACTTGAATTTAAAGTAACGGGGGAAGCGCCACTAGCCCTACCAAGGTGTAGGGCGATCAGATGAACCGATGGGTCTCTAATATCTTTGTATGAGCGCCGGGCGGCGTCAAAGGAAGAACCAAAATTTAGGCGTCGCATTGCTTTCCTGACCCCGCGCGAAAGAGGTCATGGCGCATGCGGTTGCCGGTTTGATAAATAAGCAGATCGCCGCCTGAATGAACCCGAAGCCGCCTATGCCGATGACCAACAAAACGGCGGCGGCCGCCGGCGTATCCAAAGCGCGGCGGCCAAACAAGAACGTAACGACTCAATCCGGTGCTAGGTCCCGCAAATCGTCGCCTTCCACCACAATATCTCCGGAACGTTCCGGCAGTAAAAAAGCAATGAGCGAGGCGAGAAAGGCTGCGCCGGCCAGCACGATAAGTGCAATCGAAAAATTCCCCGTAAAGTCTCTGATCACGCCAACGAGCCATGGTCCCAGCAAACCACCCACCTGGCCGATGGTGTTGATAAGGGCAATACCAATGGCGACCGCGGCGCCCGTGAGGAACTCGCCCGTGAGGGTCCAGAAAATTGCCAGACATCCCCAGATTCCTGCTGCGGCCACGCACAGCAGAATCAGGCCAAACACAGGCTGAGTGACGAACGCGCAGCCGAGCAGGGCCAAGCCGCCAATCGCCATGCAAATAGCGATGTGCAGCTTTCGTTCGCCGACCTTGTCTGAATGGCGCGCGACGAGGAACATCGAAAGCGCGGCGCAACAGAACGGCAGTGCACTGACAAAACCAACCTGCACGTCAGTCATGGTACCCATGTGCTTCACGATCTGCGGCAACCACAGCAGCACGCCATAAAACGCAGTGAGAAAGCAGACGAATAACGCCGAGAGACTCCAGACACGCGACATCGTCACGATCTTCCTGAAAGGCAGGTCGGCGGTTCTCACGAATTTCGCTGCCTCGCTCGCGAGTTCATCGACAAGCCATTTCCGCTGATCGGCCGGCAGCCACGCGGCGCGCTCAGGACGATCCGTGAGCCATACCAGCGTGAACAGGCCAAGCAAGACAGCCGGGGCCGCTTCGAGCAGCAGCATCCAGCGCCAGCCGGCAATGCCATTGACACCTTCCAGCGAATGCATCAGCAGGCCGGAGACGGGCGAGCCGATCGCGGAGGCAATCGCCGTTGCCATGATTACCCCGGCGTTCGCACGTGAGCGGTAACGGACGGGAAACCAATAGGCAAGGTAAGCGACCACGCCGGGGATGAAACCGGCTTCCGCCACGCCCAGCAGAAATCGCAGCACGTAGAACGCAGTTTGTGAATGGACGAACGCAAGTCCTGCCGACACGAGCCCCCATGTCACCATGATCCGGGCGATCCAGATCCGCGCGCCGAATTTGTACAGCATGATGTTGCTTGGCACTTCGAACAGCGCATAGCCGACAAAGAAAATCCCAGCGCCGAGCCCGAACACCGACGCGCTGAATCCCAGATCCTGATTCATGCGCAGAGCAGCGAAGCCAATGTTGACGCGGTCCAGATAATTGATAATAAGCAATACGAACAATAGCGGCACCAATCGCCGGTATATGCGGCTTATGGTGAGCGCCTCAAGACTTTTTTCCATGCCTATCTCCTTCCGGACCAACCGGCCCAGCCGGATGGATAACGGTTTGCTCTTCTTGTTGATCCAACGATACCGCGCGATCACTGTCATTGCGCGGCGTGATCACTCAGGGCTTGCTCAGGGCCAGCGGATTGAGCACATTGATCGGAGCGCCCGCTTGCCACGCCAGCAATTGCTCGATCGCAATGCCGAAGTAGTGCTCGTAGGTGTCTTTCTCGACATAGCCGATATGTGGCGTGGCCAGAACGTTGTCCAGGCCGAGAAGCGGATGGTTGGTGTCGTAGATTGGCTCGTGCTCGTAGACATCGAGGGCGGCGAAACCCGGATGTCCAGAGTTGAGCGCCTTCATCAGCGCGCCGGCCGCAATGACCTCGCTGCGACTCGTGTTCACGAACAGCGCGGTGGACTTCATCGACTGCAGATCCTCCAGCGTGATTGACTCGCGGGTCGCGGGCAAGAGCCGCAGGTGGCAGCAGATCACGTCCGCTTCGCTGAAGAATTTTTTACGGTCGGCCTGTGTGGGCACACCGTCCCGGGCTGCGGCTTCCAGCGAAGTCGGATGGTCTCCCAACGCAACGACATTCATGCCAAACGCACGTCCATAGCCCGCGACCATGCTGCCGATCTTCCCGTAGCCGGCAATGCCTAGCGAGCGGCCCTTCAGACCGACGCCGAGATGGCCCTGCCACAACCCTGCCTTGAGACGCGCCGCTTCCAGATGCACCTTGCGCATTGAAGCCATGACGAGCGCCCATGTCAGTTCCGCGGCGGCCGTGGTGGCGGAACCCTCGGCGGAAACGGCAATACCGCGCGCCGTGCAAGCGGCCAGGTCGACATGGTTCGCCGCGCGGCCGGTCTGACTAATGAATTTGAGCTTCGGGAGCCGGGCCAAAAGACTGGCGTCGACGGGCGTGCGCTCACGCACCAGCAACATCGCGTCGGCATCGACGAAACGTTCAGCCAGCGCGTCGAGCGACGTCAGCGTGTCATTGTGAATCTCGACCTCGAAATGCTCGGCCAGCAACGGGTAGCAGTCCAGTTTGCGAACGCAGTCCTGGTAGTCGTCGGAAATGATTACTTTCATGCATGTACCTGAATCTTAAATGTGCGACCACGGGGCCGAGAGCAAGAGCTGGTTTTCTTGATGCTGGATGTAGCGGCCTTCGGCCGTCATCTTCTTGTAAGCCGTCCAGTCGGAATCTGCTTCCATTGCCGCGCGGCGCAGGGAGCGATCGCTTGCGTCCCTGTAACCCCACAGATGCACCACTTGGTTGAGTGTGCCGACCTCGGAGATGAAATAGCCGATCGGATCGCCGACATGGCGACGTTGAACCGGCAGGCCGTAAGTTTCATAGACGGCCAGATAGGCCTTTAATTGCCCGGGAACGATCGTGTACTTGCGCAGATCCACCAACACATTGCCTCCATCATTGAACGACTGGCGCCAAGTCTAGAGAGCTGCATTAGGGCATACAATCAAATACTTTCGCTTGATTCACAAGAAAATCAAATGAATAACGAGCGTGCCTCCACCCGGTTATCCATCAGACATATCCGGGCCTTTATCGAAGTGGCGCGGCATCGCAGCCTGACACGTGCGGCTGAATCCCTGTTCGTCACGCAGTCCGCACTCAGCCTCACCATCCAGAACATCGAGAACGATCTTGGCGTGCAGTTGTTCGACCGGTCGACACGTCGGCTTGATCTCACATCGGCGGGACTGGAATTTCTGCCCTCTGCGCAGCGCCTGCTGCTCGATTTCGATTCGTCCATTCGCGGCATGCGCGCGCTCGGCAAGCGCGAGCGCGGCAGAGTAGGGGTGGCTGCAGTACCGTCGGTCATGGCCTTGCTGCTGCCCGAGGCGGTTGCCACGTACATCGAGGCCTTTCCGGGTATCGACGTCTATCTGCGCGAAGACAATTCGGAGGCAGTACAGCAGCGGATCATCGACGGTGACGTGGACTTCGGCATCTGCAGCCCTTGGGAACCGGATGCGGAACTTGTGTTCGAGCCCCTCTTTGAAGACTCGTTCGGTGTGGTCTTCGCGCCGCATCATCCGCTTGCCGACAGTGATGCCGAGTTGACATGGGACGAGATCGCGCCATTCCGGATCGTCGGCTTCAGCCCCGATCTCGGTATGCAGCATCAGTTGACCCATACGCTTACTCTCAGCCCGGATATCCGGGAGCCGCGCTATCGCGTGTCGAATACGGCGACCATCGAAACGTTGCTCACGCGTGGCGTGGGCGTGTCAGTGATGTCGGCGCTCGCGGCGCAGCGTGCGCCGCTAGATCGCTTGTGCCTGCGCTTGCTGTGCGCCCCGGTGCTGACCCGCACGGTGGGCGTTGTGCGTAGGCAAGGGAAGTCGCTGTCGCCGGCCGCGACGACCTTGCTGCATCATATCCGCATGAACATAGCGCAGCTCGGGCGCTTTCCCGGTGTACGGATAACGCAGGACGCGGGCGCGGAGTTGACCTCTATGGATGTGAAGGCGCTGCCGTCAGACG
>Ga0163162_10008291_pt1 | contig 10140 bp, 9 predicted proteins | sample S55metaG_FD_115310 | JGI IMG/M metagenome (GOLD analysis project Ga0163162, IMG submission 115310) | Switchgrass rhizosphere microbial communities from Kellogg Biological Station, Michigan, USA - S5-5 metaG | ecosystem: Host-associated > Plants > Roots > Rhizosphere > Soil | place: USA: Michigan...
AGATTTTGTGCGGGAACGTCGCGCAGGATACGTGGTCTTACGTCCTGTCGCTCAATAACTGATTTGCACCCAACCGTGAGAACGACCGCCAGTAAGATTGTAAGAGTAGGGGCTTTGAAAACTCGAGGTTTTTCGTTCGGCCGCATGTTTTAAGGATGATAGGAACCGCAAAACGTCATTGTCAAACCTAAGAGAGGAACACTTTCCATATCATTTGCGCTAGTTAATAACGGTTGTGAGTCATTTGAGAGTGAGCCGGCGCTACCGCGTTCCGGTACTGACTTATTGCCCAACTCGAGACCAATGGATAATAGCAGCGAGCCAGTAGCAATGGCACGAGTCAGTACCGGAACGCGGTAGCGCCGGCTCTCTGAAAAACTAACCGACAACTGCCGGCAAAATGGAAAATGAAAAATGGAAAATGATATATGGAAAATACTCAGTTTCTACGTTTGGGAGTCGCCTCTTCCTTATCATTAACAAGCTCTCTCACCAGTTGAGGATTGAGGGCCAAAAGCGCCTTGATTGTACTCCGCGGCGAAAGATGCTCATCATCACCTTCATCCTGCTCAACACAATTATGTTCAACTGAGCGAGCGAGGCGACGGGCGATTGATTCGTAGCCCGGAGAGTCTCCGACGAACGTGCGCACAGCCATTGCTCCGATTAGATCGCAGGTTAACTCCTCTGCCTTTTGTCCCTGTATTTCCAATCCGGTCAGCTCTGACGCTCTATCTGAGATCGCATTTACCAGGACTCGCAGGTCGTCGTTTGGCCCATCCGCAATGTGCATCAACTCATGCGCGAGAACACTGATCATCCCTTCGTCTGAACGAAGACCCGCTAGAAAGAGTGTGCCGAAGGTAATTGCGCGTGGGCGATTCAGGTAGACCGAAGCATTGTCACGCGCTTCCATGTCGGGTTTTACTTTTGTGACAGCTTGAACCCGCGACGTCGCCTGTTGCACACGCGCCGTAGCTGACCTCGATTTGGTCAACCCGTAATCTTTCATCAATTGGGCCACCGAAGAAATTACGAGCGTCTTTGCAGCGGGTAAAAGTCGTTGTGCGCGAGCGGCACCAGCGATTGCCTCCGGGCTGTGAACGGGGAGGGAAGGCCGTGCTTGCATATCGTCGATGGCGATACTGCCATTTGGATCCAGTTTAGCCTGGGTACAGACCACGAGGATTGCTTCGTCCACCAGGGCTCTTTCCGCTGGGGACATGGTGATTCGCGTGTGAGCGGTATGCGAACCGCTTTTCACGATCTTCGGACGCTGCTGCTGACCGGACGTTGCCTTTGGCAGTAGCAGTAAGGTCAGGACTAGACACAGAAGAGCTTTTGGTATCGACATTATTGCAACTTTCTTAATCGCTACCGATTACGCCAGTTGGGCTTGCGTTTTTCAATGAATGCTTTGACTCCCTCGTTAGCGTCATAGCTTTTCATCAACTCGTGCAAATAAAGGTTCTCGAGTTCTTTTAATGATTGATCCAGTTTTCGCTGTCTCGCCATATCGAGTGCGCGACGGGCGAATTCCAATGACGCGCTCGAAAGCTCGCGCAGTTTCGCCAGGACTTCGGCCAACTTTTGTTCAAGATGGCTCGAGGGAACGACATGGTTGCAAAGACCGAGACGAGCTGCTTCAGTCGAATCGATAATATCTCCGGTAAGAATAAGCTCTCGTGCGCGTTTTTCTCCAATGACGACAGGCAGGAAGACAGAAGCTACCGGCGGAAACACGCCCAGTTTAATCTCCGGTTGACCAAAGCGCGCGCGGTCACTCGCGATTACAATGTCGCAAGCGGCAACAAGTTCACAGCCGCCTCCAACTGCAACTCCGTCCACAACAGCAATCGTGGGCTTGGCTACCTGCTCGAGTGCTCGAAACACGGAGTGGAAAGAGTCGAGCATTTGATAGACCGTTTCTTGTGCGTGTTCTTCAACCGCGACTCCGGCGCTAAAGGCGCGTGTTTCCTTGTCGGCCGCAAATACGATCGCGACTATCTGCTGGTTAGCAGTTTCCTGAACCGCTGCCGCCAACTCTCGCATCATCGCAATATTGAAGACGTTGAGTGGCGGTCGGGCCAGCGAGATACGCGCGACTCGATCTTCGACGTTTAGTTTGATGTTTTGATAGGTTGCCATTTGAAGTTCTATTCGGACCTAGTTTGTTCCAAGACCCAACCATGCGCGGTAGACACTCTTCTGTGCCGGACTTGCGTTGGGAAGTGGCACGATCCGGTAGGCAGTGTCAGAACGACTACCTAGCTTAATCAGAATAGTGCTCAGATCGTCAGCGCGAAAGATTGTCAGGTTGATTAGATCGCCTGATTTCTTCTCGCCGATGCGCGCTTCGAAAAATCGTTTATCAGCACGCATGTTGTTGAGAGCCACTATTTGGTCTCCAGAATTTAGACCCTGCTCGTAGGCTGGCGAGCCTGCCAGCACGCGGCGCACGATCAGCTTGCCGTCGACATCTTGAGTGTCCGCGCCCAGAAATACTCGTTGTACCGGTTTGCCGTCTGCGCCATTGATCGTTGTTTCCAACTTGAGACCAGCCGCTGCAAGAGAAGCGTTGAAATCAAGTTCGTCTTTCGCGCGCACATATTTTGAAAAGAAGCTTTCCAGGCTTGTACCGGCCATAGTCTCGCAGGCTTTTTGAAAGTCCGCTGGACTGTAATTGCGATCCTTCTTGTAAAACTCGCTGTACAGATAACGCAATACATCGTCGAGTGATTTTGTATCGCTACTGGCCTTGCGAATCTCGAGGTCGAGCAATAAACCCAGAATCGCACCTTTATCGTAATAGGAGATCTGGGAATTAATCGAGTTTTCATTTTGCCGGTAGAACTTGATCCAACTCTCGAGACTTGCTTCTTCTACTGTCTGGACCAGGCGCCCGGGAGTGTTTTGTAGCCCTTGAAATGCGCGAGCCAGGCCTTCAACATAATCGGTATCTGAGATGAAACCCGCTCGCCGCAAAACGAGCTCAGCATAGTAATCAGTTATGCCTTCGGCCACCCAGAGCAATTTAGTGTAGTTCTCCTGATTGTAATCAAACGGCCCAAGGGCATCTGGCCGGATCCGTTTAACGTTCCAGAGATGGAAGAATTCGTGGGCCACCAATGAAAGAAAGTCGTGGTAGTCGTCGTCAGCACTGATAGCAGTCTGGCCTGCTGGTCGAGATGTTTTGAAATCAAAGCGGCTGTAAGTCAGTGAGGTTGAGTTTAGGTGTTCGATTCCATCGCCACCGTTCGGGCGAAGATGAAGCAGAAAAGTATAGTCATGATAAGGAATTTCGCCTCCCATAAGCGCAACTTCAGTTTCCACGATCTTTTGTACATCGAGCCGCATCCGTTCCGGATCGTAGTTGCCCTCACCGTCGATGACTATCCGGTGCGGCACACCCTTAACATTAAAAACGAGGGTTTTGAAGTTGCTGACTTCAAATGGCGAGTCGTAGAGAACGTCGAAATTCTCAGCTCGGAACGTATTTTTCTGGCCGGGAACGCTGGGTAAACCAGTCGCTACTTTCCATACGTCCGGAGCAAGGACTCGAACGGTCGAAGGGCTTTTCAAATAACCGTCGAGATACATCAGGAGTGCGGCGTTATTCCAAAAAGCGTGACTGGAATTCAACTCGTTTGTGCGAGCAGTCATTTCATTGGCGTACACGCGGTAGTTAGCGTGCCAATCACTCGCACTGTTTGTAAAAACCTTCCAGGTATTCTTGTTGGTCTTTTCCCACTTCAGTGCTTTCCCGCTCGAGTCCTGGGCTGAGAAATCCTGGACGTGTCGCTCGAATTCCCGAATGAGATACGAACCGGGCGTCCATACCGGCATCGTTAATAGCTCTTCAGCGGGAGCAGTGGTCCCTGGGCCACGCTTAATGCCAATATCCACCTCGATCATATGTGTGTGCGGCCGAGGCATTGCAACCGTAAATGTTAGTGCGACCGGTTGGGTTGGTTGAGGTGTTTGTGCTGTGGCGAGAGTTCCAGGAATCAGTACTGCGATGAGAAGAGTCCAGATATAGTGTCTTTGCATGGAGGTCCTAAAGTCTGGTTTTTTAAATACCGAGTGAGCATGTTACACGATTGATATGAGCTTTTGGAGTGCGGCGGCCCGTCGCCGCTTTGTAATATCGAGAGATCTCACCTGATTGGATCTTTAGAGCGCCGCCGGGCCGGCGCACTAGAGTACTGCGAGCGAAGCGATCGGATGGCACACTCAACGTTAAGCCTGATTCCCGATGCGTAGGGTCGTTGAGTGTGCATCCGGTCGCTTCGCTCGCGGTACTGCACTGTTGGCGTGTTACTTTTTGTGTAAAGCCGCGCACTCCGAGAAGGGTCTCGCGAAACTTTTGCGACTTATGAGCGGTCAAATTATTTAGTTAGAATGACGGGTATCACGGAGCGAAGTTATGAAAGTTATTGAATGTCGCGAATGTAAAGCCAAAAACCGGGTCGACGAAGAGCGATTACAAAAAGGCGAGGCTAAATGCGGTCGTTGCGGCGCACGCCTGGAACCCGGCAGTCCTGAAGCTGATGGGAAACCGTTTGTTGTAACCGACGCCTCTTTCCAGACTCAGATCCTGCAGACAACGGGCTCACCCGTATTGCTGGATTGTTGGGCGCCATGGTGTGGACCGTGTCGGGTTATCGCTCCGGTTCTGGACCAACTGGCTGCCGAATCACAGGGCCGTTATCGAATTGCAAAACTAAATGTTGATGAGAATCCGAGGACAGCGGCCCAGTATCAGATTTCGAGCATTCCGACGATGCTGATTTTTAAAAATGGCAGTCTTATTGATCGCATCATTGGCGCACAATCTAAGCAGGCTATTTTGGAACACTTGAGGCGTGCAGCTTGAGTCTTTGCTGATCGGATTAAATCTCGCTGTTACTTATTTTTCTTTTTCTCCCGTATTATCCCCTTCGTCATACCCTACTTTGTCCTTAGAGGCACTCTTGTATGTTTAGTAAATTGATGACTACTTCGGCGACCTGGATCACGGTGCCAATCAGACTTGGCCTTGCCGCCGTCATGATCGGTCATGGTTCACAAAAAGTGTTGGGAGCTTTTGGTGGTCCAGGGTTCAAGGCGTTTACTGCCGGCACCGCTCCTTTTAGTTTTATGAGACCGGCATGGCTTTGGTTAGGGGCTGCTGCGCTTTTTGAACTGGTAGGTGGTTTTCTGGTGGGCATCGGTTTTCTCACCCGTATTGGCGCTTTTTTTATCGCTTGCAACATGTTAACTGCGGTGACTGGTGTTCATTGGCCCAATGGGTTCTTCGCCAGTAATCGAGGTTACGAATATCCGATGGCGTTGTTAGCGATGGCGCTTGCGCTTTTGATCGGAGGCGGAGGTCAGGCATCCGTGGATCGCATCGCCGGTGGGGGCGGACGAAGATAAACGTCACGCACGATCCTTTGTAACAGTCTGGTTCTAAGATCCAGCGGCCACGGATTATCGCCACAAAAACTCTTTAATGAAACGCTCGCCACTCATCGTTATATTTACGACTGTCTTCATCGATCTGGTTGGATTTGGAATCGTGATTCCGGTGCTGCCTTTTTATGCCGAGGGTACGATCTTCAATGCGACACCCAGGACAGTCGGTCTGTTATTCGCTTCGTACTCAGTAATGCAGTTGATTTTTTCGCCTATCCTGGGCGGACTGTCCGATAAGTTTGGCCGCCGCCCGGTGCTGTTGCTCTCGATAATCGGCACTGGCATTGGTTTTCTAGTGCTGGGATATGCCTACACACTCTGGATGCTCTTTGCTGGCCGCATACTGGACGGGATCACTGGCGGGAACATCTCGACAGCACAGGCTTATATTGCCGACATAACGACCAAAGAGAATCGGGCCAAGGGAATGGGATTAATAGGCGCGGCTTTTGGTCTCGGATTCATATTTGGACCAGCAATCGGTGGCATTCTCTCGCACTGGGGAATACACGTTCCTTTCTTTTTTGCGGCCGGTCTCTGTTTTGCAAATGCCTTGCTGCTTTACTTCACGTTGGAAGAGACGGTCACTCCGGATCATCCTGCACGTAATTCCGCCGCACGTGGACGGGGTTTGAAACACGTGTTGCAGTCATTGAAGCAGCCGCGACTCGGGTTTGTCCTGACCATATATTTTCTTTTTATTGTCGCCTTTTCAATAATGACGACATCGTTCTCTCTCTACACAATGTTTCGTTTTGGCTACGACGCTCAACACAATGGTTATCTTTTTGCGTACGTGGGCCTGATTGCCGTCGTCATTCAGGGTGGCCTGATCGGGCGTCTCGTTAAAAAATTTGGAGAGTTGCCACTGGTGGTGTTTGGCGCCTTCTGTTTTGCGGCGAGTTTGTTTGCGGTCCCCTTTGTTGGACCAGCGGCAGGCGGGCTCGCCGGGTTACTAATTGGCGGTGGCGTGTTCTCATTGGGTAACTCTCTGGCAACGCCCGCTCTCACGAGCCTGGCTTCGAAGAGTGTTGGCGCTGCGGAACAGGGAACAGTGTTGGGTGTGACCCAGTCAGTGGCGAGTCTGGCGCGCGCGGTTGGTCCGTTTCTCGCGGCGGTCCTGATAAATAGTTCGGTGGCGCATATGGGAGCTGATGGAGAACGTTACTTCATGAGCGATCACTCTCTGTTTGTGACCTTCTGGACCGGCTCAGTGATTATGGCTGTAGCCTGTCTACTGGCGCTGTACTTCTCGCGAGCTCATGCCCGCGAGTATCGCGAGACGAAAATCGCCGCAGCCGCCTGATAATTTAAGCATGACTTTTGAGGCAAAGCCGCGAATCTGCTACCTGGCAAACTGCGCAATCGGTCCCTCAGGATTGATCAGATCCTTCAACGCTGAATAAGGCACCAGCACGAATTGCGGACCTGCCGCATATGGACCAACCTGGTAAGGATCGAAGTTAATGCCCAGCCCACGCTTCGTGATCGTCCAGCTCTCATAGTTCTTAGCAGTTGGACCAGCACCACTCTGAATACTGCTGTCATCCAGCACGTTGTCTTTTGCCTTCGACTGCTTCTTCAGGTCACTGATGCAATATGATGAGATCGTGGCCAGGTATTTTGCGCCCGGTTTGAACAGATCGCTTAACTTCAACTGCTTCCCATTTTTTAGATCAAAGTTAATAGCTTCAGAAAAGGCATTTGGATGTGCTGCTCCCTGGTAATAGCTCGACATTGAGAAGTCGATGCTCATCAGATCATCCTGAGCCAGCGCCACGTCGTAGCTAATGTTGAGATCACTTCCCATCGAATTTTCAGGACGTGGTTCATCGTCGGGGTGCGGCGCCATCTCCTTTTTAAAACCAGCCACCTTTTTAGTAATTGAGGCGCTCACTGTCTGGTTGAACTTCTCAGAGTTAGGGTTGGCGCTGGTTGATAGCTGAGGGTATTGAACGGAGATCTCGTACATCAGTTTCTTGTTACTCTCTTTGATCTGTTTATTTATGAGTTCTGAGCCACTGGATAGAAAAATCGGTTCTTCGTGTACTGAGAAGGCGGTTTTCTTATCGGCATTCTTGTCATTCAACGGTTTCGACCAATTGCCGGAAATCGCGATCGTCCCATCCGCGGGATCGGTTCTCCAAAGGCCTTTGAAAACACCGGTCTGTTTACCTGCTGGATCGAACTCTTCGAGCGTTAGATTCCCATCCTTGTCGAGAGTGCCTCGGAGATCGATCTTTGTTCCGATCCGTTGATAGAAATAACTGCCAGTCAGCTGTTCGCCCGAGCGCACCAGCTTCATCTGCAAGTCGAGAGAGGTTCCGATCGATCCTTTGAAGTATTTCGTTTCCGGGGCCTGCGCCGTGCCACCACTGACATGGTCCAGCTGACTTTGAGGTGACTGAGTTGTTGTTGGCCCTGGTTGTGAAGAGGTTGGCGGTGCGGTCCGTTTACAGCTTACGGGGACGAACAACAACAGTAAGATTAGAAACCGTTTAAGCACCAGACTGAGTACTCCTATTCTTGCCGAGCAGGTTTAGAATCTCTGGTCGCAGCTCAGCAAATGTCAACTCACAAAGTCGTCCGCCACTAAACAGCTCGTTGTTAGTTACTTCGGCAATAACAAATGGCGGCGGTGTGAACTTCTCCATCTCTTCATCAGAATCAAAACTGACTTCCGCCAGTACCAGGCCAAAGAGATCGCCAAGAAACATGTCGATCGAGAAGCTATGCCCCTCGAACTCGTACGAATAGCGATTTTTACGAATCTCATTGGCGTTGAAGATCGAGAGTGTCTCGGCTTCGAGGGCGTTGAGATAGGTATTCGTGATAATTGTGCGTGAGAGGTCCGATGGTTGAGGTGCGAACTTCTGGGTGAATTTGACGGTCCACTTGTTGGTCCGCGGATCTCGGACCTTACGCAGACGGAGCCTTGTTCCCGTCATGTAGTTATCCGTTATCTGCAGATGCGGGTCTGCTCTAGTCAGTCCTTCGGGAAGGTTTTCGAGAAGAAATCGGCGTTCCCGTTCGATGCGCGCATACTTACTGTCGGGAACGATGGTATTTGATTCAGTTAGTTTTGCTACACCCATTCTTAGCTACAAGTTTTGGAGTGCGCCGACCCGACGGCGCTTTTAGAGGGTTCTAGTTTCGGTCAGTATAGTTATAAGAAAGCGCCTCCGGGCCGGGCTCCAAAGGTCTATTTTCCGGCTTTCATGGCAGCTACGCGTTTCTCAAAGGCTGTCGTGTCGACTTTATCTGTCTTGCCTTGTTGGATTGCCTGCTCAGCGATGCTAAGCGCCTCGTCCTTCTTTCCCGCAGCGTAAAGCGCAGTCGCCTTGCTCGCGAGATTCTGGAAGGTCGGTTTCACCTTTATCGACTGATCCAGCCAAGTCATTCCTTGTGCGTCATCATCAGGATTCTTGTTGTTGAGCAAATAAGACGCAGCCTGCAATGGAGTTCTCCAGTCGTCTGGCTTAGCAGCTGCGACTGCAGCCTTGAGCTTAGCGAGTGTTACTGCGGCGACGTCGGGAACTTCGACAGTGAATGGCACCGAAACCTTTTCCCAGCGAATATTGACTTGCGCGGAATTGTCTGTGACGGGATCAAAACTGTATTCAAGCCATTCCTGGTTGTCGTTCACCCACTGCGGTTTTGCTTTTACTCTTAGGGTGTCCTTCGCTGGATCATAGTTGAAACTGCCCCATTGATTTGACGTACCGTTGAAGACGATGGTCCATTCGTCCTTTGCCGGGATCGTGTGCAGACTATAACTGCCGGCGGGTAATTTCTGACCGTTGACCAAAACGTCGTCAGTGACGACAAACATGGTGGCCTCGTTAGCGCCAGTTCGCCAGACGTGTCCGTAAGGCACGATCACAGCATCCTTAGGCCGTTCATTTTGATCGTCAAGAGTTGCTTCACCTTTTGCTGAAGTTTGAGTGGGAAGTGCATCACCCCAGATTTTCCGACCTTTTACACCTGGCCTACTGTAAGTGATGGTCACATCGGTGACACCTATTCTTTGCATGACGCTGGCTTTTTGGCTTGGGCGAGGCACAGTCACCTGAGCGACTGTCGCAATGCCAGCACAAAGCAGAAGTAGTACAGCGTAAACGGAAACATGAGTTTTCTTAAGGGACCTCATTTTTCTTTCTCCTCGTATCTTTCCGGCGTTAAGCAACCGGGATGGGCGTTTGAAAACTTTGGCGCGACTCAAGTCACACAGATTGACGTTGCCCAATAGTGTGACCTCGCGGCTCGAACGGAACTCTGACAGGCACTCAATAGCTAAATTCTTTACTGGACGGGGAAACGGTGCTGAATTGTAAACAGAATAGCCTGCGCGCGCCAAACCTGCGAACAGAACAGCCCAAGATTTCACCAAAGAGGCACGAGAACACAGAGATTGCACAGCGCGGCATAGCCGTAACCAAGATCATTGTAGTTCGTGCCCAAATCTTGCTAAAAAAACAAAAGAGCCTCTTGCAAAACTCTCATTCACCCCGTGCTTCAGCTCGGGGTTAGGCTAGGGTTTAAAAATCGAGAACCGTTTCAACGGTTTTCCAAGTTGAGGTCGTATCAGATGCGGGCCTCTGCGACGGCTCTTTTTGCTCAACGTTTTCGATCTTATGCAATAGCCCGCCATAGACTTCAAGGACGCATCATGGCAAACCGTTG
>Ga0163162_10008292_pt1 | contig 10139 bp, 7 predicted proteins | sample S55metaG_FD_115310 | JGI IMG/M metagenome (GOLD analysis project Ga0163162, IMG submission 115310) | Switchgrass rhizosphere microbial communities from Kellogg Biological Station, Michigan, USA - S5-5 metaG | ecosystem: Host-associated > Plants > Roots > Rhizosphere > Soil | place: USA: Michigan...
ACAATGACACCTATTTTATCTCACGAAACCAGGGTAATGACCGGGTCCAGAATTTCGATTCTACGGGCACGAACTTCGATCATCTGACCTTTGACAGCACAACGCTGTACACCGATGTCTGGTTCGATCGCGTGGACAATGCCGGCGTCGTCAGCGCAACCGGCAATCATTTGCGTATGAACCTGCTGGGCGTTGCCGGGATCGAGGGAAGCGTCACGGTCGAGAACTGGTTCACGATACCCGACCACACACTCCCGGAAAATTATTTCAAGATCGATCTGATCTCCGACGGCAGTGTTCGGGCCGCCCTGCCGGTCAACGTGGATGCACTGGTGACGCTAATGGCGGCGATCCCGGTAGGCAGTCGGCCAACGACTCAGGCACAGATGTCGAGCCTGCGAGCCAGCAATCAGAATTTCAGCAATGCGATGGAGGATTATTGGAGCCGCCTGAGCGCGCCAAAAATCAGCGATACGATTGCCATTAGCGGTGTCGAGCCTCTCGACAACGGAACCCAGACGGTGAGTTTCGCGGTCCGGGCCTGGTTCCAGGACGATCTGGGCGTCGGGATTGTAATCCCCGCCAGCAATATTGATCTTACCCTGACCGCCACGGGTGGCTATGCACTTTCGGATTTTGTGACGGCCGTCAATTATGGCACGCCCGATGTGAATGGCAATCGCACCGTCACGCTCACACTGGCGGCCAATGCTAGCACGTACCTGTTGCCGGGCGGCACTCTGCCGTTGCAACTTCAAGCGCAGATCCGGGGCACCACGCGTACAACGCTCGATCCCGGCGGTATCGCGCTTACAATTGCTCCAACGGCCGATACGGCCTCGTTCAGCCAGTTGGCGACAACCGGCGGGAATGCCGGCACCTCTATTCCGCTCTCCATTACCGCCGGGTCGGCGGACACCGATGGTTCGGAGCGGGTCGATGTCCTGATTAAGGGACTGCCTTCGGGGTACAGCCTGACCAATGCGGTCGGTGCGGCGGTCGGCACGTTCGATGCCGCCAACAACTGGTGGCGGTTGACGACGGCACAACTTGTCGGGCTCAAAATGCTCGTACCTGTCGGCCGCTATGAGAATGCGCTGCTCACTATTGCGGCACAATCGATCGACGGGTCCGCTACATCGACTACGGCATGGAATCCGCTGACGGTGGTGGTCAACGGCGCGCCGACCAATATCACATTGAGTGGCTCAGTTGCGGAAAATGCCGCGAACGGGACATTCGTCGGTACGTTGGCGGGCATCGATCCGGATACCGCGGAAGGCGTTGCGGCCCCGACGAGCTTCCAGCTCCTCAACGATGCCGGTGGGCGCTACATCCTGGACTCCGCCAATTTGAGTCGCCTGCTTGTCAACAATGGCGGTGTGAATCTCAACTATGAGGCGGCCAATCGCGACGTCGCAAACACGATCACAGTGCGCGTGACCGATAGTGCCGGATCGTTCGTCGACAAGGTGATCGTCGTCCCGGTCACGAACGTCAACGAAGCGCCTAATGCCCCAGGAGGCGGAACTGCGGTTTCCTCCATTTTCGACGAGACGGGGCTTGGCACGAATCCGGCCACCGTGGGTGGGACCGTGGCGTCGTTCACGCTCAGCGACCCCGACGGAACTTCGCCCGCCCTTCAATTTGCAACCAACGGGAATCCGGGAAATTGGTTCGCCATCGTCGGAAATCAGGTCCGGTTCAATACCGGCATGACCTACGACTTCGAATGGTTCCGGGCGAATGGCTACGGCATTAGCGACTGGAACAGCGATGGGCGTCTCGACGCCTTTATCGCTAACGTTTATGTTCAAGCTTCCGATGGTGCTCTGACATCTGGCGCGACTTTACTGCAGGTCTTTATCTCGGATGTGAATGAACGGCCCAGCCTGACGCTGTCATCGCAAACTCTATACAGCGAAACCGTTGGCGGCGACAGCGCGCACTCGGGCCAGATAGTCGCTGCCTTCGGGCTCAGTGATCCTGACGGACCGTCACCGAGTCTTGTAATCACGAGCAATCCCAACGGCTGGTTCCAAATCGTCAACGGCAACCAGATCGCATTCTCGCCCGGCGTCAACTTCACCGCCGACTGGCTTCGCGCCTATAAGGGGCAACTCGGGACCGACGCGGACTTTTATTATGACACTGACGGTGATGGGCTCAAGGAAATCCGGGTCGCGACCCTCACCCTCAAGGCGCAGGATGCCAGCGGTGCTCAGTCCGATCCGTTCACCTATAATGTGCTGATCGAAGACAGGAATGAAGCGCCAACTTGGAGTGTCGCGACGCTGACGAAGGCGTTGAACGAGAACCCCGGATCCTATCAAAATATTGGTACGGTATCAGGAAGCGATGTCGACGGACCAGCAAGTGAGTTACGCTATCGTTTTACAGGCACCGGTCTTTATTACGACGCTACGCTTGGCGCCAACGTGACGCGTAGCTCTGACAGTCGTTTCGTCATGAAGGAAGACGGAACAATATTCATTAACGGCGCTCAGGCGATGGATTTTGATCCTATTGGCGCTCAACGCGTCTTCAGCAACACTGTCATGCTTTACGACAAGGCGGCAGGCGCCAACACGATCGCCACCTCCTCGACACTTTTGGTCAATCTGCAGGATGTCAATGAGGCGCACAGCCTCGTTAATGCAAGCTTCAACGTATACGAGTCCGACACAGCGCAAGGTCCTTTGATCCCGCTCGCAGATGCTACCACCGGACAACCAATAAGTTTACGCAACAGCATGCTCTCCGATCCGGAAGGTCGCAACATGCGCTGGCTGTTCACCAACGGCACAGCCGATTCCGGTCCATGGCATATCGATAGCGATGGGACGCTGCATATGAACCAAGGCGTCGATTACGAGACGGTCGCTGCTGTATATAATTCGATTTCGACGCCCCCCTACGTCTCTGTGACCTATGATCCAAGCAAGGCAGTCTATAGCCTGGGCGTGCAGGCCATTGACGACGCTACGGGAGTGGTACGGTCTTCGACCGCGAGCATTACGGTCAAGAATGTCGATGAGGCGCCTATTGTCAGCATGGTGGCTACCGGAACCCAGACGGTCCTGTCGAACGGAATATACCAGATATACACCAATCAGGCGGGGACAGTCGTCACCGTCTCGGGCATCGATCCGGAACATGCCGGAGCAGTTACATACCAGATCACTCCACCCATATTTACCTCTCTCACTCCTTGGACAACTATTATTCCCAACTATTCAATTATTGGAGATATGCCTGAAAGCTTGAGGCCGTCGATTAACATAGATAGTACTGGGAAAATATCGTTGGGGTCGGCGTGGTATGCCTCATATGCATCGGTCGCCCCGCCTAATTACAATTTGGTTTCATATGGAACATGGGGTTCTTTTAGATATGAATTCAACGTTATTGCGAGGGATGCTGCAGGAAACGCCACGTACACGCCTGTGGTCTTGCAATTCATGGACGCGTCCGCAGTAAAACCGCCTCTCATTCTGGATTTGGACGGAGATGGAGTCGAGTTGATTTCGGTCGCTACGTCCGATGTGATGTTTGACATGGATGGCGACGGGCAGAAGGAAAGGACCGGCTGGGCTGGAGCGGATGACGGGTTCCTCGCACTTGATCGCAATGGAAACGGTCTCATAGATGATATCGGAGAGATATCCTTCGTCGCCGATATGGATGGCGCCGTTTCGGACCTCGAAGGGCTGCGCGCCTTTGACACGGACGGGAACGGCTTCTTCGACAGCGATGATGCCCGTTTCGCAGATTTTCGCATCTGGCAGGATGCGAACAGCGATGGAGTCAGTCAGGCGGAAGAACTGAAGACGCTGAGCGAGCATGGCATCGACGCGATCAATCTTACTTTGACGGTGGATGACGAGCCGCATCCTCAAACCGAAAACTTCACCTATGGGACGACCAGCTATATCCGCTCCGATGGCACGAGCGGGACGGTTGGCGATGTTTTCCTTTCTTATGAGCTGACCGCTCCGCCGCCCGCGCCGGAGATTCCCGCCGAGGCGCCCGTTCCGGACCTCATAGTTGATCCGGCTGCGGCACCTGCCGATCAAGATGGATCGAACGATCCGGACGGCTTGGCCGCTCCCATCGTTTTTGATTATGACAATGATGGCGCGAGCCTGGTGGCGTTGGCGGACAGCACCACCCTGTTCGACATGAATAGAGACGGCGTAGCGGACAAGACGGGCTGGATCGAACAAGGTGATGCACTGCTGGCACTCGATCGCAACGGCAACGGGACGATCGACGACATCAATGAAATTTCTTTCATTGCCGACAAGGCAGGCGCGAAAACCGACCTTGAAGGTTTGGCCGCATTCGACAGTAATACCGATGGTGTGCTGAACGGCGAGGATGCTCGTTTCGTTGAATTCCGGCTCTGGTTGGATGGGAACGCCAACGGCAAAACCGATGCCGGGGAGTTGCTGAGCCTTGCTGAAGCCGGCGTCAGTTCCATCGATCTAACAGGCACGGCAACAGGGCAAGTCTCGACGGTAGGCGCTAATATCGTCTACAATACCGGCTCCTACACCTTGTCGGGCGGTGAAACCGGACGGATCATGGACGCGGGTTTTGCGTTCAAAGCGCAATCGGCATTGCCTGAGATCGGTTTCCAGGACAGCGACTGGGGAGGCAAGGGGAAGCGTTACAGACTGGCATCCAGCGCAGGCAGCCTGCATGTTACACCACGTCATCCAAATGGTCCTGTCGATATAGGGGCGGGCCTTGTCGCCGCCGCCTCGATCATGAGCTTTGCCGGCTACGATATCGGCATGCTTTCAACTATATTGGTCGATCTCGACGGAGATGGTCTTGAAGCCCGACGCATGGGCAAGACGGGCGCAGCGTTTGATATGGATGGCGACGGCATCCTGGACGATACCGGATGGGTCAGCGACGGCGATGGCCTGCTGGTCATTGACCGCAATGGCGACAACGAGATTACCGGCCCCTCCGAAATCTCCTTCTTGTCGGAAAAGGCGGACGCGAAAAGCGCTTGGGACGCTCTCTCGACGCTCGATAACAACAAGGATGGCAAGCTAAACTCGACAGACGCGCGCTTTGGCGAACTGAAGGTCTGGAGCGATCGCAACGCCAACGGGGCGACGGACAACGGCGAACTCTCGTCGCTGACCGACCTGGGTATCAGTGAAATAAGTCTCGCTGCGAGTGCCATCGATTCAAATGCGAAACTAGGCTATAATGTGCCCCTCTCTACTGCGACATTCAAACGAGCAAATGGAGTTACCGGAACGATTGGCAATGTCGCGCTCGCTTTCGATCCCAGCTCCAAAAAGGCGGAAGCCACGACGCCTTCCGGTGCGACGCTAGCGACGCAGGTGGCGGCTTCACAATTGTTGCAGGCGATGAGCAGCTTTGGTGCAGCCGCATCGGACGGTTCGTTGCAAGCAGCGACGCAATATCAGCAAAATGGCCTTGACTGGCTCGCAGCTTCTGCGGCTTGAGGCTGGGATGACAGAGAAACGCAAAATGCAAAAATCAACGGCCGCTGCGGCAACCGTCTCACCCCCCGCGCCGACCGTCAGCCATATGCTCGGGGAGATGGCTTGGCTGTTGACCCAATCGCCCTTGCACAAAGCATTGGCGATCGGCGACCTGGAATGGTTGGTGATGCCCGCGCTCATCCATGAGCAGTTCTATACATTTCGTGATGGTCCGCAGCCGGTCGGCCTGGCCCTGTGGGCGAAATGCACAGACGCAGCTGTCGCCAAGCTGGAAGCGGGCATGATTGAACCGGAGAACCGGCTTACCCTTGAGGAATGGACAAATGGCGATCAGATTTGGCTGGTCGATCTGATCGCCCCCTTTGCCAATGCGGAGAACAAGCAGCGTGAGATCATGATTGCCGATCTCATTTCGGGGCCTCTCAAAGGCAAACAGTTCCGTTTCCACCAGACTGACCCCAATACGGGATTACGTTCGGTGCAAATAGTGGCCGCTGATGCAGGCGAAAAGCTAAAGGCCGCCATCGAGTCTTTTGCGAAATCGCGGTAATTGCACTGCGTATCTGCGAGTGATTTGACGTAAGGTCGGCTGTTTGCGTAAGGCCTTATATCACTCTTGCGGAGTACTCTTGCCAGTAGCGTTCCGGCGGAAGAGGCTGCCGCTCGACGACGTGCTCGGCCGCCTGAGGGACACCATTCCCAACCTCAGCCGCAGCGCGCCGCACCGTTGCCTCCAGCGCCACGGCATCTTCAGGTTGCCGGTCGAGAAGACGACCGAGAAGCGCAAGCGGTTCAAGACCTACGAGATCGGCTACGTCCACGTCCACAGCTGCGAGCTACGCCACGCCGACACGGCAAGCTCGTGATGTTCCTGGCCATCGATGTGAGCGAGGTCTGAAGGCCGCCTTGCGGACGGGGCCATCGACGGGCTGATAGCCGCTCTTTGAGCGGGGCGGTGATGTCGGACGAGATCGGGTCAGTGGACGAACGAGCGAGCAGTCATACGAGCGGTCGTATGAGTAGTCGGATCGAGATCGTCGGCCGGGTGTCAGGGCGACGGCACTGTACCCATCCGGTGAAGGCCGCGACAGCGATCAACGCTATTGGCAGCGGTGAATGGCGATGACCGGGCTCCAGTTCTATGGAAGCAGATCGTCGAGCTGTCGGGACGGCTGCTGGGCGATACGTGCGAGAACCTCGGCAAGCCAAGCCTGCGGATCCACGCCGTTCATCCGGGCGGTGACGATGAGGCTGTACAGGATGGCGGCGCGCTGGCCGCCCCGGTCGGAACCGCAGAACAGCCACGCCTTGCGACCCAGGGCGATCGGCCGCAAGAACTGGCTGTTTGCCGGATCAAAGGCAGGCGGCGAACGCGCCGCCGCGATCTACACCGTCATCGAGACCTGCAAGCTCAACGATGTCGAACCCCAGGTTTATATCGCCGACGTCATCGCCAAAATCGCCGGCAACTGGCCTGCCGCACGCTGGGACGAGCTCATGCCGTGGAACTGGCGCTCAGACTTCCAGACGATCGCCGAAGCCGCATAGGCACTGTCGCAATTCGCCCCAATTTCGGACCTTCCGCTTGCGCGCTAATCTTTACTGAACCTAACAAGGCCGACATGTCGCGCCATTTGATCGCCTCTGGGAATTCAAGTCCGTTCAAGAAGGTAAGAAATACGTCCTGGACATCTGCGACGTTGAACCACTCGTCGGACTGCAGGGGAATTTTTCCACCGCCAAATGACAGTATTGTCCCATCGGAAAAGACGGGGTGCCGCCGATCTCTAAATGCACGAAAGTGCCGCCCAGTGCTAGCCTCACGCCTTTCAATCATGCAGCCAACACCACCGCCGGCTACTTGCACGTAGTCCCCATTTACGCTTGTCAGCGAGGCAAATGACGACGGCCCGTAGCTGCGCAGATTTCTAAGGGCAGACTGCAACTGTGGGGCAGTCAGCTCGTCGATAGGCGGTCGTCCTTCGACTTCGACTCTCATTATTCCGCCTCAATGTGCTCTTTGGTGCGCCCTGCTTACGTGTCGATTGTCTGACGTCAAGAATGACCGCCCACCGCAAGTTACCACCGTTCCGCGGTCTTCCACGCTTACCCATCGATCGCGTCTCGGAGTTCACCTCTGTCGAGTTCCACGACTGCGCGCGAAAATGGAAGGCGCCGCCTTCCTCAGAAATGTGGTGGAAACCTTCCCCTATCAGATCAACATCGTGCTCACCGAGAACGGCATGGCCTTCGCCGATCTGCCCAAGAGCCACAGCGGCCCCAGCCGCAGCTTCCTCGGCCCACACATCTTCGACCGCGTCTGCATCGCCACAACATCGAGCATCGACTGGCCAAGCCCCGCCATCTATGGACCAACGGCCATGCCGAGCGGATGAACCGCACCATCAATGACGCCACCGTCAAGACATACTATATTGACGACCTGGAAAACCCCAAGGTCCATGTCATGGCCTTCGTCACCGCCTACAACTTCGCTAAGCACCTCAAGACACTCCGCTGGCGAACTCCTTCCAGACCATCTGTGAGGCCTGGACTAAAGACCCATCAATCTTCAAGGTTGACTCGCACCAACTCATCCCGGGACCATACACTTAGGTGATCTCCCCAAGCGGTGATCGCCTCGCGCTTCTCTTCCTTCCAGTCGTGACGCTGATAAACTCCGGCCACACCCCCACGGGCGCTGCTCAAGTGATTCAGCAGTGCTTCTGTGACTTCGAACCGAATACCCAGCCGTTGCAGCCCAGTTGCCATCGTTCGGCGCAGATCGTGTAATCGCCAGGCCGCCAATGGTTCTCCGTCGTTCTGCAGGGTCGCCAACGCGTCTAAGCGACGCTTCATGCGCGAAAAGCCGGATACCGCTGTTATGCCCGTCGTTGTGAAGACTGGACCGCTTTTCGGCCAAATGGCGCTACGCGCAATTGCATCGAGCTCGCCGATCGCTGTCAGACTTAAAGGGATTTCGTGATTGCGCGCGTTCTTTGTTCTCGCGCCAGGCAACGACCAAGTAGCGGCCCTTCGATTAAGCTCACTCCAGTCCATCGCGGCCACCTCATTGCGACGTTGGCCGGTGATGAGCAGTAGCCGCACCATTACACCGAACGGCTCTCCAACGGCCGCCGTCGCAGCCCATATTGGCGCGAGTTCTTCGTCACTCAGTACGCGTTCGCGGGAGGCCACAGACGGCGGGCTCCTATATCCTTCGAACGGCGAACGATTGATGTCGCCACGCTCCAGAGCCCAGGCAAATAGCTTGCGCACCAATGCGAATATATTTCGGGGCAGGGCTGGGGAGGTCGCAGGCAGCCTGTCGAATACCACTACCAGATCACTGCGCGCGATTGCTGTAATCGTCTTTTTGCCAAGGACTGGAATGACGTAGCGGCGCATGTTGCTTTCAGCGGAAAGCCAAGTCCTCGGCCGCCAATGCCGGCGGCCATATTCATTCAAGAACCTGTTGGCGTAAGCGGCAAATGCGAGGTCTTGCTCAACGCGTAGCCGTTCTTTCTCGGCCGCCCGCGGATCTCCACCGTTCGCTACGATCAGCAATAGGCGCTCCGCCTCTTGACGGGCGCCCGACGGCGTCCACGGGCTGCCGTGGCGCCCGATCGTGTATCGCTGCGTCGAACTGCTGCGACCTCCGGTTCGGTATTGCAGGAGATATGTCTTGTTGCCGCTTGCGCTCACCTTAAGGCCAAAGCCCTTGAGGGCCGTGTCCCAATATAGGGTTTCACCGGCGGCTGACGTCGCAGAGTCGACGGTCGCTTTTCCAATCTTCAGCGTTGGCACGTGAGCTCTCCAGCAATCACCCAGCAATCACCGTATCATATATTGGAGGGTGCGGTGGAGCAATGGAATAGCACGTTACTCCGAAAAATATCTAATATTTACAGAATAATAGAGAAGCGCGTGGGAAGAGAGGGTAAACGGTAGAAATCCTATGGCATCACACTGGGGGTGTGGGGGTCGCAGGTTCGAATCCTGTCGCCCCGACCAGAGATTTCCACACCGCCGCATAAAGCAGAGCGTGCTAGCAGACGCAGTGCGCAGCGAGACGCAAAGAATTCAAGGCATTCCGGGGACACAATACTAAATTGCTCCCACCCGGCCCGCATCCAGGGTTTCCCGAAACGCCCCCAACCGTGCCGCGCCCTCGTCGAGCACATCGTCCTGCTTGGCGAAGCACAACCGCACCACATTGCGGGGCGCGTCCGTGGCGTAAAAGGCTGAGACCGGAATCGCCGCCACGCCCGCCTCCACCACCGCCCGCAAGCAAAAGGCGCGATCATCGAGCGCGATGCCCGATGCCGCCAGATCGATGCACAGGAAATAGGTGCTCTCGCTCGCCAGCACGGCGAACCCCGCCGCGCCGAGCGCCGCCGCCAGCCGGTCGCGCGAGCGCTGATAGCCGACGCGCATCGCGGCGAACCACGCGTCCTCCTTGCCCAGGCCATAAGCGACGCCGGCCTGCAGCGCGGGCGGCGTGGTGAAGGTCAGGAACTGGTGGGCGCGGGTGATCGGCCGCAACAGCGCCGGGGCGGCGAGGACGAAGCCGACCTTCCACCCCGTCATCGAGAAGATCTTGCCCGCCGAGCCGATCTTGACCGCGCGTTCGGCCATGCCCGGTTC
>Ga0163162_10008294_pt1 | contig 10137 bp, 10 predicted proteins | sample S55metaG_FD_115310 | JGI IMG/M metagenome (GOLD analysis project Ga0163162, IMG submission 115310) | Switchgrass rhizosphere microbial communities from Kellogg Biological Station, Michigan, USA - S5-5 metaG | ecosystem: Host-associated > Plants > Roots > Rhizosphere > Soil | place: USA...
CTGCGGTCGCTGCGGTGGCCGCATTATGCTGATAACTGTTGGCGTAATCCTCGACAAACTTCTTGAGATCACCGTGGCCCCAACGAGTATAGAAGTCGTAGGTCTTCATCTCGCTGTAAACCTGATCGAAATTCCAGTTGTAGTGATTAAAGCGATAGACAGCTCCCATCACGCCAGTCCGGTGACGGCCACCCGCACAGTGAACATAAAACTTTCCAGTGGTAGGGTCGTCAACCAGCTTTAGGAACTGATCGATAGACGCAGACGGTGGATATTGTTTGTCGCTCATTGGAATATTGACATATCGCATCCCGAGCGCCTCGACACTGGTCTTCTCGTATGCCTTCGGATCATCCGTCAAATCAATAATAGTCTTAATGCCCAGATCAGCTAATTGTTTGTAATCGGCTTTATCCGGTTGTGCTCCACGATAGAAGCGATCATCCATCTGTCCAAAATTCTTGATTTTTATATTGCTGAAATCGACCTTCGTTGCAGTTTGACCAAAGGTGGTGGCCGATAATGATATGACGATTGAGAGGGCTGCAAACAGAACAAAAGAATAGCTGGGTTTTCTTGCCATTACTCCAAACTCCTTGAACTAAAGCGAACGGATCTCTTACCGAGTCGGGTGTATTTTGCGATGTGTAACCCTGTGTGAGAAGGCCAACAACCAGTCTCACCCGGGGGCGGTGGACGAAAGCGACTTATCGGGAAATCGCGGAATCTTTCAAAAATCAGCACTAAGATTCAAAGTTCAATGTCATGGTTGCAAGAATTCTCACAATTTTGCAACGAGGGTCCTGTGAAATGAACGCCTGAAAGATGACTAGACTGAACGGGCATTAGCCGCCTGGGGAACCCGTTGCGGCCGGGGTCCAGACGTGGCCGGGGGACTCACTTTTTCTTTCAGGGCCTCTCGGAAAACCTGTCTCATATTATCGACAAAAACGAACCGGATGTCTTTAAAAGGCTCCTTGGGCACTTCATCGAGATCGCGTTTGTTTTGCAGTGGGAGAATGATCGTTGATACGCGCGCCCGTCGAGCGGCTAATACTTTCTCTTTAACGCCGCCAATCGGAAGAACATTTCCTCGCAAGGTTATTTCACCGGTCATGGCAACGTCACGACGGATCGGGCGTGAAGACAAGGCCGAAACCATGGCCGTCGCCAGAGTGATACCAGCTGATGGACCGTCCTTCGGAATCGCACCCTCGGGAATATGAATATGTAAATCGTAGTTACTGAAATCGTCCTCGGCGATATCAAGTTCTTTTGCCCGCGATTTAGCATAGGAATAGGCCGCTTGAGCCGACTCGCGCATGACATCTCCGAGTTGTCCGGTAAGTACGAGGCTTCCCTTCCCTTTCATTTTCAGGGCTTCGATGAAAAGTACATCGCCACCCACCGCCGTCCAGGCCAGACCCGTGGCTATTCCTATCTGATCTTTCTTCAAAACCTCTTCGGGAATGATCCGTCGAGCACCGAGAAACTCGTGCAGATTTTTTAGCGAGACTCGGATCGTTCCTTTGTGTCCTTCAGCTATTTTACGAGCGACTTTGCGGCAAATTCGTCCAATCTCGCGTTCAAGCTGCCGGAGACCTGCCTCTTGTGTGTACTGTTGAATAATGGCGATTAGTGCCGTTCGTGAGATGTTCAGGTCTTTCGACGTTATGCCGTTCTCGTCCATCTGCTTTGGCAAGAGATGCCGCACGGCAATCTCGCGCTTCTCTTCTTCGGTGTAACCGGCCAGGCGAATGACTTCCATTCGATCTCTTAGCGCCGGTTGAATGGTGTCGAGCACGTTTGCGGTCGTCATAAAGATCACATTGGAAAGATCAAAAGTGACGCCCAGGTAATTGTCGCGAAAGGAATTGTTCTGCTCGGGATCGAGCACCTCGAGTAATGCCGACGACGGATCGCCGCGAAAATCCGCACCAACCTTGTCGATTTCATCAAGCATGATCAAAGGGTTATTGGTCCCGGCTTGTTGCACCGCCTGAATTATTCGTCCCGGCATTGCACCAACATAGGTGCGACGGTGCCCGCGGATTTCGGCCTCATCATGAACACCGCCGAGCGAGAGCCGGACAAACTTTCGATCAAGGGCTCGCGCAATTGAACGACCCAGAGAGGTCTTGCCAACTCCTGGAGGTCCTACCAGGCAAAGGATTGGTCCCTTGGGTTTCTCCTTGAGTTTCCGTACGGCCAGCGCTTCTAAAATTCGATCTTTAACTTTCTCTAAGCCGTAGTGATCTTCATTTAAAACCTTTTCGGCCTTCTGCAACTCGAGGTTATCGACTGAAGATCGCGTCCAGGGAAGATCTGTCATGATCTCCATCCAATTTCGCAGCGTCGCCGTTTCCGCAGCATCGGGATGCATGCGCTCGAGTTTCTTCAACTGTCGTAGCGCTTCGTCTTCTGCAGGCTTTGGCATTTTTGCCGCTTCGATCTTTTCCCGAAATTGAGCAATCTCCTCGGCCAGTTCGTTACCCTCACCGAGTTCACTTTGGATCGCCTTCATTTGCTGACGCAGGTAGAACTCACGTTGCGAGCGATCGATGTCAGCGCGCGCCTGAGTGTTGATTTCCTGCTGAACAGTCAACACCTCAATCTCTTTGTTCAGGAGGTCATTAACCCGTCGTAATCTTGCGGTGGTGTCGGCGATATCGAGAACTGACTGAGCGTCTTCGACTTTCAATTCAAGATTCGATGCAGACAAATCAGCCAGACGGCCTGCATCATCGAGGTTTGCAATAATCGCCATCACCTCTGGAGAAATATTTTTTCCGAGATTGATTGCTTTCTCCATCGAAGCGCGGACGTTACGTACCAAAGCCTCGACTTCGAGCGAACGCTCCGGCGGCAAAATCTCCTGAATGACATTCACCCGCGCTCGCAGATATTCACCAGTAGTGTCGACCGACGATATTTGCGCTCGCGCCAGACCCTGTACCAGAATTCGAATTCGACCGTCAGGCAATTTCAGCATTCGCATGATGACTGCCGCCGTTCCAATCGAATAGAGGTCGTCCGCAGTCGGTTCCTCTTTGTCCAGATCTTTTTGCGAAGCGAGCAGGATCATTCTGTTTTCACCCAACGCCTCGTCAACAGCCCGAATTGATTTCTCGCGAGAGACAAACAACGGCACGATCATAAACGGATAGATGACGATGTCTCTGAGCGGCAGTACCGGTAAGTCGGAAGGTATTTGTAACTGTTGGTCCGCGGCTGTTGTGTCAATCGCTTCGGTAAATTCTGCTTCTTTTGGTATCGCCATATTTCGGACCTCCAGCTTGAGGAAATAACAATTATCGACTTTGAATCGGGATTATCTCTGAGCTCGTTTCTTTAACCGGGACCATATGCTCTCCGCCTCTCCGGTCTTCAATCTTGGGGAGACGTATATTCAAAATGCCATTCGCAAGTTCAGCCTCGGCTTCGCGAACACTAATGGTCCAACGTAGGTGAACGACCCGATTAAACTTCCCGTAGCTACGCTCTGAGCAAAGATAGGAAATGATCCGGCGACGAGCCGGTCGGCGTTTCTTGTCTCCCCAGATTCTGAGCTTGGTGTTGCAAAGGCCAATCATTATTTGATCGGCACTGACGCCTGGTAATTCAACTCGAAGCAAAATCGCGTCCGGCGTTTCACTTAGATCCACGGGCGGAGCCCATACACCCGACGCAATCGGGTTTTCAGCTTCGGTCGCTTCCTGTAAAGCTGCATAGAGACGACCGACTCGATCTCTAAGCCTTTGGAGTTCAAGGCGCTCTAATCCTGTCGCCCGAATGGGTTTGATCATCGCGAACCTCTCAAAGACGACGCAAACTGTCCCAATTATTTTCTGCCTGCTGCACCAGTGGCCCGATTTCGCACAAGATGCTTTAGTTCGGTCATGAATTCTGAAACATCTTCGAACTCGAGATAGACAGAAGCAAACCGAACATAGGCAACCTTATCGAGTTCTTTCAACCGCCGCATTATCATCTCACCAATTTTACTTGTGGGGCGCTCTCTTTCGGCCGATTCCTGGACGTACTTCTCGATAGCGTTGACGATACTATCCAGTTTAGTCGAAGCTACCGGACGTTTCTCACAGGCCCGTAACAATCCAGCCATAACCTTATTGCGGTCGAAGTTTTCACGTCGACCGTCCTTTTTTACAACCATGTAGGGGATTTCGTCGATGCGCTCGTACGAAGTAAAACGTCGCTCGCACCTAAGACATTCTCTTCGTCGACGTATCGCATCGCCCTCGCGCGATTCGCGTGAGTCGACAACTTTATCTTCAAGGTATGCGCAAAATGGACACTTCATTCGGTTGAACCTCTCAATCGGGGTCCTAAAGCTTCGCCAGCAGTGTTCTTCAAAGATTTGCCGTCTAGTGGTGTTCCTCCCGGGATCAATACTTCGTTTTCGACGACTTCCTCGACAGCTTCCTGTGACGTCAAAGCTCGCAGGCGCGAAAAATTCAAATCACCTTTGATTACATAAACAAATCCGAAAAGCAACGCCGGACCAAAGTCGATCAAGTGCATGAGAATTGAGATCGCGGCGGCGACTTCTTTTTCGACTCCAAGAAAAAGGAGTCCAGCAGCAGTTGCCGCATGAAATGCGCCCGCGGCACCGCCTGGAGTTGGAACTAGTGAGGCCACCAGTGACCAACCTAATACAAACACTGTCTCAGAAAACCCGAAATGCACGCCAAACGCTCTTATCACCAGGAGATTTGCCAGGGCTACACCTACCCACAGCAAAGCAGTCCAGAAGACAGTCTCCAGCAACTCCGTCACGTTTACCAGGACACTCAGAGCTCTCGCCAGTTGCGCGAGCAGTCCGACAACCAATTTTGCAAAGCGCTCCGGTATGAAAGTCCATTTGGCAAACAAGGACTTGAACGCATCGACAACTTTGGTCGAGTTTTTGCGAAACCAGCCCAGCACTATTAAACCCAGAATGGCGCCCGTCAAAAGTGAAATGCCGACGAAGCGCACCTTGTTGAAGTCGGATTGCAATCCGGCGGGCGGCTTGAACCAGATCAGGTTAATCGCAAACATCAAGACTACCGCCACCAGATCGTAAATGCGTTCAACCACTATGGTTACGAAGGAAGCACTGGGACGCACGCTTGGGTCGCGCATCGGCAAAACGACGGGTCGAACCACTTCTCCGGCTCGTCCTGCCAGAAAGACTGCTCCGAAGCCGATAGTCGTGGCGGCAAAAAGGTGACTTAGATGAGAGCCGCCGAGTGGTCGTAAGAACGCTTTCCACCGAAATGCGCGAATCAAATAGGCAAAACAAATAATCAACGTGGCCGCGAGGAGCATGTAGATGTTTGCATTTCTGACGGCAGTACGAACCTCAGACCAGTTCAAGCTCCGGCCAAACCACCAGAGAATTCCTATCGCCAGCAGACAAAGGGCTCCGAATTCAATGTATTTGCGCGCTTTAGCCATTGAGCTAACTTCGACAGGCCGATGTACCGAGGGGACTTGCTTGACTTATCATTTACCAAACCACAACATGTTGGGTCGGTGGCAAAGGCTACTACAGGGAAGTTAGGAAGAGCAAGAACGGTATTTGGCAACAGGCGCGGGACAATTAACGTTGACTAAGTTTGCGAGTGAGCATAGTTTGCGCGGAACTTTAGTTTCGGACCTGTCGTAATCCGCTCATGACAAGGGTTTGCCGCCTTGCTGGATTTCAAAGTACAGGTACCCGGAGACGATAAAGTGGGGGCTGTAAAAGCTTTGGCAGTAAGTGAAGGAGCTGAGCTGGTTCGCAGGTGTCGTGCGGGCGACGGCGCTGCATGGGAGGAGATTGTCCAGAACTACTCTCGCCGTATTTACAACCTGGCCTACCGATTCACTTCCCGCTCTGATACTGCTGAAGACCTGACTCAAGAAGTATTTGTCAGGGTTTACCGTTCGCTGGATCAATACGATCCAAAGCAGGGTGATCTCCAAAATTGGCTGATGCGTTTGGCGCGAAACTTGATCATTGACGATTACCGTAAACGTCAACGAACGCCACACGACAATCATGCCGATGACTTAGCTGATCACAGCTATCACTTGCATAGCCGGTCAAACACTGTGCAGCAAGAGATGGAGCGACGCGAATTAGGGGTCCAGGTACAGGCGGGGATTGACAAGCTATCTCCGGACCTCAGGACCTGCGTTATCCTGAGAGACATTGAAGAGCTTAGTTACCAGGAGATAGTCGACCTTCTTAAAATTCCTGAAGGCACGGTTAAGTCTCGAATTAATCGAGGCCGAATTGAGTTGGCGAAGATCCTACGACGGATGAAAGTAGTGGCGATGGGTGAGGCTTAAAAACAGATAAAAACAGACACTGACTCTTTTCAAAGCGGGCAGGCAAGGTCAAGAGCTCAGTGGACCAAGTGGGGCAGGAAGCGACAAGAAATGCTGTGTGTTGATTTTGAAACTCAATTAACCGACTACCTCGAGGGCGTGATCGGACCCGAAACCAATCGTCTTATGGCAGAACACGCCATGAGATGCCCGGTATGTCACGAGACATTACTCGCGGTAAAAAGCACCCTCGATGCTTGCCGGGTCGCCACTGTGCCCGCGCCAGCCAAAGATCTCGAAGCGCGCATCTTGCAACGGATTGTGCCCGAAACAGCCATGAGTTGCGATGACTTTGAAGAGTCTTTAACTGATTACCTTGATGGCTTCTTACCCGCCAACCTCTATCACCGTTGGGAACGGCACGCAGCGCTATGCGATCGTTGCACAGAATTGCCTGGTGAAGTGGTCAGATCAATTGGCGCCTGCTACACCTATATCACCGAAGAGAGGCCGCTCCCCCAGGGTTTGAACGAACGAATTCTCAAAGCAACTTTAGGTACTGATACGGCCCACGAAATCAGGGCGCCGTGGACCTCCAGGGCAGCTTCAAGACTGCGGCTCCTGTTGGATCCAATAGTTTCACCGCAGCTGGCCACAGTCGCGACAATGCTTTTGGTTGCAATTCTTGTATTGACCAGTACAGTCTCGGCCGACGGCTCAATTGGTGGAATCTATAATGCGAGCCTCGAACTCGCGGAACGAACAACTGGAAACGCGACAGTTAAGCAGATCTCAGATGATCTGAAACTAAGCCCGGAACCAACTCCAGCTCCCCAGCCAAAATCCACGGACCAACAAAAGGATCAAAGTAAGTCTGGCGCAAGCCAACATGGCAGCCAGAATAATCGCTGAGGAAGACTTTACTCGATGATGTATTGCAGTTATCACGCGAAGAATCCGGCCGTTGTGCAATGCAACCAGTGCACACGATGGCTATGCCCCGCTTGTGATCATCGGGTTCGAGGATTTCCATTCTGTCAGGATTGTATCGTTACCGGCGTAGAGCTTCTGCGTCAGCAGTCTCAGTCTTCAGCGTCTCACATACTGAGACGTAAGAGCTCACCTTTCGTCGCCACCCTATTATCGTTTGTGCCGGGTCTTGGCGCCGCCTATAACGGTCAGACCTCCAAAGCGATTGTGCATTTCGCAATCTTCGCTAGCTTCTTTCAGATGGCCGTAATAACTCAGGGTTTTTACTTCTTTATTCTCGGTGTATTTGGAACCTGGCTCTTTGCTGCAGTCGATGCCTGCCGAACGGCTCAACTGATGCGAGCCGGTCTATCACCTGACGCCGAAGATGATGTGATTGCGAGACGACTATATGGCAATCCATTCGCTTGGGGCACGACCCTGATTATCATCGGTACGCTGTTTCTCTTACACACACTTCTTCGTGTGACCCTGCCAATCAGAGAGCTGTTACCTGTCGCTCTAGTAGCTCTTGGTGCATACATGCTTTTTGATTACATTCGCCGGGGCAAGTCGTCCGATCGAGTAGTCCGTTTCGACTCGCGAAGACCTCCACCATCAGTGGTAAACACCAGGCCGGTTGATACCGCGTCGTTTCGTAGCGGCGAAACTACTCAACTTTCACGAAGAGACGTCACACCTCTTCCGTTTGAACGAAGATCATGAGATTGTATCTGCACGTTTAGTACAGAGGTTTTTATGCTAGGAATCGTTAAGGCATTTGGCAGACTGGGAAGCGTAATCGCTCTCATCCTATTAATCGTCGCTCTCCTGAAACAGCTTATCGCTCTGGTTGGCTTCCTCTTGATGGCGGTGAAGATTGCGATAGTCGTGATTTTTGTGGCTGTCCTGATTCTGATTCTATTGTCCATCTTCCGAGATCGTTCACGAAGAAGACGCGACTTTAACGAGGTCTAACCCACCCAAAAGATTTCGAGAAGGCCCTTCTTGCGAGTAGGGCCTTTTTTAATTCCATCTTTCTTATAATTCACTAGCAAAGTTGCAACGTTCGTTGGCACTGTGATAGGGTCAGGCGTCTTTTGCAGAACCGGCCGGATGGATATCTCCTCGGAAGGGGAACCTAAGTTCCAGATCCACCCGCTGCAAATCTTCAAGCAGGAACAACTTAAAAGTCTCGGATCAACCTAAGTTTGCGCAAATCGCTATATTTGGCGAGTTTGTGCTTTTCGGTTGCTGAAGCGGCCTCGAAGTTTTTGCGCTACAGCAACAGGATACACAAAGATGGCCAGAGAAGAACGATTCTATGCATTCATAATCGCCCACACTTCGCGTTCTCGCGCTCGTGTTCAACGTATTCGCATTGAGAAGCGAGTGATCACTATCTTTTCCGGCATTTGCCTACTGGTAGCGCTGGGAATTGTCTTTGGTTTCTATGGCTTGACTCAACAGGTGACTCATCTGCGTACGCGGATGGAAAATGAGAGATTGCGGGCGGAGAATGATCGCCAGAAGCAGGAACTCGAAAAACTCAACAATCGCGTCGAAAAAGTCGAAGATACGTCTCGTAAATTAGCCGAGAAATCAGGAATGTCCGAGCAACCCGCCGTCTATCCTGGAAGCGGTGGACCTGAACTCCCGCTCGATGAGGTTGGTCTTGCGGCAGTCCGGGCAAAGATGAGCCGGCTTGAACATAACATGAGCACCTTTGACGCGGTCCTGCGCAAACGGGGATACACACCTTCAATTTGGCCTGTCCAGGGAACTCTGGAGAGTGGTTTTGGAGGTCGAAGGAACCCATTTGGCGGCAGCGGCTTTGAGTTTCATTCAGGACAAGACATCGAAGCTGCACAGGGAACACCGGTAATCGCTGGAGCTCGCGGAGTAATCGCTTATGCTGGTTGGCAGAATGGGTATGGGCAACTGGTTGTCGTAGACCATGGCGGTGGCCTAAGCACTCGCTATGGACATCTGTCTCACATCGACGTCGAGCTCGGACAAAGCGTCGCCCGGGGCCAGTTCCTGGGACGAGTTGGGTCAACTGGTAGATCCACAGGACCTCATCTGCATTACGAAGTTCGGATTAATAATGAAGCGGTAAACCCGCTGCAATATCTGTTGAGCGGTACGCATTCTACTTACTAAGCTAGTAGCAAAACGGCTTCAAAAAGGGTTGCTTCAAAACAGGCGAACGTAGGGCGGACGGAAGATCTTTCTAAGTTTAGGCGTCTCTTAGCCTTAGCGCCGCTCCAATGAAACATTTCCGCTTGACAGTGATAAACGCTTTGGCTTAGTATGCGCCTCGTTTTTCGGGGCCTCAAAGTATTGAGCCCCCCGGCATCTCGGTTCCTAGCTTTACGTTAATGAGTTTCGTTAGTACTGCCCCCGTAAGTCTGTGCATGCTGAAATAGCGCTCCCCGCGCTTTTCATCATGCATTTTTTGTTGGTTGTGTGTTTCCGTCTAGTGTCCGTTCAGGCACGACCCGGCTCACAAGCATTAACCAGATGGTGAGGAAGCTAAAGGCTTTCTTGCCCGTTTTACCGAATCGTTAGGAGGATTCGTTGTTATGTCTAGAATAACCGGTAAGGTCAAGTGGTTTAATAACTCGAAGGGTTACGGTTTCATCGAACAACCAGGCTCTTCGGACATCTTCGTTCATTACAGCGCCATTCAGGGCGACGGCTTCAAGACTCTTGAAGAGGGTCAGGAAGTTGAGTTCGAGGTGACGCAAGGGCCAAAGGGACCACAGGCCGAAAAAGTCACGAAGGTGTAATGTCTCCCCGGCTTGCTTTAGCAAAGCCACTGACTGCTTCCGGTCACGGGTCCGGGAA
>Ga0163162_10008296_pt1 | contig 10135 bp, 12 predicted proteins | sample S55metaG_FD_115310 | JGI IMG/M metagenome (GOLD analysis project Ga0163162, IMG submission 115310) | Switchgrass rhizosphere microbial communities from Kellogg Biological Station, Michigan, USA - S5-5 metaG | ecosystem: Host-associated > Plants > Roots > Rhizosphere > Soil | place: USA...
ACGCGATTTTCCACAAGGTCGATCACATAGTCCGCCAGCACCAGCCGCACGTTGATGTCTGGATAGGCCTTGAGGAATTCCAGCAGAACAGGTTCCACATGCAGCCGCCCGAACATCACCGGCGCGGTGATCAGCAGTTCGCCGCGCGGCGTGCGATATTCGCCCGTCGCCAGCCGCTCGGCATCGTCCAGTTCGTCGAGGATCTGTCGGCAGGTCGCCACATAGGTACGCCCCACATCGGTCAGCAGCAGCTTGCGGCTGGTGCGCACCACCAGTTGCGCCCGCAAGTGCGCCTCAAGGTCCGAAACCCTGCGGCTGACGGTGGGTAGGGGCACCCCCAGCGCCCGCGAAGCCGCGGATAGGCTTCCCCCGTCGATGGCGGCAACCAGCGTGCGCATGGCTTCGAAGCGGTCGATCTTGAATTCCGAAATATGGAAGGCTGGATTGCAGAATTGATGGATACTGCACTTTTGCGGAAGTGCCTAGATCTTCGTCACCAGCCGATGCCCGGCGGTTCCAGACAGAAGGACGAGCCCCATGCCCCGTATTCCCCAGCCCGCCACGATTGCCGACGCGCCTGAAAAGTCGCGGCCGCTGCTCGATGCCGTCGTCAGCCAGCTCGGTTCCGCTCCCAACCTGTTCCGCCTCGTCGCCACCAGCCCGCAGGCGCTCGAAGGCTACCTCGCGCTGTCCGCCGCGCTGGGCAAGGGTGCCCTGCCTGCCGCCACGCGCGAACGCATCGCGCTCGCGGTCGCTGAAGTGAACGGGTGCGACTATTGCCTGTCTGCCCATGCTTATCTCGGCAAGAACCTCGCACGGCTCGACGACGCGGAGATTGCCGCCAACCGCAACGGCGCGTCGAACGATCCCAAGGCCGATGCCGCCGTCCGCTTCGCCGCCAAAGTTGCGCGCGAACGCGGCCATGTGGCCGACGCCGATTTCTCGGCGGTGAAGCTTGCCGGCTATACCGACGCGCAGATTATCGAGATCGTCCAGCACGTCGCGCTCAACACCTGGACCAACTATTTCAACGAAGTGTTCCAGACCGAGATCGACTTCCCCGTCGTCACCGCCCGCAAGGCAGCCTGACCCGGAAGGGCGGCGGGCACCTTCCCCTCGGGCGCCCGCCGTTCAGGCACGGCAAAGGCCAGAAAGGATCGCTACATGAAGCCTTCCAGCGACATCGCCTTCACCCCCACGGTCAAGGCCGTCCAGACGGCCCGTGGGTCGCGCGCCAGCTATGCCCGGATCGAGGATCGCGGCGGGTTCCGCACCGCCATCACGCCAGACCTCGCTTCATTCCTGGCAGGCGTGGACACGGCCTATCTCGCCACGACCAACGCCGCAGGCCAGCCCTATGCCCAGCATCGCGGCGGCCCGAAAGGGTTCATCCGTGTCATCGGCGAAACCACGCTGGGATTTATCGATTTCACGGGCAACCGGCAGTACGTCACCACCGGCAATCTCGCCGAAAACGCCAGGGCTTTCCTGTTCCTGATGGACTACGCCAACCGCCGGCGCATCAAGATCTGGGGCACCGCGCGCGCGGTGGCAGACGATCCCGCGCTGATCGACAGCCTGATGCCCGAAGGCTATGTCGCCCGGCCCGAACAGGCGATCCTGTTCGATGTCGCCGCATGGGATATGAACTGCCCGCAGCATATCCCGCAAAAGCTGGACGCGGCAGACGTAGCCGCCGCCCTCGCCAGCCTCGAAGCGCGCATCGCCGCGCTGGAAACCGAAAACGCCGCCCTGCGCGCGCAAGCCCAAGGAGCACGATCATGAGCCGCCCACCCCTGCCCCCGTTCACCGCCGAAACCGCCGCGCAAAAGGCGCGCGCCGCCGAGGACGCCTGGAACAGCCGCGATCCCGCGCGCGTGGCGCTGGCCTACACGCCGGACAGCCAGTGGCGGAACCGCGCCGAATTCGTCACCGGGCGCGAAGCCATCGCTGCGCTGCTCACGCGCAAGTGGGCGCGCGAACTCGATTATCGACTGATCAAGGAAGTGTGGGCGCACGCCGGCAACCGCATCGCCGTGCGCTTCGCCTATGAATACCGCGACGACAGCGGCACCTGGTTCCGCGCCTATGGCAACGAGAACTGGCAGTTCGATGCCGATGGCCTGATGGAGCGCCGCATCGCCAGCATCAACGAGCACCCCATTGCCGAAGCAGGCCGCAAGTTCCACTGGCCGCTCGGCCGCCGGCCGGACGACCACCCCGGCCTCAGCGATCTCGGCCTCTAGAGCCGCGTGGCCAGCATCACGGCCGTCACCCCGATCGCGGCATAGACCGCCAGCCACATGAGGAACCGCCTTGGCCGCGCAAGGTCCGGGCGGCCCGCGGGATAGGCCAATTCCACCGCGGTGCCCTCTGGCGGAGACCGCGTTGGCGTGAACACCGCGTCGACCACCTCGTGCTCCGCGCCCTCGGCACTGAAGCGATAGCGGGCGGCATAGCTGCGCGTATCCTCGAACCAGCGCGCCTCATGCCCGCACACGCGCGCGGTCACCCGGCGTGTGGGCCTGGTCCACCGCACCCGGTCATGCCGCACAAGCGCCCACAGCGCGAACACGCACAGCGCAAGGCCCGCAAGGATGATCGCCCGCTCCATGCCGCGCAGCATCGCACGGCGCGGTTAAGCGGCGATTACGGTCACCGGCACGACGAGCCGTGCAAAATCGCCGTCAGCCGATGGCTGCGCCGCGCGCACATTGCGGCTAGGCTGGCCGTCAGAACCTGCGTCAAGGAGCAGCCATGCCCGCCAAGAAGCTGATCCTCGCCTTCGCCGCTGCATTCATGCTGCAAGCCGCCCCCGCGCGCGCGGACTGGATGAATGGCAACCAGTTGCAGGACATGTGCGCCTCCACCAGCGGCATCGACCGGGGCCTGTGCCTGTCGTACATCATGGGCGTCCTCGACGGCGCGCGCTTCCTCGACCGCCCCCTCAAATCCCCCACCGACGCCACCGGCGGCCAGGTGCGCGATGTGGTAGCCAAGTACCTCGCAGTGCATCCGGAAAGCCGCGCCCAGCCCGCGCGGCTGATCATAAAGGCGGCTGTGGTGGAGGCCTGGCCGGAGTTGCAGGGGAGCGTGAAGGAAAAGGCTAAAGCGAAGGCAAAGCCGAAGGGCAAGAACAAAAAGCACTAGGTCAGTGCCGAGAACCTTGCTTCCTTAAGCGTCCCTGCAGAATGCAGACGTGTCAGGGCTTTCGGGCATTCCGACAACCAGACACCACCCGCGCCCACTAAGTCGCATTATTATTACAGTCGAGTGCATTGCTCCGCGCAAACATCCCAAGTATCAGCGCGCGTGCATTTTTTGCGCGTGACAGGGGAAGAAGATGAAGACTGTAATGAGTGCGCTCTCGGCCGTTGCCTTGAGCGCTGCGGCACCCAGCCTGGGTCTCGCGCAGACCGAACCCGCCGTGCCAGCTCCCGCCGCGCCGATGACAGCGGCGTCCGCGTCCGAAGCCGTCGCTGCGGCGCTTCCGGCCAGCACGCTGGTTTCGGTCACGCCCGAAAGCGAGATTTCGTCGAAGCGGGTCGAAATTGGCCAGAAGGTGAGCTTCTCGGTGGTCAACGATGTGCTGGAAGCCGGCAAGGTCGCGATTCCCCGGGGATCGCATGTCACCGGCACGATCAGCTTCAAAACCGGCAAAGCCATCGGCGGCAAATCGGGCAAGTTCGAAGTGACGTTCAACACCATCAACGTTCGTGGCAAGGATTACGCCATGCGCGGCACGCATCGTCAGGAAGGCAAGGGCAACACTGTTGCCGCCGTGTTCGGCTCGATGCTGGTCAGCGGTCGCTCGGCCGTGATGCAGCCTGGCGACTTTGCCAACGCTTTCACCGCAGAAGCGATACCCTATTGATAATGCAGGCCGAGTGCAGCGTTAACGATGCGCTCGGCCGCCTCCCCCTCAAAACCCCTCGCGCTTCAGCCTCTCGGCCAGTTCCGCGATCTCGTTCGGTTCCAGCACCCATGTCCGCGTTTGCCGCCCCACGCGGTGCACCGGCACGGTCAGCAGCACGCGCGCCTGTTCGCGGGCGTGGGGTTTATACAGCGCATAATGCATGGCGCAGTCGCGCACCGTGCCGATAATCGGCGCGCGGCCTTCCAGATCGATCATCGTCGCCGGCTGGTCCCACGGGATGGTCGCGGTGCTCATGCCTCAGACGTCCAGATTGGCCACGTTCAGCGCGTTGTCCTGAATGAACTCGCGGCGCGGTTCCACCACGTCGCCCATCAGGCGGGTGAGGATCTCGTCGGTCACGTCGGCGTCCTCGATCTTCACCTGCAACAGCGAGCGGTTGTTGGGATCGAGCGTGGTTTCCCAAAGCTGCTCGGCGTTCATTTCACCAAGGCCCTTGTAGCGCTGGATCGAAAGGCCCTTGCGCCCGCCCGCGAACACCGTCTCCACCAGTTGCGAAGGCCGGGTGATGTCGCCCTCCTTGGCTTCGGGGCGGGGGGCGGAGATCGAGGCTTCCTCCGCCTCGCCTTCGCCCGATTGCTCGGCCTCTTCCGGTTCGGCGGCTGCCACTGCCGTGGCGCGCACCAGCCGGGCATTGCCCGAATAGACCTCGGCATTTTCGGCCGCCAGCCGCGCCAGCTTGCGCGCCTCGGCACTGGTCAGAAAGCCCGGCTCGATCACGTGATGGTCGGTCACCCCGCGCCACAGGCGCTGGATGTGGAAGCCGCCTTCCTCGCTCATCTGCGCAGACCAGCGCGCTTCGGGATCGCCGCGATCCAGCCACTGCGCCGTGCGGGCCAGCGCCGCCTCGCGCGCCGTGGCGCTCTGTTCGGGATCGAGCGCACCCGCCAGCGCCAGCGCCTCGATAATGTCGGTGTTATAGCGGCGCGGCACGAAGGCCATCAGGTTCTTGAACCGCAGCGCATGTTCGACCAGATCGGCCAGATCGGCCCCGCTGCGCGCCCCGCCCGGCGTTTCCAGAATGCGCCCGGCCAGCCCCGCCTGCACCAGATAGCGATCGAGCGCGGCGTTGTCCTTCAGGTACACCTCGCTGCGGCCCTTGCCCACCTTGTACAGCGGCGGCTGCGCGATGAAGAGGTGCCCCTGCTTGATGATTTCAGGCAACTGGCGGTGGAAGAACGTAAGCAGCAGCGTGCGGATATGCGCGCCGTCCACGTCGGCGTCGGTCATGATCACGATCTTGTGATAGCGCAGCTTCTCGATGTTGAATTCATCGCGGATGCCGGTGCCCATCGCCTGGATCAGCGTGCCCACTTCCTTCGATCCGATGATCCGGTCAAACCGCGCGCGCTCTACGTTCAGGATCTTGCCCTTCAGCGGCAGGATCGCCTGATAATGGCGATCACGCCCCTGCTTGGCCGAACCACCTGCCGAATCGCCTTCGACCAGGAACAGCTCGCACTTGCTGGGATCGCGTTCCTGACAGTCCGCCAGCTTGCCCGGCAGGCTGGCGATATCCATCACGCCCTTGCGCCGCGTCAGCTCGCGGGCGCGCTTGGCCGCTTCGCGCGCGGCGGCGGCGTCGATCACCTTCTGGATCACCATGCGCGCGTTGGCGGGGTTTTCCTCCAGCCATTCGCTCATCTTGTCGGCCATCAGGCTTTCCAGCGGCTGGCGCACTTCCGACGAGACCAGCTTGTCCTTGGTCTGCGACGAGAACTTGGGATCGGGCAGCTTTACCGAGACGATCGCGGTCAGCCCCTCGCGCATGTCGTCGCCCGTCAGCGACACTTTTTCCTTTTTCAGCATGCCCGAACGCTCGGCATAATTATTCAGCGTGCGGGTCAATGCTGCGCGGAATGCTGCAAGGTGCGTGCCGCCATCGCGCTGCGGAATATTGTTCGTGAACGTGAGGACGTTCTCGTAATAGCTGTCGTTCCATTCGAGCGAAACGTCGATCCCGACGCCATCGCGCTCGGCCGAAATCGCGATCGGCTCGGGCATCAGCGGCACTTTGTTGCGGTCGAGATATTTCACGAATGCCGCGATGCCGCCCACGTAATAAAGATCGTGCTCCTTCACTTCCTCGTGCCGCTTGTCGCGCAGCAGGATGCGCACGCCGGAATTGAGGAAGGCCAGTTCGCGGTAGCGGTGCTCCAGCTTGTCGAAATCGAATTCGAGCACATTCTTGAACGTTTCGTGGCTGGCCATGAAGGTCACCCGCGTGCCCTTCTTGACCCCTCCCTTGCCGTTATCCGGCGCAGGCCCGCGCACCACCAGCGGACCCACGGCATCGCCATGGGTAAACTTCATCCAGTGCTCCTGCCCGTCGCGCCAGATGGTCAACTCCAGCCACTCGGACAGGGCGTTCACCACCGAGACGCCGACGCCGTGAAGACCACCGGAGACCTTGTAGGCGTTGTCGTCGCTGGTGTTCTCGAACTTCCCGCCGGCGTGCAGCTGGGTCATGATCACTTCGGCCGCCGAAACGCCTTCCTCGGCATGGATGCCGGTGGGAATGCCGCGCCCGTTATCTTCCACCGAGACGGAGCCATCGGGGTTCAGTTCGATCAGCACCAGATCGCAATGGCCGGCCAGCGCCTCGTCGATCGCGTTGTCCGAAACCTCGAACACCATGTGGTGCAGGCCCGATCCGTCGTCGGTATCGCCGATGTACATGCCGGGGCGCTTTCGCACCGCGTCGAGGCCCTTCAGGACCTTGATGGAATCGGCGCCATAGGAATTGGCGTTGGGAATGTTTTCGTTGGTGCTTGCCATCATGGCGACATAGGCATTCCGAGCCCGAAACCCAAGCGAAACCGCCTTGTTTTGCACAGCATCGGGCCGAAAAGGGAAGCGTTTCCGCACCGTTTCCGCAAGCGTGTGGCTTCTGGTGAAGCTGCAAGCGCGCTAGGTGTCAGCCACTTGCAAGCGCTGCGCGGCAAAACTCGGCGGGAGACAGGATACGCGCGCGCCGAAAGCTGCCGCGTTGCAGCAACCCGGCGCGCCGGTCTCCCGTCACGAGGTAATCGGCGTCGCTCGCCAGCGCCATGCGCAGCAGGAAATCATCGTCCGGATCCTCCGTTTCCTCGCCTTGGGGCAGGGCTGGCAACGGGTCCACCACCAGCGTGCGGTTGAGATTGTTGATCATCGTGCCGATACGATGGTTCGGCAGGATCGCCTTCAGCTTGGGATAGCGGCTGATGCGCTGCAATTCATCGAGTTGCACGAGCGATGTCGCCAGTTCGAACCGCCCGCCGCGCCATGCGCGATAAATGGTTTCGGGCGGGCTATGCCGGGAAATCAGCGCTGCGATGAGGACGTTTGTTTCCAGAATCACGCGCATCAGCGCTGGCGAGCCCACTCGATGGCATCGTCAATCAGGCCCGATAGTTCCAGCTCGCCCATTTCGGTGGTTGCATCCTTGGCCTGCTCGACCGCTTGCTCGAACAGATACGACCGCACCGCTTCCTCGATAAACTTGGAAAGATCGCCCTTCCGCCCCCCACCGCGCGCGGCCAGGAACATCCGCACGGACTGATCCGTGTCCGGCGATACGGCAATATTCCAGCGGACGGTCATGATGGCTCCGTTAGGTGTTCAAACAGATATACACCGATAACGGCATTCTTTAAATCACCGCCAACCTGTGGAAACCGCAGCGCCATCCCCCTTGACGCCCACGGCGCAAGGGTGTTCCTTCCCTCTCATGCGTCATGAAGTGGTCACGCACGTCGCCCATTCCCCCGTTCGCAGGGGCAAGGGCGCGTTTGCGCGAAAGGGCCGGGTCGGAGCATGCTTCACAAGGCGTTGATCGATACGGCGGCTGCGGCCAGGCCTCATTCCGGCGGCGCCGGCGATATGTTTCCCGTCAGCCATGCCGGCGGTCGCCATCTTTCGAACTGCCCTGCGCTGGTCCTCAACGCCGATTATACGCCGCTCAGCTATTATCCGCTCAGCCTCTGGCCGTGGCAGACCGCGATCAAGGCGGTGTTCCTTGAACGGGTGGACATCGTCGCGACGTATGACCGCGAGGTGCACAGCGTCTCGCTCGACATGAAGATCCCCTCGGTCATCGCGCTGCGCCAATATGTCCGGCCCAGCGAATTTCCGGCCTTCACCCGCTTCAACCTGTTCCTGCGCGACAAATTCATGTGCCAGTATTGCGGCAGCCCGGACCAGTTGACTTTCGACCACGTGATCCCGCGCCGCCTTGGCGGCCGCACCACGTGGGAAAACGTCTCCGCCGCCTGCGCCCCGTGCAACTTGCGCAAGGGCGGGCGCACGCCGGCACAGGCGCACATGCGGCTGATCGAGGAACCGATCCGCCCGACCAGCTGGCAATTGCAGGAGCGCGGCCGCGCCTTCCCGCCCAACTACCTCCACGATAGCTGGCGCGACTGGCTCTATTGGGACGTCGAACTCGACGGGTGAAGGCAGGCCGCTATTCGGCCTGGGCCTTCAACAGCGACGCGCCTTTCAGGAACAGGGCCAGCGCGACCAGAGAAATCGCGGCGGAAACCAGCATCGGCATCCCCGGCAGATTGATGATCGCGTTCGGCCCACTGAACCGCGCCAGCGTCTGCGTATAAAGCGGCGGACCGATAATCGCGGCGATCGACCCGATCGATTGCGTGGCGCCCTGCAATTCGCCCTGGCTGCGCGCATCCACCGCCCGGCTGTTCAGGCCTGAAATCGATGGCTGCACGAACCCCTGCAACGCCCCGATCGCAATGGCGACATAGACCTGCCAGGTCGTCGTCGCGACCGCATAGATCACCGCCGCGCCGCACAGCCCGGCGATCCCCAGCATCACCGCGCGGCGCTCGCCGATGCGCGGCAGCACCCGGCGCAGCGCAAAGCCTTGCACCAGGGCGCTCGTCACGCCCACCACCGCCAGCGCCATGCCCACTTGCGCCACTGAAAAGCCGTAAGCCGAAATCGCGAAATACGACCAGGCGGCGGGATAGACAATGTGCGCCAGTTGCCACATGCCCAGTGCCGCCACGAACCACAGCACCGTCGCGCTCTGGCCCCGCAGCGCACGTAGCGCGGCCAGCGCATTGGCGCGCCGCCAGTCGAACGGACGCCGGTTTTCAGGTGCCAGCGATTCCTTCAGGAAGATCGCGCCGAACGTAAAGTTGGACAGCGCCAGCACCGAAGCGGCGATGAACGGCACGCGCGGCCCGAACGTGCCGAGAATTCCGCCCAGCGCCGGCCCGACGACAAAGCCGATGCCGAACGCCATGCCCATCATGCCAAAGCTCGCCGCGCGTTTTTCCGGCGGCGTCACGTCGGCGATATAGGCATAGGCGGCGGAAAAACTCGCGCCCGTAATCCCGGCGACTACCCGGCCGATCGCCAGCCACCAGAAATGCGGCGCGGCGGCCTGCAGCAGATAATCGAGGCCCATCGCCAGGATCGCCGCCAACAGCACCGGTCGCCGTCCGAACCGGTCGGAAAGGTTGCCGATTACCGGGGCGAACACGAACTGCATCGCGGCATAGCCCGCACCCAGCCACCCGGCATATTCGGCGGCCTTGCCGATCGGCACATGCGCCAGGTGCATGATCAGGCCGGGCAGCACCGGCATCGCGATGCCGAAGCCCAGCATATCGATCAGCACGATGGCAAATACGAACCCGAACGACGCGCGATGTGGCATGGTCTTCGAATTCCCCCCGTCCGTGTGCCTCTGGGTGCTGTTCAGCGCCGGCTGAGGGCCGCTTCGGATTCGGCCAGCAATTGCGCGAAGATATCGGCCACCGGCTCTTCCTGCGTTACCATGCCGACCGATTGCCCGGCCATCACCGATCCACGCTCCACGTCCCCATCGATCACCGCCTTGCGCAGCGCACCCGCCCAGAAATGCTCGATCTCCAGTTGCGCCGCCATCATATCGACCGCGCCTTCATCCAGCATCTTGGCCACTTCCACCTGCTTGGCGGTGAATTCCTCGGTGCCCTTGTTCTTCAGCGCGCGCACCGGGATCACCGGCAGGCGCGGATCGACTTGTACCGAGGTGATGGCATCGCGCGCATTGGCGCGGAAGAACGCCTTCTTGAAGTTGGCGTGCGCGATGCTCTCGCTCGCGCAGACGAAGCGCGTGCCGAGCTGCACGCCGGCCGCGCCCATATCGAGATACCCTGCGATCGCCTCACCGCGCCCAATGCCGCCGGCGACGAACACCGGGACCTGCTC
>Ga0163162_10008297_pt1 | contig 10133 bp, 9 predicted proteins | sample S55metaG_FD_115310 | JGI IMG/M metagenome (GOLD analysis project Ga0163162, IMG submission 115310) | Switchgrass rhizosphere microbial communities from Kellogg Biological Station, Michigan, USA - S5-5 metaG | ecosystem: Host-associated > Plants > Roots > Rhizosphere > Soil | place: USA: Michigan...
ACCAGGTGATCACCGAGGCCTGGATCAACATCAATCAGAAGGGTCACTTCAACAATTCCCACGACCATCCCGGCAGCCTTTTTTCGGCCGTGTATTACGTCAAGGGCGGCGCGGACAAGGGCGATCTGGAATTGAAGACCCCCATTATCCCCCATACCTACACGATCTCCAAAGACATAGCCGGCAAATTCAATTCCTTCACCGGCCACGCCATGGTGCTCCCGCCTGTCACCGGTGACCTGCTGATCTTCCCGTCATGGCTTTTGCACCGCGTCAATATGAGCCGGTCGGACGAAGACAGGATCAGCATCGCCTTTAACTCAAGAGCCGCCAAATTCACTTGACGCCGGGGCCTCATCCAAACACCCTGGCGCGAAAAGAGCCGGTAAGCAGGCAATAAACGGGGAACTCCGATGACAATGCCAGAAGATGAGACGGGTGTGGCCGAACAAGCCGGCTCTTCCGCGGAAATGACGTCGCGCCGCCAAGCCGCCGGAGTCATAGGGGCGGTTATGGGAACAACTGTCGCCGCCGGCATGGTGAGCGCGACCTTGCCTGCGTTAGGTGCGCCGGCACAGACCGGAACGCCGCTTCGGATGCCCGATCCACCGCCGGTCTTGGTGCCGCGAACGGACCTGGTGAATGTACTCGAATATGAAACGCAGGCGCGCCTGGTGTTGGGACCGGCGAAGGTCGCTCCGATCTTGGGCAGCGACCGCACCGTCACCGATCGCATCACCTTGCGTCCCCGGATGAACATTCCCACCCGGGATCTGGACCTGACCAGCACTTTGTTCGGCGACGAGCATTTCACGCCGATCATCGTCGGCCCGATTGCCGATCAGAAGCGCTTCCATCCCGAGGGCGAGATTGCCATGGCGCGCGGGGCCTCCGCGGCAAAGGCTGCGATGGTGGTGAGCAGCGACGCCAGCGTGCCTTTGGCGGAAATCGCCCAGGCCGCCACGACTCCGCTGTGGCTGCAGGTTTATGCCAACAGTCCCAAAGTGAAAGACGTGCTGGCTGAGGCGAGCGCGGCCAAGGCTAAAGCCGTGATCGTGACCGTAAACGCCGGGGCCTCCGCCGGCGGGCCTGCGGCGCAAGGGGACATCGATTGGGCTTCTGTCGACGCGGTCGTCAAAGGCACGTCCCTGCCGGTGATCGTGAAGGGCGTCACGCGTCCGCAAGACGCCAAGGAAGCCGCTGCCCGCGGCGCCAAGGGCGTGGTGGTGTCGAACTATCGGGGCGGCAATGCGGCGGCGCTCACGGGAACGCTGCTGCTCATCGCGCCGGTCGTTCAAGCGGTTGGCGATCAGGTGCCGGTGCTTGTCGATGGCAGCTTCCGCCGCGGCACGGACATTCTCAAGGCGCTGGGCCTTGGCGCCAAGGGCGTGCTGATCGGCCGCCCGGTGATGTGGGGCCTGGCGGCCTATGGCGCCGACGGTGTCCAGGGCGTTGTCGAAATGCTGCAGACCGAACTGGCGAGATATATGGGCATGTGCGGCCGTCCATCCCTGGCGGCGGTCAACTCCAGCATAGTGCGTGTTCATGCGTCGCTTCCCACGGCGAAAAGCAAACATGTCTGATATCGGCTGGCTCACCCATCCTTCCCGGCGAAAAGCGATGGCCCACCTGGCGGGCTTTATGGCGGCCTCCCCTGTTGCCGCGGTTGCGGCACAGACGGACCCCAGACCCATTGGCGAAGTTCGCCGCGCCTTGAGCCTGGCCGAGATGCAGACGGCCTTCGACTTCGAGCCCGTCTTCTTCGGCAATGTGCCGGTGAAGACATATGACTATACGGCGCATGGCGACGGGTCGGAGTTCACCTTGCGGCGCAATCGCCAAGCCTTCGATTGGGTCAACATTGTCCCGAAAGGCCCCGCCGTCCCGGCTTCGCAAATCGATCTTTCGTCTGAACTGCTGGGCGTAAAGTTGAAATTCCCCATCATTGTCGGGCCCTCAACCGGTCAAGGGGCGCTGCATCCGGATGGAGAGATCGGGATGTTCAAGGGTGCGACCGCGGCCTCGAATACGCTGATGATCATAGCCTCCGGCAGCACCATACCGGTCGCCAAGGTCGTACCATCCGCGCCCGGCGGCACCTTGTGGGAGCAATTTTATCCGACAGAGGATCTGACCGTCACCCAGCGGGCGATCGACAATTACCAGACTCTCGGCCTGACCAACATCATGGTGACCATCGATCAGCAGGCCTCCTATTACGAACGTGACGAGTTGGACCGTCATTTCGGCGGGCGGGTTGGCGCGGTCGCGGGAGGCGGTGGCGGAAATGCCGCTGCCGCCAGTGCTGCTGCCGCAGCCGCAGCGGCGGCTGCAGGAGGGCCCGCGGTCACTGGCTCGGCACGGTACCGGGTCAGCGGCAGGCGTCTGTGGTATTCGTGGCAGTATATCGACGCTCTGCGGAAGATGGTCAAAGGCAAACTTCTGATAAAAGGGATTCTGGATCCGGAAGACGCCAAGCTGGCGATTGAGCACGGCGCCGATGGGATCACCGTGTCAAATCATGGCGGGCGCTCGATGGATTACGGTCCGTCAAGCCTGGAGGTCCTGCCGGAGATCGTGGCGGCCGTGAACGGCCGGATTCCCGTCCTGTTCGACAGCGGCATCCGCCGCGGCGCCGATATTTTCAAAGCGCTCGCTTTGGGAGCCAACGCCGTCCAGCTCGGACGGACCGCACGTTGGGGGCTTGCAGCATTCGGCGCCGCCGGCGCCCAGCGCGTGATCGAGATTCTGCAAGCCGAACTTGTTCAGGCGGCAGCAGCCGCTGGATGCACCACGCTTTCGGATATCAACAAGACCACGGTCAAGACCCACTTTATTTAGCCTCTTCCCAGGGTAAGGAATCATCATGTCCGATATCGAGCAATCCTGGCTCACCAATCCCGCCCGGCGAGTGGCGATGGCCCGCCTGGCGGGCCTTATGGCAGCCTCGCCCATTGCCGCCGCTGTGGCTGAAACCGATCCCAGACCGCTGAGCGAGCATCGCCGCGCCTTGAGCCTGGCCGAAATGCAGACCTCCTTCGACTTCGAGCCCGTCTTTTTCGGCAATGTGCTGCTGCCGATATACGACTACACCGCGCATGGCGACGGGTCGGAGTTCACGCTCCGGCGCAATGGCCAGGCGTTCGATTGGGTCGATATCATGCCGTCGCGGCCTCCCGTTCCGGCAGCGCAGGTCGACCTTTCGTCCGAGGTGCTGGGCGTGAAGATGAAATTTCCCATCATCGTCGCGCCGACAGCGGCAATGATACCCCTGCATCCGGATGGAGAGATCGGAATGTTCAAGGCGGCGACCGCGGCCTCGAACACGCTGATGATGCTGAGCGTCAATACCAGCACCCCACATGCCAAGGTGGTGCCGGCCGCGCCCGGCGGCACCTTGTGGGCGCAGTTCTATCCGCTGGAGAATTTGGCCAACACCCAACGGTCGATGGATACCTTTCAGAATGCCGGCTGCAACGGCATCATCGTCACTATCGATCAGCAGGCGTCTTATTATGAACGCACCCAGCAGGACCGTAATTTCGGCGGGCGCGTCGGGGGCGGTGGCGGCCGCGGCGCAGGCGCCGGAGGCGCCGCCGCGACACAAGCCGGTTCGGCGCGGTACCGGCTCAACGGCTTCCGCCTTTGGTACACCTGGCAATATATCGATGAAGTGCGGAAGATGGTCAAAGGCCCGCTGATACTCAAAGGAATTCTGGATCCGGAAGACGCCAAGCTGGCGATCGAGCACGGTGCGGACGCGATCATCGTGTCCAATCACGGCGGGCGCTCGATGGATTATGGTCCGTCGTCGCTCGAGGTTCTGCCGGAGATCGTGGCGGCCGTGAATGGCCGGATTCCCGTCCTGTTCGATAGCGGCATTCGCCGCGGCGCCGACATCTTCAAGGCGCTGGCGCTGGGGGCCAACGCCGTGATGATCGGACGGACCACGCGCTGGGGTCTTGCGGCATTCGGCGCCGCCGGCGCGCAGCGGCTGATCGAGATACTGCAGCAGGAACTCGTCCAGGTGGCTGGAAGGTGCGGATGCGCCAAGCTGTCGGATATCAACAAAGCGGCGGTCAAAGCTCACTTCGCGTGAGTTGCGGAGCGGGAAAAGCTTTCGCTAGTTTCCGGCAAAGGCGCGGTAGCGGCCGGTCCTGGCCTCTACCCATCTCTTGGTTTCGAAGCTGGTCGCATCCATGCAGTCCTTGAACCAGCTTTGATAGTATAGCCGCAAGGGGCCGCCAGACTGTAGCAGCTGGCCGCAGGCTCTATCAGCGGCGCGATGGACGCGAGCCTCCAGGACCTTGGCGTCCGAGGGATTGGAAAGGTCCAGATCACTGAACTTGACGTCCATAACGGGGGCCGCCTGGGCGGTGGTGACGGTCAAAGCGAGAACTGAAGCGGCTGTTAAGGCGCGGAGCATTATCGTCTCCTCCGGTTTGGGCCGTAGCGCCGGCCCATGAATGCTTCCAGGCACTCGGGGTTCCGGCCAAAGGTTGCAGTCCGCCACGGCGAGCAACGCGCCAAGCGTCTTCTAGTGCTCGCCCGTGACCCGCGAAGGATCAGCAACTTGAAGCGCGAAGTAGATCGCCGGATGAAGGCTTGCGATATTGGTCAAAAGCCCAATCGGCGCCCCATGGCGCTCGACAACCGTTGCGAGGTCCGCCCTATCGATCGTACGGCCATGGCCTTACTTCTGCGCCGTTCCTCGGATAGGCGCCGGCCATGACATCGTCGCGGCTGCGCGCCTGAACGGGCGCCGCGGCCAGCAGGGCGAAAGAAAACAGCAGCAACCCAAATCCGGCCCGCATTGCGTTTCTCCTCAATTGCGGGTCACACGGGTAATCCTGCCGTACTGGTTGAACTCGGTCACAAGCAGATTGCCATCCTTGTCGAAGGTCAGACCGTGAGGCTCGTAAAACAGCCCTTCCTTCCACACAGAGGGCGGTGTCGTGTTCACATGCACCTCGGAGGCATTGTCGTTCTGACCGATATGAGCGATCACCTTGCCATCCTTGTCTAGGATGGTGATGCGGCCTTCCAATTCGGCGACCGCCAGTTCGTCGCCCCGCACCGAGAAGGCACTGGGCAGCCGCAGGCCTTCGCCGAACACGTTCAGGATCTTGCCGTCCAGGTCCATCGCCACCAAGCGGCGATGGCGCCGGTCGGTGACTAGCAGCCGCACGGGCGAGAAGCGCGTGTCGATCGCGAGCTTGTGCGCCTGGTCGAAGCTCCAAGGCGCGTCCTTGCCGCCGAAGCTCTTTATATAGTGCCCGCTTTTGTCGAACTGGTGGATGTAATCCAATCCATAGCCATCCACGACATAGATATCGCCGTTCGGCGCCACCGCGATGCCCGTGAGGTTGGTTGCCGGTCCTTTGCCCTGTTTCCTGAACTGATCGGGGATAGCCTGGTCGGCCGGGATTGACAGGTACACCTTCCCATCCAGCCCCAGCTCGACGATCTTCTGCGCCAGCCGGCTGATGCCGAAGATATGGGCCTCGCCGCCCTGCCCCCTGGCGATAATGAAACCGTGCAGGTCGGTGGGCGCATTGGGGACATTGCGCAGGTAGCGGCCTTTCGCGGAATAGACCTGGATGCCCGCATAGGGCCCGCCCTGCACGCTGGCATAGACCTCACCTTTGGGCGAGACGGCAATATCGCCGTGAGAATCGCCTGGCACCGCACGTTCGCCTGGCGGCGTGAAGTAATGAGAGTTCATGGTGAAACCGGGCGATTTTTCCTGCGCCGACAAAGTGCCTGTGCTGCATGCCGCAACAATCACGGCCGCACCGAACAGGCCACGCATGAATCTCTTCATAGAAAAACCCCTCCCTGAATTATGAACCATGCCACGCCTCCGGCCGTCAGCACCGCCAACAACAGCAGCAGCGCGATATAGGTGCGCGCAAAAGTGATGCGCAGGCCGGCCGGAATATGGGCATGCGGCTTGCGCCCTGTGACCATGGCCTTCACAAGATTGTGGCCCTTGACGAACAGGTAGAAACCAACCGCAACGACATGGCACCAAATCAGCAGCAGCAGGATGTTGAAGATCGTGCCGTGCAAGCTTGTCACCCAGGTCGATGTGTCGTCGCTGACCAGGAGCGCCAATGGACCGCTGAAATGCAGCCCGTCATTGGCAAACAGTCCCGTTATGGCCTGGACCAGCAGAACCGCTATCAGGACCGCCACCATCAGTCCGCCCGCCGGATTGTGCCCCGCATACAAACCTTCGCCGCCCCGCAGATAAGACAGCACGGCACGCGGTGGATGCAGGAAATCGCTGAATCTCGCGGTTGTGGAACCGATCAGACCCCAGCCGATGCGGAACAGCAGCAGCGCCAGTAACGCCAGGCCGGAACATAGATGCACCGTCATGTATCCCTGATCGGCGCTGAGCCATGACACAAAGATCAGGATTACGACCATCCAATGGAAAAGCCGGGTCGGCGCGTCCCACACCTGGACATGGGGCATCTGTTCGCGCAGGTCATTGCCCATTGGCAGCCTCGTAGATGCGTACACCTCTTTGGCGCAGCGGCGCCAGCGCGTCGGCACTCGCCTTCTCGATCGCCAAGACTCTCAGGGTCTTCGAGGGCGATAACGCCTGGACCGTCGCACCGGTGGTATGGGTACCGGTCAGGCGCAGCGTTCTCAGCAACGGCATGGCGGCCAGCGCCGGCGCCGAGGCATCGGTCACGGCGGTGCCCGACAAGTTGAGCTCGACAATGCGATCGCGCAGGGGCGCAAGCGCCCGCAGATCCGCATCGCCGAACGCTTCCCGCCGCGGCGAGGCGTCGATCACCAAGTCGGCTGAACTGCGCGAGTCATACTGGATGACGCCGGGAAAGCGGTTTTGCAGTTGCGCCACTTGCCTGGCCAGCGGCGCACGCAGCTTTGCGACCGCGGCGGGATTGATCTGGGGCATCTTCACCGGCGCCACCAGCCGGGGCGCACCCTTGATCGCGCCCACAGGCAGCGTGCCCGACGCACCGGCGGCAATCCAGAGGCGGATCACCGTGACCTCGTCCGCGTTCAAGGGCGCCTTGCCGCTGGGCGGCATGGCTTTATCGTCCGTCGCCGGAAGGGTGACGCGGGTGAGAAGCTCGCTATCCTTCGCATCCCTCGCCGCAACGACCGCGCCATGCTTGCCACCGCGCATGGCGCCGGCGAAGCTGTCCAGCCGAAGCCCGCCTTTTGCCCGCGTCGCGCCATGGCAACTGATGCAATGGGCCTGAAACAACGGCGCAACACGCACGGTATAAAAGGAATTGGCGCTGGCCTCGGGAACGCTTTCCAGTCCCGCCGTCTGCAGCACCGCATGCGCAAAACCGGGACGTAGAAGCATTGCCATCGCCAGCCCCAGCGCTGTCGCCAGGGCAACACCGCCAAAATAGGCGAGCGCCGACACGCGAGGTCCTGCTGCAGTCGTTCCGGCCATCCGTTATCCGCTATGCCAGGATTTCGGAGACGACGCGCGCCGGCTTGACACCCGTGAGCTTCTGGTCAAGGCCCTGATAGGGATAATTGAGCTTCTGATAGTCGAATCCCAGCAGGTACAAGATAGTGGCATGCAGGTCGCGCACCTCTACGGGATCCTCGACCACCTCATAACCCATATCGTCGGTCTCACCATGCACCATGCCGGTGCGCACACCGCCGCCGGTCATCCAGATCGTAAAAGCAGCCGTGTGATGGTCGCGGCCTATATACTTCGACACTTCAGTCGAGCCGCCATGATTGTCTTCCATCGGCGTGCGGCCGAACTCTCCACCCCAGATCACCAGCGTGTCCTCCAGCAGGCCGCGGGCTTTCAGGTCCTGCAGCAGCGCGGCGGTGGGTTGGTCGGTTTCCTTGCAGCGGTTGACGAAGCCGATATTGATGCCCTCATCCGTCGGCGAGCCGTGGGAATCCCAACCCCAATGATAGAGCTGGATAAAGCGCACCCCGCGTTCGGCCAACCGGCGCGCCACCAGGCAGTTGTTGGCATAGCTGGTCTTGCCGGGTTCCGCGCCATAGCGGGCGAGCACGGCCGCCGGCTCGCGCCGGATGTCCATCGCTTCGCTGGCTTCCACCTGCATGCGGAAGGCCAATTCATATTGCGCGATACGGGCAACGGTTTCGGGATTGCCGAACTCGTCATGGGCGTGGCGGTTGATTGCGTCCACCGCATCCAGCACCTGGCGCCGCGAAGCGCGGCTGACATCTTTGGGATTGTTAAGATAGAGCACCGGCTCACCGGCTGAGCGGCATTCCACGCCCTGATAGACGCTGGGCAGATAACCCGATCCCCAGAGCGGTTTGCCGGCATTGGCGGTGGGCCCAGGCCCCGATGACGCCAACACAATGAAGCCCGGCAGGTTCTGGTTCTCGGTACCCAAGCCGTAGGTGACCCACGAGCCTAGCGAGGCATGGCCTGTACGGGCATCGCCTGTCTGCACCAAAAGCTGGGCCGGCGCATGGTTGAACTGATCGGTCTTCATGGATTTTATCAGGCACAGTTCGTCGATCAGCTTCTCGGTATGCGGCAGCCGGTCGGAGATCCAGGTGCCGTTCTTGCCGGTCTGGTGGAAGGGGAACTGGGGCCCCAGCATCTTGGGCACGCCGCGGATGAAGGCAAAGCGCTTCCCCTTCAGGAAGGAGTCGGGGCAATCATGGCCATTAAAGCGGCTGAGCGTCGGCTTGTGATCGAACAGCTCCAGCTGGCTGGGCGCGCCACCCATGTGCAGATAGATGACCCGCTTGACCTTGGCGGGAAATTGCGGCGGCAGCACCGACAGCGGCGTGGAGGGATCGCGCTTAAAGCTCAGGCCGGCCGAGGCAATCGGCTGCTGCGCGGCCATGGCGGTGTTCATGAAGAAGGCGCCCAGGCCACCGGCGCCCCAGCCGACGAACTGCCGCCGGGTCTGGGTCAAAGCTTGCAGGTGCTGCAATAGGTCTTCCGTGGTCTTGCGCATGGTCGTTACCTTGTCAGCGCTGCATCGAGGTTGAGTAACGCGGTGCTCACCGCGGTATATCCGGCCAGGCTGGTGGGGGCGGCGCTGCCGGCGGCTTGGATATAGAGCCTATGCAGAGGCGCCAATTCCTCCGGCGCGAGTTCACGCGACAGCACCAGCCTGGCGCCATAGTTCAACCGGTCGTCCAAGCTACCCTTGACGTCCTTGACCATGCGTCCGGCGAGCGCCTTGGCGGCTTCGTGATAGACCGGGTCATTCAGGGTCACCAGCGCCTGTAGCGGCGTATTGGTGGTGATCCGCCGCGGCGCGGTCATGGCACGGTCCGCCGCGTCAAAGGTGACAAAGCTGGGATACAGCGAGGTGCGCTTGACGAAAGTATAAATGGCGCGGCGATAGCGGTCGGCGCCTGTGGCGTTGATCCAGCGTTCCGGATTGTTCGACACGACATTCCAAATGTTCTCCGGCTGGGCCGGCATCACCGGTGGCCCGCCCATCTGAGAATTGAGCAGGCCGCTGGCCAGCATCGCCTGATCGCGCACCATCTCGGCGGTAAGACGTTGTTGCGGGCCCCGCGCCAACAGGCGGTTGCGTGGCTCCTTCTCGCGCAGCGCCGCGGTGGATTTGGCGCTTTGGCGGTAGGCCGCGCTGGTCACGATTTCGCGCACCAGCGCCTTCTGGCTCCAGTGCAGGTCGTTCTGGAAATGCAACGCCAGCCAGTCGAGCAGTTCGGGATGACTGGGCAAATCGCCGGCGCTGCCGAAATCTTCCTGCGATTCCACGATACCGGTGCCGAATAGCTGTTCCCAATAGCGGTTCACCGCCACCCGCGCGGTCAGGGGCTGGCCGGGCTGGAAGAACCATTTCGCCAAGGTCAGGCGATTGCGCGGCGCATTCGCCGGCAGTCTGGGAAACAGCGCGGGCGTATCCGGTGTCAGATTGGGTCCGATCTGAGTGAGGAAGCTGCCGCGGTCATATTCCAGCGTCTGACGCTTTTCGTAACTGGCTTCCTCGGACATTATCGGAACATCCACCGCGGGAATGGCCGCCAGATCGTGGTCGAGCTGTTCCAGGTCCGCAAAATCCTTGGCGATCTGCGGAGCATGCGCCAGCGCGGTCCAACGGGCGTCATTGCTGGTGAACAGACGCACGCGCGGCGCCGCTCCGATGGTC
>Ga0163162_10008298_pt1 | contig 10132 bp, 6 predicted proteins | sample S55metaG_FD_115310 | JGI IMG/M metagenome (GOLD analysis project Ga0163162, IMG submission 115310) | Switchgrass rhizosphere microbial communities from Kellogg Biological Station, Michigan, USA - S5-5 metaG | ecosystem: Host-associated > Plants > Roots > Rhizosphere > Soil | place: USA: Michigan...
ATCGTGACTTCGTCCATGTGCATGGCAGACACACACTGCTTCATCACTGCGATCGGGCAGGGCGATCCAGCCATTATCCCGGTGCGCAACGACAACAGGTCGTACTGGCTGAAGTCGGGCAGCGCGAGTTCGGCGATGAACATCGTCGGGACGCCGTACAGGCTGGTGCAGCGCTCCTCCTGCACGGCTCGCAACGTCGCGGCAGCGTCGAAGGTCGGCGCCGGCACGACGATCGCGGCGCCGTGCGTGGTGCAAGCGAGATTGCCCAGCACCATGCCAAAGCAGTGATAGAACGGCACCGGAATACACACCCGGTCGGAAGATGTGTAACGACAGCCTTCACCGATGAAATAGCCGTTGTTGAGAATATTGTGGTGACTGAGCGTAGCGCCTTTCGGGAATCCCGTCGTGCCGCTCGTGTATTGAATGTTGATCGGATCGTCGAATTGGAGCAGCGCTTCGCGCTCGTAAACGGCCGCTCGATCGGCGACAACTGATGTCGCAAGCAACTCTTTCCAGCTATCAGTACCCAGGAAAACCACACGCTCGAGTGCAGGTACGTTCGCGCGAACGGCGTCGATCATCGCGGCGTAGTCGCTCGTTTTGTAGCTGGTGGCCGCGAGCAGCAGCCGGCAGTCCGACTGTCGAAGCGCGTATTCGATTTCACGCGGGCGATACGCCGGATTGAGGTTGACGAGAATCGAACCAACTCGCGCGGCCGCGTACTGAACGAGCACCCATTCGGCGCAGTTCGGGCTCCAGATGCCGATGCGATCGCCCTTCGCAATTCCCGTGGCGAGAAACCCCAGCGCCAGCCGATCGACCCACGAATCGAATTCAGAGTAGGTCAGACGGACACCCTGGAACGGAACGATCAGCGCTTCACGATCGGGAAACCGTCGTGCCGTTTCTCTGAGGTTGTGGCCGATCGTCTGCCCGATGAGTGGAACTGTAGACGTCCCGTGCGCGTACGCCAGCGCCACGCGCGAAGTATATGCCTGCGATCAGTCGATCATGGGGAGTGCGGAATCGTGACGAATGTCGTGACCCCTTTTTCACGCAATCGTTGCTTGACGTCTTCGCAAACGACTGGGATGATTCGCTCTCCCCTTAACAAATCGAACGGCTCAGCTCGCAACTCCCCGCGGGTTTCCTACTGCGATCGGTATCAGAGACTCGAAGCCAGATTTGCGGGGCTCAACTGCACCGCCGACGAAGACGGCGTTGTAACGTGCACGGATCCCGAAACGCTTCGATTGCTCCTCAAGACCTTGGACGCGAACCACTTCAACTTCCTCCACGCAAACGCTGCCGGGCATCCAGACGGTTGAGGTCCAGGCAAAAACCGCGGCGGGTGTTGCACTCGGCGGTACTCGACTCGGTGCAGCCGGCGCCGAGGCGTTCGTCGGCGCAGGAGCGCTGTACGTCGAGACGATACGGCTGATCAAAGAGGCGGATGGAACCGTCGACCTCCATAACCTGCACTAGCGTCGATTCGCCATCCTTCCTTTTGACTCTCCTCGGATATCGCTCGCGGTTGCGCACGAGTTGGCTACAATACGCGCGGCAACGCCTGCAGGTAGGGGCTGGTCTTCCCGCCTCAGATGATTCCGTTCGTAGACGGCGCGTCTAAAGACGCGCCGCTACGTGGAGGACGCGACAATGCGATCGATGCTTCGCGTGGTGTGTGTCCTGTTCCTGGGCTGGCTGGCAACGACACTCGTGACGGCGCAAGATGCCAAGCCGACAGGCCCGACCGTCTGGGATGGCGTCTTCACAGATGCGCAGGCCGATCGGGCGACCGGGATATTCAGCCAGAGTTGCGAGCGGTGCCATACCCTCACGTCAGAAGGCACCCGGCCACTGAGCGGTGACAAATTCTGGGAGGGCTATACCCAGAAGACCGTTGGCGATCTGCTCAACTTCGTCAAGACCAACATGCCGAACGGCCAGGGAGGTTCTCTCCCGGGCCCGACCTACAACGACCTCGTCGCGCTGATCCTGAAGTCGAACGGCTTTCCCGCAGGAAAGACAGAGGTCACACCGGAAACCGTGGCCAATGTCCAGATCATCCCGAAGGACGGCCCAGGCGAGCTGCCGAACAATACCCTCGTCCGCGTCGTCGGTTGCCTGGCCCCGAAAAGCGGAAGCGATTGGACCTTGACCAGCGCGACCACGCCTCAGCGAATCGACAAGACGGGTCCCGTGCCTGAGGATGCGACCCGGCCATTGGGGGATCGGACGGTGACGCTCAAGTTCGTCCTGAACCGGCTGGACACCTTCGTGGGCCAGCGCATGGCGGTGACCGGGATTCTCATCGGCGCTGGGGGCGTAAACGGCATCAACGTTGCCACCGTAAATCGGGTGGCTGAGGCGTGCCCATAGGACGCATTTCGGGCAAAAACCTGCAATAACCGTCGCCTCGTTAATACGCAGTCCGTATAGGTATTCCCGCCCTGACGGACCCGGGCAGGTGTAATATCAGCGTGTCGCGGCTCAGTTGCCGCGAACGGATATTTGTGTAGTTTTTGACCGTTTGGGAGGGTGTCCCCAAGGTAGCATTTCGCACACGTCTGTTTGTCGTCACATTGTGAAAAGGTGAGGCCAAGATGCGCGCCGCTCGTAATGCTGGATGGCTTCTGATTGCGTTCCTGACCATTGTCTTTGCCTACCCGGGAGCCTCGGGGCTGGCGGCGGGAGAAAGCCCTCTCGTCGAAGCTGCGAGGAAGGGTGACGTTGCAACCGTCCGCGCGCTGATTGCCAAGCGCGTCGACGTCAACGAGCCTGGACGCGATGGGTCGACGGCACTCCTATGGGCCGCCTACCAGTCTGACCTCCCGATGGCGCAGGCACTGATCGCCGCGGGAGCCCGGCCGAACACACCTAATAAGTACGGCGTCACACCACTGCTTCAGGCCAGCCGTACGGGTGCAGCCCCCATCATCCAAGCGCTGCTTCGCGCTGGAGCCGATCTCAAGGTCACGCAGACCGAGGGCGAGACCTCGCTGATGGCGGCGTCATACTCCGGCAACGTCGACGCCGTGCGGCTATTGCTCGAAGCAGGCGCGGACGTCAATGCCACCGATACCTATCAGGAACAGACCGCGTTGATGTGGGCGGCGACTGAGGGTCACACCGACGTCGTCAAGGCTCTGCTCGATGCGAAGGCCGATCCCAACATCAAGGCCCACGTCACGACGCTCACGGAGAGGAAGCACGCCGATCATCCGACCGGCGGCTTCACCGCGCTGATGTATGCGGCGCGCAACGGTCACGAGGATACGGTCAAGGCCCTCATCGCTGGCGGTGCCGATCCGAAGCTGACCAACGGTGACGGCGCGAGCGCGACGGTCATCGCCATCGTCAACGACCGGCTGGATCTCGCCAAGACGCTCGTCGATCTCGGCGCCGACGCCAACGACGGTTCGCTCTACTTCGCCGTCGACATGCACGATGCCACGACGGACATGCGCGCCAAGGACGGTTCGCGGCTGCGCGCTGATTTTCCGAACAAGCTGACGGCCATCGATCTCGTCAAGTATCTGCTCGACAAGGGCGCCGATCCGAACAAGGCCTTCGTCGGTCAGCTTCACTCCTACACGCTGTGCTGCGGAGACGATGTCAACTCGTCGCCGTTCTTCAGGGCCGCGGTCGCGGCCGATGTTGAAGCGCTCAAGTTGATGCTCGCGCATGGTGCGCAGGTGGAGTGGAGCCCGACCGAGGTCAAGAAGGAGAAGAAGGAAGGCGCGGCCGCCGGCGGTGGACGCGGCAATCCCAACGTCGGAAAGACGCCGATGATGGTGGCGATCAACGGTGGCCGGGGCGCGTCGTTTGCCGCGGGACCCGGGTTCGATCGACTTGGCCCTCCGCCGTTCCGCGAGGAGTCAAATCGCGAGCCGATCGATGCGGTGAAAGCGTTGCTTGCGGCCGGCGCCGACGCGAACGCCAAGGCGCCCGATGGCGCGTATTTGATGCATCAGGCCGTTCAGGCGCGACAGGTCGCGATCATCCGCGCGCTTGCCGCCGCCGGTGCCAAGTTCGATGTCGTCAACAAGGACAACCTGACGCCGCTGCAGCTCGCCGAAAAGCCAGAGCCGCCTCCGCCGCCGGGAAACAATACCGATTCACGGACGTGGAAGCCGAAACGCGATTCGCGCGAAGACGTGATCGCGGCCGTGCGCGAGTCGATGGGCCTCGGGCCGAACGATCCGACGCCACAGCCGCCACCGCCGCCACCGGGCACGGACGACAAGAAAGACGAGAAGAAGACCGAGGATGACGCGGCGAATCAGTGAAGGCAGCAAGGACGGCGCAATGAACTTTGTCAGGCAGCGGTTTGGAAAGGCTTTGATCAGCGGCGCCCTCGTGTGGGTTGGCGCCGCGGTACTGTGGGCGCAGACGGCACAGACGCCGACGTCGGCCCGTCCGCAATCCGCGGCGCCGCCGCGTCCGTCATCTCCGGCCCCTGCCCAGGCTCAACCGGCTGCCCCGGCTCGTACACAACCAGCGCCTGCCGCAGGCCCGCAGGCCGCCGCGTCGCCTGACGAAGCAGTGAAGTACCAGGCGTGGCTGAAGCAGTACTGCATCAATTGCCACAACAGCAAGACGGCGTCGCCAGCGAACGAGCCGGTCAATCTTGAAACGGCCAGCCTCACCAACCTCGTGCCGCATGCCGCGACGTGGGAGCGTGTGCTGCGGAAACTGAGCGTGCGCGCCATGCCACCGCAGGGCATGCCGCATCCGACCGAGGCCGAATACGCCGGGTTCACGACCTGGCTCGCCAACTCGCTCGATCGCGCGTGGGTCGGGAAGAGCACACCAGGACGCTACGTCGTCCATCGCCTGAATCGCACCGAGTACGCCAACGCCATCCGCGATCTGCTGGCGCTCGAGATCGACGTGACGGAGTTGCTGCCGAGCGACGGCGCAAACTTCGGTTTCGACAACATCGCCTCGGCGCTGAGCACGTCCCCACTGTTGCTCGAGCGGTATCTGACGGCGGCGCAGCGCATCAGCACAATGGCCGTGGGTGATACGAACGTGCGCCCCGGGACTACTGAGTACTCAATCAGCCGCGAGTTCAGTCAGAACGCGCATATCGACGGTCTTCCCCTGGGCACACGCGGTGGCACGGTCGTCAATCATGTGTTCCCCGCTGACGCCGAATACAAGCTGTTCGGACGTCTCGTGCGTGGAGTCGAGGAAGGTTACGCGGGGGTCGAAAGCAACGAGACCCCGGATACCTTCGTCATTACGGTCGACGGCGAAGAGGTCTTCACGGCTGAAGTCGGCGGCAAGAAGGACCACGAGGTCCAGTCGAAGGACATGAACGAGGCGAAGGCCCTCGTCGATGCCCGCATGACCGGAAAGGTCTTCGTCACCGCCGGCCCGCACGAAGTCGGCTACACGTGGAGAGAGCGACCGGCACGGCGGCAGGATGTGTGGGTGCCGGCACAGCGCGACAGCCAGGAAGTTCACATGATCGGCGGGCTCGCCCGACTGAAGACGGTCGGCGTCGAAGGGCCCTACAACGTCAAGGGCATCAGCAACTCGGCGAGCCGCGATCGGCTTTTCGTGTGCAAGCCGACGTCCGCGGCCGACGAGAGCGCCTGCGCTGAGAAGATCTTCAGCAACCTGGCGCGCCGCGCCTATCGTCGACCGGTGACGACACCTGATATAGATGCGCCGATGACGTTCTACAAGCAGGGGCGTGAGGACAACGGTTCGTTCGATGCTGGCATTCGCGCTGGCGTCGCGCGCATCCTTTCCAGCCCGTCCTTCCTGTATCGCATCGAACGGGATCCAGTTGGTGTCCGGGCGGGCGTGGCGCACCCGGTCAGCGACGTCGAGCTCGCGTCGCGCTTGTCGTTCTTCCTCTGGAGCAGCATCCCGGATCAGGCGCTGATGAATCTGGCCACCGCAGGCCGCCTGCGTCAGCCGGGTGTCCTGGCCACGCAAGTGAAGCGCATGATCGCGGATGACCGCGCCGATGCGCTGATCAACAACTTCACCGGTCAGTGGCTGCAGCTGCGGAATCTCGAATCGAAGGTCGCACCCGACATCCTGATGTTTCCGGATTTCGACGACAACATCCGAAAGGCCTTCCGTCGTGAGACGGAGATGTTCTTCGGGTACATCCTGCGCGAAAACCGCAGCGCGATGGAGCTGCTCAGCGCCGACTACACGTTCGTGAACGAGCGGCTCGCCAAGCATTACGGCATTCCGGGCGTGTACGGCACCAAGTTCCGCCAGGTGAAGATCGCGGATCCGAATCGGCGGGGCCTGCTCGGCCAGGGCAGCATCCTGTCGCTCACCTCGGTCGCCACGCGAACCTCACCTGTCTTCCGCGGCAAGTTCATTCTGACGACGTTCCTGAACACGCCGCCTCCGCCACCGCTGCCCAACGTCCCGACGCTCGAGGAGAGCAACAAGGATGCGGCGCCGAAGACGGTGCGGGAACAACTGGAGCGCCATCGCAATAACCCTGTCTGCGCATCGTGCCACCGGATCATCGATCCCGCCGGCTTTGCCCTCGAGAAGTTCAACTCGGTTGGACAGTGGCGCGAGGTCACCGAAACGGGCGCAGCCATCGATACCGGCGGTGTATTGGCGGACGGCTCGAAGGTGGATGGACCGATCGCACTCCGCAACGCCATCCTCAGTCGTCCCGAGGCATTTGCCACGGTGCTGACCGAGCGGTTGATGACCTACGCCCTTGGCCGCGGTGTCGAACCTGCGGACATGCCTGTCGTTCGCAGCATCGTGAAGAAAGCGGGCGCCACCAACTACCGTTTGTCATCCATCGTCATGAGCGTCATCGAAAGCGAGCCATTCCAGATGCGGACCCGGCTGGAGTCAGCCGAACCCACGACCAGAGTCGCACAGTCTCAGGAACGCCCTGTGAGCGTTCCTTAGCGAGGGCACAGCAGCCATGATCATCACGAAGAAGCATCTGTCCCGCCGCACGTTCCTTCGCGGTACCCTTGGCGCCACGATGGCGCTGCCCATGCTCGATGCGATGGTGCCGGCTCTCACGGCCCAGACGCGGACCGCGGCAAACACGCCGTTCCGGTTCGGGGCGATCTACATGCCGAACGGCGTCTATCCGGACACGTGGCATCCGGCGAATGTCGGCAGCGACTTCGAGTTCAAGCCGGTCATGCAGCCGCTCGAAGGATTCCGCGAACAGCTCGTCACGGTCAGCAAGATGAAGGCGCCGTGGGGTGAATCGGTTCACCTCGGCGCGAGCTCGGCCTTCTTGAATGGCACCGGCCCCGTGGGGGCGCGCGACGGCTCGGGTGACGCGTTCGGCAAGCTCGAGTCGAAGAAGACGCTCGACCAGTTCATCGCTGACACCGTCGCCGGGGACACACCGCTGCGTTCGATCGAAGTCGGCACCGAGGACATGGGCACGGCCGTGGGCGCCTGCGACGGCTTCCCCTGCACGTTCTTCAATGCCCTCTCCTGGCGCGACGATTTCAGCCCTCTGCCAATCGGCATCAACCCGCGCGTGACCTTCGAGCGCATGTTCGGCGAGACCGGATCGAAGGAACAGCGGACGGCGCGGCTCAAGGAGAAGCAGAGCCTGCTCGACTCCGTCATGGCCGAGACGTCGAAGCTGCGGACTTCCCTTGGTGCACCCGACCGCGCGATTCTCGACGAGTACCTCAGCAACATCCGTCAGGTCGAGCAGCAGCTCGATCGCATGGAAACGCGTCTCGGCACGATCACAGGCGAGCCCGAAGCGCCGATCGGGTTGCCGGAAGCGTTCGACGATCACATGACGATCACCTACGACCTGATGCACCTGGCCTTCCAGGGTGACATCAGCCGGGTGTTCACGTTCATGATCGGCCACGAGGCGAGCGACCGCGGTTACGCGCACATCGGTATCCCGGAGACGCATCACAGCATCTCGCATCACGGCAACGACGCCGAGAAACTGGCGAAGTACGCGAAGCTCTGCACGTATCAGATCGTCAAGTTCAGCGAGTTCCTCGACAAGCTGAAGGCCACCAAGGACGCTGACGGCAACCTCCTCGATCATTCACTGCTCTACTGGGGCAGCGGCATGAGCAACGGCAACCAGCACGATCGCAGCAACCCGCCTGCGGTGCTCGTCGGCGGCGCTCAGGGCCGCATGAAGGGTAATCGTCACATCGAGGCCAAGGAAGCGCCGACGGCGAACCTGCTGCTCGCGATGGCGCACTTGTCCGGTGCCGAGATCGAGAAGCTGGGCGCCAGCACCGGCCGACTCGATCTCTAACGCGTTTCGTCACGACCCGCCGCGTTCACGGCGGGTCCAAAGAACAGGACCCGCCCTACACTACAGAATGTCAGCGTAGGGCGGGTCTTGCTTTGTAGACCCGCCGGATAGTCTTGCTGTTTAGACCCGTCGCGATTCACAATCCGTCCCCGAGACAATCATGAAGAACACAATCCTCGCGACAGCGGTGGTGTACGCGGCGCTCTGCGCTTCCCTGTCCGTCGCCGGCGCGCAAGCACCAGCATCCCCTGCGGGATGCGCGCCGGCGGGCGGGCTCAATTTCGTTTGCGGTATTCAGAACGCAGAAGACCTCGTACTCGTGCCGAACAGTCGCTGGATGGTGGCGAGCGGCATGGCCCCCGGCAGCGGTCTTCACATCGTCGACACCCAGGCGAAGACCGTGCGGAATCTGTACGCTGTCGGCACTGCGAACACACGAGCCGACAAGACGAAATACGCAAACTGCCCGGGGCCTCTCGACGCAAAGCAGGCGGTTCTGCATGGCCTCGCCCTCCGCCCGGCGGCAAATGGCCGATACACCGTGTACGCAACGAACCACGGTGGCCGCGAGTCGGTGGAGGTCTTCGAGCTCGACATGAGCAGCGCTGCTCCCGCTGCCACCTGGATCGGCTGCGTTGTGACGCCCGACAAGATGGCGCTCAACAGCGTCGCAGCCTTCACGGACGGCTCGATTGTCGCCACCGTGCTCATTCTTCCGGGCAAGACCTTCGAGGACGCGTTCGCGCAGAAGAACACCGGCGTCGTGCTCGCATGGAAGCCAGGTGACAAGGCGTTCCAGATGCTGCCGGGTACGGAACTGCCAGCCAACAACGGCATCGACACCTCGCCCGACGATCGTGAATTCTACGTGGCCTCGACGACGACGAAGCGCATCATCGCCTTCCCCCGCAACGCGCCGTACAAACCGCTTCGCACCGCGCAGCTCAAGGAGTTCGGCCCGGACAACGTGCGCTGGACCGGCGACAATCGACTGATCACGGCCGGCATGATCGACAACGAGCCGTCGTGCGGAGGGGCGCCGAAGACCGAGGAAGGCATCAGGTGCCCGCGCGGCTATGTCGTGGTGACGATCGATCCGAAGACGATGGCGGTGACAGAGATCGCCCGCGGCCCCGCGACACCGTCGTTTACGGGCACCGCGATCGCCATGCGCGTCGGCAACGAACTCTGGCTTGGATCGTTCTTCGCCGATCGCCTCGCGTACCGGTCCTTAAAGTAAACGGCGGGTTCGAAGAACGGCGGGTCCAAAAACCAGGACCCGCCCTACACTACAGACTCTCAGCGTAGGGCGGGTCTTGCTTTCTAGACCCGCCTTCAGTCCGCGGTTGGAGTCTTCTCGCGCTCGCGGCTTTGCCGCAAATAGTGCGGGCTGTAGCTCAGGCCGTACGAGGTCTGCTGCGTCGCGGCGGCCTTGAGGCGATGGAATTCATCGCGCGACGCCTCGATCGCCTTCAATTCCTCGCTCGTGCACTGCCGCATTGTGACCTGCTCGCGCGGCACGAAAAAGACCTGCCCGATCGGGATGCTGTGCTCCATCGTGATCCCCTCGCCGGGCTGAAGCACGTAGCGGAATTCGGTCTCGTGGGTATACCAGTCGGTCTCCACGCGTACGGACAGCATCGGCGCGAGGGGACGCTCGATCATGTTCAGAATCGGCGTGTAGACCGTGTCCCAGCCGGGCGGGGTCTTGAAGTTGGTGGCGCCACGAAGCGCGATGGCACCAGTGGGTGTGCCCATATCCTCAGGCACCAGGAAGGCGCGCATCACGGCGACCGCTGCCTCGCGCGACAACATCGGCGCTCCCACGAAGGTCACGTCCTCCTTCATCATGCCGATGCCGCCGAC
>Ga0163162_10008300_pt1 | contig 10132 bp, 10 predicted proteins | sample S55metaG_FD_115310 | JGI IMG/M metagenome (GOLD analysis project Ga0163162, IMG submission 115310) | Switchgrass rhizosphere microbial communities from Kellogg Biological Station, Michigan, USA - S5-5 metaG | ecosystem: Host-associated > Plants > Roots > Rhizosphere > Soil | place: USA...
ATAAGCAACGTTCAACTTAGAATCCGCGAAATCCGCGTAAATCCGCAAATCCGCGATTCATTTCCACATTCTTTATTCTTCACATTTGTATTCTCTCAATATTGTTCATTCTCATTCGGGAAATCGCCCGACTTAACATCCTTGATGTAAGACTGAACTGCCTTGGTTATTTGTTCATGTAGCTTGAGGTATTGACGAAGAAAACGCGGTTTAAATTCTGTATTAATGCCGAGCATGTCGTGCATGACAAGCACTTGGCCGTCGCAGTGATTGCCCGCACCAATGCCAATAACGGGGATGCGCACACTCTCGGTAACTTCTTTTGCAAGCGATGCGGGAATTTTTTCAAGGACGATTCCAAAGCACCCGGCTTCTTCCAATAATTTTGCGTCGCGTTTCAATTTTTCCGCCTCTGCCTCTTCCTTCGCCCGCACGGTATAAGTTCCAAACTTGTAAATAGATTGCGGTGTCAAACCAAGGTGTCCCATCACCGGCACACCTGCGGCAATGATTCGTTTGACAGACTCCAACACTTCTTCGCCTCCTTCCAGCTTCACAGCATGTGCCCCGGTTTCCTTCATAATACGAAATGTAGAAACAAGCGCTTCTTTTGAATTGGATTGATAAGCGCCGAAAGGAAGATCGACAACAACCAAACAACGGTTAATTCCGCGTATTACGGACGATGCGTGGTAAATCATCTGGTCAAGTGTAATCGGAAGAGTCGTTTCATGCCCGGCCATTACATTGGAGGCCGAATCACCGACAAGGATGACATCAATACCAGCAGCATCGAATAACCTGGCGAAAGAGAAATCATAGGCGGTGATCATCGAGATCCGTTCGCCATTTTCTTTCATCATCTGGAGTGTGTGCGTGGTGACTTTTTTAATTTCCTTTTTTACAGCCATGGGTTTGTTTTTTGAAATTATTAAATCGCGAGGATATGGCTCTGCAATTAGAATAAAACATAACCCTCAGCCTGCGCGGTGCAGGAATTATTGAAGTAGCTGCTAAGGTAGGGAATTGGGTTGATAAGTTAACGGAGGGAGGTGAGTGTAAACTCCGTCCTAAACCCGAACCCCTTTCCTTATCAACTCTTCATACAAATGCTGGATAAGTCCGTCGGCCAACCCGATCTTAGGAACGTAAATTTCTTCTGTGTTGGCCCATCTCATAACGTTGATGTATATCTGAAGTGCGGGAACAATTACATCGGCCCTGTCTTCTTTTAAATTATACAATCGCATGCGGTCGCGGACGGAGAAACTCCCGAGCTCTTTATAATATTCTCTCAGTAGCTCGAGACTCAATGGTTTTCCATCTTTTCTTTTCGACAAAGAAAAAACTTTATTGATATTTCCACCTGAACCAATTGCGATGATATTTTCATCGTGACCCTTGGTCTCTTTTTTCAAAGCGTCTTTCATGTCGTTCCAATGTTTATCCGTGACCTGGTTTTTCAACAGGCGGATCGTACCGATATTAAAAGACTCTTTAAAAATAAGTTTGTTTTCTGCGAAGAAGGTAAGTTCGGTGCTTCCGCCACCAACATCGATATATAAATAAGTATGCTCTTTATCGAGCTGCTCTGCAATGTGATTTTCATAAATGATCGATGCTTCGTTATCTCCACTGATTACTTCGATATCAATTCCCGTTTCTCGTCTTACTCTCAATAAAATTTCCTCCGTATTGTTGGCGTCGCGCATGGCGGACGTTGCTGCCGCTTTTAAATATTTGACACTATATGCTTCAGTCATGTATTTGAATGCCTGAAGCGTGTTCACGATCATTTCAATTTTTTCGGCGGAGATCTCTTTTCTTTCAAATACATCAAATCCCAAACGCAGTGGAACGCGAAAGAGGTTAAGCTTATTGAACTCAGGTTTGTCATTGTTCATGGCTACGTCTGAAATTAACAGGCGTGCCGCATTGCTTCCGATGTCTATTGCTGCCAGTCTCATTTAATGGCCAGGTTTTCATACAACAGAAATGATCTCTCTGCTTGCTTCGGGCATTAGTGCAGGAACCGTTTCTGTGATTTTAATATTTTTTTGATGGAGATAGTTATAAATCTCGATCTGTGCACGGATTTTTTTCTTGGTAAGATCACGTTTGTATTCGTTGGTCAGTTCATTGTCCAGCCATCTCGCCTTAACGTTGTCAGCCAGTTGTATCTCAAGAATCGCTTTTAACTCATTTCGAATGCTATCGTCCAAGACGGGACAGGTTGCTTCCACACGGTGATCAAGATTTCGTACCATCCAGTCAGCCGAAGATATATAAACTTTTTCTTTACCATCGTTTCTGAATATAAACACCCGTGCATGTTCAAGGTATTCGTCAATTATACTTATTGCGGTAAGAGGGCGAATGAACTTCTTATTTTTCGAGAACATGCAAAAAATTCCGCGTACGATCATTTTTATTTCGACGCCTGCTCTCGCCGCATCATACAATTTATAAATTAACTCTTCATCCGAAATAGAATTCATTTTTAGTATGATCGATGCGCGGCGTTTGTTTTTCGCAGCCTTGATTTCCTTTTCGATCATCCTTAATAATTCTTTTCTCAACATACTTGGGCACGGGATCAGTGTTTTGCAGGATCTCAGTATGTCGGTTCCATCTTTCCATTTTTCCAGGTAGGTAAACAACCTGTTTACATCAGCCATTATGTTCCTGTTTGCAGTTAACAAACAATGATCGCTATATAGTGTGGCAGTTTTCTCATTCAAGTTGCCCGTACTCACAAAGCCATAATGAATGGTGTGGTTCTTAACTCTCTTTTTATCATGCAGATTTTCGCATGTACTTTGGTGTTGGGAATAATTCCTACAACTTTTACACCTTCTTCTTCCAATCGGTCCTTCCATTCCAGATTCGCTTCTTCCTCGAAGCGCGCACGAAGTTCGACGAGTGCCGTTACATGTTTGCCATTTCTCGCTGCGTTGATCAAGGTGTTGATGACTTTGGAATTTGAGGCAAGTCGGTAACAGGTAATTTTAATGGCTGTCACGTCGGGATCGATTGCGGCTTCACGGAGCATGTCGATAACATGTATGAAAGAATGATACGGAAAATGAAGCATCACATCTCTTTCCAAAACAATATCCGTCACCCTCGGTGACTTGACCAACAACGGATGCATGAAAGGTTTTTTTCGCTGACCTTTTTTCGAGAATACATCCGGAAAATCCATGAAGTGCCGAAAATTATGAATTCGGCCGCCAGGAATCAGGTTTCCTTTTTTCGAAAGGTTCAGCCGTTTGATCAGATAATCCAACAAACCACTGTCCATTTCCTTATCATAAACAAATCGTACGGGTTTTCCTTTTCTTCGGTTCCTCAATCCTTTTTCAATTTTTTGAACGACAGTTGTCGACACGTCATTATCAATATCAATCTCTGCATCTTTTGTCAATTTAAATACCCAGGATTGATACCGGTCGTAGCCAAAATAGGAAAATACATTTCGCAGGTTGTATCTCACCACATCTTCGAGTAGCATGATATATTTCTCTTCAGGGTTCGATGATGGGAGAAGCACGAACCTGCCAAGCGCTCGACTAGGAATTTCAATCAACGCGTATTTCCTGCGCAATGAGTCATCCTTCCGGGAAAGTACAACGCCGAGGTAAATGGATTTATCTCTTAAATATGGGAACTGAGGAATGCTTTCGATCATTAGGGGAATAATATTGGATCGTACTTCTTCCTCAAAATAATTCTGTACAAACTTTTGTTGATCCTTGTTAAGTTGTTTTTCAGTGATGATGAAAATTTTTTCGTTTGCCAGTTCCTGGCCGATCATATCCCAGATTTCGGCAAAACGTTCCTGTTGCTCAAGAACGATTGCCTGGATCTGCTCCAGGATCCGCTCAGGAGCAATTTCCATATGCATGTTCATCTTCTTCCCACTGAATTCGATCATTCGGTTCAGCGTAGCTACCCTGACGCGGAAAAATTCGTCGAGGTTATTGGAGAAAATGCCTAAAAATTTAATTCTTTCACGTAAGGGAACGCTGGGATCGGCTGCCTCCTGTAATACCCGTCCATTGAATGATAACCAACTGATATCCCTCGGTATAGTCCGTCTTTTCATATTCATCATTTACGCCGACATTTGACACAAAGTATGGAAACTGAAAGGTAACGGTAAATTAAGTAATTATTAAATACAGGATAAACCGTTGAGCGGGAACCATTGAGATTTGGAAATTTTTCGTGAGAAGTGAAACGTCAAATATACATTGGAGGGGGATTTTTCATGACAGTTGTCTCAGGACTCGCGAAAAATCCTCTCAACCAATATAAAAAAGTCTGCTTTCTTTTTGCTTTTTAACCAGATTTACCGACCTTTGCCGTCCAAAATTCCGATCATTATGGCCAGAGTTTGTCAGGTTACGGGGAAGAAACCGGTTTCAGGAAATAAGGTTTCGCATTCAAATATTAAGACCAAGCGCAGGTTTTTGCCAAATTTACAAAGCAAACGTTTTTTCCTGGCTGAAGAAGATAAGTGGATTTCTCTGAAGGTATCTTCGGAAGGATTGCGCACAATCAATAAGAAGGGGCTCTATAATGTCGTAAAGGAATTGAGAGCGAACGGAGAAAAAATCTAAATAATCAATGTGAAAAATGTGAGAATCTACGTCACATTTTCACAATTAAATAAACAAGATCATGGCAAAAAAAGGCAACAGGGTTCAGGTAATACTCGAGTGCACCGAACATAAGACCACCGGAAAGCCCGGCACCAGCCGTTATATCACTACGAAGAATAAGAAGAATTCTCCGGAGAGACTCGAATTGAAAAAGTTCAATCCGATTTTGAAGAAAGTTACTGTTCACAAAGAAATTAAATAATTCATGTGGCGCTCATCGCCACATTCACGTATATTAAATTACAACTATGGCAAAGCAAGCTAAAACCGCTATTAAGACTAAGGACGCAAAGGCAGCAGCAGAGGCCAAGAACTGGACAAAGGTGATTCGCGCGGTTCGCAGTTCTAAAACGGGTGCGTATACTTTCAAAGAAGCTATCGTGCACAAGGATAAGATCAAGCAATATCTTGCTCAGAAATAATTTTAGATAATAAATGATTGGTGAAGCTGTCTCTTGTGAGGCGGCTTTTTTTTATCGCGGATTTTCGGATTTTAGGGTGGATTTTCGCGGATGAGGTTTACGAAATTCGACCGTCAAAGAAAACGATAACCTTTCTTAGTATTTCTTGTTACTGTCTCGAGGTATATTGAATTAAAGACACTAAATGATTTTGCAATGGGGTTTTTTGATAAACTTTTTGGAAAGAAAGAAAAAGCAAGTCTGGACCAGGGCCTTCAAAAGACGAAGGAGGGATTTCTTTCTAAGATAACAAAAGCTGTTGCCGGCAAGAGCACGGTTGACGAAGAGTTGCTCGACGAACTCGAAGAAGCGCTGGTGAGCGCAGATGTGGGCGTCGATACGACAATACAAATTATCAATCGAATTGAAGCCCGCGTCGCAAAAGACAAATACCTCAATACAGCAGAGCTGAACAGGATGTTACAACAGGAAATTGAATCCATCCTGGTTGATGGTGCAGAAAATTCCTACAATGATTTTGAAACAACGCTTGCGGTAAAACCATATGTGATTCTCGTAGTCGGAGTCAACGGTGTTGGAAAAACAACAACCATTGGAAAACTTGCTTACAACTTTAAAAAAGCTGGTAAATCTGTTATTCTCGGAGCGGCAGACACTTTCCGGGCTGCTGCAGTTGAACAACTAACGATCTGGAGTGAACGCGTTGGAGTTCCTATCGTAAAACAAGGAATGGGCGCGGATCCGGCTTCCGTTGCATTTGATACCGTTCAAAGTGGAATGTCCAAAGGTTCCGACATCATCATTATCGATACTGCTGGCAGACTTCATAACAAGGCCCACCTGATGGAAGAATTGAGCAAGATAAAAAGAGTGATAAAGAAAATTCATCCGGAAGCACCACATGAGGTGTTGCTTGTACTCGACGGCTCAACGGGCCAAAACGCAGTAGAGCAGGCGAGACAATTCACGGCTGCAACTGAAGTAACTGCATTAGCGATCACAAAACTCGACGGCACAGCAAAGGGTGGCGTTGTACTTGCCATCGCAAATCAATTCAAAATACCCGTCAAGTTTATCGGCGTGGGAGAAAAAATGGAAGATCTCCTAGTGTTTAATAAACATGAATTTGTTGACAGTCTATTTAGTCTCGATAAATAATATTCACGTTAGCCGGAAGATTTGTGTTGATCGATAAATTTTCTGCCCGAACTTGATATCAGAACTATCAATCCAACTACTACTGAACATGCCGACGCCGCAAGAATTGCAATTTTTGAATCTTCAATAAGTGCCGGACTTTCACCGAATGCGAGATTCGTGATGAATATCGACATGGTAAATCCTATTCCGGCCAGCGCACCTGCTCCGAATAACAATCGTCGGTTCACGTGTTCTGGCAGTTTGCAAAGCTTGAACTGAACGGCAAGCATACTGGCGATAAATATTCCCAGTGGTTTGCCGAATACAAGTCCTGCAATAATTCCTATACTATTACTTGAACGGAGATTGTGTTGCCATTCCGCATTCAATGTGATTCCTGTGTTGGCTAGTGCGAACAATGGCATGATAATAAAGCTAACCGGGTCATGTAATCCTCGTTGGAACCTATATGAAGGATTGATTTTATCATCCTTTCTAAACGGAATTGTAAACGCAAGCAACACTCCACTGATCGTAGCATGCACACCCGACCGCAGCATAAAATACCACATTAGAATTCCTGCAAGCACATAGATCCATGTTCTATAAACGTTCAGGCGGTTTAATAAAATCAGGAATGCAAAAATTCCAAGCGCAATTCCAAGATTCATGATAGAAAACTCGTTTGTATAGAAAATGGCAATAATAATTACGGCACCCAAGTCGTCAATAATAGCCAGGGCAACAAGAAACACCTTGAGAGCAGGTGGGACTCTTTTGCCGAACAAGGACAAAGCGCCAATAGAAAACGCTATGTCTGTCGCCATCGGTATTCCAATTCCACGTTGCGTTGGCGTTCCATAATTAAACCAAAAGTGAATGAGTGCCGGGAAAATCATTCCTCCAATGGCCGCAACAATGGGCAACGACGCATTTTTAAAATCCGATAATTCTCCAATGTAAAGTTCACGTTCGATTTCAAGCCCTACCATTAAAAAGAAAATCGTCATCAACCCATCGTTGATCCATTCTTCCACGGAATAGTCAAGATGTACATTTTGGAAAGAGAAATTTAATCGCGTGGACCAAAGATGATGATATGCATTTCCAACATCACTGTTCGCCAGTAATATCGACACAACAGTACAAAGCATAAGCACGAGTCCGCTCGCTTTTTCACTCCGGAAAAAATCCTTGAACAGATTTGTCAGTCTAAATTGAGAAGTCACAGCCATGACAACATTGAAATTTTGATCCTCTAATCTTTCCAGCTGAGATGCAAAGGTCGGAGATATCGGCCCAATTTGCACCTGAAAAACTGCCCTTTAGTTTCGTATCTTTGCGCCGCATGAAAACGAAAACACTCAAGAGGGATAAGGTGAATATTATCACACTCGGCTGTAGTAAGAATATGGTTGATAGTGAAGTGCTGAGTGCGCAATTGCAGGCAAATGATATTGAGACAGTCCACGAAAATAAAAACAGGGATCATAATATCGTTGTTGTAAATACATGCGGATTTATTGACAAGGCGAAGGAAGAATCCGTTAATACGATTCTCAGGCAAGTGGATTTAAAGAAAAAAGGTAAACTCGATAAAGTATTTGTGACCGGCTGTTTGAGTCATCGTTATCGTGACGATCTCGAAAAAGAAATTCCGGAAGTCGATGCATGGTTTGGAACAATGGAGCTTCCGTTAATGCTGAAACAATTTGAAGCGGACTATAAATCAGAACTCGTTGGCGAAAGATTATTGGCCACACCTAAACATTATGCATACCTGAAAATATCTGAAGGTTGTAATCGTACTTGTGCTTTCTGTGCAATTCCATTGATGCGTGGTCAACACACGAGTAAAACAATCGAAGACGTTGTGAAGGAGGCGGAAGGACTTGTTCGAAAAGGTGTTAAAGAAGTAATGCTGATTGCGCAGGAGCTCACTTATTATGGGCTGGATATTTACAAAAAAAGGATGTTGCCTGAACTGCTGCATCGATTGGCGGATGTAAAAGGTCTCGATTGGATCCGGTTGCATTACGCTTATCCATCTAAATTTCCACTCGAAATTATTGACGTCATGCGTGAGCATGAAAATATCTGCAACTACCTTGATATGCCGCTGCAACATGCGAGCGATGCCATGTTGAAAGAGATGCGTCGTCAAATCACAAAATCAGAGATGACGGAATTGGTTCACACCATCCGTGAAAAAATTCCTGGCATCTGTTTACGTACAACACTCATTGCAGGGTTTCCTGGCGAAACACAGGACGATATTGAAGAGTTGAAAGAATTCCTGCAACAACATCGATTCGACAGGGTGGGGATCTTTACATATTCACACGAAGAAGGTACCAGTGCATATGAATTGGCCGATGATGTGCCATCGGCAGAAAAAGAAAGAAGGGCACAGGAGGTGATGGAAGTGCAGCAGGAAATTTCGTACGAAAAGAATCTCGAAAAAGTTGGAAGAACATTTAAAACAATCATTGATAAAAGGGAATCAGGGAGATATTTGGGAAGAACAGAATTTGATTCTGTCGAGGTCGACAATGAGGTGATTATTCATTCTGATAAAAAATTGCCGATCGGGGAATTTGTGAATGCTCAGATAACGCGGGCATACGACTACGATCTCGAAGGGACGGTTGTTTAGGTCGATTGATTTCAAACAAACAGTATATGCCATTTGAATGGAAAGGAGTTTTTCCTGCTGTTATCACACCCTGGACACAGGACGACAGGCTCGACATCAAGATGTTTGATATTAGTTTGTCCGCCCAAATAAAAGCTGGTATCGATGGAATAATTATTGGAGGCTCACTTGGCGAAGCCAGTACACTTACAATAGATGAAAAAAAGGAGCTTGTAAAATTTGCCGTTGATAAAGCTGCAGGTAAAATACCTGTGATACTTAATATTGCCGAAGGGTCCAATAGGGATGCAATCGAACAGGCGGTACTCGCATCAAAATGGGGAGCTGAAGGACTAATGCTGTTGCCACCCATGCGTTATAAAGCAGACGACCAGGAAACTGTAGCATACTTCAAGGCGGTGGCCGCGTCGACAGATTTACCTATTCTGCTTTACAATAACCCTGTCGATTACAAAATTGAAATTACACCGGATATGTTTGAAGAATTGTCAATTCATCAAAATATCCAGGCCGTAAAAGAATCAACACGTGATGTTTCCAATGTAACGAGAATGCTTAACCGATTTGGTGACCGGTTTAAAATTCTCTGTGGTGTGGATACTATTGCGATGGAGGAGTTAATAATGGGAGCACATGGCTGGATTGCGGGACTGGTCAATGCTTTCCCTAAAGAGACAGTCGCGATCTATCGATTAGTAAAAGCAGGAAGACTTCAGGAAGCCGCAGAGATATATCGCTGGTTTATGCCACTACTGGAATTGGACATACATCCAAAACTTGCCCACTACATAAAATTCGCTTCTTCGCTGACCGGTTTGGGAAGTGAAAATGTTCGTTCGCCGCGATTACTCCTTGCTGGTGAAGAAAGAAAAAGAATCACAAAAATTGTTACCGATGCAATTGCATCACGACCGGTTTTACCGGATTACAGTAACTTGTAATGTAATTTTTCGTTGAATAAACTTTTATTCCAAATCATTAAATATCGTGAATATGTTTAAAGATGCTACCGTTGACGAAATAGATATTGTGATGCAAGAATCATGGAAGGCATTTCATCAATACCGGAGACTATCAGTGAAGCAGCGCTCTGATTTTATGCGGATGATTGCGTCAGAGTTAGACGCGTTAGGTGATGCGGTGATTAACGTTGCGATGACAGAAACAAATTTACCAGAGGCAAGACTCCGCAATGAAAGGGCGCGGACAATTTTCCAATTACAAAGTTATGCGGACGCTTGTGAGCG
>Ga0163162_10008301_pt1 | contig 10131 bp, 5 predicted proteins | sample S55metaG_FD_115310 | JGI IMG/M metagenome (GOLD analysis project Ga0163162, IMG submission 115310) | Switchgrass rhizosphere microbial communities from Kellogg Biological Station, Michigan, USA - S5-5 metaG | ecosystem: Host-associated > Plants > Roots > Rhizosphere > Soil | place: USA: Michigan...
CGAGCGCTTCATCCAGACCCTGCTGCGCGAGTGGGCGTACGCGGTCGCCTACCCGTCCTCGGCGCACCGCACCGCCGCGCTGAACCGCTGGCTGCACTACTACAATTGGCATCGGCCGCACACGGCGCTTCACCGCCAACCGCCCATCAGCAGAGTCGTCGGTCGAGACGATCTGTTGAGACTTCACAGCTAGCCCCCGTTTTCGATGGTTGCGGGGGCTGGATTTGAACCAGCGGCCTTTGGGTTATGAGGTCTTTGCAAATCAACACTAGAAGCCAACGCGCCACAAACAACGCCTCGTAAATAACCGCTTATTGCCTGAGCGACTTCGGGTCTCTTTTGGCTCTCGTTGGCAGCAACTTCCTGGGTGAAGTCTGGGTGCTAGCGCGCTTCGTATAACGCTCGTCGCGCGCGGTGAGTCGGAGCGTCATGTCGAGGCCTGCATCTCTCGCTCGGCCTTCGCCAGCCAGTAGGTCATTGCCGTCTCGCGGTACATCGACGTCGCTGTCGCCAGGTGGTCCTGCGCCTGCGGCCGCTTGCCCGTCCGCGAATAGAGCTTCCCGAGGCCGAGGTGGCAATGCGCGACGAGCGGACGCATGCCGCGCCGCTGGGCGACGGTGAGCGCCTCGCGGTAGTGGACCTCGCCGCGCTCGGGGTCGAACCGCTCGGGATGGGTCGCGATGTCACCGAGCAGGTGGAGCGCCTGGGCCGCGGCGGCGGAGGTGTTCGGAGAGAATGCGAGCGCACGGTCGCCGAACCGTCTGGCGTCGTCCAGCCGGCCGAGCATGACACACGCGTGTCCCAGACTGCGGTAGGCCGAAGCCATGTGCAGGCGTTCCTGCGCAGGAATCCGGTCGACGAGACCCATTCCCTCCATGAGTCGACCCACCGCGCCGCGGACCTCGCCGAGCTGCGCCAGGACGTGCGCCGACAGAGCGACCGCCCTGTACAGGACCACAAGATTCCCGGCCCGGGCCACCTCGATCCAGTGCTCGATCAACGGACGGGCCCGCGCCCAATCGCCCTTCGTCGTGTGGAGCAAGCTCGCGGCTTGATGAGCGAGGCCGATCGGGTGCGCATCATGGATGCGCTCGGCGAGCCGCAGCATCTCGGTTTCGTATTCGGTTGCCTCCGCGAATCTGCCGAGCGCGGCAAGACTCTGGACCAGCAGGTATCGATCGAAGATCGATGGCGGTGTGCTGCCGCCGAGTCGCTGGTAGGTCCACTCGTCGGGTAACGCCGCGATGTCATCGGAGGCCAGCGTGACCACGTGCTCGTACTCGCCCAGAGCGAGGTACGCCAGCGCCAGGACGCTCGTGGTGCGGATGCGAAGGCGCAAGTCCCCGAGGCTGCCGGCGATCTCCACCGCGCGAGCCCCGGTCGCAAGAGCCTCGTCGAGTTCACCGGCGTTGGCGTGAGTGACGGACATGCGCGCGAGGGCGAGGCCGCGGCGCCGGTCATCGTTCAGTTTTTCGGCGAGCATCTCGGCTTCGCGCACACGCGCCAAGAGAGGCTCACCGAGCGAATTCAGGACCATCGCGAGGTCCATCCGGACCTCGAAACCCTGTTCCAGCGTCGCTGCGCTCTCCGGCAGCGGCTCAAGGGCATCGAGCGCCTGCTCGAACCAGACGCGGGCGTCCGAGAGCGCCGACCGCGCGGCCGCTTGACGTCCGGCTTGCCACAGATACCGCACCGCCTTGTCCCACACCTCGGCGGCGCGGTAGTGGGTGCCGAGCGCGGCGGAGTGCGTGTCGAGATCGTCGGCATGGAGCGCTTCGAGTGCTGTGCCGATCTGCCGATGGAGTAGCTTGCGCTGCGGCAGCAGGAGCTCCGCGTTGATCACGGCGCGAATCCGGTCGTGGGTGAAGTCGAAGCGATCGTCCGCGCCCTCGACCACCCCGCGTCTTACGAGTTCCTCAAGGCCCTCCGCCGCGGCGGCCTCGTCGGATCCCGACGCTCGCTGGAGGAGCGCAAACTCGAACTCGCGTCCGATCACGGCGGCCACCGCTGCAAGCTGACGCCCGCGGTCGCTCAGCCGCGTGAGACGATCAGTGATGAGGTCCCGAACGCGCTTGGCCAGCGCCAGAGCTGTCGAGCCGTCGATGGTGGAGCCCTCGTGAACCGCGCGCATGGTCTCGACGGCAACAAAAGGGTTGCCCTCGCTTACCGCCCATACCTGTTCTTCCAAGCGCGCAAGCGCGGCCGCGTCCGTGCCCACACGGGAGAGCGAGCGGACGAGCGACGCGGTATGGAGCCGCGAGAGGGGCGCCAGCTCGAGGGAGACGGCATGGACCTCTCGTCGCAGTTCCTCAATGGTCCGACGAGCCATCGAGGCGTCGAGAAGCTCATGCTCTCGCGCCGTCGTCAGTATGAGCACGCGCCATCGGGGAGTGCGCCGACTGATAAACGCGAGCAGCCGCAGGCTCATCTCGTCGGCCCAGTGGATGTCTTCGAGCATCAGGATCAGCGCCCGCCGCGCGGCAAGACGCTCGACGAGATGTGCCACACCCTCGAACAGACCAAGCGGATTGTCGCTCGGAGCCGGGAGATTCGCGGTATTCGCTTCGGGCAGCAGCCGGGCAATCTCTGACCGCCACACGGGATGGAGTTCGTCGAGCATCTCATTGTCCAGGGTCCGTCCGCTGCGAAAGGCGTCCACCCAGGGCCCAAAGGCAAGAATGGAGGCGCTCTCATAGCATCGGCCGACCAGGACCCGGGCCCCTAGAGCGATCGCATCTCCAGCGACGGCGCTGAGAACGCTCGTTTTGCCAATGCCTGCCTCGCCCACCAGCGTGACGACGTGGCCGTGGCCCTGCGCGGCGTCCTCGAGCACATGCCGGAGCTGTGTCCGCTCGGCGTCGCGGCCGATCAGCGGCGCGTCCTTGCTGAGAACATCTCGAAGCGGTTGTTCGGCGTCGTGCTGGTTGTGCGGTCGCGTATGGCCCTGGGCTCTCGCCGAGTGAGGCTGCCACCGCACCAGCTCCCGATAGAGCCGCTTCGTCTCGGCGTCGGGCTCCACGCCGAGCTCACGTTGGAGAACGCGCACACACATCTGGTACTGCCGGAGGCCTGCCGGCCTCCGACCTAGCTCGGCATAGAGCCGCATGAGCGTGCGGTGCACTGATTCCTGCAGCGGGTCGAGGGCCACGAGCCGCAGGCCCGTCTGCACGGCCGCCTCCAAAACCCCGCTGGAGCGCTGATGCACGAGGAGCTTCGCCAGGCCGTCTACGGCCAGCTCTCGCAGACGCTCCCGCTCGGCGATCAGCCATTCTTCGAAGAGTGCTCCTCGGAAGGCGAAGCCCTCCAGCAGGTCGCCGCGGTAAAGCTCGACAGCGTTGGCCAACGCGTCTGGGTCGTGCACCACGACGAGTCGCCTGAACACCACGACGTCAACGTAAACGTCGACGTTGAGGGCGACGGCGTCGCCGTCCAGCACCAGGCAGGGAGGATCGGCCGAGGCGAGAGTTCTCCTCAGTACGAACAGGCTTCCGCGGAGGCGGCTGCGCGCCTGCGATTGTGATGAGTCTCCCCAGAGCAGCGAGGCCAGCTTGTCGCGCGAGTGGGTTTGCCCCGGGGATGAGGCGAGATAGGCGAGCAGAGCCTGCGTCTTCCGAGCACGGAGCCGCAACGGCGGCCCGGAGCCGAGCCGAGCCTCGAAGTCACCCAGCAGCCTCAGGCTGAGTCGGGCCATCCTCGCGCTCGTTGCCTCCAACCTCGCGTGGCGGCGCACGAAATCTGACTAAGCGTGAGGAATCCTAACGCAGGCGTGAACGGATCTGCAACGCCTGGTCGGCGACGATGCGACCCAGCAACGGAGAGCGCAGATCATCACCCATCAACAGACGGAGGGAGCCATGGATGGACGCAGGCTACTACTTGAGGGCGGGTTACTGGTCGCAGCGCTGATCTTGGGGGTATCCACTGTGCCCGCGCACGCCGAACCTCATTGCACAGACGCTACGCTGACCGGCCTGTACGTGTTCACCGCTCGAGGCTTCAACATCGTGGGGGGAGTCCCCCAGCCGAAGGCTATCGTCGAGCTCATCCGATTCAACGGTGACGGCACGGCGGACGTCCCCGGAGGAAGGGCCAGCGTCAACGGCACGGTCTTCCCGACAGCCGGGAAGGCAACGTACACAACCCCAACGCCTGTGGACAAGGGCTGTGAGGCGACGATCTCCTTCGTGGATGGCCCGACCCACTACCTGTTCATCCCGCCCCACGCCGACGAGATTCAGGTGATCCAGATCAACTCCAACACCGTGTTTCAGGGGACGGCAACGAGGGTGACGCATCGACCGAGCCTCCCCTGAGTGGGTGCGGCAACTACGCGAGATCCAGGCAGTCTAGTCTGGCCCGACGTGCGTCAACAGCGCGTGGCCACCGTCACCGAGTGACCAACCTGAAAGGAGAACTGCAATGGAGACGAGACCGTTTGCGCTGCTCCCGGGCATAGTCTTGGCTGTCCTGCTGATCGGGCTTCCGGTCCTCGCGCACGACAGCGCGAGCGCCGACAGGATAGAGGGCGTTTGGAACGTGGAGGTAACCATTCTCAGTGCGTGTGGTCCCACCGGTGTTCCCATTGCAACAGTGCCGGCCCTGAATATGTTCAGTCATGAGGGCCTGCTGACCGAAGCGCCCGGAACTACGTTGGCTCCCCCGCCGCCGATCCTGCGCGGCAGTCCTGGTTTGGGCACGTGGCAGCATCTGGGAGGGCGACACTATTCCGCGGTGTTCACATTCTTCCGCCTCAACCCGGACAACACGTTCGCCGGAACCCAGCGGATCACCGAGACCATTGAACTCAGCCACGACGCGGACTCATTCACTTCCACTGGCACCTCCGAGACCTTTGACACCAACGGCACGTTGATCCGTGCGGGCTGCAACACCGAAGCAGCGACGCGCGCTCAATAGCTCGTGCAAGCGATTCGATTCACGATACTGGCCCGCCCGTCGCGGAGGTCGAGGCTCACGTGGCCTTGACCGCTGTCGACCGGATGCGCCAGCGAGGGCAAGCGGACGACCCAATTCCTGGATGAAATCTGGGTAGGCGAAGGGGTTAGCGGCTTTAACGCCGCTGACCCCTCGTCGTTCATGGTTGCGGGGGCTGAATTTGAAGCGACCTTTGGGGTGTGAGCCATTTCCGATTCGACACTATGTCAACTCGCCACGAACAACACTTCGTCAGTTAGCGGTTTTCACACACGTGAGTTTGGGGCTCTGTGGCTCTCGTTGGGAGCAACTTCCTGGTGAAGTCTGGGTGGTCGTGACGAACAATCCGGGCCGAGCGTCTTGGGCCCGCTGCTTCGGGAAGGCCCGATGGCCGGTGCCTGGGTCACTTCACTGTGGTCCGTAGAGCGTCGAAGGGGCCGGGAAAGTACGCGACGTTGTGGAAGGCCTCATGCGCGATCGCCTCGGCGAGCCCGCGGGCCTGGACTGCGTCGCGGCCGAAGACGATGATCCGCGTGTTGTGGTCCTCCATAGGCAGGCGGCCATCGTCCTTGGCCTTCCTCACCTCACCGACGTCCTTGCCGGGCTCCACGGCGCTCTGCGGGATATTGCGCGCGCCTGGAAGGGTCCCTGCCCTGAACTCCTCAGCGCTTCGCGCGTCGAGGAACACCGCGGTCCGGTCGGACTGAAACACGTGCTGCACACCCTCCAGCTCGACCTCGGTGAGGCCACCGAGGGCCCGCCAGACCGGGATGCCGAGTTGATAGCGGCGCACGTTCGTGAAGCCGGCAGCCAGCAGCTCCTCGCTCAGCCGCTTTCCCCTCGCGAAGGCGGAGGCGCGGAAGGCGCCCGCGCGCAAGCGCGCCCACGCGCCGGACGGCACAAAGCGGCCTAGCGGCCGAGCACACGCTCGATCTCGTCGAGATGCTCGTCCCGGTGCTCGGCGCAGACGAGGCTGGGGCCCGCCGGCCCGGACATTCTGCGTCACCATCTCGTCTGACAGCGTCTCCACCAGGCGGTCGGCGACCCCCGCCGCGCGAACCGTGAACTCCGCGGCCTGCCGCGGCGGCAGCGCCAGGAACAGTGGCTTGGTGGCGTCGTTGATCCAATCGGTGCTCGAGGCGTCTTCGACAGCCGGCGCGGTGCCCGTCGAGCGCCACCGCTCGAAGAGGACCTCGATACGGTGGTCCCAGAACGCCACGTGGGCGAGCACCGAGGCGACGGTCCATCCGGCCGGCATCGTCTGCGCCAGCTCGCCGTCGGTGCAGCGCGCCACCAACGTCTCCAGGCGCTTTCGCGAAGCATTGTTCCGCACGATGTAGCTTCGATCGACGGCCATGTGATCCCCCTCCCTCGTCGGGATACCTCGGTCATCCGTGTCGCACGCCCAGGCTTCACGAGCAGGACGCGGGAGCTCAGGCATATCATTCATGCGAGGTGGGCGCGGGCGTCATTATTTCGTAGCTTGACCTTTATTGTGGCTTGACCTTTAGTAGGCGCGGGGTTAAATAGCGGGTTGTCGAGCCGACCGCAACAGCTAGGAAGGAGGAACACAACAAGCGGAGAACAGCCGAGCAGCGCACCACTTCCCGTGCGAGGGCTAGTGCCTCGTTCAGGAAGGAGATCCGACATGACGTTCATGCGTCCGACCTTGCGTCGACCCCGTGCTGGCGTCACTCGTGTCCTGATCGCAGTCATTTGCGCGTTGTTCAGCAGTGGACTCGTTCTGCACGCCGCCTTTACCGACGCGAAGCCTCCTGACTCGCCCAAACTCACCGCGCCAAGTCGCTCGACGACCATTGCCCTCACCTCCGACGAGCAGCGGCTGGTCGTGGTGAATCGTGAGGCCAACTCCCTTTCGGTGATCCAGGTACGAACGGAAGCCAAGAAGGACAAGGACAAGGGCAAGAAGGACAAGAACGGTGCCCTATCAGCACCCTCTGATGAGACTCCCCTTTTTCACCTGAACAAGGGTGCGAATGGGGGAAATAGCTCCGCAGATGTCGCCAAGAAGCTCGCGGAGATCCCCGTGGGACTGGAGCCTCGCTGCGTGGCGGTACACCCGAACGACAGCGAAGCCTACGTCACGAATGGCATCAGCAGCACCGTCTCAGTCGTCAGTTTGACGAAGTTTCGCGTGGTAGCGACGATCCGGGTGGGCACGGAACCGCGCGGCTGCGCGCTGACCCCGGACGGGTTGCTTCTGTATGTGGCCAACCACACGCAAGGCACCGTATCCATCGTCAACACCGCTTCGCGAAAGGTCGTTGGGACCGTGCTCGTGGGACGCAATCCCACCGCCATCGCGATCACGAACAAGGGCACCAGCAACGGCTCCGCCGAAACGGTCTTCGTCACCCAGATCTTCGCCGAGCTCAACCCCGACTTCAGTGATCCCACCTTCGACGGGAACGGTGAGGCGCGCGATCTCGGGAAGCGGGGAGTCATCCACGCCTTTCCGGCGGGCAACGCCAATCCACCGATCACCAAGATCACCCTCGCCCCGATCGCCGATTCCGGCTTTGCCGCGAACCGCGCGAACTTTTGCCCGAAAGCCATGGGTGCCCAACCCCACTCGCTCATCTTCTGTCCGGACCCGGCCTTGCCTGGAACAGACCCCGTCAACGCCAACAATCCCCAGGGAGTGTTTCCCAATCAACTCCTGTCGGCGCTGATACGCGGAGACCGTCTGTATCTCCCCAACATCGGCGCCCAGCCTGAGCCTCCGGAAATATTCAACGCGAACGTGCAGGCCCTCGTGCACTCGGTGGACACCGGAGCCTTCAAGGAGGTGCCGGACGAGCACATCAACCTGAACAAGCAGATCGCCGTGGAGGCGGCCGCGCCGCCCCCCAGTCTCGATAGGACCTTCGGCAACGACGTCGTGGCGATCGATGCCAACCTCGCCGGCGACACGTTCCTGATCGTGAGCCGGGGCGGCAACCAGGTGTTCCGCGCCAAGCTCGATGCCGGAAAGCTCAACATCCTGGACGCGGCCGGAACCAGAGTGGACTGCCGGGTCCAGACGGGCAACCTGCCGAGCGGCGTGGCGATGCGCCAGGATGGGACCCGCGCCTACGCCAACAACGAGGCGAACTTCTCGGTCACGTCCATGAACGTCGAGGATGGTCTTTGCCTGACGCTCGAGCTCGACATCTCCTCCAGCGAGCCCCCGGCCCCCGGCAGCTTCGATCACGCCGTCCTGGTCGGCAAGCTCGCCTTCTTCACCGCCCTCGGCATCCCGGACAACGATCTGTTCGGCACCCCCATCCGCGAATTCATCCCGCGGAACTTCAAGGGCAAGCAATCGAAAGACGCCTGGAGCAGCTGCGGGTCCTGTCATCCGGACGGGTTGGCAGATGGCGTCACCTGGATCTTCGGCACCGGCCCCCGGCAGACGAAACCGCTGGACGGGACGTTCAACAAGTTCACCAACATGAGCGACCAGGGTCTGCTCAACTGGAGTTCCGTACGCGGCAGCAACACCGACTTCAACGCCAACTCCCGTGCGACGCAAGGGGGCTGCGGCTTCGCCAGCGATGATTTTGACCCAGGGCAATGTTTCGCCAAGGGGGCCACGACGTTGGCGAACCCGGCCGTCTACGACCACGGCATCACCCAGGGGGCCAGCGAGGCCCTCGACGCCCAGACGCTGTGGATCTTTGCGGCCGTGCGGGCGCTGAATCAGCCGCAGCCTGGCAATGTGGCGGCCGGGCGTACGGTTTTTAACGCCAACTGCGCCTCCTGCCACGGGGGCGCCAAATGGACGAAGAGCGAGATCTTCCATCGCGACAATCCCGCCGCGGTCGCCCAGAACGGGGCTGCGTTGGACCCCGGCGTCACCAGGCTCCCCCCGACGCTCGACATCCCGTCAGCACCCGTGAACGAGTTCTTCTCGTTCACCTGTGCGGGAGCCAACAGCTCTCTCACCATCAAATATCTCGAGGATGTGGGAACGTTCGATGTTTCCAATCCACTCGAGCTTCGCGACAACGCCACCGCCACCACAGCGTTCGGTGTGAACGGCTTCAACGTGCCGTCGCTGCTCAGTATCAATTACCACGCGCCCTACCTGCACCGTGGCCAGGCCCAGACCCTCGAGGAGGTCTTCCCTTTGCACGGCCTGGGACCCGGCGCGTCGGGGTTCCCGCCCACGACCACGATTCAGACGCAGTTGACGGCGCTGCAGAGGGCGGATCTCCTGGTGTTCCTGAAATCGATCGACGGAACCACCCGGCACTTCCGCTCGGAGGGAGATGATTTCCGAGATGCTCTAAGGTTGCAGGGATCTTGTCCATAGGGTGCGCTTGGGTTCTTCGGCATCAATCCTGGTGACCCGGGCAACGAGTGCTCAGTTCGGGACGCCAGCGTTGCCGATAGCGCGGCGGGCCAGCCTTGATAGGCTGGCCCGCCGCGGCTTCGCAGCCACCCTTCTAGCCGTTGCCGTCCGATGTATCCGCGCGATCCGCCAATGCTCCGCGGTAAGGGACGCAAGACCAACGACCCGGCGAGCTTCGAGGCCGCTCGGTCGCGAGCGTCTACGACGCCGTCCAAGGCCCCTCGGAAACAATCTAGTCTGACCCCTCGGCAACCGAACATGGGGTTGTCCCGAGGTTGTTCGACGCGGCACGCTTGCAGCGAGAGTTGGGCCAGAGCCCTCATCCCTTCGTCCGAAGCTCCCCACATCACCGCGTTCCTCCAGCAACGGCTCCGTGGATCGGCGGGCCAGCCCGCACACCTGCGACACCTACGCTTACGCCTTTCAGCTCCTCTTCCGGTTCATGAGCCAAGCGCTCCGCGTGGCGCCCGCCGCGAACGCCCACAATGCCCAGCAATGGATACGCCACAGCGCTGGGGGGCATAGCGGGAAGGACCGCGATGCCTCGGCGTCCGCGGTGACACCTCATGCCGGCCATCCACGCGGACGAGCCGCAGGCGCGCAAGCTCGACCGGCTCGTGTTCGGCGACGGCGAGGGCTCAGCGCGGAGTGCCGACCGTCGCGCGGAGCCGCGGTTGACGCGGCGCCGCGGTAGCGCAACGGCAGCAGAGACGACAACCGGGCCCGCGCGGTACGAGCTTGCCAAGGGACCTTCTGCCGGACAACGAGGCGCTGAACGTGCTGGGGTTGCTTCGGCAGCGTCTATATGTAGACTCGATCGCGCTCATGCAGATCGCTGA
>Ga0163162_10008302_pt1 | contig 10131 bp, 7 predicted proteins | sample S55metaG_FD_115310 | JGI IMG/M metagenome (GOLD analysis project Ga0163162, IMG submission 115310) | Switchgrass rhizosphere microbial communities from Kellogg Biological Station, Michigan, USA - S5-5 metaG | ecosystem: Host-associated > Plants > Roots > Rhizosphere > Soil | place: USA: Michigan...
AAAAAAGCTAGAGTTGTTAATCAATTTTCAACTGGAAGATCCGCGAAATCCGCTCAAATCCGCGAAATCCGCGATTCATTTTCACATTGCCACATTTATATCGTTATGCGAGAAAAAATTCTACATCCGGAGGTAAATTCGCCACACTTCAATTGTTAATTTTTATTTCTTCTTTCATTTTTAAGTAAATGTTCACATGGTATAATATTGGTATCTATCCACGCGGATTTAGTCATTCTGAAACATTATTACCAATAGAAAAAACAATTTTTATTTTATGAAAAAGATTTTATTAGCTGCTTTTTTGCTCATTAGTGTGTCGGGATTTTCGCAGAAATTTCAACTGGGCCTTAAAGCAGGTGCAAACCTCAGCAACTTCAATGGCGACACATACCAGGATGTAAAGCGCGACGCGATATTTGGATTTCATGCTGGTGCATTTGTCGGTTTTTATTTAGGAAATCATTTTTCGCTTCAACCCGAAGTAGTATTTTCTACGCAGGGTGCAAAATTTAAAGATGTAAGTACCGATGACAAAGAAGATTTCAAATTGACGTACCTCAACATTCCAGTTCTGGCAAAGTATGAGTTCGACGGTGGATTTTTTCTTGAAACGGGCCCACAGGCAGGAATCAATATTAGCGGATCCAAGTTTCAAAACGAACAAATAAAAGATGTAACAAATAATGCGGATTTTTCCTGGGCATTCGGCCTTGGCTTTCATGCTCCATTTGGATTGGGCATTGATGCACGCTACAACCTGGGTCTTTCGAAAGTTGCCAATGCAAGTTTTGGAAATCCAAATTTTAAGAATAGCGTGTTTCAGTTAGGATTGTTCTATACGATATTCAATAATCACATACATGAGTAAACGCAATTTTGTTTACGTGATTATTGCATCACAAACATATTAGGCGAAAGGGGAATTAGACTTTATCCTGTAATAATTAAGCTGGGTTTTTTCCTGGCTTTTTTATTTAGGTTGAGGTTGAGGTTGAGATTGAGGTGGGGTGCAACCTTAACCTTCAAATATCAACGAGAATACAACCATTCTTGAATTCAATTTGTCGATGACGCTCGAATAAATCAAGTGCGGGTCGCGACTGTGTTCATTAATAATACCATTGCTGATTTTGATCTCGGGAGATAAGATAAACACGGGGAAAAAGAATTGAAATCCAATTCCCGCTTCAACGCTCAGATCATATTTTTTTAATTTGACAAGGTCATCTGCTTTACGCGCGGTTGCATTTGATGCGAGATCGTATTGATAATTGATACCGCCAAGCATGTACACTCTGAAATTATTGATGCGATCTGACACAAACTTCAATTGTATCGGAAAACCTAAAAGTATCGATTCAATTTTTTTTGTTGCAAGCGTAGTCACTTCACCTGATGGCGACTTCACGCTATAGTCAAGATTTTTGTATGAGAACATGAGCTGCGGAAACACCACGCGAAACTCAAAGTGTGGACTGAGTTTTAGTGTATGCATGCCCGCTAGTCCAAACCCTCCGGTATTCAGCGGATTAACTGAAAGTACGCTATCACCCTGCAGAAAACTCGGATGAGCGCTTACCTGGAAATGGGAATTGTTATAAATAAGTGCGATTCCGAGGTGATAAAACTTTGAATCGTGGTCGGGAAGATTGAGATTATCTCTCAATTGAGCCGATGTATTTAATGCCGATAATGTAAATGTCGAAAATCCTACCGCTACCGCCAGCGCTTGTCGTACTAAATGCCTTAAATTCATAAAGTATTTGAAACCAATTATTTAATTTGAATCAGAGACGTCCAATGTCCAGTATAGCTTCTTACAACGTTTTGCATGTATTTTAATTGCCCGTTTTTTTCTTCTTAACCTGGCTTTAAGGTTTAGTTGAAATTAAGATTGAACCCCCGGGGTTCATTCTCAACCTATTTTATTCCACAATAAATCGTGCTGATCCCAAGTGTCAATGGTTTATGGTAACAATTACGATACCCAATTTTATTCAATATCGCTACCAGGTCATTTCCTTCTGGAAATGCTTCGACGGATTTGTCGAGATACTGATACGCCTCCTTGTTGTTTGAAATCATTTTCCCGAGGCCTGGAGTAATAAACCGAAAATATAAATCACAAAGTTTTTTGAAGAAACTATTCTTAGGTTTTGAAAATTCAAGTATTACTAATTTTCCATTGGGTTTCAACACCCGAAGCATTTCGCTAAGTCCTTTTTCTAAAACTTCAAAATTGCGAACTCCGAATGCAACGGTAATAGCATCGAAACTGTTATCAGGAAAACTTATTGCTTCACTATCTCCAACTAACAATTCGATATTGTCACTTAAATTCAATTTGTCTATTTTCTTTCTTCCGAGATTCAGCATTCCTTCTGAAATGTCGATCCCAATAATTTTTTGACATTTCAAATACTTCGTCATCATTATCGGCATATCAGCGGTTCCGGTAGCAACATCCAGGATCTTCTGAGGGCTGATGGAAAACAATTCGCGGATTGCTTTTTTTCTCCAGGAGATATCAATACCCCCACTCAGTAAATGATTCAAAAGGTCGTATCGAAAGGCAATGCGGTTGAACATTTCCGCAACCTGTTGCTTCTTGGTAAGCTTTGATTCTTTAAAAGGAACTACCACATCGTGTTTGTAAGAGGACATAGGCGCGAAGATAATCGCGGATTGCGCGGATTGGAGCGGATTGCGCGGATTTTTTTAATGCACCTTCTATACAATAGCCGTTGTCTGATTTTTAAAAGCGCTTATTCCTTCCGCGAAATCCGCCTTTATCCGTGGAATCCGCGATAAAGGAAGGTCCCCCAAACTTGGAGGACCTCTACCTGCTGATTGCCTTTCAAACTACGGACTTTGGATTCTTCGATGATTTATAAAAAGAGATTTTAGAATACCCAATTTGCACACTTCATCCGCGAAATCCGCCCTAATCCGTGGAATCCGCGATTTTTATTGATCCCACCACAAATGATCCGTCAATTGAACCGATGGCGCATTTTTTCCGTTTGCAGATAATTCATTATTCGGATAATTCACTCTGCGTATAAAACTTGGCAATAAAGCATTTACCGGGAGCGTGAAGCCTTGGTACGCGTAATCTGTTCTTCTCATGTCGTCCCAGGTAACAGGACTTAAAAAACACGCCACATATTTTTCTTTCATGATCAATGCAAGAGTAAGATTCGCGCTTCCTACTGCAACGGTTGGTTCTGTTGTATATCGTTGAATCGCGGTGTCCGCAACTCCAAGTTTTTCCATGTGTGCTTTTATACCTGCGATATATGCGTCATATGCTTCAGTTTTACTACCGGCTCTGAATTGCGCCTCGGCTTCGATAAATTTCGTTTCCGCATACGTTACAATTTGTACTGGAGATGTAGGAGTAGAATACCATTTATCGACATCAAGATAACACTCGTCATGTGTCGTTCCGGTTCCTACACGGCCTTTTCCATTTGGTGTACCAACATAAATTCCGTCTTTATTTGTTTGCGTGATCAATGGTAACCTGGGATCGAATACTCCATAAATTGCGGAATTGGTAGCATCTACAAAGTAGGACGATAGCCATCCATCCAAATCTAATCCTGCATTCGCAATCGCAACGGAACCCCAAGGCGATGGATTTACATCAGTTTCATAAACCGCAACTTGCGCATCATCACTATTATCACTATACGAAGAACTGAGCTCTGTCAATACGCTGCCGGTGTTATATTGAGAAGTTTTTGATAACTGATTTAACATGCGCGCTTTCAATGCATGAGCAGTCTTGATCCAGGCCGCTGTCGAACCTCCATGAATGAAGTCGCTCTCGGAACTGATTTCACCATCTGCGTCAGGTTGTTGCAATGCGGCGATTCCCTTATCTAACAAATCAATACAAGTGTCATAAAGAGCTTGCTGATCGTCAAATTTTGGAACAAGATTCTGAACTCCGAGAAATGCTTCTGAATACGGAACATCTCCCCATATATTGGTTAAAGTATTTAGATGAAGCGCCATCAATACATCTGACACACCGATATACGCATTGAGATTTTTTTGCGCAGCAAATTTTTTCATGTCGTACAAATCCGTCATGATATTATAAAATGCCGACCAGGTAACGCTTTCGTCAATTTGATCATATACATCCGCGGCACTGGATGCATTCGGAGACGCGAGATATTGTGTATAGTACGAAGTGAAGTCACTTGCCCTGAATACGTTCGTGGCAGTACCAAATGTAGTATTTGCTAACAAACCATTTATCGGCGGCTCTGCTGCTGCATTTGGATTTTCGTTTATGTCCAGATATTTTTTGCAACTACTGAAAGTCACAATAAATGCAGCAATTATAATTGTATATGAAAGTATTTTTTTCATGATAATAAATTTTAGAAGCCAACATTTAATGAGAAAATATAGCTGCGCAAAGCAGGGTAACTAAATCCTGCAAATCCATTCACAGAACTTCCTGCGGGTGTGGAGCTTGATTCTGGATCAAACCCTTTGTAATCTGTAAATAATAACAGGTTGTTGCCTGTGAATGCAAGATTGAGCGTTCTAATAAATGTGTGACTCAAAACTTTTTGCGGAATATTATAAGACAGAGTAAGGCTACGCAATCTTATCCATGAAGCATCTTCAACAAAGTTTTCTGCGATTCCTCTGTATATAGCGCGATAGTATCCTGCAGAACCGTAGTTCACACCATCCGGACCAACTCCTTGTCCTAACCACACCGCTTTGTTATTTGTCGTTCCGTCTGACAATACACCAGCAAACGTTTTTGTATCATTACGATCAAGCGTCATTTTTGACTCGCCAAATGCAGCAAGGAAATTGCTGAACTGATCATATTTTTTCAAACCTTGTCTTGTATCCCACAAAAAGAAAAGGTTCCAATTCTTGTAGGTGAAGGAGTTGCCGATACTTCCAATCCATTTTGGATAAGAATTTCCTAATATCTTTTGATTTGAATATGGAGTTAGTATCGGGAATCCATTAGCTCCAATCAACAGTGGTTTGCTGTTGTCTGAACGTAATGGATCTTTATCATCGCCGTAACGTGTCCATGGAGTTCCGTATATATTTCCCACGGATTCCCCCGGAATATATTTCTGTGTTACAGTTGAATTCGAATATCCGAACTGACTGCCTATAACGATCTCCTGTAGTCCGGGATAAATTGATATGACTTTATTTTTGTTTGATGAGAAATTAACAGTGATATCCCAGTTGAAATCCTTCTTCCTTACAGCATTTCCTTTCAATGAAAGTTCTATACCTGTGTTTTGAATTTCCCCGGCATTGAGCGTGATGCCTGTGAATCCCGAAGTAGGAGTTACCGTAACCGGAATGATCAGGTCTTTACTGTTTGATTTATACCAGGTAAAATTAAAAGACAGTCTGTCGTGGAAGAAACCGAGATCAGTTCCAACTTCAAACGTCGTAGTTTTTTCTGGTTTCAATGTTGACAAACCTGCGTTGTCATTCCGGCTCCAACCTATCACACCATTGATCGGTTGATTAAATGGCTGATCGGGATAAGCAACAGAATAGCCCGACGAATAGACGATACTTGTACTATACGGAAGCGCATCTTTTCCAATGCTGGCAAGAGATGCTCTTAGTTTTCCGTATGACAACCAGGAAGGCACGGTCAAATGCTGCGAAAAAATATAACTTAAACTGGTTGATGGATAAAAGAAAGAACGATTATCTTTTTCCAATGATGATGTCCAGTCGTTCCTTCCCGTGAAAGTCAGGAACAAAAAGTTACTATATCCTAATGTCAGATCTCCATACGCGCCGATGATTCGATAATTCTGCAAGTACTGCGAAGTGCTCACCTGTTTAGCATTCCCTAAATTATAGAGGTTATACACGTCGAGGTTGTTGCCTTCTGTAGATGTGATATTTGTTTTTCTGTCCAACACATCATTTCCAACTCGCAACGTTGTTTGAAATTTGTCGGCCCATGTGTGATCAAAAGTCAACAACAAATTAGAGTTGAGCTGGCGATAATTGATTTGATATTGGTGAATAAATCCAAGTTCATTGTCAGCTCCCGGAATTTCTCCTGCGATTCCTGAAGGGCCAGGCGCTGTTGCCGTACGGGCATCCCCGTATTCATCCATTCCAAGAAGATATGTTGCCGTCAACCATTTGACAGGTGTATACGAAAAATTCACATTGCCAATAACGTGATCAACTTTTGAGACATACCTGTTGGTGAATGCAGTGTACATCGGGTTGTTTGTTTCTCCATATGTCTTTTGCGTACCATCTGGTTTTAGAAAATCACGAACATCATACCTAGGAGCCCAATAAATTAATTCTTCATTATATCGATCCGCGTCATAAAAATTTCCGTCCGTATTTGCATAATAGATGGACGTACCCATCTTAAATTGATTACTGAATCTTAGTTGCCCGTTTACTCGTGCAGTGATGTCCTGGTAGTAAGTAAATGGTATTAATCCATTCTGTTTCGAATAGGAAAGTGAAGATGCAAATGTTGCCATATCACTTCCGCCGGAAAAACTGATTGTATTCTTGAATTGATGACCAGTATTGTATGCCTGCTTCCAATTATTAAATAATTTTTCAGGATGACCCGGGTCAACGGTTCTTGCTTCTTCAACGGTCGGTCCCCATGCTGGCCAAAAACCAACAGAATCATAGTCGCTCAGCTTTCCACCAAACCCCATTGTATATGTGGATTGCAGGTCGGGTAATTTGTCAATTTGGTCGATGCTGTAGCTGGATCCAAAATGTACCTGCAACTTTCCTGCGTGCCCAGATTTTGTTGTGATAACTACTACACCGTTTGCTCCGCGCAAACCATAAAGCGCTGTGGCTGCTCCGCCTCTTAAAATATTTACGTTCTCGATGTCCTCCGGGTTGATATCAGAAATACGGTTGGCCATTTGAGTGCCACGGTTTCCATCGGTACCTGTTGTGTAAGTACTGTTGTCAACTGGCATTCCATCGATCACAAAGAGCGGCTGGTTATCTTTATCAGGATTCAATGAATTTATTCCCCTGATCAGAATGCTTGCTCCTTGTCCGGGACCGCCGCCCGCGCTGGATATTGTAACACCAGCCACCTTTCCCTGAAGCGCATTGATGATATTTGATTGATGCGATTGAACGATCTGCTCGGAGTTAACCTGCTGTGAAGCGTATCCCAGTGTTTTCACTTCGCGTTTGATACCAAGGGCCGTGACGACTACATCATTCAGGTTGGTGTTGTCTGTAGTCATTTGGAAAGTCAGGTTCAGTGACTCGTTATCGGTTACGGCAATATCCCTTACCAACGTAGCAAAGCCTACTGCAGATATTTGAATTTTATATTTTCCTGCTTTAATGCCGGTTAAATTGAACTCTCCGTTTGCATCCGCTGCTGTTCCTCTTTTTGTTCCAAGAACCAACACAGACGCATTGCCAATAGGCTGCCCTTTATCGTCAGTGATTTTTCCTTTTATCCCACCTTCAAAATTACTTTCGATAGCAGTAGGAGCGGGCGGCGCTTCCAATGTTGGAAGCTTGATTTTTTTGATGATGATATTCGTGTTGACTTGTTCATAATTCAGATCAGTATTGCGAAGCAATTCATCAAGTAATTTTGCGACAGGTATGTTTTTTCCGTCAATATTGATACTGTTGTAGCCGATAATATCATTCGTCTTGTAAGAGAATGCCAATTGTGTCAGCGATTCGATTTTTCGAAGTGCATGTTTGAGCGTGGAATTTTTCAACTGGATGGATACAGTCATTTTATTCAGATCCTGGCTATTGCTCTCACGAGCCATCAGAAACATGCTTATGGTCAAAAAAACAGAAAGTACAGAAACCTTCATGAGTACCGTTTTGTTTGTAGATAGCCGGACAAGGTTTTGAAAAAATGATGCAACACACAATGCCTGAGTATTGTGCGTTTTTACACATAAATTCATAGCTTTGATTGTTTTAGTAATTCTTGAATAGAGTTTTAAAACACGGAGCCGCTTCCAGGCCGCAACTGGAGCGGTTCATTTTATTTTATTTATGTGGGAGGCGATGTATTCATAAGCATTAGTTTGGTTTTAAGAATTATTGCAGGATATAAATCCCGTCTGATTGTTCCAGTTTGGTATCCGTTAGAATGCAAAGCACTTGCAGTGCATGTTCAATTCCTTCTTCACGTTGAAATGAAGTCCTCACAGTCAGGTTGCGGATATTTTCGTTCATCACTTTGATATTGACATTATACATACGCTCAAGATCTGCGATGATATCGGAAATACTTTCGTCATCATAGACCATGTTACCTTGTTGCCATGCAGCAACCTGATTCTCTGAAATATTTTTTTGGTCGATTTTCTTATTCTGATTGCTCACCTTTACCTGTTGACCTTTTGTAAGCGTTGCCACCAGCTCATCTCCGCGATTCACTTTTACTTTTCCCCTGCTTACGGCAACAATTACTGTTTTCCGGTCAGGATATGCTTTAATGTTGAATGCTGTTCCCAAAACTGTTGTCGAAATATTTCCGGTGTGAATGATAAAAGGAGTTTCTGCTGCATGTTTAACATCAAAATATGCTTCCCCGGAAAGAAATACTTCCCGTTTGTTTTTGTCAAAATGATCGGGAAATTCCAACGAACTCACCGCATTCAGCCATACCTGCGTACTGTCAGGTAACAATAGATATTTGAATTCAGACCTTTCCGTGATTTTTTTCTTGAGAGGGGCAGACCGCGAAAGATCCTTATCTGATTTAATTGATGTGATCGAATACCAGATTCCGCCGGCGCCAATAATTCCTGCCACGATCAAAACGCCAATGGCTAATTCTTTACGCAAGGACCTTTTTCTCGCAACGGGTTGAGCGAGCCATCCTGGTTTTGTCAATATAAGATTTCCGCCCTCATCAACATACGTCAGAGAGGAGTTTTCCCTGATTGTTTCATATACTTTTTTGATGAGACCCCTGAGCTCCTCATCATTCTTTGCTTCCTGGGTGTATGCAAAAAATTCTTCCAGCTCTTCGCGTGTGCAAATATTCTCGATATAGCGGCGGAAAAGGTATTTGAGTCTTTCTTCCATGGCAAATTAGTTAGGCCTATATATGAAAGACGAAGCTCAGAAGGAAAAGTACTATTGTCGGCCAATATTTATTTTCGTGAGACGTAAAGCGTGAGAACAGTTTTGACGATGAGCGATCTCCCCTTACAAAAAAAACTTCACCGTCTTTGCGAAGAAACTACGAATGGACTGGAGTGCTGTGGAGAGTTGATTTTTGACAGTATGCCTGGAAATATTCAACTCGTCGGCGATTTCCTGATAGCTCAATTCCTTTTCTTTATTGAGTTGGTAAATCAGTTTGCGTTGGGGTGGGAGTCGATCAATGGCTTTACTGATAATCAGGCTATATTCTTTTGCAGAAATGAGTGCTTCCGTTTCATTCAACATTTGCTGCATGGAATTCCAGGCAGCATCTTTTAAACGGCCATCAGCTGCAGTTTTTCTCAAATGGTCGATCACTCTATTTTCAGTAATACGATACAGCCAGGCTTCGATGTTTTCAATGCTTTGAATACTGTGGCGGCACTCCCACAATTTTAAAAAAACATCCTGGATAATATCTTTTGCATGCTGGTCAGACTTAGTCAACTTAAGTGCAAGCGTATATAATGCATACTCATGCTCTTTAAAAATGTCTGTAAAGAGCTGCTCCAACACATTTTCATCAGAAGTAATTATGGGTCGCATTAGCCTGGTTATAAAACTAATTTAAGAAAAAACAAGATAGGATAGATTTTATTTTTCGAAATGGCAAATAAAATCGGCGGCTTAATTGGTGAAAATATATTTAATATTACACCACATGCATATCAATTCAGCGAACTATATTATCAGTAGTCCGGATTATTCCAAGTGTCCAAAACCGGACCGGCCAGAGTATGCATTTATCGGGCGAAGCAATGTTGGTAAATCTTCCCTGATTAATATGCTTTGTAATAATGACAAACTTGCCAAGACTTCCGCTGCACCCGGAAAAACTCAACTGATCAATCATTTCGGTGTCGAAAGTACTTCATCTAAATCTTCTAATGCAAAAAGAAATATCAACAGCTG
>Ga0163162_10008303_pt1 | contig 10131 bp, 7 predicted proteins | sample S55metaG_FD_115310 | JGI IMG/M metagenome (GOLD analysis project Ga0163162, IMG submission 115310) | Switchgrass rhizosphere microbial communities from Kellogg Biological Station, Michigan, USA - S5-5 metaG | ecosystem: Host-associated > Plants > Roots > Rhizosphere > Soil | place: USA: Michigan...
ATCTCACCTCTTCGAAATATATTATTGTCAACGATTGCATGCTGTATGGAATGGACAATGAGAACCTGGTTATCAAAGTGAGCTTTGAAGGTTCTGAAAAAGGAATATTCTATCTCACTGGAAGACCGGTCATTGATCCTACCACCAAAGTCATTGAGTTGAAAGATCTCGACTTTGACATCAAATCGAAGAGTACACTGCTAAGGACCGCGGCATGGTTGTTCAATAAGCGCATTGTAAATGAACTAAGAAAATATTCAAGGTTTGACCTCACGTCTAACATTAATACAGCTATCACGTCAATTAATCAGCAGTTGAATAAAGAATGGGCTCACGGAATTCAAAGCAACGGAAGGATGGATGAAATAAAGATCCTCGATCTTTACCCTCTCCGCGAACATTTAATTGTACGAAGTAATTGCAGCGGGAGCCTTTCCGTCAAAGTTGATGCTGCCAGCTTTAGCTTTTGACGACACTGGCGACCCGAAATGTGAAATGCTTTTGCGAGAAATAACTAAATAAAACCACCAGGAACGTCGTGATTATTTTTGATGGCAAAGGCCACCATCCAAATTTGTCTACAAATAATTTCAAGAACATATAGTTGAGCAATAGGCAGCAAAGTACCACTGTGACATACCTGCCGCCCTGGACCCTTTTACGGGTTGCTTTCGCATCAGGGAACACGATATATCGCATTAAAACAAATCCTGAAAATAACGTAACAGGGAATGTAAAGATCATAGCAGCAATATGCGGACTGACGGCAATGCTTCCCGCGTGAATAATCGATTTCTGCAAAATATAATTGTAGGTGACGGAGTAAAGGCAAATATCAAGGAGGCTATTACTTCCGCCACAGGCTGCATAACGAAAGGTCTGAAGATCAAACACCCGTTGAAACGGTGGGTAGAAAAAATCAATGGTTGAAATGATAGACGCCCGGACAGAATGGATCCTTTGTTTCATTGAAATGCAAAGTAACTACACCAAATTTCAAATAACAAAAATTAACCCTCAATAAATTCTAAAAATTAATCAAACCTTCCGACCTGTAAGTGCTTCTCTTTCATGTAAATTCGCAGCTTAATCACAAGGGATATGAGCATTGCCAGACAGATCAAACCACTTGTCATTAAGGGACTGAAAGAACTCTATAATTTTGATGTGACTGAAACGGATATTACTGTTAATATCACGAAACCGGAATTTGAGGGTGACTATACTATCGTCCTCTTTGCCTTCATCAAATCACTGAAAAGACCTGGGGAACAAATTGGGAAAGACCTTGGAGAGCACCTGGTGAATCAACATTCTGGTGTTTTTCACTCATACAATGTAATTAAGGGATTTTTGAACCTGACCATCGTCAACGACTATTGGGTCAATTTTCTTCAAACAAATTTTTTGGCTACACAATTTGGAATAAAGCCCGCCAATGGAACTAGAGTAGTTGTGGAATATTCGTCGCCGAATACCAATAAACCTCTTCACCTTGGCCATTTGAGAAATATTTTCCTTGGCTGGTCAGTGGCCGAAATTCTAAAAGCAAATGGCTACGAGGTATTTAAAACATGCGTTGTCAACGATCGGGGCATTCATATCTGCAAAAGCATGATCGCTTGGGAGCTTTTTGCCAATGGCGAAACGCCTGAAAGTGTGCAGATCAAGGGAGATCATTTTGTCGGGAGTTATTATGTGCAGTGCGAAAACATCATAAAGGAAGAAATGGCCTTACTGAAATCAAAAACCGAGGAAGGGGATTATAGTGACTTTTCTGAAATGGACAAAGCAAAACTTTTGGCATTGGAGGAAATGATGGCTGCGATTATTACGGACAATGAAAAAGCAAGAGAGGATCTGAAAAAAATGAGGGAAGATCACAGGGAGATATTAAGAGCGAACACTCCAATCATGAAAAAAGCGCAGCAGATGCTTTTGGATTGGGAAGCCGGAAAACCTGAAGTGATCGAGCTCTGGAGGAGAATGAACGACTGGGTATACAAAGGTTTTGACATTACGTATAAACGTATCGGGGCTGATTTTGATAAAATATATTACGAAAGCGATACTTATCTCCTGGGTAAGAAGTTTGTAGAAGACGGACTGAATAAAAAAGTCTTTTTCACAAAGAATGACGGTAGTGTATGGATCGATCTTTCGCGTGAAGGCCTCGATGAAAAGCTGGTCTTAAGAAAGGATGGCACATCCGTGTATATAACGCAGGACCTTGGACTGGCTGACGAGAAATACGAAGACTTCAAATATGAGCAAAGCTTTTATGTAATAGCTGATGAACAAAACTACCACATGAAAGTGCTGAAGTTGATTCTTGAGAAATTGGAGAAACCGTATGAAAAGGGCATCCATCATCTAACCTATGGAATGGTGGATCTGCCGACGGGCAGGATGAAGAGCCGTGAAGGAACTGTAGTTGATGCAGATGACCTGTTGGACGAAATGCTGGTAGAAGCAGAGAAAAAAACGAAAGAACAGGGAAAGACCGAAGGATTTACAGGGGAAGAATTGAAAGAATTGTACGAGATCATTGGAACAGGCGGATTGAAATTCTTTCTATTAAAAGTAGATCCCAGAAAAAGAATGATATTTAACCCGGAGGAGTCTGTCGATCTACATGGCTTTACAGCTACACACATCCAGTATACTCACGCAAGGATCAAATCTATCTTAAGAAAGGAGAAAGCGGATCCCACCTCTAAAACACAATTGAAGGAATTACTGGCGAAAGAAAGAGAACTTATCATTTTGTTAGAGCAGTTTCCCGACATCCTGGAACAAGCCGCCGATGAGCACAATCCTTCAGTAATCGCTATTTATGTTTTTAATGTCGCAAAAAGTTACAACACGTTTTATGCGGAACATTCTGTTATAAACGCCGAATCTCCTGAAAAGAAACAACTACGTCTTCAACTTTCGGAACTAACCGCAAATGTTATCTCCTTGGGAATGCGCTTAATGGGGGTTAAAGTACCGGAAAGAATGTAAAATGCAAGGATTTTAGAATCCGGTCATCTCTCTTTTTTGCTTGTAAGCCGCGAGACTTGGATCCATTTGGATAGCTTTATCGCAAAGCTGCGTTCCCTTTCCTTTGTCACCTTTTTTCAGATAGCACATACCGATCATATACAAAGCCTGGGCATTACTCTTATCATAGCCAAGGATAGCGTCCCAGTTATTCATGGCGTCATCGTATTTACCATGATCATAATAGGCCTGCGCAGTCATATCTAGAAGTGTGAGGTCAGCAGGACGTCTTTTCAAAAGCTCATTTAATATTGACATTCCATCATCGAATTTACCCGCATCTAAATTCGCAATGGCGAGGTTCTGCAGATATCCGTTGTCCTTCGGATAGCCCTTTTCACCCGCTAGCTGGATATATTTTAATGCATCAGCATTATTGTTATTTGCGTAAGAGATCAACCCTAATTCATAGATCCAGCCATATTTCGACCCATCCTGTTCGATCGCTTTCTGATAATACGGTATAGCTTGTTTATAATTCTGCATGTCCGCATAACTCCGGCCCAACATGTATGACACCTCCGCATTCTGAGGGTCATCTTTTGCCGCCGCATTTAAATACTTTAAGGCATCCCCATAATTTTCACGTTCGTAGTTAATTTTACCGAGATAGTAGTTGACCTTTTCTGTAGGCGCGGTCTTCTTCAGATCATTCGCATACAATATCGCTTCATCGTAGGATCTTAAACTAAAACATAGTTGAAGCAATTGTTTGTAGTTAGTCGGCGAGGTTTCTCCAAGATTTACAAGCTTTTTATAGGTTTCCTTTGCCTGGTAATATTTCCTAAGATCCATATATGCGGAAGCCAGCTCACCGAGCATGGCCTTATTCGAGCTATCGTATTTAAAACTCTTTTCAAAATTCTTCAGGCTTTCCATTCGCCGGCCCTTTTGTTTTTCGTCAAGCCCCTTTTGCAAAAAATAGTTGCTGCTGTCAGCTTGGGCAGAAGCAGCACATGAAACAAATAAGAGAAATGGGAGAATAAACCGACGATACATAGGGAATTGTTTTTTAATGGTGATCATGGGTTTTATTCCTTCCTGGGATTCTTGAAAAGGATCTGATTCATGCCAGAATTTTTCAGACTAATCATTTTCAATAAGCAATTGCAAACAGCACGAATGAACCTTAACCGATCCCATCTCATTAAAGGAAAACCATCACATAATTAACGCATAGTTTTCCATGATATTTCAAGCAATAACCCCGAACCTGGAAAAAATTATAATTGTTAGCGCCAAATCATTTCTCGGTCGTAATTCTTAGTGTGAAAAATCGCTTCGACAGGAATAAAAATCAAAATCCGGAGCAACAAATCCTTCCCACAACGAAGAACATTTTTTTGAGAAAAATGCATAATATCAGCGCTTGTTTCATTTGTAAATAATTGGTTATCAATATATAGAAAAAACATTGCACTTTCTTAGAACTGTCTGATAAAACCCTTAATTTTGAAGCGATGCTTCGGTTGATTAGTTATTAATCCCTTCAACTGAGTTTCAAAAACTTCAAAGACCCATTTAGATTCTAGCCCATTACCTTCTTGCTTGCAACCCGATTGATTAATTGAATGAACCCAAAAAAGGAGGAAGTATGTTTTCCTACGCATTGCTGGAAGCCGGATGTTATTATCTGGTACAGGAAAAAGAAGGCTCAAAGATCAAGCTGATTAAAGTTTCGGTTGAATCGGATCACTGCTTGTTTATAAACAAGTATGAGGACCCAATGGTGACGGAATGGAAAAGAAAAACTGACCCACTTTATGACATTGTCGAATGTCTTACCGATGCAACCGTAAAAGAATGGGAATCACATTATCCCAGCAGTGAAGACGCCTACTATGAAGAAGATGATGATTGATCATCTTTAAAATTCTTGATCGAATCAATTGCCGGCTATTGCAGCAACCACTGTTTTAGCCGGTTTTTTTTGCATTTTTAAGTCGCACCACTAAATTAAATAATCTATTAGTATTCATTATAATGCTTTATTATCTTGCTTTTTGAAAACTCTATTATATGAGAAATCGTAAGGTATTTTTTTTCGCAGTGTTGCTTTTTATGACGAAGTCGGTTTGTGCCCAAAAAGTTTTACCATTTGTTGAAATGCTTACTTCTGGTACACACACAAGTTTGCGGGGTTTAAGTGTGGTTAATGATAATGTGGTTTGGGTAAGTGGCAGCAACGGAACGGTGGGCAAAACAACCAATGGCGGAAAAAATTGGAAATGGTATACTGTAAAGGGTTTTGAGAAAAAAGAATTTCGCGATATAGAGGCATTCGATGCCACCACTGCGCTTATCATTGCAGTTGACGAACCCGGTTATATTCTAAAAACGCATGACGGGGGTGAAACTTGGAAGGTTGTGTATGAAAATAAGACGAAGGGGATGTTCCTCGATGCGATGGAGTTCTGGGATGAACAAAGCGGTACCGTTGTGGGTGATCCTGTCGATGGCAGATTCTTCATTACACGGAGCTCTGATGGTGGCAATACATGGCAAGACGAACCTTTAAAAAACCGTCCGGTTGCCGACAGCGGAGAAGCCTGTTTCGCTTCCAGCGGCACTAACATCCGCGCCTTGGATGCGCACAAAACTGTCTTTGTAAGCGGAGGACGGAGATCAAGAGTTTTTACAGCGAACTCGGCCATTGATTTACCGATCATACAAGGGAAAGAGTCGACAGGTGCTAATTCAATTGCTGTTTACAACCCTTACAGGGGCAATGGCGGAAAACGCATGATTGTCGTCGGTGGCGATTTCACTGCAGATTCCTTACACCAAAAAAATTGCTTTCTCACAGATGACGGTGGCAAAACCTGGTTTGCACCAAAGATTCCTCCGCACGGCTATAGAAGTTGTGTCGAATATTTGTCAAAGAAAGATATCGTCACTTGCGGCTTGAACGGAGTTGACTATTCAGTTGATGGAGGCAAGACTTTTACGTGGATAAGCAAAGAAGGCTTTCATGTATGCCGCATTGCCAAATATGGTCCAAGTATTTTTTTAGCCGGAAGCAATGGAAAAATTGCCAAACTATCCTGGAATTGATAACTGCAGCAATTCGTTACAGAAGGAATTGCTTTTTCACTTTAGTCCCACGAGATTATTCAAAATATCTTTCACGGTCGCCTGCTTTTTATAGTCCTCTTCGAAAAACCGGTATTTGATTTCCCCGTCTTTTCCCACTATATACACCGCCGGCACGGGAAGATAGACCGCATCCGGTTTTTGGCCATTGTTAGCCGCCAAATCGATGCTGGCCATCTTGTACCTGTCAATAGTCTTAGTGTCTACCTGGTACGCCACATCATAAGCCCTCATAATCTTCAATTCTTCATCAGTAATGATGGGGTAAGTCGCCTTTGTCTTTTCAATGGTCTTTGCAACTCCTTCCTTTTTTTCAGGAGTGATAGCAATCAATTGCGCGCCTCTTTCTTTTATCAGCGATAACGAATCCTCAAGCTTTTGCAATTCCTTATTGCAATAAGGACACCAGTAACCCCGATAAAATATGATCACCACTGCTCCTTTCTTGCGGAGGTCTTTCAGCACAACATCATTTCCATTCTGATCTTTGCCCTTGAAGTCGGGCGCTTTTGAATTGATGAATAATCCCTCCGGCTTTTCCTGCGCCTGTATTTGCAGGGCACTGATCAAGAATAAGGCAAATACAATTTTTGTCATGAATTGAATTATATATCAAAAATAAAAATTCAACGCTTTGTTCCAAGTTCCGCGCTGGGTATATTAACAAAATCTTCTTTTCTTTACATTTACACCCTTCGTCAACGCTTGCATATGGCAAATAAACACTTTACGAGATGGTTGGTTAAAATGCCTTTGGGATTTTTATTCATTGCAGCGGGAATTGCTGCGGTCATTTATCCTGTTTATAAACGTCCAGATGAAGAATGGATGATATGGGGAGGTGTTTCGATCGTCGCATTTATTATCGGCCTTCTATTTCTTGGCAGCGCCTACATACACAAAGTAAAATCTGACCTTATAAAAAGAGGAAGGCCACGGTATAAGATCATAGAAGAGGAAGACGAAGAAGACTGACCGACAAAGGGTCAGTTAAAGCGTACTATCGCCGCTTCATTAGTTTTCGGCGCCCGCCAAACTCCTGAAATCAACACTTACCAATTTGCTTACACCTGGTTCCTGCATCGTTACTCCATAAATCACGTCCACGGTACTCATGGTCATTTTATTGTGCGTAACAATGATAAATTGCGAGTTCTCGCTGAATTGACGGATCATGTTCGTGAACTTTCCCACGTTGGCATCGTCCAGCGGGGCATCCACTTCATCAAGGATACAGAATGGCGCCGGCTTGATCAGGTAAATAGCAAACAGAAGAGCCGTTGCTGTGAGTGTTCTTTCTCCACCGCTTAGCTGGGTTAATGAAGTCGGACGTTTTCCTTTTGGCTTTGCCACTACATCGATTCCGCTTTCAGCAAGATTTTCCGGATTTTCTAAGACAAGATCGCACTGATCATCGTCCGTGAATAATGTTTTAAACACTCGCTGGAAGTTGTCGCGAACCAAATGAAAGGTCTCTAAAAATTTTTGATTCGCCGTTGCCTCTACTTCCTGTATTGTTTGCAATAAACTATCTTTTGCTGTAACCAGGTCATTCTTTTGCTCAAGAATGAATTCATATCTCTTTTTCATTTCCTGGAAAGCCTCGATGGCTGTTGGATTAACCTCACCCAGGTTTTCCAACCGCTTCTTCATTCGATCGGCTTTTTCCTGCAATTCCTCTGCACTTGTCTCCCCTGTACGCGGCTGGTCCAGGATATCTTCCAATTGAATTTTGAACTCGACATTTAATCTTTCTTTCGTCCCCGCCAATTGAAGCTTCAGTTCATTCGACTTATCTTTTATTTCTCCGAGCAAATGCTCCACCTGCTCCCTGTCTTTAATCTTATGCCGGAGTTCACTTTCCTTTTCATTTAATTGGTTCCTGAAATTGTAGTAAGCCTGGTCTGCTTCATTCAATTTTCTTTCTTCTTCTTCTTTGCTCCTCATAAGATCGATCAATGCCGCCTCTGTAGCTTTCAGTGACACCTCTGAGTTCAGGATATTTTCTGCAGTCTCGGATAAAGAAGCAATATTGGTTTCAATTTGAGCCTGCAGATCGTTTAACTGGTTATTCTTAAATTCCAGCTCCTGGTTCAAAGCGCTGATCTTACTTTGTTGCTTTGTCACCTGGAGGTTAAATTCATTGTATTGACTATTCGCCTCGTTGTAATTATTTTCCTCAGCTTTAAATGTCTCTTCAGCATCCTTCAACCGGTTTGCATTCAACTGAAGTTCTTCGTTTAAATGTTGCAGATCTATCCTCACTGCTTCCACTGATCCCTGCGTCTGCTGAAGTTGCAGATTCAACTCTTCTATGCGATGCTGGCCCTGGCTCTGCATGGCATGGAGGTTCTCCAGCTTATTGTGCAGCGAGAACCCCTGGTTTGTAAGCTGCTGAATTTCGAACTCGGTATCGCTGATGGCGCTTTCGCGTAAATCTTCATTAAAGGCGATCACTTCGTTATGCCGTGCCTGTATTTCTTCCTTTAATTTTTCCACCACAAAGTTTTGAGATGCGATCTCTTCCTGTAGCTTTTCGAGGTTCTTAACACGGCCGATCTTTTTACCTTCGAACAAACCAATACTTCCCCCTGTAAGAGAATATTTTCCCTTTACATACTTTCCATTTTTCTCAATCACTACAAACCCGTTGCTGTTTTGTAACGATTCTTCATTATCAGCAATGAATACATTCCCTAACAAATGCGATGCAAGTCTTTTATATTTTTCTTCAACGTCAATTACAGTCAACGCTGGAATAGCGCCTTCCAGTTGATGCCCTTCCCTGTCTTCTTCTGAATCCTGCAAATCGAGGTTCTGAATCTTATCCAGCAAAAAGAAATTCGCTTTTCCTTTTTTGTTCTCATCCAGCAAATGAACGGCCTGTAACCCTTCCTGAAGATTGTTTACCACATAGTAATTAAGGTATGGTTCAAGCACATTCTCAAGGGCGGTCCTGTATTCTTCCTTCACATAAATAATATCAGAAAGGATTGGCGCAGTGTGATTCCACCCGGTGTTATTGTGGAGGAACTTAACACTCTCAGGATAACCTTCCATAGAGTCTATCAGGCTCTTTAGCAGGTCATGTTCATTTTTCTTTGCATCCAGTTTCCTGCCCTCTTCGCCCAATTGATTCCTTAATTCGTCAAGAATAGCCTGTGTTTGTAAGATCTGGTCCTTTGTGTACTCATGATGTTGCTGCAGCTGCACCAGGTCGGTTTGTTTTATCTTCAACTCCTTTTCCTTCAGGAAGAGTTCATCCGCTAACTGCTTGCGTTGGAAATCGCGTTGGGCCTTTTCATCTTCGATTTGTTGAATAGCCCGTTGTAAATTCTGAATAGACGTGTCGGCCACTGCTACTTTTTTTTCAGCATCAAACTGGCTACGTTGCACCTGCTGAAAATCTGTTCTTAAAATGTTTACAACGGAACGTTTCTCGTCCAGGATTGCTCTCTTTCTATCGACCTCACGTCGTAAATGTTCCAATTGAGAATGAAGGCCGGCCAGGTTCCTTTCTTCTTCTTCGATTTGCAGCTGGCTAAAATCAATGCTTTCTTCAATTCCCCTTATTTGTCCTTCTGCCTTCTGTAAAAAATCTTTCAGATTGGTCTCTTTCTCCTTTAAATATTCCAATCGTTGTACCGCGAGATTTTTTTCATTTTCTTTACTTCTTACCGATTGAACAAGGTCATTAAACGAATGCTGCATTGTTTGCAGCTCTTTTTCTTTTTCAATAAATCCAAGCTTATCCTGTTCTAATGCCGCCTCTCCACTGGCAATTTCGGCGTCAATCTTTATTTTCTTATCAGTCTCTGCTTCCTGTTGTTCATTTAATTCTTTATACGTAAGATTAAAACCCTCGAGGTCAGCTTTTGCGAGCTCGATACTGATTTCACGATAGTCCTTCTTGATCTCGTAATATTTTTTAGCTTTTTTTGCCTGGCTTTCTAAAGTTTTTAACTGATTATTTATTTCAAATAATAGGTCTTC
>Ga0163162_10008307_pt1 | contig 10129 bp, 10 predicted proteins | sample S55metaG_FD_115310 | JGI IMG/M metagenome (GOLD analysis project Ga0163162, IMG submission 115310) | Switchgrass rhizosphere microbial communities from Kellogg Biological Station, Michigan, USA - S5-5 metaG | ecosystem: Host-associated > Plants > Roots > Rhizosphere > Soil | place: USA...
AAAATAGAAAGAGGTGCACTGTTGGGCGCACTGGTGTCTCGATAAGCTCTTTGGATTTTCTAGACTGCGGGAGGCGGGCGAACACTGAGCGCGAACCCGATGAGACGCTGCTTGGAAGAAACCGGACCAGACTGTGAAATCGATGCCCGAACAAACGTGCGGTTAGGTAGAACCGATGTCGTACTAGGGGATGCCGAATGCGCAGTCGCGCAGACAGTACATTTCACCGCATCGTTTGCGCTCGAGTGATGGTGCGCAACCACTGCCACTGCTGAAGTCAAAGTCAGCAGCAGGCACAGCAGCGCAACTCGTTTCGAGAATGACCGCATAAACGACACAGCCTATAAAAATCTACACTGAAATCAGAGACAGACGCAAACGATCACCGAAACGGAGGTAACTATAAGGACAGATGTAGCCGCGAGCGCCTCGCTCGCGCCCACATTGTGAGTGGTATGTTATGGCCGCTTGAGGTGAATCTTGCCGCGGAACGAACGCAACTCGAAGCGTGATCCCGTTACCATCCCCGGTTTCAGCAAAAGGTTCCCAGTTCCACCCGAAGCAAAACTATTAGCCACGGGGAAATCCGGGTCGGACTGACCCTGCACGGAACGTGCCTTGATATTGACCCAGGCGTTGGCTGGAATCGAGATGTTCAGGTCGCCCGAATGGCTGGTGAGCAGGTATTCTCCCATCCGGCCGGGATCGCCATCGTAGGAAATTTGGCCGCTGCCTGAGTTCACTTCAACCGACGGTCCTGTGACATTCCGCATCTTGACGTCGCCGCTTATCGAGTGGATATCGAGATGGGTGTTACGAATATCGGTCAAAGTAATCGGCCCGGTAAGAGTTCGGACGTGCAGGTGAGCATCGCTGATGTCCGTCACTTCAACTGAGGCCGCAGCGGCTTCCAGAATCACGTCGCCGCGCAATCCCTGTGCCCGCAACGTTCCATCAGACGATCGCAGGCTGACGAACGCATCGACCGGCACCAGGACTGTGTAATCGACCTGGTTTGTGCCCGAACGCGTCGACGCCGAGCGCAACTCGATGCGATTTTCGTGTTGCTCGTTCAACAGGCTGACAGCGTCTGAATGCGAAACCGCTTCCACTAGAACTTGTCGGCTTCCCGATGGCTTGACCGTGATCGGCCCGTAGTTATTGGTGATCGAAACCACCGCCTTGGGGCCGACTGTGTAGGTAAATTCCTTTTTGTCCTGTGCCGTGGCGGAGAGCGCCAACAGGGAGATGACAATCACCACCCCAGTTTGAACTTCAATCAAGTTGCGAAGACTCATACGCCCTCCATCCACATCAGGACACACCAAGCCGAACCAGTGCAGTTATAACCGTCATGATGGATGCTCTGCAAGGTGGTCCTAATTGGCTAGATGCATACCGGGGCCTCTCAAGAGGCCTGCCGGAAGACAAAATTCAGGCTCAGCCAAGGCTGCGGTCTTCATACTTCGGGTGCGTCATAACGGGACGGGCCAAGCCTAATATTTGGCGCCGATCCTGCTAACATCGCTGGGATGCTGGAGTTGTCCACCTCGGTCCAATACATCAAGGGCATCGGCCCTCGCCTGGCTGAGGTGTTAGGAGCCAAGGGGATCCACACTGTCGATGACCTGCTGCATTACCTGCCTTTCCGTTACGAAGACCGTGTAAATCCCCGCGGAATCTCAGAGCTCCGCGTAGGCGAGATGGCAACGGTCATCGCCGAGGTCCGGACTTCAGGCCTGTTCCGCACCCGCCGCATGCCCATCTTCCAGATGACGGCCGGACAAGGCCGTACCCGCCTGAAGTGCATCTGGTTCAACGGCACTTACCTGCGCGACCGCTTCAAACCGGGCCAACTCGTCGCTCTCTACGGCAAGGTGGAGGAGGAACGCGGCGGAGAACTGCAACTCGTACAACCTCAGTTTGAGATCCTAGGAGACTCTTCTGAAGAGGGTGACGGCGGGGAGCAGAAAGCCGCTACCTCTCTCGAAGTCGGCAGGATCGTCCCTATCTACGAGTCCGCCGGACAGGGCCGCCTGACGCCGCGCTGGTTTCGCCGTATCATCCACGGTTTGCTGGAGACTATCCCTCCCAAAGTCGTAGACCCAATTCCAGCCGTGGTTCGCGACCGAATGAATCTGATTCCAGCTCAGGACGCGCTGCGGCAAGTCCATTGGCCCGATCCTGGCGAGAGTTTTCCTGACCTGCAAGCCTCCCGCACTCCAGCCCACATCCGGCTGATTTTCGAAGAACTATTCTTTCTTGAACTGGGACTCGAACTCAAACGCCGCGAGCAGAAAGCGCAGACCGGAATCGCCTTTAAACTGGACAGTCGGGTCCGCGAGGCGATCAAGAAGATTCTGCCCTTCCACCCCACAGCCGCCCAGAAACGCGTGCTGAAGGAGATTGCCTCCGACATGGAGAAGCCCTTTCCCATGCGACGCTTGCTGCAAGGCGATGTCGGATCGGGCAAGACCATCGTGGCCTTCGAGGCCGCCATCATCGCCATGGAAAACGGGTATCAGGTCGCGCTCATGGCGCCCACCGAAATCCTGGCGCAGCAGCATTATTTTTCCGCCCGCAGAATTCTGGAGAACGCCGGATACCGCATCGTCCTCCTCACCGGCTCGGTGGAAGAAGACCGCAAACGCGAAATCCGCCGCCACATCGCCCAAGGTAACGCGAGTCTGGTCATAGGAACCCATGCCCTGATCGAACAGAAAGTTGAGTTCGCCAAACTCGGCTTAGTCATCGTCGACGAACAACACCGCTTCGGCGTAATGCAACGCTTCAAACTGATGAAGAAGTCCGCAGACGATGGTGGCGGCAACGGCCACGTAGGGGCGGACGCCCCTGTCCGCCCAGCCGAGCAAAGCTCGGCAGTTTCTGCTGAGCCCGACGTCCTGGTAATGACGGCAACTCCAATCCCGCGAACACTTGCCCTGACCCTCTACGGCGATCTGGACATCAGCGTCCTCGACGAAATGCCCCCGGGCCGAACCGCCATCGTCACCCGCCGCATCTCCGACGACCGCGCCGACGAAGTCTGGCAATTCGTAGGCAAACAAGTCGCTGCCGGCCACCAGGTATACGTCGTCTATCCGGTCATCGAAGAAAACGAAGAAACTGAACTCAAGGCTGCGCTCAAAATGCATAAAGAGCTCAGCAAGAAGATATTCCCCAATCGACGGGTAGAACTCCTGCACGGACGCCTGCATCCTGACCAGAAAGAAGACGTCATGCGGCGCTTCCAGAAAGGCGAGGTGGATATTCTGGTCTCCACGACGGTAATTGAAGTCGGCGTAGACGTAGCCAACGCTACGGTCATGGTCATCGAGCATGCCGAGCGCTTCGGCCTCTCCCAGCTTCACCAACTCCGCGGAAGAATCGGCCGGGGTGCCGCCAAGTCTTTCTGCATTCTCATGACCGGCGGAAAAATCTCCGAAGACGGCGAACGCCGCCTCGATGCCATGGTCCGCACGACGGATGGCTTCCAGATCGCTGAACTCGATCTTGAGCTGCGAGGTCCCGGCGAATTCTTCGGCACCCGCCAGGCCGGTATGCCCAGCTTCCAGGTCGCGAACTTGATCCGCGACCGCCAACTCCTCGAAGCAGCCAAGCGCGAAGCCGCCGCCGTCCTCGCCGGTCCTAACCAGGAAGTCTCAAAAGAAGAAATCGACCGCGCCCTCCGCCACATGCGTACCCACTGGCAGAAAACATACGGTCTGGTCGAGGTCGGATAGGGATGTAAGGTTGTGTGGTCGCGGGCGACTCGCCCGCGGCTTTTGACTTTGACTGCTTACAGTTGACGCGCGCCTTCGAGCAAAGACGGGAAGGGCACGAGTTCACTCGTGCCGCCAGGATGCCAGCTCGGACGCGCTTTAGCGCCTGAGGTTGGCTTTCAAGGCAGGCTTAGAAACCGTGTCCTCCCCTATCACCCTTTGGTTTCCACCCCGCCGCAATGGGATAATCATCCCCCGGTGCCGACTTCTTCCAAAACCGATCTTTATCGCAAACTTCCGTCTGTCGACGAGTTGCTGCGCCGTGCCGATCTGACCGCTATCGTCGCCAGCGAAGGCTCGGCCGCTGTGACGGACGCCGCCCGCGCCGTCTTAGCTCGCGTGCGCGCGGAAATCGCAGCCGCGAAATTGGACGCTGCCGCAGTCGATCTCGCTCTCTCCGGAATCTCCGGAGCAGTCGAGCGCCAGGTGCGACAGTCGCTGACTTATTCGCTGCGACCGGTCATCAACGCCACCGGAGTTATTCTGCACACCAATCTGGGACGCGCCCCGCTGGCGGCGTCCGCGATGGAACATGTCTGCGAGGCTGCTTCGGCGTATTCCAATCTCGAGTTCGACGTCGAAACTGGCGAACGAGGCAAACGCGATGTCCACGTGGATCGCCTGTTTCGCAAGCTGTTGAATGAAGGCTTCACGGGCGCAACACCACCAGACATCTCCACTATCGTCGTTAACAACAACGCTGCCGCCGTCCTGCTGGCTCTGAATACCTTTGCTGAAGGCGGAGAAGTGATCGTCTCACGTGGAGAGCTGGTCGAGATCGGCGGATCATTCCGCATCCCGGACGTAATGTCGAAATCGAATGCCACCCTGCGCGAAGTCGGCACTACCAACCGCACCCGCGTAGGTGATTACGAACGAGCGATCAACGAAAAGACCCGCCTGTTACTGCGTGTACACCGCTCCAACTTCGAGATCACAGGATTCACCGAACAGCCGGCAATCGAAGAGCTGGCGGCGCTGGCTTGCAAGAAAAACATTCCGCTGATGGAAGATCTGGGCAGTGGCGCGCTCTTCGATTTGCGTTCCATAGGGATCAGTGGCGAACCCAGCGTGCTCGACAGTCTGCGCGCCGGCGTAGACGTGGTCAGCTACAGCGGTGACAAACTCCTAGGCGGTCCGCAGGCAGGCACCCTCAGCGGCCGCGCCGATCTCATTTCCCGCATGCGCACAAATTCCCTGTTCCGCGCCCTTCGCGTGGACAAGCTGACCTACGCGGCGCTCGAAGCCACGCTCCTGGCCTATGTGAAGCACGACCACGACACGATTCCCGCGTTGCGCATGATGCATTTGTCCAAAGAAGATATTAACCAGCGCGCGGAAGCTGTTGCCAGAAACGTCTGGTCATCGGTGTTGAAGGTTGAGATCATCGACGGCGAATCGGTGATTGGCGGCGGCGCGGCGCCTTCGGCAGTCCTGCCCACCCGGTTGCTGGCCGTGTCCCGCGAAGGCCTCAGTGCGGATGAAATCTCCACCCGTCTGCGGGCCTCAGAGCCTCCGGTCATCGCTCGCGTGGAAGAAGGCCGTCTGCTGATCGATCTGCGAACGGTGTTCCCCGAGCAGGACGAGACGGTGATGGCAGCGTTGCGCGCACTCTGAAAATGATTTCAGATTGCTGATTTTAGATTTCAGATTGAAGACCTGTAACAGATGCGCTGACAACGTAAATCTAAAATCTCCAATCTAAATCTGGAATCGCTTTGTCCACCCTCTACACAATCGGCCACTCCACCCGCTCTATCGATGAATTGGTCGAAGCTTTGCAAGCGCATTCGATGGCCACTCTCGTAGATATACGTTCTTTCCCGGTCTCGCGGCGCCTGCCGCACTTCAATCGTGAAGCACTCGAGAAGTCGCTGCCGACGGCGGGAATCCACTATGTTTGGATGAAAGACCTGGGCGGACGGCGCAAGACGATTCGCGACGACTCTCCCCACATCGCGCTGCGTAACTCAAGCTTTCGCAATTACGCGGACTACATGCTCACCGACCAATTCCAGCAAGCCGCCGGGGCACTGGTGAAGATGGCCGAGCAATCGCCCACGGCCTATATGTGCGCCGAGCGCGTCTACTTTCATTGTCACCGCATGCTGGTCTCGGACTGGCTGACCACCCACGGCCACAAAGTCCTTCACATCGACGGCACAGGCCCGGCAAAGCCGCACAAGTTGCTGGCGGAAGCTCGAGTAATCGACGGCGAGCTCATCTATCGAGGAGATCTGCTGCTCTAGAAAGTTTGGGATTCACGTGGACGATCGTTCCTAACGGGGCGATCTTCGCTTGCCCAGCTTCTTCCGAAGTTATGCTGCCTCGTTCAGACATTGCGTCGATCACTTCATTTCGCCGTGCCAATGCCTTGTGAGGGTGGGTCAGAGGCGAAAACCTGCCCGGACTTTTAATCAGACCAATAAGTAGTGCCGCGTCCGGCAACGAAAGCTGGTTGGCTGGTTTTGCTAGGTAGTGCTCCGAGGCGTCGATACCGTAAGCATCCGTCCCGAAGAATGCCCGATTGAGATAGATATCCAGTAACTGACTCTTGGTGAAATGGCGCTCCAGTTGGATTGAAGTGCGAATCTCGAAAAGGAGTCGCCTCCACGTTTTGCGGTGGTCATCACAGAAGAGCTGGCGAGATAACTGCAGAGAATAGTGCCCGTAATGTTTACGGGCCTCAGTTTCAAGATTTACATCGTCGTAAAGACGATGGAAGAGCCCGCCTTCATCGATTTCGCCTTCTGCGGCGAATAGGGCATCGCGCACGTAAGTCATTTCGTGTGTCGGAACGGCCTGCACCGTTGTTTTCTCGCCGCAGATATAGATGTCCGCAGTAGTGGTTGGAGTGTCCGGGGAAAACGAGCCAACAATGATTGTTTTCTATGAGGACTGTGTACGGATGCCCCTTTCCTGGCGGCAAATGTGAATGCCAGCTGCTGATTGGCTACAATCATTCCATGCCTCCGCGCATTGCGATCCCATTTCCGCACTCTGAAGATGCGCAGTACGCCAACCGCGCCTTCCCGCAATACGCGAAAGCGGTCGAGATGGCGGGCGGAGAGCCGATTCGTATCCCGCTCGATCAGTCTCTCGCGGATGTCATGAAATTAATCGCAGCATGCAATGCCGTACTCCTGCCCGGAAGCAAAGCCGACATCGATCCGTCGAAGTACAAGGCCGCAACCGATCCCAAGACCGCTCCCGCCGATCCCCGGCGCGACGCCGTGGACGAACTACTTCTGCAAGATGCTTACAAAAAACGCAAACCTATTCTCGGGATCTGTTACGGATTGCAAATTCTGAACGTGTATCGCGGCGGGACGCTACTCCAGCACATCGAATCGCCGGTCAATCATGAAGCAGGAAAGGATGTCCAGATTGCGCACGATGTCGATCTGGACCCCGGCTCGAAGCTGGGCAAAATTATGGTGCCACACACAAACGTGAAAGATGTTTCCGTCGCGGTCAACTCAAGTCATCATCAGTCGGCGGAGGTCATCGGCGACGGACTTCGCATCGTGGCCCGATGTCCGCAGGACGGTATCATTGAAGGCTTAGAGGGTACTGCTCTCGATCATTTCGTGGTCGCTGTGCAGTGGCACCCGGAACGTTCAGTGGAAGAAGACGAAGGTTCGCGGGCGATCTTTAGGTCGCTGATCGAAGCCAGTTCCTAAGTGCAGGCTCTCACGATCAAACCCGTTTTCTAGGCGCACGTTTGATCGACTTTTTCTCCAGCAGAACCACGGCATGCGCGATTGCGGCATTGTCCGTCCCCATGCCTTCCGGAGTCTTCGCTTTCACTCCAACGCAATCCGCAGGGATCCCCAACAACTTAGAAACATGAGTTCGAATCGCAATCGCGTGCGGACCAATCTTCGGCGCCGCTAGAATCAGAGTCGAATCCAGATTGGTCACGGCATAGCCGGCTGCATGCACACGTTTGACTGCCTCCGCAAGAAAAAGGGCAGAGTCAGCCCCCTTCCATCTCGGATCTGACGGCGAAAAAAGAGAACCAATATCAGGAGCGGCCACCGCGCCCAGCAGGGCATCGGTGATGGCGTGCAGGAGAACATCTCCATCCGAGTGGCCACCCAAACCCTTTGGATAATCCAGGGTAAGGCCGCCTATCTTCAGCGGAATGCCATGTTTGAATTCGTGAGAATCCCATCCGTAGCCGATCCTCATGCCGGAACCTTGGCCACGGATTCACACGGATTCACACGGATTTTCTTTCTTGGATTATCGAACAGAAGCCGGCGGAACTGAGGACGGGAACCAAAGTTCAGCAACAGACCGACCTCGATTTCAGTCGATTTCAAATAATGCAGCAATTGCGCCTCGTGAGCTGCTTCGAGTATACGTGCGCTCTTAAGTTCGAGCAGAACGGTGCCTTCTACTAGGATGTCGCCTCTGAATTTGCCAACCTCATGTCCTCGGAACCAAACCGGAATTGACAATTGGCGCTCCACACCTAAACCCGATTCGCGAAGAGCGATCACCAGCGACTCTTCATATACCGACTCCAAAAATCCGTAACCGAGTTCGTTATAGACATCGTAGAAAACACCAATGATCTGCTCGGTGAGTCCAGCATGCTTCAAGCCAATGTTTCCGCCACTCATGCGTGCAGTCTACAAGCTAAAAGAAGTTTATCCGTGTGATCCGTGAAAATCCGTGGCCGCGTTACCGTTTCAGGAAAAACTCCGCCAACTCCATATCAGCCGGCGTCGTGATCTTGATGTTTCGTGGCGAACCCATGACCACCGCGACTTCATGTCCCGACCGCTCTACCAGCGACGCCTCGTCGGTCCCGAGAAATCCGTCCGCAGCGGCTTCATCGAATGCTTTCTTCAGGACGTCATAGCGAAAGCCCTGTGGTGTTTGTGCCATCACGACGCGCTCGCGCGGAACTGTTGCCGTAATCACAGCGCCTTCGGAAGTACGTTGCACTTCCTTGATCGTATCCATGGCCGGCATTCCCGCGATGGCTGCGCCATATTTCCGCGCGCCCTCGATTACATCGTGGATGATTTCGGTTGTCACGAAGGGACGGACCGCATCGTGTACCAGAACAATATCGTCCGCATTCGCGGCGACTGCTCGGATCGCATTGGCGACCGACTGCTGGCGATGCTCGCCGCCTTCCACCAATTCAATCTTCTTGGCTGAAAGATCTTTGTCTGTCTGCAACTGCGAGCGAAAGCCAGCGATTTCGTTGGCTCGCAGCGCCACATAAATTGCGGACACTTCGGGGCTGGACGCAAACTTGCGCAAGGTGTGAATAAGGATCGGCGTCCCGCCGATCTCGGAGAACTGTTTCGACGCCGCTGGCTTCTTGCTTTTGGCATCGGAGGCCTGCGCCATGCGTGTCCCCAGGCCTGCCGCCGGAATAATGACTAAGACCTTCATCGCGGGCTGTAAGTATACGGGCTGTGGAGAGCGGGTTCAAATACCGCGTCAGAACTGGCCTGAAATTAAGGGCTCGAACTTGAATGAACTGTCTTCTCCATTCGAATTGAAGCTTATGTATAATCCGCCGATGCAGGCAATACCCTGGAGCACAATTGCGCTCGCGTCGCTATTGCTCATCTCGGCCTACTCAACGGGAGGACAGAAAGTGCAATCGCCGGAACCTGAAAAGTCGAGGCCGCCTGCGAAAGCGGAGCAGCGCGGGCGCATCCTTGGAATCGGCGGTGTCTTTTTCAAATCCGCTAATCGTGATCAGATGCGCGAATGGTATTCGAAGCATCTTGGACTCGCTGACACGGGCCAAGGCGCAATGCTTTCGTGGCGCGAACACGACGACCCGCAAAAGGAACACGTTACTGTTTGGACCGTTTTTCCCGCCTCCACGAAGTATTTCGATCCCAGCCCCGCACCGTTCATGATCAACTACATCGTGGACGATATGGATGCTTTGCTGGATCGCCTAAAGCAGGAGGGAGTAAAGATTGACGCCAAGCGAATGGATGAATCCTACGGCCGCTTTGCCTGGATCTATGACTCGGATGGCAACAAGATTGAGCTCTGGCAGCCGCTGCCCTCGAAGCCCTAACGCTTTCCACTGAACTTTAGTACGGTCCCGTAGTCATAGAACGTCCGGGGAATACTCTCGGCCGGTGCCCGCACGCAGAATCATAAGTACCTTGGCTGAATACCTCGGGGGCTCATTGGGGCACCCACTTTAGTTTTTCCGCCACCGCACCCGATGCGGAAGACTTTCATCCGATATCTAAGGTGTTCACTGTATGACATTTTGCTCGTATTCGTGAACTTTTTGCCGGTACAGATCTTCCGGCTAATTGCGGCCTTGCAATCTGCTTACTTAGTACAACCAC
>Ga0163162_10008308_pt1 | contig 10129 bp, 5 predicted proteins | sample S55metaG_FD_115310 | JGI IMG/M metagenome (GOLD analysis project Ga0163162, IMG submission 115310) | Switchgrass rhizosphere microbial communities from Kellogg Biological Station, Michigan, USA - S5-5 metaG | ecosystem: Host-associated > Plants > Roots > Rhizosphere > Soil | place: USA: Michigan...
GACAACGCTCTCATTCTTCAGCAACTCTCCGGCCCTGTTAAAAAATATTACATTTGCTTTTACAGATGTCAGTAAGTCAAGGGTTGGTAAGTGATTTTAGAATCCTGAAAAAGATGATCCCTTAAACGTTTACAAAATTGCTATGGAAATTGGTGACATTGTTTGGGGAATAGTTGATAAAAGGCCTTTCGCAAAGCAAATATTGGGAGGCCAGTTTGTTCGGTCTGCTGATTCAATAGCATTCAATATCGCTGAAGGTTATGGCAGTTATTTTTTCAAAGAAAACAGAAACTTCTGTCTTTACAGCAGAGGGTTTACAAAAGAAACGACATGTGCGTTATCTAAGGCCAGAAAAAGGAATCTTTTAACAGAACAAGAAAAGACTCTCTTTCAAGAAAAGTTGCTCGCTTACGTCAAATTAATTAACGCATATATAAAATCCATTGGTAGTTCAAACGATAATGATCAGCAAACACTGACCGCTTACCTCTGAGCTACTGACTTATTAATATGAATTTCACCGCTTCTCAAATAGCACTTTTAGTAAATGGTAAAATAGAAGGTGACGCTAATGCTTCCGTCAATTCGTTTGGGAAAATCGAAGAAGCAAAGTCGGGTCAGCTTGCGTTTCTCGCTAATCCTAAATATGAAGATCATTTGTATTCCACGCAGGCTTCTGTTATCATAATAAGTGAATCATTACCGTTAAAAGAAAGTGTCGGTTCAACTCTGATCCGCGTACCAGACGCCTACACAGCATTCGCCACATTGCTGTCTAAATACCAGGAAATGATGACACAGCAGATGCTAGGCATACAACAACCCAGTTATATTGCAAAGACGGCGAGTTGTGGTGAAAATATTTTTGTCGGTGCATTTGCCTACCTCGGTGAAAATGTAACCATTGGTAACAACACAAAGATTTTTCCGGGTGTTTTTGTAGGGGATGACGTAAAAATTGGCAATGGAAGTATTATACATCCAGGCGTAAAAATTTATAAGGAATGCGTGATCGGTGATCGTGTCACGATCCATGCAGGTACAGTGATTGGCAGCGATGGTTTTGGTTTTGCACCGCAGGCAGATGGCAGTTTTAAAAAGGTTCCTCAAATCGGCAATGTGATCGTAGAAAATGATGTTGAGATCGGCGCAAATACAACTATCGATAGAGCCACCATCGGGTCAACGATCATAAAGGCCGGGGCCAAACTTGATAACCTCATCCAGGTCGCACACAACGTTGAGGTAGGTAACAGCACTGTTATTGCCGCACAAGCGGGTATTAGTGGCAGTACAAAAATTGGCAAAGGTGCAATGATCGGTGGCCAGGCGGGTGTAGTAGGCCATGTGCAAATTGGAGATGGTGCCAAAATAAATGCACAAAGTGGCGTAAGCAAATCCATTGGAGCGGGGAAAGCAGTGACAGGATCGCCTGCTTATGATTACACCGCGGCTCTCAGGAGCCAGGCTATCAGCCGCAATCTTCCGGAGCTGGAAAAAAGAGTGAAGGAGCTCGAAGCGCTGGTGAAGGAACTGATCAAAGAAAAGGCCTGAGTCGTTATAATTCTAAAAGATTCGTGTACATCTTCCAACAAATCAGGCTTGTTATAGCGTAATTATCACTTGTTTTTTGTGAACTGCTTCATGTTTGCGGCTAGTCACTTCTCCCTATCTTTGTTTGCATGATAACAGAACCAAAAAAGAAAACATATACTAATGAGAATATGACTGCAGGTTTCAATCCCGACCGGCAGCATACTCTCCAATCGGAGGCAAGTATTTCCGGTACCGGTATTCATACCGGTGTGCAGGTGAATATGATATTAAAACCGGCCGCCCCCAATTTTGGTATACAGTTTCAGCGCACCGACTTGCCCGGGCACCCTGTTATTAAAGCTGATTGCGACCTGGTGACCGATACAAGCCGCGGCACCACGCTTGAGAGCAATGGTATGAAAATAAATACGGTGGAGCACGTGCTGGCTGCTTTGGTGGGAATGGGTATCGACAACGTCCTTATTTCATTGAATGGCCCGGAAGTACCTATCATGGACGGAAGTTCCGAGCCCTTTATTGAGCTGATCGATAAGGCCGGCGTAGACGAACAGGATGCAGAAAAGACCTGGTATACTCTTGATCGGAATATTCTCTACAAAGACGATAAAAAAAATGTGGAGCTAATCGCAGCGCCCGCCGATGAATATTCAATTACAACACTGATCGACTTTAACTCACCTGTTTTGGGGACACAGCATGCAGGATTAAAACATATCCGCGATTTTAAAAATGAGATCGCACCCTGCCGGACATTTTGTTTTTTACACGAACTGGAAATGCTCCTGGACAATAACCTGATCAAAGGCGGTGACGTTAATAATGCTATCGTGGTGGTCGACAAACCAGTCGGCGGCAAAGAAATGGCAAGGCTGGCAAAGGTTTTTGGTAAAGAAAAAATTGAAGTGAAGAGTGAAGGATATTTAAACAATATCGAACTGCGTTTTCCCAATGAACCTGCACGTCATAAATTGCTGGATATTGTCGGTGATCTTGCCCTGATCGGCTATCCGGTGAAGGCACACATCATTGCCAACCGCCCGGGTCACAGCAGCAATGTGGAGTTTGCAAAAAAGATAAAACAGTACATTAAAAAGAACAAGAACAATCCTGGTATTCCCTGTTACGATGATAGCAAGCCCCCTATCTACGACCTTAAGTATATTGAAAGCAAGCTGCCGCACCGCTTCCCTTTCCTTCTCGTAGATAAGATCATTGAAATAAGCGACAAGCATATTGTGGGTGTGAAAAATGTAACCTTTAATGAATGGTTTTTCCAGGGTCATTTTCCAGGCAACCCGGTGATGCCAGGTGTTTTACAGGTCGAAGCTCTCGCTCAAACCGGAGGCATCCTGGCTGTCAATCTCTCAGAAGAAGGCCAGTATGATACATACTTTCTGAAGATCGACAGCTGCAAGTTTAAAAATATGGTCAGGCCCGGAGATACCTTGTTGCTAAAAATGGAATTGATATCTCCCATCCGTCGCGGTATTGTTGAAATGAAAGGAACAGTATATTCTGGCGGCAAAATTTGTACGGAGGCTGTGATGGTAGCGCAAATCGTAAAAAGGTAATTTCTTATAGTTCCTTCGGGCAAAAATGATGGTTAAAGGCGCCGGATTTTCAGCCAGTTTTTATTAGCAAAATTTTGGTAAAAATCCTCAATAATTCTTTCCGTAAAAACCATTTAACCCCTCTCGATTTCGTACATTTGCAGGTCTCAATTTCTCTCCCGAAGGGGTCACTTCGGAAGGATCAAAAATGATAGATTTTCCCCCTTTTATGAACGTAGATACAAACGAAAAAAAGATACAAGCTACCAACGGTTATGGTGCAGAAAGTATCCAGGTATTAGAAGGATTAGAAGCGGTTCGTAAACGACCTGCGATGTACATCGGCGATATCAGTGAAAAAGGTTTGCATCACCTGGTATATGAAGTAGTAGATAATTCGATCGATGAGGCACTGGCCGGCTATTGCAAAAATATTATTGTCATTATTCATGAGGATAACTCCATTTCGGTCCAGGATGACGGCCGCGGTATTCCGACAGGGATCATGGCTAAAGAGAAGAAAAGTGCTTTGGAGGTGGTAATGACCGTACTGCATGCGGGAGGTAAGTTTGACAAAGATTCCTATAAAGTTTCAGGTGGATTGCATGGTGTAGGTGTGAGTTGCGTGAATGCGTTGAGTAAAAAACTTCACGCTTTGATTTACCGTGAAGGAGAAATTTTTGAACAGGAATACAAAACAGGTGTTCCGCAATATGCGGTACGCTCCATCGGCAAAAGCGATATCACGGGAACTACTATTCATTTTTGGCCCGATGACACAATATTTACCGCGACGGTTTTCAAAAAAGATATTTTGGAAGGACGCTTGCGTGAACTTGCTTTTTTAAATAAAGGCATCCGGATCACTTTGAATGACCTCCGCGAAAAAGAAGACGAGAACATTGTGTACTCAAAAACTTTTTATAGCGAGGGTGGTATTGTTGAATTTGTGGAAATGCTCGATGCAAATGCCGGTCGCAATCCTTTGATCCCTAAGATTATTTTTGTAGAAGGACGGGATGAAACCACAAACGTTGCTGTTGAAGTTGCGCTCATGTATAATGACAGCTACAGCGAACACATTTATTCATACGTAAATAACATCAATACCATTGAAGGTGGAACCCACGTTTCGGGTTTCCGCAGAGCGTTGACCAGGGTCTTTAAAGGCTATGGTGATAAGGAAGGCATGTTTGACAAGGCAAAAGTCGAGATCGAGGGCGATGATTTCCGTGAAGGACTAAGTGCGATCATATCCGTCAAAGTTCCCGAGCCGCAGTTTGAAGGACAGACAAAAACAAAACTCGGCAATAACGAGGTTATGGGCGTTGTGGATTCGACAGTTTCGAAAGTTCTTGAAGCACATCTTGAAGAGAATCCCCGCGAAGCGAAAAACATTATTAATAAGGTAATACTTGCTGCGCAAGCCAGGGCAGCGGCGAGGAAGGCGCGTGAGCTTGTACAAAGAAAATCCGTGTTGAGTGGCGGAGGTTTACCGGGTAAATTGGCGGATTGTTCGGATCGTGATCCAGAGCGTTGTGAATTGTTCTTGGTTGAGGGTGATAGTGCAGGCGGTACAGCCAAACAAGGTCGCGACAGGAGTTACCAGGCCATTCTTCCATTGCGCGGAAAAATTTTGAACGTAGAGAAAGCAATGGAACATAAGATCTATGAGAACGAAGAGATCAGAAATATGTTTACGGCCCTTGGTGTCACCGTCGGAACACCGGAAGATCCGAAAGCTCTAAACTTGAATAAGCTACGCTATCATAAGCTTATTATCATGACTGATGCCGATGTAGACGGTAGTCATATTGCTACATTGATACTGACCTTCATTTATCGTTATATGAAAGAGCTGGTAGAACAGGGTTACGTGTATATCGCCCAACCTCCCCTTTATCTTGTCAAAAAAGGAAGAGAGCAGGCCTATGCATGGAATGAGGAGCAGCGCAAAGCCCTTGTTGAAAAAATTGGTGGTGGTAAGGATGAGTCCGTCGGCGTGCAACGTTACAAAGGCTTAGGTGAAATGAACGCTGACCAGCTTTGGGAAACAACGATGAATCCCGATACCAGGACTTTGAAACGGGTGACAATTGAGAGTGCAGCAGAAGCTGACCGGGTCTTCAGCATGCTTATGGGTGATGAAGTGGCACCTCGCCGTGACTTTATCGAAAGCCACGCCCGGTATGCAAAACTTGATGTATAAAGAAAAAAAGACGGTGGGTTGACTCGCCGAGTGAGGGGCTTTTCATACCTGTTAAAAACTTTCTCCCGTTTAAAACCTCCAAAATCAGTAATTTGAGGCATTATCCCAATGGTCCCAATGATTTTTTCATAGGATTCGCTGGGAACTAACCCCAAAAAATCTTTTATCATGGCAGATGTTCAGCTTACGGCGTATAACGTAAAAACGAAGGAAAAAGGTGTTCCCATAATGGATGCAGTGATTACAAAAACCGCAAAGGGCGCCTATATGGTGCAAGGACACGATGGCAAAGGAAATAAGCTTACTACTCTTGTAAACGAGGAAAAAGCTATGGCTGCCATAAAAGCGGGGATTGCCAAACAGGGTTGGTAATGATTTGAACGACCCCGGGGTACTAATCCCTTCTGTATAATTGCCCGCACTACTGTTTTACCACCTTAAATGTTTTTGTAACTGTACCCTCAGCGACCATCATGTACATTCCCCTGGCAAAACTGCCTGGTTGCATATCAATCGTTAGCTTTTGCACAAAGCCTGTGGCAATCGTTTTTGCCTGGTAGACGATCTGTCCCTTCATATTATAAACCTTGACATTAATTGATTCACCGCTGTTTTGCCTGAATATAAATTGAAAAGCTCCCGCCGAAGGATTGGGATAGACTTGCCAAAGCATGTCATTATCAAAAATGACCGGTCTTATGTCTGAATATTGGAATGTTCCGTCCGCTGCAACAATTTTCAATCGATAGTACCTCACACCTGTTTTGTTATTTTCGAGGTCGACAAAACTATAGTCCTTCAGCGCTCCCGGGTTACCATTGCTTTGCACACTGCCTATTTTTTCAAAATGGTTTGTTTGAAAATCGCCATTCGTTCTGGCCACTTCGATCTCGTAATGATCAATATTTGTTTCGTCAGCAGTCTTCCATTCAAGTAGTACGTCATTACCTGGTCGTTTCTCTGCCGTAAATGAGATCAGTTTTACAGGCAATGCGATCGTTCCGAAAATGCCTCCATCATTTAACCAAAACTCCGAGAAATCTCTCACCTTGAACTCAGCGTAGTAACCTTTATCAAAGGGAATCTTCGGAGCTTTTGACGAATTAATAAAGGCCCATATACCTCCGGAATCATTTGTGATCGTACTATCCTCGTGTGACCAGTTTACCGGGTCGCTGTATTTTGAAACTCCTAACTCATAGGCGCTCGAAGGTTTACTACACGCCGGGCAGCTGGTAGCGTTTAACAGTGTTTCCGTTTCAGTATCGAGAAAATAAAATCGAACAGCTACAGAGTCGGTCAAACTATTTGCAGGTATCACCGTTATGTTTCTGTCATGATAATATTGGTAGGCAAAATGCCGTACGGCACCCGGATTAATAAAGGCTTGTACATTAGTGCTACCCATGTTTTGGCCGTTCGGTTGAAGGGAGGCCACTAACTTGCCACCCGATGTAAAATTGATCCATGCATTGCCACCTGAAATTGTCTGAGTGACTGGTGAGCTCATCGAAACTCCATTATAAATTCCCATCGTGTTATCGTAAATGTGAATGTCATCAATTGCGACTCCCTCACGGTTCACAGCAGGATCAGAATTTATCACAAAACGTAACCGCAACCTTGAAAGCCCCGACGGTAGAGTGGCGGTAGCAACATGCCATCTCGTATAATTTTGAATGCTCCATAGCTGGTTGCCCGCATAATTCTTATTATACCAGTTTGTGCCGCTTCCGAAAGCGCCTAATTTATTCCACGTAACTCCATCTGGCGAGTATTCTACCCATGCTCCATCGCATAAACTGGCCCCGCAATCTTCGAGGTCAAGTGCCACGCTAAAACTTAGCGTTGGATTTGTCATGCCGCTGATATCGAAACATGGAGAATATAAATATGAGTACTCAAGATCATTATAATTGCCGGCAAGTCTTGTTTTCCACGCCTTACTTCCGCTGGCAGCGGAATTTATCTTATTTGAAGCAGGTGTGCCATATTCCCATGACGGCCTTATTCCACCCGTGTACCAGGAACCGTTGCTTGTTTCAAAGTTTTCAAGGTAGGGGAATGAACCTACCACAGCAGAATTAACGATGTGAATGACTGTCGTATCATTGTGCCGGTAATTGTCGGTTGGATAATCGACCCATGCCTCAATTGTGTGTGCACCAACCGAAGCCAGGTTTGCGGTCGAACTAAACGTATACTGTATAGTTGTGTTGCCATTGATCGATGGGATTGTTTCTGACGTGACAGAACCACCGTCGACACGAAACTTAACTGGGATAGTGGTGACAGTTGTATTGACACTGTTGCGAACGGAGATTTTTATCGGTGTTGTGCCATTCAAACCGCAACTGCTTATGATCGGTGTATCAATACTGAGCATTTGTATATCGTCAACTGCTCTGTATAAATGAATATCATCAAAAGTATAGCCACCGGCATTTTCCGGGTCGACAGCAGGCAAGTAGCCCATCTCTCCCCAACGTACTTGAAAAGACGGCGTAAAGTCTTGCCCGGCATTCGCAAGTAAATCGGACAATTCAATACTTGACGTTTGCTTGTAAATACCAGGATCATTTTGGTTTGCAAAAAGATCATAAGCAGCGATCCAGGGGGATGTTTCGCTTCCCCTTATCCAGACCTGGTTGTTGCTGCCTGCAGGCTGGCCGTGATTGTTGTAATAAAAATCCAGGCGTATGTCATCCGTGGTTGCATTATAATTTGAAAGATTAAATGTCCCGGATAAGAAATCAGTATTCACGGAAGGATAGATATACCTGTCAACGTCCAGTGTTATTGCTTTATCACCGGAGTTTGCTATACCGGTATTAATAAAACTGCGCAGACGACCATTGACACTTGTGTTTGTAAAATCAAAGCGGTCAAGTGTTGTCAACCCCATTTGAGCGTTCAAAAATTGCTGCGATGGAGCTGCATCAAAGTTTTCAAAGAACGGCGTGGTAAGATCAATAGGCTCGTTGTCGAGTTGTTTGACAATAGTCGTTAATGTGTCATTTGCCCGAACGGGATCATTTACATAATCAACGACGGCTCTGATCGTATATGTCCCGACCGCAGAAAAATCATATGTTGTGGCAAATGTGTGCGTGATGGTCGCTCCTGGGTTCAACGGCCCGGGAATATTTTCGCTAACCCATGGTCCGCCGTTCACGGAGTACTTCATATCAAAATTGCTGATCGCCGTATCGTTTACATTTTTCACCCGTGCCTGAATTGCGACCGAGTTGCCGAGTTCAGAAATCGTAAACTTGCGCCCAGTCGATGGTTGAACCAACGAATCAAGTTTAAGATCCCCGTTCGAAATATCGCCAATGCAAGTACCGGTACTCGGTTTGCGTGAAATAGCGACCGATCTTCGGCCGGGGCTTCCACTCAATCTCGCCCTCACCGCTATCCAATAGGTTGAGTCTTTTGATAAGCCGCTAAAAGTATAATTCAGCGTTGGCGCTGGTACTATTGCCATCGATTGCATATCATCACCTCTCAACATAAACACCTCGTAATCGGTGGCACTAACAATATTTGTCCATTTAACTTTAATGTATCCTTCGCACTGAACCGGGTCCAGCGTTATAACAGGCAAACCCAAAATGGTAAATACATTACTCGTGCTTACGACTCCTGTTGTATTATTGATCAATTGAATTCTTGCTTTATTTGTCGGGACGTTCGGGACTTTCCATTTTTTCTGTCGTTGCGCTCCTGCGATATTATTGTCAATAGTTATCCAGGTCACGCCATTATCTGTCGAATATTTTAAAGTAAAAGTCGAGCCGCTCCCAAAAGCATCCCATTGAATGAGGAAAGAATCTGCATTTGAAAAACTTTCTCCGCCAATTGGAAAACTCAACTTCATGCTGTCCGGAACAATGTCATACGCGATAAAATATTCCTGCGGTGAATTTTGCGTTACGGAATTTCCATTTACCCTGACCGAATATGATCCAGCCTGTGGATTATTGATAATAACCTGTTCAATATTATTAATATGGTCAGGGCCTTCTGTTGAAGTATTGGTAACATGAGATGGAATGGTATCAAGGATCTTGGGAAATACGGTGACAGATGATGGCGTTTGAACGGTCAGATCCAGGTCATTTACTAATGTTTGACTTGATAACAATGAAGCGGGAGGATCATGCCAATAAAGCATCACTTTAAGTTGTGCAGCATTTGCAGGTACGCTAATTGAATGAGTGTTCTGAATGCCATTTGCAATGGTCGAATTGAAATACCTGTTATTCTCTACTGTCAAAGCGGCCCTCTGAAGATCCAGCCAGCCGAAACCATATGAAAAATCCGGACCTGCATTTCCCATGTCACGACTGCTGTTACAAACTATGGCTTTCATTAATCCACTCCTGGGGTTACCGCCATTGATTTGTTTATATAATTGGTATAAAAGTGTCAATCCGCCCGTTACTCCCGGGCTTGCCATACTTGTTCCGCTACTATACCAATACGATCCAAAGCCAGCTGAAAAGACGCGTTTACCCATTGCAGAGATTTCTGGTTTTATCCTCCCATCTTTCACGGGTCCTTTACTAGAAAAATCTGCGATCACGCCCGCCGAATCCGTGGCACCCACGCATAAGACATTTTTTGCCGACTGATAGCTTCCCAAAACCGTTCTAAATCCCGAAGGATACGGCGGGCAATTATCAGTACCACTGTTTCCTGCTGCAAAAACATTTTCCAGGTAAGGAAAATCGAAGGCCTGCTGGTCCAAAATAGCCGAGTATAGATCGTATAGACCGTTATAAGAACAATCACCTGTAATAGCACCATA
>Ga0163162_10008310_pt1 | contig 10127 bp, 11 predicted proteins | sample S55metaG_FD_115310 | JGI IMG/M metagenome (GOLD analysis project Ga0163162, IMG submission 115310) | Switchgrass rhizosphere microbial communities from Kellogg Biological Station, Michigan, USA - S5-5 metaG | ecosystem: Host-associated > Plants > Roots > Rhizosphere > Soil | place: USA...
CAGGTGTTTACGGTCATCAAAGAGCAAACCGGATACGGTATTTTGGCCGACAACGAGGTGCTGGAGGCGTCCAGGCCCGTTACTATTACCGCCAGCAACATGCCGTTGAACGATTTCATGACACAAGTCCTCAAGGGGCAATCGCTGGAGTTCTCGATCCGCCGGAAGACGATTTTTATCAAGCGGACGAAACCACCCGTCGAAGAAGCCGGCCCTTCGGGCAAGGTAATGATCCAGGTGGAGGATACGGCGGGTAATTTCCTGGTGGGTGCCAGCGTGGAGATACACGGATCGTCACTACGCAAATTCATAAGCGATGAGGGGGGAAAGATCTCGGTGCCGGATCTCCTTGCGGGCGACACGATACAAGTGACCTATGTGGGATATAAGCATAAGCAACTCATTTTTCGGGGAGGAGACCGGTTGTTTGTCACCCTGCAGGTGAATTCCAGCTCGCTGGATAACGTGGTCATCCAGGCCTATGGCACCACTACCAGACGCTTCGAGGTGGGCTCGACCACTACGGTAACCTCAGACGTAATCGAGAAGCAGCCGGTGAGCAATCTTTTCCAGGCGCTCGAGGGCATGGCGCCGGGCTTGAATGTGGTTTCCACGAATGGGGCGCCGGGGTCGAGGACCCTGACACAAGTGCGGGGTCAGAATACGCTGGCCAATAGCGCGTCCTCCGCGGTCTTTAACTTCGACCAGCCGCTGTACATCATCGACGGTGTTCCGATGGCGATCCAAAACAGCAAGCTGCTCGGCGGCGGTCTCGCTTCCGCCTCGGGTGCCAGCTACTGGCAATATCAAAATGGCCTGAGCCCAATCGACGGGATTAACCCGCTCGACATCGAAAGCGTGACGATCCTCAAGGACGCGGATGCGACTTCCATCTATGGCTCACAGGGTAGCAATGGTGTGATCCTTATTACGACGAAAAAGGGCAAGCCGGGTCAGAGCCGGGTGGACATTTCTTTTAACGATGGACCTACGACGGCATCCCGGACGACGCCGAGCGCCGCCTGACCGGACCGCTGAGCCAGGCGTGGGACGGCGCGGCGCCGGCCGACCGATCGTCGGCGCTGACCGCGCTCAAGGAAGCGCTGGCCACTTGCGCGTATCTGCGGACCGTGATCGACGATCTGAGCGCCGCACTGGGTGAAGGATCTGAGGAGACGCATGTCGCGAATCGTCGGGATTGACCTGGGCACGACCAACAGCCTGGTCGCCTTCGTGGACGACCGCACCGGCTTGCCCGTGGTCATTCCCGACCGCGACGGGCACCGCCTGCTGCCGTCCATCGTGAGCTTCACGCCCGGCGGGCTCCTGGTCGGCGAGGCCGCGCGACGGCAGCTGGCCCGCCGGCCGACCGACACGGTCTACTCGGTCAAGCGGCTGATGGGCCGTGGCTGGGAGGACGTCAAGGAGGAGCTGCCGTACCTGCCGTTCCGCGTGCTGCCCGCCGACGGCATCGTGAAGCTCGAGGTGGGAGGCCGTGAGGTCACGCCGCCCGAAGTGTCGGCGATCGTCCTCAAGGCGCTGAAGGAGCGCGCGGAGGCGCACTTCGGCGAGCCCATCGAGAAGGCGGTCGTCACGGTGCCGGCGTACTTCAACGACAGCCAGCGTCAGGCCACCAAGGACGCCGGACGCATCGCCGGGCTCGACGTCGTCCGGATCGTCAACGAGCCGACCGCGGCGTCGCTGGCGTACGGTCTGCACCGGCTCGGCCAGGGCGTGATCGCGGTGTACGACCTCGGCGGCGGCACCTTCGACATCTCGATCCTGCGGGCCAAGGACGGAATCTTCGAGGTCCTGGCAACCAACGGCGACACGCATCTCGGGGGCGACGACTTCGACCGTGTGATCATGCTGTGGCTGCTGGAGGACATCCAGGTCCGGCACTGTGCGGAGCTCGAGCGCGACGGCCTCGACCTGGCCCGTGATCAGGAGGCGATGCAGGAGCTGCGGCTGGCCGCCGAGGCGGCCAAGATTCGCCTGTCGAGCGAGGAGCGGACCACACTGACCCTGCCCTTCGAGAGCTTCACGTACCGGCGTGACATCACGCGGGCCGAGCTCGAAGGTCTCATCGAACGGCTCGTCGCCCGCACCCTGGGGCCCTGCCGGCAGGCGTTGACCGACGCCGGCCTGACTCCGGGCGACATCGACGAGGTGGTGCTGGTGGGCGGCTCCACCCGCGTGCCGCTGGTGCGCAAGCGGGTGCAGGAGCTGTTCGGCAAGACGCCGCACAGCCAGCTGAACCCGGACGAAGTGGTGGCGCTGGGCGCCGCGGTGCAGGCGCAGATCCTGGCCGGCGGCATCACCGACATGCTGCTGCTCGACGTCACACCGCTGTCGCTCGGCATCGAGACGCTGGGCGGCATCGTGTCGATCCTGATCCCGCGCAACACCACCATCCCGACCAGCGCGCGCGAGATGTTCACGACCTCGGTCGACGGCCAGACGGTGGTGGACATGCACGTGGTGCAGGGGGAGCGGGAGCTGGCCAAGGACTGCCGCTCGCTGGCGCGCTTCGAGCTGCGAGGCATCGACCCCATGCCCGCCGGCATGCCGAAGATCGAGGTGACGTTCCTGATCGACGCCAACGGCATCTTGCAAGTGCAGGCCAGGGAGCAACGCACCGGCAAGGCCGCCTCGATCGAGGTCAAGCCGACCTACGGGCTCAGCGAGGGCGACGTCGAGCGGATGGTCGAGGACTCGTTCACGTACGCCGAGGCGGACGTGGAGACGCGCCTGCTGATCGAGGCCCGCAACGAGGCCGACACCGTCCTCACCCACGTGGCGCGCGCGCTGCGACAGGGCGCGGCGCTGGTCGGCGCTGACGAGCGCCAGGCGATCGACGCCGCCGTGCAGGCGCTGCGTCAGGCGCGCGAGGGGCATGACCGGGACGCGATCCGGGATCGGACGACCGACCTGAACCACGCGACCGAGCGCCTGGCCGAGACGCTGATGGACTCCGCGCTCAAGGGTGCGCTGGGCACGCGACGGGCCGAGGAGATCATGAAGGACAAGGGAGATCCCGCTGCGGCGGGAGAGCGGTAGTCATGGCCACGCACAAGGTGACCTTCCTGCCGTTGAACAAGACCGTGGAGGTGGACGACGCGAAGTACCCGCTGGCCGATCACGGCAAGCCGGGCTCGCTGCTCGACATCGCGCTCGCCCACGACATCCACCTGGAGCACAACTGCGGCGGGTCCTGCGCGTGCACGACGTGCCACGTGATCGTGCGCGAGGGCGAGGACCACCTCAGCGAGATGGAGCCGGACGAGGAGGACCGCCTCGACATGGCCGAGGGGCTGACCATCCACTCCCGGCTGGGCTGCCAGGCGGTGGTGCGGGGTGACGTGGTGGTGGAGATTCCCAAGTGAAGCTGACCTGGCGCGACGCCGAGGACCTCGGGATCGCACTCAGCGAGAAGTTCCCCGACGTGGACCCGTTGACCGTCCGCTTCACCGATCTGCACCGCTGGGTCACCGAGCTCGACGGTTTCGCCGACGACCCCCAGGCCTCCAACGAATCCACGCTCGAAAAAGTCCAGATGGCCTGGCTCGATGAATATAGAAACCGATAAACGGCATCCGAGCGCTGGCTTCGCCGGCGCAATCCTGCTTCGAGGTCTGGGGGGAGGCAGGGCGGAGCGCGCCGCGAGGCGCGCGACAACCGTCGGAAGGGGGGCGAAGCCCCCCTCCGAGCCGGATCTACCAGGTGATGACCTGGTCGGCCTGGAAGATGCGCTCGAGCAGGGCCTCGTAGGACAGGTCCTCCGGCGCCCGCAGCACCGTCACACCAGCGGGCGGTGTGATGGCGGCCGCGCCGGGCAGGCGGATCAGTGTGAGCTCGTCGCCGGCGGCCTGCTGCTGGGCGAGGACGGTCAGCAGCAGCTCGGTGTCGTCGCCCTTGAGCAGGTGCAGGACGCGGGTCACGAGAAGACCAGGAAGCGGCGGCCCCGGCGGACCAGCTCGGCGATCTGCGCGCGCGAGACGCGGATCACCGGGTGGGCGGCCTCGTTCCAGTCCGGCGCCGTCGGGATCGCCTCGGTGTCGACGTGGAACGGGATGCCGAGCCGCTTGAGATTCTCCCGGAACCGGGCGATGTCGTCGCCGTCCACCAGATCGTCAGTGTCAGCGTCGAGCAGATGGACCGCCGGTCCACGCAGCACGAACGTCACCGTGTTCTCGCCGGCCACCACGCCCACGCCGATGCGCATGGCCTCGAACGCGCGGTGCGAGGAGCGCGGATCGCACGCGATCACTACGAGGACGGGCTGGTCGTCGTCGGCCATCCGGGCGGGGGGCTCAGTTCAGCGCGACGAAGCGATCGGTGCCGTTGATCAGGTCCGTCAGCACGACCAGACCGCAGTAGGTGACGCGGTCGGCGTCGCGCAGCGGCAGTCCGCGCTTCTGGCAGCCGTACGCGCACACGAAGACCTTGGCGCCGCGATCGGGCAGCGTCCCGATGCGTGGGTCGTCGAGGACGCGCACACCGTCGTCGATCAGGTAGAGGTAGAGCTGAGCGCCGCGCGCCAGTGCGGCGTTCGACAGGCCGAGGGCGGTCTCGAGATTGCGATGCTCGGGGCCCGTAGAAAGCAAGAGCCCGAGTTTCTTCTTGGCGAGGTCCATCGCGCGCCGAGCGTAACATCGGGGTGGAGGGAGAGCAACTCATGAGCCGCCGCGTGTACCTCGATCACAACGCATCCACGCCCGTGCACCCCGAGGTGCTGGCCGAGATGCTGCCGTACTTCAGCGAGCACTTCGGTAACCCGTCGAGCGTGCACGGCTTCGGGCGCGAGGCCCGGGCCGGCCTCGACCAGGCGCGTGACCGCGTGGCGCGCTTCCTGCGCGTGGCGCCGGAGGAGATCGTCTTCACCTCGGGCGGGACGGAGTCGGACAATCTCGGCCTCAAGGGGCTGGCGTTCGCGCGCGGCCGCGGGCACCTCATCACGTCCAAGATCGAGCATCATGCCGTGCTGCGGGCCGGCCAGTGGCTCGAGAGCCAGGGCTTCGAGGTGACCTACCTCGACGTGGACGGCTACGGCATGGTCGATCCCGACGACGTGAAGCGGGCGATCCGCCCCGACACGATCGGGATCTCGATCATGCACGCCAACAGCGAGATCGGCACCGTGCAGCCGGTGAGCGCCATCGGCGCCCTGGCCCGCGCTCACGGCATCCCGTTCCACGTGGACGCGGTGCAGACCTTCGGCAAGCTCGATCTGGACGTCGCCGCCGCCGGCATCGATCTGCTCTCGTTCTCCGGGCACAAGATCTATGGCCCCAAGGGGATCGCCGGGCTGTGGGTCCGCAAGGGGACCAAGATGGTCTCCGTGCAGCACGGTGGCGAGCACGAACGGCGCCGGCGGGCGGGCACCGAGAACGTGCCGGGCATCGTGGGGCTGGGCAAGGCGGTGGAGGTGCGCGGCCGGGACATGAAGGAGGAGCGGGTCCGGGTGACCGCGCTGCGCGATCGGTTGTTCGAGGGCATCCGGACCCGGGTGCCCGACGTCCGCCTGAACGGTCATCCGACCGAACGGCTGCCCGGAACCGCGAATATCTCGTACCGCGGGGTGGAGTCTGAATCCGTGGTCCTCGGACTGGATCTGAAGGGCATCGGCGTATCGGCCGGCTCGGCGTGTACCTCGGGCAACGTGGAGCCGTCGTACGTGCTGGTGGCCATGGGGGCGCCGCTGCCGTGGGCCATGGGGGCCGTGCGGCATTCGCTGGGACGGTCGACCACGGCCGAGGATATCGACTACGTGATCGAGTCGGCGGAGCCGGTGGTGCGCAAGCTGCGGGCGGCGATGCCGGTCGGCGCGGCGTGAGAGACAGCGCCACGCTGGACGGGCCGCCCGAGGAGGAGGGAGTCATCTGATGTTCGACGCCCTGCGCGGCGACATCCGGACCGTGATGGAGCGCGACCCCGCCGCTCGCTCGACGCTGGAGATCCTGCTCTGCTATCCCGGCGTGCACGCGCTGGCCCTGCATCGTCTGGGCAATCGCTTCTGGCGCGCCGGCTGGCTCAGCACCGCCCGCTTCGTGTCGCACGTCTCGCGCTTTCTCACCGGGATCGAGATCCACCCCGCGGCCCGGCTCGGGCGCGGCCTCTTCATCGATCACGGCATGGGCATCGTGATCGGCGAGACGGCCGAGGTGGGCGAGAACGTCAGCCTGCTGCAGGGCGTGACGCTGGGCGGCACCAGCACGCGGCGCGAGAAGCGCCACCCCACGCTCCGCGACAACGTCACGGTGGGCGCCGGGGCCAAGATCATCGGTGCCATCACGATCGGTGAGAACAGCCGGGTCGGCGCCGGCTCGGTCGTCGTGCGCGACGTGCCGCCCAATGCGGTCGTGGTCGGCGTGCCCGGCCGGGTCACCTACAAGGACGGCCAGCGCGTGAGCGGGATCGACATGAACATGACCGACCTGCCCGATCCGGTGAGCCGCGCGATGGAGCAGCTGCTCGAGCGCATCCGCAGCCTGGAGGCCGACCTCGACGGGCTGCGCAAGATCGTGGACCGCGACGGGCTCCACGCTCCGGAGGAGATGGGGCCCTGACCCGCCCGGAAGCCTGGGCGCTTCTCACGGAGTTCACCAAGGGCGACAGCCTGCGCAAGCACGCCCGGGCGGTGGAGACTTCGATGCGCGCGTACGCCGGCCGCTTCGGCGAGGATGCCGAGCGGTGGGGCATCGCGGGCATGCTCCACGACTTCGACTACGAGGTGCACCCCCGCGCGCCGCACCATCCGGTGAAGGGTGCGGAGATCCTGACCGCCCGCGGTGTGGCCGCCGATCTCGTCTACGCGATCCTCGCCCACGCGGACTACTCCGGCATGCCGCGCGTCAGCCGGCTCGATCACGCCCTCTACGCCTGCGACGAGCTGACCGGCTTCGTGCACGCCTGTGCGCTCGTGCGGCCCGGCAAGATCATCACCGGTCTGGAGCCGGCCTCGGTGCGCAAGAAGCTCAAGGACAAGGGCTTCGCCCGCACCGTGAACCGCGACGACGTCTACCGCGGCGCCGCGGAGCTCGGCGTGGATCTCGACGCCCACATCGCCTTCGTCGTCGCGGCTCTGAGCACCGTGGCCTCGGAAATCGGTCTCGCCCAGGGCTGACCAGGACCACGTTTCGTTTCCGAGCCGGACCGCCGCGCCCCTATTGTCGACAGTAGAGGCGCTCACGCTACCCAGCCTTGCCAGGCTCCTCGTCGGCTCCACGTTGGCTCTCGCCTCTGTCGTCGTCCCAGTCCGCGCGCAGGAGTCGAGGCTGCTGCCCACCACCCTCGAGGCTCTACGGGCGCGCGAGGTCGAGTGTGAGAGCCGCCTGCAAACCACCGACATTCCCCGGACTGGCGCTCGCTAGTCGCCTCGCGTACCTTGCTCGAGGGCCGGTACCGCGTCGGGGAATCGACCGCGGAGCCTCGCCCACACCGAGCATGACTCGCGCGATCGCCCACGTCGACATGGATGCGTTCTACGCGTCGGTCGAGCAACGCGACCGGCCGGAGCTGCGCGGCCTGCCCGTCATCGTGGGGGCGGATCCCAGGGGACGGGGCGTGGTCTCCGCCTGCTCGTACGAAGCGCGCGTCTTTGGTGTCCGCTCGGCGATGCCGATCTCTCGCGCCTATCGCCTCTGCCCGCACGGCGTCTACCTTCCGGTCGACATGACCAAGTACGGTCAGGTCTCGACCGAGATCATGGCCATCCTCGGCGACTTCACGCCGCTGGTGGAGCCGGTGTCGGTGGACGAGGCCTTCCTGGATCTCACCGGAACCGAGACCCTCTGGGGACCGCCGCCGGAGGCCGTGCGGCGGATCAAGGCGCGCATCCGGGAGGCGACCGGGCTCACGGCGTCCGCGGGGCTGGCGGCGAACAAGTTCGTGGCCAAGGTCGCCTCTGAGCTGCGCAAGCCGGACGGCCTGGTCGTCGTGCCGGCCGGCGAGGAGGCCGCGTTCCTGGCGCCGTTGCCGATCGAGCGGCTATGGGGCGTCGGCAAGGCCACCGCCAACGAGCTGGAGGCCCTGGGCGTCACGACCATCGGCCAGCTGCAGCGCCTCGCGCCAGCCGTGCTGACTGCCCGCCTGGGGCCGCATGGCCCCGATCTCCTCGATCTCGCCTTCGGCCGGGACGATCGGGCCGTCGAGCCGTTCTCGCCGCCCAAGTCGATGGGGGCCGAGAACACGTTCGGCCGCGACTGCCGCGACCCCGCGGTGCTGGAGGAAACGCTGCGCGGGCAGGCCGAGCGGGTGGCCCGCGAGCTGCGCGCCGAGGGGCTGGCGGCGTGTCGTGTCACCCTCAAGCTGCGCTGGGCCGACTTCCGCACGCTGACGCGCAGCCACACCGGGGATCCGACGCAGGATGGCCTTGAGGTCTACCGCCGCGCGACGACGCTGCTGGCGCGCGAGAAGCTGGTGCAGGCCGTACGCCTCATCGGGGTCTCGGTCTCGACGTTTCGCCCCCAGGCTCGCGGGCAGCTGCCACTGCTGGATCCGGCCGCCGTGCGCCGCGAGCAGCTGGCCCGGGCGGTCGATCGGATCACCAGCCGCTTCGGCCGGTCGGCCATCGTCCCGGCGCGCCTGCTCGGCCACGACGAGGAGTAGGTCGCCGGGCGGCCCCACGGCTGTCACGCACGAAAATCGCGGAGCGGTTATGATGGATGGCGCCATGGATCGACCGATCGCCTACGACAAGCTGGCTCGCGAGGACCGCTTCGTCCGGATGCGCACCCGGGACGTCGCGTCGAACAAGATCGACCAGGGGCTGCCGCCATTCCCCGACCTGTCGAGTCGCGAGTCGATGCGCGATCGCGTGCACGGGATCCTGGTCGGCGAGCTGCAGGCGATGGAAGGCGCTGGACGCACGGTCTACGATTTTCCCGACGCCCCGTGGGAGTTCACCATGGACATGGCGCGCCAGGTGTGGGACGAGTCGCGCCACGTCGAGACGTACCTCGGCCTGCTCGACCACCTCGGCGGCTACGTCGGCGAGTTCCCCGAGACCACGCTGCTCTGGCGGTGCGCGTGCGCCGAGGATGCAGCGGCCCGGGTCGCCGGAGTCAACCGCGGTCTCGAGGGGCTGGCCTGCGACGTGTTCAACCAGCTCATCCACATCGCCAGGAAGATGGGCGATCCGGTCCTCGAACGCTCCGTGGACTACGTGCTGGCCGACGAGATCACCCACGTGCGCATGGGCTCGCGCTGGCTCAACGAGCTGACGCAGGGCGACCCCGAGCGGCGTCGGCGGGCGATCGAGTTCCAGGACTCGATCGACGAGCGCTTCAATCTGGGCGGCACCCGCCAGGACGGCCATCACGACGCGGTGCCGATCTCGATCGCCAAGGATGCGCGGCGTCTGGCGGGCTTCACCGATGAGGAGATCGAGCGGCTCGTCAAGAGCACGCAGCGCTCCCAGGTGTACTAGCTGGCCGCCCACCCGCTCTCCGGTCATTTCTCGGTCGACGTCGCCGCCCGGCGTATCCGCCAGTATCGCTACCTCGAGGAGCGGATGACCCGCCTGATGGGTGGATGGATCGCCCTGACGCCCGAGCTCGACGCCAAGCTCCTCTTCGGTCGCCACGTATGGGACTGCGCCCAGCACGCCGATCTGTGGGGGCGACGCCTGCCCGAGCTGCGAGCGGCGGCCCAGCAGTCGGAGCCGGCCAACGACCAGCTCGTCGCGCTGCTCGCCCTGGTCGGCTCGGCCGAGGGGCCGGGCCAGACGATCGAGCGGATCACGGCCATCTATCGCGTCCTCAAGCCCCACCTGGCCACGGTGTACGAGCGGCATCTGGCGGTGGCCAACCCGGTGTACGAGCCGCCCACGCGAAGGATCCTGGCCCGCTGCCTGGAGGAGGAACGGCGCCATGCCGCCGCCGGCGCGCTGGTGCTCGGGCGACTCACCGCCGCCGACCCGGCGCTGGAGACGCGGGCCCGGGCCTGGGAGCGCCGGCTGCTCGGGGGGCTCGGTGAGGCAGGCGGCGTCACCGGTGACGTGGAAGCGCCGTTGATCGTGCCTCCCGCGCGGATGCCCGACCCGGCCGTGGTGGCCCAGGACATCGTCGCGCTGCCGGCGGCGTTCAACCCGCACGCCGTGCTCGGCGATCTCGCCGCGCCGCTCG
>Ga0163162_10008312_pt1 | contig 10126 bp, 9 predicted proteins | sample S55metaG_FD_115310 | JGI IMG/M metagenome (GOLD analysis project Ga0163162, IMG submission 115310) | Switchgrass rhizosphere microbial communities from Kellogg Biological Station, Michigan, USA - S5-5 metaG | ecosystem: Host-associated > Plants > Roots > Rhizosphere > Soil | place: USA: Michigan...
CCGCAGTGCACATACCGAGCGATCCGTCGTTTTCATCGCTCAATCTCGCGCAGGCCGTGCAGGTGCTGGCTTACGAGTTGCGTCTGGCGAGTCTGGACAGCGGCGCCGCGTCGCGCGAAGGCCAGGCAAAGTCCGACCCACCGGCGACGGCCGAGCAGCTCGAATACTTTTTCGCGCACCTGGGGCAGACGCTCGACGACATCGACTTCCACAAGGGACGATCGCCGCGCACGATACTGCAGCGGTTGCGCCGGCTGTTCCTGCGCAGTGACATGGACCAGCGCGAAGTGCGTATCCTGCGCGGCATCTTCGATGATGCGCAGCGCATGGCGCGGCTGGCCAAGACCAGCGCGCGGCCTTCGGACTAGGGTTCGAAACCGTTCTCGAACAAGGTGTCGCAGACAGTCCACCATGGCGACATTCCAGTCGCGAAATCCCAGGCGGGATCATCGCGCGCATCGAAGCGGTTCGGGCACAGAGTAGAGCTTGCTGCTGCCAGGTTGTCCGGAAACGGCGCCAGCGGGAGTGGCCCATACAGCGCATTGTTGTGAACCCAGATTGCACTGAGCGAGCTCAAAGTCGACAGGGACGGCAGCGCGCCGGTCAGGGAATTGTCCGAGACGAGGAAGTACTGCAGCGACGGCAGTGTGCTCATCTCCGGGATGGTTCCGGAAAGCGCATTGAAGCGGGCAGAAAAATGCTTCAGTGAACTCATCCCGGACAGCGGCGCAAGTGCGGACAGCTGATTGTGGTCAGCGTAAACGTAGGCGAGCGCCGGCAAACCGGTGAGATCCGGGACCGGACCGCTCAACTGGTTGTACTCGATATCGAGTATCGACAATGCGGGCAGGTTCGAGAACGTCGACAGCGGACCGGACAACTGGTTGTGGTCCACGCTGAACTGGAACAGCGATGGCAAACCGGAAATCGTCGCCGGCAGGCTGCCGGTAAGATTGTTGCTGCTGAGCACCAGGCGAATGACGTGGTCGCTCGCGGCATCACACTGCACGCCGTACCAGCCGCATTCGGTCCGCGGCTTGCCGAGCCAGCCGGTATGATTCGTCCAGTTCGATCCGCCGGTTGAGTAGTAGATTGCGACGAGCACGTCGCGTTCGGCTGTCGGAAGGAACGCACAAGCCGAACCTGATTGCACCAGAATGATCGCTGCCGCGATCGACCTCATTGATAATCCGACCGTCGTGACGCTGCGAATGGTCGGGGCACGATCGAAAAAATGGGTCATGCTGCCGTCTCCCGAGCGCAACCTGCCCGCGATATGCTGCACCCGCGTTCCTCAAGCGTCAACAGACGCGGGTGCGCCGCGCAGCCTTGACCTCACCCGCTATCGTCGTCCGCGATCGCCGTCTCGCGATGCGGCACGATCAGGATCTTGTCGATGCGCGCGCCATCAAGGTCGACGACTTCGAAGCGGTAGTTGCGCCAGTCGAAGTGCTCGCCGGCCTGCGGGATGCGGCCGAATTGCGCGATCAGCATGCCGGCCGCCGTGTGGTAGTCCTCGTCGCTCTCCCGCGGCAGCGTCCCGAGCGCGAGCAGTTCGCGCAGATCGTCGGCCGCAAGGGCGCCATCGATCAGCCAGCTGCCGTCGTCGCGCCGCACGATCGGCGAAGAGCGCGTCTCGACCAGCGGCGTGGCCGACTTGCCGACGACCGCACTGAGCAGGTCGTTCAGCGTGATCAGGCCGGCGATATCGCCGTACTCGTCGACGACGAGCGCGAATGTCGACTCCGCATCGCGGAATTCCTCGAGCAGATCCATGCCGCGCGCGGTGGTCGGCACGAACAGCGGCTTGCTCAACTTTCGGAACAAATCCACTTGTGGATTTCCGAGCCGGTCGATCATCTGCTTCAGCTCGAAAATGCCGATGACCTCCTTGTCGCTGCCGCGACAGACCGGATAGCGCGAGTAGGGCGTGTCGCGCATGATCGCCAGGCTGTCGGACATCGGCGTGAGCACGTCGAGCCAGACGATGCGCGGACGCGGCGTCATCAGGCTGTCGACGCTGCGGTCGCCCAGGCGCAACACGCGGTTGACCATGTTGCGCTCGTCCGGATCGATGACGCCCTGTTCCGCGCTCTCCGAGACCAGCAGGCGGATCTCCTCTTCGCTGACTCGCTCGTTGCTGGCCTTGTCCAGGCGCAGCAGGCGCAGCACCCAACGCGTGATCCAGATCAGCACGAATGCAAATGGCAGCGCGATCGCGGTCATCACGCGCATCGGGATCGCCGTCGCGACCGCGAATTTTTCCGGATTGACCAGCGCCAGGCGCTTGGGCAGCAATTCGCCGAGCAGCATGTTCACGAACGTGATGCCGGCAACGCTCAGGGAAACACCGATCGGCGCTGCGTACTCGGCCAGCCAGGGATGGTGCAGGGCATCGAGCGCCTCGGAGATGTGCTCGCCGAGCCTGGCGCCGAGCAAGGTGCCGGTGCCGATGCCCAGCAGCGTGATGAACACTTGCACGGTGGACAGGAAGCGCTCGGGCATCTGCGCCAGATTCAAGGCGATCTGTGCCCGGCGGCTCGTGCGCGCCAGCTGCTTGAGCTTGAACTTGCGCGAGGTCATCAGCGCCATCTCGCTGAGCGCGAAGAAGCCGTTCAGTATGGCAAGCAGGACGATAAGGGTGACTTCGAGAGCCATTCCGGCGCGAACGGGAGCGGAGCCACAAGTGTAGTCGATCGGCGGCGGGGTTGCGCGATGGCGCCGCCCGCCACGGGGCGCCGATCCTTCACATCATGGCTGTGCGCAGGGGATCAAGGCCACCTCGCAGCCTCACTCCTCGTCGGGCACCGAGTCGAGGCTCGACGTATCGCCCTTTGGCCGCGGGCCGGTCAACGTGTCGCCGGTAATCAGGTAATACACCGACTCGGCGATGTTGGTTGCATGATCGCCGATGCGCTCGATGTTCTTGGCCATGAACAACAGGTGTGTTCCGACCGGCACGCGCGCCGGTTCGACCTTCATCCAGTCGATCAGGCGGCGATAGATGCCCGTGTGGCTGTCGTCGATCGCCTCGTCCTGGGCCCAGACTGCCAGAGCCTTGCTTGCATCGCGCTCGCGAAAGCTGGCGACAACGTTGACGATTTGCCTGAGCGCGAGGTTGCCGAGTTCGGCGATTTCGTTGATCCATTCGTCCGGCGAATGCGCATTGAGCGCGATTGCGCGCTTGGCGATGTTCGCGGCGAAATCGCAGATGCGCTCGAACTCGATGCCGATGCGCAGCGCGCTGAGCACCTGACGCAGGTCGCGCGCGATCGGCTGGCGCAAGGCGAGCACGCGAATCGCGCGCGAGTCGACTTCGCGCTCGAGCTCGTCGACCTCGAAATCTTCGCGAACGACGCGTGCCGCGACTGCGGTATCGCGCAGCAGCATCGCGTCGATCGCGCCGGCAAGTTGCGTCTGCGACAACTCGCCCATGCGCGCAATGGCGATGTTGAGCTTGGTCAGTTCGTCGTCGAAACTTTTTACGATGTGGTCTGACATAGGTAGGGGCCAGGGGCGAGGGACGAGAGATGAGGGGCGAGGGACGAGGGGAAGAAGGAACCAAGGCACTGCTCTTGCTCGCCCCTCGTCCCTCGCCCCTGCTTCACCCATACCTTCCCGTAATATAGTCTTCCGTCATCTTCTGCTTCGGTGTTTCGAAGATCATCGTCGTCGTGTCGAACTCGATCAGCTCGCCGAGGTACATGAAGGCAGTGAAATCGGAAATTCGCGATGCCTGCTGCATGTTATGGGTCACGATCGCGATCGTATAGTGTTCCTTGAGTTCGTCGACGAGCTGTTCGATCTTGCTCGTTGCGATCGGGTCGAGCGCCGAGGTGGGTTCGTCGAACAGGATGACTTCAGGCTTGAGCGCGATCGCGCGAGCGATGCAAAGTCGTTGTTGCTGGCCGCCGGAAAGACCCAGTGCGCTCTGTCTGAGTTTGTCCTTGGCCTCGTCCCATAGCGCCGCCTGGTTCAGCGCCTGCTCGACGCGTACGTCCATGTCTGCGCGCGACAGTTTTTCGTAATGCCTGATTGCGTAGGCGATATTGTCGTAGATCGACATCGGAAACGGCACGGGTTTCTGGAACACCATGCCGACCTTGCTGCGCAGGCGGTTCAACGAATAGCGCGGATCGAGGATGTTCTCGCCGTCGAGCAGCACCTCGCCCTCGGCCCGAAGTTTCGGATAGATCGAGTAGATCCGGTTGAAGACGCGCAACAGCGTCGACTTGCCGCAGCCGGACGGGCCGATGATTGCCGTGACCTTGTTCGCGGCGACGTGCATGTTGATGCTCTTGAGCGCGAGATAGTCGCCGTAGTAGAACTTCAGGTCGCGCGCGACCAGCTTCGGCGCCTCGGCTGCAGAAACTGCGGCGCTCGGCGGTGCGGTGGCGGGAGTGGAATCGTTCACGGTCAGCATCCTCGAACTCCGGAATTGGCCCGTCCCGGCCATCCATGGCCTCCCGGGACCGCTCTCGGCCATCCATGGCCTTCGCGGCACTTGGGCTCCTGCCCTGCGCACTTGGGCTCCTGCCCTGCGCACTTGGGCTCCTGTCCATCGCGGTTATTCATTGGCAACCTTGTTGCGCAGAATTACGGCGCGCGAAACCAGGGACAACACCAGTACGAACAGCGTGACCATGAAGGCGCCGGCCCAGGCCAGCGAGTGCCACGAGTCGTACGGGCTCATCGCGTACTGGAAGATCACGACCGGTACGCTGGCCATCGGCTTGGTCAGGTCGGCGCTCCAGTACTGGTTGTTCAGCGCGGTGAACAGCAGCGGCGCGGTCTCGCCGCTGATGCGGGCCAGTCCGAGCAGTATCCCGGTCAGGATGCCGGGCGCGGCCGAGCGGTACAGCACCTGCATCGTCATTTTCCACTGCGGCACGCCGAGGCTCAGCGCCGCCTCGCGCATCGCCGCCGGCACGAGCTGCAGCATTTCATCGGTCGTGCGCACGACGACCGGAATCACGATAAGCGCCAGCGCCAGCGCGCCGGCCAGCGCGGAAAAATGCCCCATCGCGTGCACGACGATCGTGTAGACGAACAGTCCCAGCACGATAGAAGGGGCCGACAGCAGGATGTCGTTGATGAAGCGGATCGTCTCGCCGATCGCGCGCTGGCGCGCATACTCGGCCAGATAGGTGCCGGCGGCGATGCCGATCGGCGCGCCGATCAGGATCGCCAGCAGCGACATCAGCGCGCTGCCAAAGAAGGCGTTGAGCAACCCGCCCTCAGACCCCGGGGCGGGAGTCATCTGGGTGAACAACGCAAGATTCATCGCGGCGACACCTTTGCCGAACGCGGTGAGGAGAATCCAGGCCAGCCAGAACAGGCCGAACACGGTCGCCGCGAGCGACAGTGACATCGCCAGCGCATTCTTGACGCGCCGGCGGCGGTAGAGGGATTCCATGCTCGCAGCCATGGATCAGTCCCCCGCCCGTTTTGCCAGGCGCATCAGCATGTATTTCGCCACGGCCAGCACGATGAACGTGACCACGAACAGCAGGAAGCCGAGGGCTATCAGCGACGAGCGATAGATATCGGAATCGGCCTCGGTGAACTCGTTCGCCAGCGTCGCCGCGATCGAATTGCCGGGCATCAGCAAGGACGCGCTGAGCTGATGCGAATTGCCAAGCACGAACGTGACTGCCATCGTCTCGCCGAGCGCGCGGCCAAGGCCGAGAAAGATGCCGCCGATCACTGCCGTGCGCGTGTAGGGCAGCACGATGTCCCAGGCGACTTCCCACGTCGTCGAGCCCAGCGCGTAGGCTGATTCCTTGAGGCGCGTGGGTACAGTAAGGAAAACGTCGCGCATCACCGATGATATGAAGGGGATCACCATGATCGCGAGCACGATGCCGGCCGTGAGCATGCCGATGCCGAGCGGCGGGCCGGTGAACAGGGGGCCGATCAGCGGCCAGCGTCCGATATGCGCGTTCAGCCATGGAGTGACGTGCGCCGCCATGAACGGCACGAATACGAACAGGCCCCACATGCCGTAGATGATCGAAGGAATGCCCGCGAGCAGTTCGATGCCTGCCGCGACCGGTCCGCGCATCCAGGCCGGAGCAACCTCGGTCAGGAACAACGCGATGCCGAAGCTCACCGGAACCGCGATGATCATCGCGATCAGCGCAGTGACCAGCGTTCCGTAGATCGGCACGAGCGCGCCGAACTTGTGCAACACCGGATCCCATTCGCTATCGGTCAGGAAGCGCCAGCCGAACGTCGAGAACGCCTCGCGTCCTCCCCACAGCATGGACGCTGCAGCGCCGATCAACAGGATCAGCACCAGCCAGCCGGCGCCGGCGAAGATGCCTTTGAACAAGCGCTCGGCGGAAGCGTCGCGGCGCGCATGCGCGGCCAGTTCGGCGGTTACGATTGCATTCATCGTCGTTGACATGTCACGAGCAGGGCCGGCGGCAGCGTCGGGAAAAAGCGCGCGCACCGTCGCCGGCGCGCGCGTAAATCCCGACGTTGGGAGGGAGGGATAAGGGTGATCAAGACTTGAAATCTGACTTCCAGTATTCCTCGATCTGCTTGACCAGCGTTGCCGGGAGCGCGACATAGTCGAGCGAGTCGGCTTCCTTCTGGCCATTCTCGAACGACCACTTGAAGAACTCGAACGCAGTCTTGGTGTGCGTGGCATCTTTCGGCGTCTTGTACATGATCGCCCAGGTCGTCGCGGTGATCGGCCATGCCGCATCGCCAGGCGCGTCGGTCATGATCAGGTTGAAATCCTTCGCGCTTTTCCAGTCTGCGGTCGCCGCGGCTGCCGAGAATGCGGCTTTTTCCGGCTTGACCCATTTGCCGGCGTGGTTCTGCAACTGCGTATAGGTCAGCTTGTTCTGCAGCGCGTAGGCGTATTCGACATAGCCGATCGAATCCTTGATCTGCTTGACGTAGGCGGCGACGCCCTCGTTGCCCTTGCCGCCGACGCCGGTCGGCCACGACACGGACGTGCCTTCGCCGGCCTTCTCTTTCCACTCCGGGCTGACCTTGGACAGGTAGTTGGTGACGTTGAACGTCGTGCCCGAACCATCCGAACGATGCACGACCGTGATCAGCGTCTCCGGAAGTTTCGCGCCGGGGTTCAGGTCCGCAATCGCCTTGTCGTTCCACTTTTGTACTTTGCCGAGAAAGATGTCGGCCAACACGGGGCCTGTCAGTTTCAAATCGCCCGCCTGTACGCCTTCGATGTTCACGACCGGCACGATGCCGCCGATGACCACGGGGAACTGGCCCAGACCGGCCTCGGTGAGGTCCTTGGCTTCGAGCGGCTTGTCCGATGCGCCGAAGTCGACCGTTGCGGCCTTGATCTGGGCGATGCCGCCGCCGGAGCCGATCGACTGGTAATTGACCTGATTGCTGGTCTTCTCCTTGAATGCACCGGACCATTTGGCCAGCACCGGGTAAACGAACGACGAGCCAGCGCCGGTGATATCGGTGGCCTGAGCGGTACCTGCGGCAACGGTCGGCGCCGCCGTTGCGGCCAACGCAGACAGCACGTGGCGAATATTCATGGACATGAGAAACCTCCGGGTGATTTTGCCGTTGCGGAGGCTGCGGTCGCTGCGCGTAGTCCCCAAGCCGCGCCACAGCCATCAATTGAGTCAGCGCAGGCTACGCGGCGAGTTTTAAAGTTTTATGACAGTGGAGGGCAGGGCTGAGGGCTGAGGGCTGAGGGCCGAGACAAAAACGAGGCCCGCTGCCGCGTAGCGTGCACGAAGAAAAACCAATGAGAGCAAGGCGTTGTGGCTTTGCAGCCCTCAGCCCTCAGCCCTCAGCCCTATTCCTGTAACAAAACGGTAAACTTTCGCCTCCGATCGGGGGCACAGCATGTTTTCTCTTCAGACCATCTTCGGCAAGGGCGACAAGTTTTACGGCCTCCTGGAGGCCAGCGCCGATGCGGCGCGTCAGAGCACACGCGCGCTGATAGCGATGCTGAACCAGAAATCCTCCAGCCCGTCGCTCGACGAATTCCGCGTCGCGCGCCGGCGCGAGAAGGAGATCATGGCGCAGATCAGCCAGGCGCTGGTCAACACGTTCGTCACCGCGCTCGAGCGCGAGGACATCGAGGCGCTCTCGGCCGCGTTGTACAAGATTCCAAAGACGGTCGAAAAGTTCGCCGAGCGCTATGCGCTGTTCGCCGCACAACTCATGGAAATCGACTACGCCTCGCGCGCCGTGCTGCTGGAAAAAGCCGCGGGCGTCATCGTCGAAATGGTCGCACAACTGCGAAAAGGCATGCGACTCGAGGAAATGAAGGCGCTGAACGACCGGATGCAGGCGATCGAAAGCGAAGCCGACCGCCTCATTCTCACCCTGTACCAGGATCTTTTTACGAACGAGCGCGACGCCTCGCGCCTGATCCTGCGCAAGGACCTGTTCGAATTGCTCGAGAAAGCGATCGACCGCTGCCGCGATGCCGGCAACGTGATTTACGCGATCGTGCTGAAGAATTCGTGAGAGAGCAGGGGCGAGAGACGAGGGACGAGGGGCGAGCAAAAGACATCGCTTGCCGCGAACCTTTTTCTTCACCCCTCACCCCTCGTCCCTCGCCCCTCGCCCCTGAGTCGAACCAGTGACCCTCACCCTCGTCTTCACCGTCCTTCTGGTCGCGCTGATCTTCGAGTACATCAATGGTTTCCACGACACCGCGAACTCGATCGCGACCGTGGTCGCGACGAAGGTACTCACTCCCGGCCAGGCGGTCATTCTCGCCGCGATCACCAACATGCTCGGCGCGATGTGGGGCACGGCCGTTGCCAAGACGATTTCCTCGGGCCTGATCGACAGCAACATCGTGGCGATGACGCCCGAACTGCTGATCTGCGCGCTGCTCGGCGCCACGATCTGGGACTTGATCACCTGGTGGTGGGGCCTGCCATCGAGTTCGTCGCATGCGTTGATCGGCGGCCTGTGCGGGGCCGCGTTCGCTGCCGCGAGCGAGAACTGGAATGTCATGATCTGGTCGATTCCCGGCGAGCATTGGTGGCTCGGCAAGGGCATTCTCAACAAGGTCATACTGCCGATGATCGTGTCGCCGGCGGCCGGCTTCCTGCTCGGCTTCACGATCATGGGCCTGCTGTTCGCGCTGCTGTCGTTCCTGTCGTCACGTGGCGGGAAAATCCAGCACGCCGCGCGGCCGCGTGTCGTCAACGCGATCTTCGCCAAGGTGCAGATGGTCTCGTCGGGTTTCATGGGCTTCTCCCATGGCCTCAACGATGCGCAGAAGACCATGGGCATCATCGCGCTCGCGCTGGCCAGTGCGACGACGGCCGGCTCGCTCGACCATCTGCCGTCCTGGCTGAATTTCCTGCGCATCGAAGCTGACCCGAAGGGTCAGTTCGAGATCGCGACCTGGATCAAGGCGACCTGCGCCGTCGTGATGGCCAGCGGCACGATGGCCGGTGGCTGGCGCATCATCCGCACGCTCGGCCACAAGATGGTCAAGCTGCATCCGATCAACGGCGTGGCCGCCGACATCGCTTCGTCGAGCGTGATCATGACGGCGTCGGCGCTCGGCATTCCGGTGTCCACGACGCATAACGTTTCGGCCGCGATCATGGGAGTCGGCACGGCCAAGCGCGTGAACGCGATAAAATGGACCGTCGTCGAGCGCATGGTATGGGCGTGGATCCTGACGATCCCGATTGCCGGTGCGCTGGCCTACCTCATGGTGCGCTTGCTGAAACTGCTCGGCTGGATTGCGTAGAAACCGGGCCTGCCCATAGCGGATCAACTCGTCACGCGCGGGTTTTCAAGCGTTCTTTCGGTGGATGCAGCCACCGCATCACTTCGCGACGCGGAACTGCCCGGGCCAGTCGCGAAAATTGAACACCTGGCCGTTGCGGCGCACTTCGGCAATGCCGGCCGGATCGACATCGCCATAGACCCACTGCACGGCATCGAGTTCGCCGATCGCGAGCACGCCGTTGTCGGGGAAACCGCGGTCGACCGGCGCGTAGATTGCCGCGGCGCCGACGTTGACGTCGACCGCCGGCGACCATGGCGCCTCGCCGACCGTCGACGCGTGCACGACATAGCACTGGTTTTCGAGCGCGCGCGCCTGGCTGCCAATGCGAACGCGCCAGTAGCCGGCGAGCGTGTCGGTGCA
>Ga0163162_10008316_pt1 | contig 10124 bp, 11 predicted proteins | sample S55metaG_FD_115310 | JGI IMG/M metagenome (GOLD analysis project Ga0163162, IMG submission 115310) | Switchgrass rhizosphere microbial communities from Kellogg Biological Station, Michigan, USA - S5-5 metaG | ecosystem: Host-associated > Plants > Roots > Rhizosphere > Soil | place: USA...
GCGTCCCGGCATCTGCCGGGAAGGTCGTCGGTTCGACTCCGATATTCTCCACATTAATTAAGGCTTACTCAGGTGAGCCTTTTCTTCTTCTTTGATACTTCGAGAACATTCAGGCGCTGGCCAGAGCGTCCCGGCATCTGCCGGGAAGGTCGTCGGTTCGACTCCGATATTCTCCACATTAATTAAGGCTTACTCAGGTGAGCCTTTTCTTCTTCTTTGATATTTCGAAAACATTCAGGCGCTGGCCAGAGCGTCCCGGCTTCTGCCGGGAAGGTCGTAGGTGCGACTCCGATATTCTCGACATTAGTCAAGGCTCAATTAGATTGGGCCTTTTTTTATGCCCTTCTATGTTTATATAATCTATTCAGCGCAATTGACCAGTATTGCTGATCATGCCGCTGTGTATTAAATCCCAATTCGAGTAAGGCATCCAATTATTAAAAGTTCTCTCCAACCCCGAATTAAAAGCAATGGTAGAATGAAAGATGTTTTCTAAAGTGCCTTGTATTTTATTAATACTGGCTTCTGTTCTTACCCAGATCCCCCGGCTTCCTCGATCTTTTGTGCGTTCACAGAAGTATTTGTACCAACAACCAATGCGGGTAGTAAAAACATTGTTATGTGATTTTTCATATAATTATTTTTTTCGGGACAAACAAAAACCTTCTATAACCGGTGTTTAGTCGTGTGTTTTACATTTTACGCTATTTGCAATTGGTATTTGTAAAAGTTATCGTGAGTGCGACAAATAAAAAAATCCCTGTAAGGAATAAATATCTTTTCCGACCAAGCACGAAAATAAAACAATGAATTACAGAAAATCCAGGAATTGGGCCATAGCGGCGCTATTGCCATTAACAATTGCAGCTTGTAAGAAAAATGACGCTCCAGATATTCCACCAAAGCAAATTACCATCTCAGTTGAAAATGTTTTAAACTCCAAACCGATTGTGGAATCCGGTACTTTCCAGGGAGCAGGCACGCCTGCACTTATCCTGCCAGGTCAATCGACCACTATCCAGTTCTCAGCAGCAAAAGGAGAAGCGTTAACGTTTGCTTCGATGTATGGTTGGTCTAACGATCTTTTCTTTGCTCCTGCCAATCCAGGCATACTGGTCTACGATGCTAACGGTAATCCAATTGAAGGTGATGTATCATCTCAAATAAAGCTCTGGGATAATGGAACGCGTATCAACCAGGCCCCTGGCAACGCCGTCAATCATCCCGGTACCGCAGATAATAAAAACATTACTGAAGTAAATGGCCTGGATGCGCAGGGAAATACTTACCTGCCCGCATCGCAACTGGTACGTGCGACCGTACATTACGTGGGAAATTCTGTTTTTACGCTTACCCTGCAAAATACATCGGGCGGCACCACTAATGAAACGCCTTTAAGTCCGGGAGTTTGGGCAGTTTCTTATATTGCCGGCGGCCAATTACTAAATGCTGCTCCATTGTATTCAAGTGGGCAGCCTACTGCCAATGGCCTTACAGGCATTGCAGAATTGGGCGACAATACCATGTTGAACAATTACATTAAAAGCATCACTGGTATTTTTACACCATTGTCCCCAATCTTAGTAGTAGTCTATAAAGGTATCGACAACCCTATATTCAAAGATGGAGAAAATGACCGGGGCCAGGGACTTAAATTATTGGCGCAAAGGGGTAATGCAGATACGTTGGCAAACTATTTAATGGGTAAGCCCGGCATTAAGTCTGTTTATGTGCTTCCTGCGCCGGGTTCTAAGGTGCTGCTGCCGGTTATTGGCGATCAGCGTGGCGGAGTTGTTACACAACAGCTAAGTGTCTCGCAAGGCGACCGGTTAGCCATTGCAACCATGTATGGCTTTTCAAACGACTGGTTTTTTGCATCATCTGGTAATGGAGTTGATCCTACTGCAACAGGCGACATATCAACCTCCATTAAATTGTATGATGACGGTACAGCTATCGATCAGTTCCCCGGTGCAGGCATCACTCAGTTTAACCTGGCAGGAACACCATTGAACGATAATAAACCCATTGCGCCTGTTCCAAACCCCAATGCGTTTACTACGCTGCCTGGTATTTCAAATATCATCAAGGTCGTATTGCAATAAAATGTACAACATATGCTCAATAAAAATCGAAGACGGCCTATTGCAGTCTTCGATTTTATTATTCCAAGGCTGATCTACTAATTAACCCAAGTTGCTAGTTGTGACAGCACGCTTTGCGTACGCTATGTGAAACAAGCGGCTACAGGCGAACACCGAATACAACAGAGTTACGTTAAAAAAATTCACTCCAAGTCGCTCCTCAGTGTTCAAATAATAAGGAGCGCACGGCGAGCGAACCTTTGGCGGGCCAGGCCGCTGGCTGGTTTTTAATAATTATTTTACTGCCAGCAGATCTACTCTTTCTATAATAGGATCAACAGCTAATAATTCCGGCGCATGTGCCATTAGTGCCTGTGCTACTAACCCGCCCAGGTGCATATTACGTGCCTCAGCATGTTCAAACGTATCAAAAATACCAAAGGTTGATGCGCCCAATTGAATGGCAAACCAATGCATGGTGAAAGGTTCCTGTTCCACCAAAGTCAACGCGCTTTTTATAAAATCGGCTACTGCCTGTTCTTTACCCGGTTTGGCTTCAAGCCTGACCAGTAATCCTACTTTGACCATAATGTATGTTTAGAACCTTGGTCGGAAGCTGTTAACAAACCTTACAATTTTCTTAAAAACAATTTAAGGTCGTCTATACGACAAATTCAGGCCCCGATAAAATTCTACTATTACAGTATGCAAGCCAACGAAACCGAAAAAGCCATTTTAAACAAGGTACTTATCGATCCCCGCCAATGGGTAGATAACTATGCAGATTACCTGTACAATTATGCCTTGAATCGAATTTCTGATATGGAAGAGGCCCGGGACCTTGTGCAGGAAACCTTCCTCGCCGCACTGGAAAACATAAACCGATTTGAAAGTAGAAGTTCCGAGAAGACCTGGCTTACAGGGATTTTAAAACACAAGATCATAGACATATACCGTAAAAGATCTTCACTAAAAAATATTTCCCTTTCAGAAAAAGATCAACATGATTTTTTTGATGCTGAAACAGGTCATTGGAGGCCCGATCACATGCCTGAAGTATTTGGTGTTGAAAAAACCGCCACACTGGAAAATAAAGAATTTCATGGCATCTTATTAAAATGTATTCAAAAGCTGCCCCCCTTGTGGATGTCTGTTTTTACGATGAAACATATCGACGACGAAAAAAGCGATATGATCTGTACAGCATTAAAAGTAAGCTCGTCGAACTTTTGGGTAATTATTCACCGAGCGAAGTTAAATCTAAGAGCCTGCCTTCAAAAAAACTGGAACTGAATATTGCTACATGAAACAGCTGAAAAAAATAGCCTATGACTGCCGTAAGGCAACTTTACTTATCGAAAAGAAACAAACAGACGGCATAACTACCATGGAGAAAATTGAATTGAATATTCACCTGTCGGGCTGTTCCGTTTGCCGTTTATTTCAACGGCAAAGCATCGCCATCAATCAAATGGTACGGGATGTGTTTCATTCCTCAAAGCATGTGGTATTAGAGCTCGACAACAATTTCAAAATGACATTACAAACGATGATCGATGAAAAGCTTTAAATAAGAAAAAACATGACAGATAAAGAATATCACCTAGAGTCAAATGCGGATGCGCCACATATAATACAAATACTGGAAGACAGGATATATGACTTCAATGCTGCGGAAATTGGGAAGTCTGACGGACACCTGTTTTCAAAGGTGCTGAGAAATGATAAGCATGAAATTATTGCAGGAATTGGCGGATGGACATGGGCAGACGCCTGTGAGGTTACACAACTTTGGGTTGATGAAAAGGCAAGAGGAATGGGGATCGGAAAAGTTTTGCTTACCCTGGCTGAGAAGGAAGCGAGAGATAAAGGATGCCTTACTATGCTAATTAAGACCTATAGCTTCCAGGCGCCAGGATTTTACCTGAAGCATGGATTTGAAACAGCGTATGTGGTAAAAGACTTTCCAAGCGGACATCAGTATTTCACATTGATCAAAACGATCACATGATTCAACTTAAATCATTCAGGAGTGTGCGGAGATCCTTTGCTTTCTCATTGGTCTCATCACTTTCAATATTGGTGATTGACAAGATTGGCGAAAGCCTGGGATACAGATGTGGTTTCTTCAGCCAAATTATTACCTGCTCCTTTATCCATTTATTATATGCTATTGGATAAGTTTTACAGGCGATAAAAAGTGCTTGCAAATATTCCTGGAATGCCTTGCATAGTGTGTCGAATGCGTGAAAATAGAGTTCTCTTTTTACTAAACGCGGTATACGGTCCAAGTCATAGGCACACGCATCTTTTACCATGGCAATCCGTTGTAACCGCAATTTTTCGTCATAATACGGAAGCCATTTGTCCTGTAATTCCCGGAAATAAGAACCGGCAATGCGCATTGGAGCTGAATAGCAGATTTGATTGCCGATTTCAATTTCAAAATAATCAACCGGCTCTCCGTTACCCATGGCAGCCGGTATATAATTACCTTGAATGATATCCAAATGCAGATGTGCATATGGACCTGATTGCTTGAATGCTGATATTGTTGGTTGGTCTTCCTGGAACAATTGCCAGGAATATTCAATATCTTTTATTTCCTTAGGTATTATGCCAGGTTTTGCCAGGATTGCAAAATCAAGGTCACTTTCTGGTACTGCCTGCCCCCTTGCACAGGAGTTTACTACCAGAACAGTATCGATCAGCGAAATCTTTGAAAAGTAATCTGCAACCAACTCAGCAGTATCCTTGTGAAGGCTCGTAGGAAAAACCGGTTGTCTCTTTTCCATTACTAATTTGTTTAACGCAGTCCCATTTCCATGAAAAGCAAATCTATAAAAATCACCTGTCCTGTATTGTCACCTGCTTTTCATATTGAGCAGGCGCCTTTGTTCATTTTGCAATGCGTTAGACATCGTGGGGCTCCATGCCAAACCGATAACCTGTGTTTAAAACATATCACTTAATTTTAATTCGGCCATGTTGAATAACCTGCTGATTGCTATTTCCGGAGCTTTTCAAAACATTCCAGAAATAATCAGCCGTCCAAATGGCGCTTAGCGGCCGCAGCTTAAATAACAAAATTTCTTGCTATACAACTCTACAAATCAACTACTTACAGGCTGTTTGCCTGCCTTTCAAAAGTATTGTAAAAGAAAAGAGAATACCGGGGTTCAACTCCGATATTCTCCACACAGTCAGGGCCCAATTTGATTCGGCCCTTTTTAAACCTTTATGATTTATCGTTACTTACTCCCCCCAAATTTCATCCTTGCCTTCCAACCACAATTTCACCTGCCGGGTAGTAACACTTTTGGGCCTTTCAATGGGCAGTCCCAGGGCACGGTCCCAACACAAACTCGCCAGAACACCCAGTGCGCGGCTAACGCCGAATAGCACTGTATAAAATTCATATTCAACCAATCCGAAATGTACCAGCAATGCGCCGCTATGCGCATCAACATTCGGCCAGGGGTTTTTGATTTTTCCCAATGACTGCAAAATGGGAGGCACTGTTTCATAAACGCGCCAAACTGTATTGACTAGCGGATCGTCGGCCATATGCTTTTTACCAAATTCCATTTGCGCGGTAAACCTTGGATCCGTCTTGCGCAACACGGCATGCCCATATCCTGGTACCACCTTGCCTTCGCTCAGTGTTTTCTTTACATAGGTTTCAATCTGTTCAGCAGTTGGTAAATCCACGCCCAACTGTTCCCGCATTTCAAAAATCCATTTGATCACTTCCTGGTTTGCCAGTCCATGCAGTGGCCCTGCCAATCCATTCATACCAGCCGCAAAACTTAAATACGGATCACTCAGTGCAGAACCAACCAGGTGCGTTGTGTGGGCCGACACATTGCCGCCTTCATGGTCGGCATGAATCGTCATGTACAGGCGCATCAGCTCTTTGAAACGCTCGTCTTCAAACCCCATCATGTGGGCGAAATTTCCTGCCCAATCCAGTAAGCCGTTGGGATGAATATGATCGCCGTTCTTATATTTTCTGCGGTAGATATATGCCGCTACCCGGGGAAGCCTTGCGATAAGATCCATGGCGTCATCGAAAGTAGCATCCCAGTAATCTTTCTTATTCATGCCACCATCGTAACGCTTCGAAAAATTACTTTCTGTTTGCAGCGCCATGATAGCAACCACAAACTGTGTCATGGGATGGGCGCCAACCGGTAGCGCTTCAATCGCGTCAAAAACATAATTGGGAACATGACTGCGTCGTTGCCACAAAGACGACAGGTGATTGGCCTGTTCTTCTGTCGGCAATTCGCCAATCAGCATTAAATAAAACAAACCTTCAGGAAGCGGTTCTGTACCATCCGGTGCTTTCGGTAGTCTTTGTTGCAATTCCGGAATTGAATACCCACGGAAACGTATACCCTCCTGTGAGTCAAGCAGCGAAGTTTCTGAAACCAATCCGGTCATCCCGCGCATGCCCTGGTAAATCTGCGATAAAGTCACTTCTCCAATTTTCTTTCCTCCATGCTCCTTCAAAATGTCTTTGATCGTGGCCCCCAATAAGTCGGCCTGGGCTTTGAATTTTTCTTTGATCATATCCATAAACGAAGTGATTTTAGCTGCCGGTGTAGCAGCCGGTGCAGACTGCCTAAAGGTACTCAAACCGGGCATCCGGCCCAAAATAAACTGCCTTTCCGTCGCGATGATTTCGCCATTTATTTCGGCGACTTTCGATAAAGATAGAACGTAAGCGCGCCAAAAATAACGTTGGGAATCCAGGCCGCAACAATGGGCGGCAGACTTCCCTTGGCGGAAAATATCGTTGAAAAACGATCACTCAAAATAAATATTGCGCCGATTACAATACCTGCTGCCAGGTGAACACCGCTGCCGCCTCTTATCTTCCGACTGGCCAGGATGGCCGCTATCAGGGTTAAAATGATCACCGTAACCGGCGTTGCCCGTCGCCGGTATTGCTCCACCATCAAATCGTTAATGCCTTCCGATCCACGCAATTTTTCCATTTTCACCAATCGGTTCAATTCCTTTGTGGTCAGCCTGTTTTTTACAAACTCATCTTTTTGCAAATCGCTCGGAACGAAATTAAAATTCATGTTCTTGTGCGGGATCTGCGTTAGCTTCTCTCCCATGTCGCCCACCTCGCGCTCTACCACACTGTTCAGCCGCCAGTTCTTTTTAGCCGTATCCCATACAATGGATTCTGCGCGCATGTTGAAGACCACTTTGTTCCCTTTTACCTTTTGCATGAAAAAGCCATTTCCGCTTTTGGAAATGGTATCGTAATACCGGATCCCGCAATAAGAAAAGGAATCAATGCGCATGAATAAATTGCTGTGATTGGTATAACTGGGATTGGGGTTGTTTACATATTTCGATTCGAAATTCGTTCGCAGTTCATTTGCCCTCGGCACTACATAATCATTTGCAAATAACAACAGCAAAGCCAGCAGAATGCCGCCAACCAGGTAGGGGCGCAATATTCTCCTCAAACTCACACCACTTGCCAGGATAGCCACGATCTCAGAACGACCAGCCATTTTAGATGTAAAAAAAATAACGGCAATTAAAACAAAAAGAGGAAAAAGCAGGGCGATTATATAGGGCACAAAACCCGCGTAATAAGTGGTGAAGATCTCCCTTGTACTTAACCCGGACTTCACAAAATCGTCCGTCTTTTCACTCGCATCCACCACCACCGAAATAATGGTGAACAGGATAATGGAAAAGAAGAAAGTACCGAGGAATTTTTTTAATATATACCAGTCGAGTTTTTTCATATCCTGACGCACCGCATCAGCGGTACCATTGCGAAATTTGGCAAAAGTAATTCAATTCTGCCTGCCACTGAAATCACGAATGCCCCGGCATACAACCTGGTAAGGAATTAACAGAAGTTTGTACCTTCCATACATGAAAAAACAATTCCTGCTGCCACTTTTGCTCATCGCTTTTACACAAGGTTTTTCCCAGGACCGCAAGCTATACGAACGACAATTTTTTATCCAGGGACAGGACACCCTGCCCTGCCGGATTTTATCACCCCTGAATTTTAGTGATAAGAAGAAATACCCCCTGATTATTTTCATGCACGGCTCGGGTGAGCGTGGCAACGACAATGAAGCGCAACTTACATGGGGCGCAGACTTGTTCCTTGATTCCATGAACCGCGTAAAATACCCGGCCTTCGTAGTATTCCCGCAATGCCCCAAAGACTCTTCCTGGTCACTTGTGAGACGAAACCCCGTGCCGGATTCGCTGGGATTTCTTTTTGATATGGATGCGCCTGCGAAAAAACCATTGCAGTTGTTGCTGAACTTTATTGATACGCTGGTAAAAAGTGGCCGTGTGGATCCCAACCGTATTTATGTTGGCGGACTCTCCATGGGCGGCTTTGGAACCTATGAAATACTGTGGCGCCGGCCCGATCTGTTTGCCGCTGCTTTTCCCATCTGCGGTGGCGGTAATCCGAACGGACCAAAATTGTACGCGAAGAAATTACCGGTTTGGATTTTTCATGGCAGCGCCGATGCCTCGGTTCCCGTTTCCAATTCCAGGATGATGTATGCCGTTTTGAAATCGGTAAAGGCCAATGTGAAGTATACTGAATACCCGGGCGTGGGTCACGACAGTTGGAAAAACGCTTTCGCAGAACCCGATCTTCTTCCCTGGATCTTTAACCAGAAAAAATAATTAAAGTCGCGTTTTCATCCTTTCCGTTTTCTCTTTTTTCCACGACGCAAAATCGCCGGCGATAATGTGTTCGCGCGCTTCACCCACCAGCTGAAGATAAAAGGCCAGGTTGTGCACGCTGGCCAGCGTAAGGCCCAGCAATTCTTTTGATTTAATCAAATGACGCAGGTAGGCCCTGCTATAATTGTTGCTCACCGTTGAATGGGTCAACGGGTCGATGGGAGAAAAATCTTTTTCCCATTTCTTGTTGTCGATGTTAATGATCCCTTCACCGGTAAAGAGCATGGCATTGCGGCCATTCCGGGTTGGCATCACGCAATCGAACATGTCAATCCCCAGCGCGATACATTCCAGTAAATTCCACGGCGTGCCCACGCCCATCAGGTAACGCGGCTTTTGTTGTGGTAGTAATTGACAGCACATACCGCATATTTCGTATAATTTTTCTTCGGGCTCACCTACGCTTAGTCCTCCAATCGCATTGCCGGGTGCGTCCTGCGAAGATGCAAAGGCCGCAGATGCCCTACGCAGGTCTTCATACACGCCGCCCTGTACAATCGGGAAAAGGTGCTGCTGATAGCCGTAAAGAGGTGCGGTTTCCGCCATTCTTTTTTTACATCTTTCATACCATCGATGGGTGAGCTCCATTGAATCTTTCGTATACGCATACTCGCTGGGATAAGGTACGCACTCGTCGAAAGCCATGATGATGTCGGCCCCGATGGCGCGTTGAACATCCGTAACGGATTCCGGTGTAAACAGGTGCCGGCTGCCATCAATATGACTTTGAAAAACGACGCCTTCTTCTGAAATTTTTCTACTGGCCGCCAGGGAAAAAACCTGGTATCCCCCACTGTCAGTAAGGATGGGACCATCCCACCCCATAAACGCGTGCAGGCCACCCGCTGCCGAAAGCACTGCTGTACCAGGCCGTAAGTAAAGATGGTAAGTATTGCCAAGAATGATCTGTGCTTTTATTTCGTCGCGCAATTGTTGCTGCGTAATAGCCTTTACACTGCCAACCGTTCCCACCGGCATGAAAATCGGTGTAAGGATATCACCATGGTCAGTACTCATTTTGCCAGCCCGGGCAGAACTGAGCGGATCCTTGCCAACTAATTCAAAACGCATTTATGATTTATTTTTTAAAAGCTATAGGCTAAAAATTCAACCATTCAACCAATCAACTAATCAACCGATCAACTGATCCTTTTCCCTACCTTCGCGCGCATGACAACCCTTAACTTATCCTGGTGGATATGGATTCTTGTGTCCCTATGTGTGGTAACGGCCGCCCAATTATTTTACTATCTGTTCTTCTTCCTTCGCTTGGCCTATTACCGTAAAAAA
>Ga0163162_10008317_pt1 | contig 10124 bp, 8 predicted proteins | sample S55metaG_FD_115310 | JGI IMG/M metagenome (GOLD analysis project Ga0163162, IMG submission 115310) | Switchgrass rhizosphere microbial communities from Kellogg Biological Station, Michigan, USA - S5-5 metaG | ecosystem: Host-associated > Plants > Roots > Rhizosphere > Soil | place: USA: Michigan...
AGAGCGTACTCGGGAAGTCGCGGTGTTGAAAACACTGGGCTTTACACGCAACAGCATTCTGGGATTGTTCGTGGGCGAGGCGGTGTCGCTGTCTGTGATCGGAGGGCTGGTGGGATCGCTACTGTGTGCCCGCGTGGTCGGCGCCATGTCTCGTCAGGGCGGAATGTTTACCGGCATGAAGGTCGCTCCCATTACTATCCTGGCGGCGTTGTTGGTTGCTGCCGTGGTGGGGTTCGCGAGCTCTTTTATCCCTTCGTACAACGCAGCCAAAGTCAATATCGTGGACGGCTTGCGACATATTGGCTGATGGGCCCGCAAAGGCATCAACAACGAAGGACACGAAGTTCACAAAGGAAAAGGCAAGAAGGTAAAGTAAATGGCAATCCCTCTCAGTTATAACGTGCGCAATCTGCGGCTGCGGAAGAGTCTCACCATCATGACCGCGCTGGGAATTGCGCTCACGGTTGCCACGGCTGTTTTCATCATGGCGCTGCTGGCAGGCCTGGGGCGCGCATTCGCTACCACGGGCGATCCCTTGAACGTGTTGATGCTGCGCAAGGGCTCCGACTCGGAACTGGCGGCCGGCGGCGTAACGCGGGATGCAGTCGAAGTTTTGAAGAATCTGCCTGGCGTAAAGAAGAATGCCAAAGGCGAGCCTCTGGTATCGGGTGAGGACATTCTGGTAGTCGTGCTGCCGCGCAAGGGAGGCACGGGGGAGACCAACGTTACGACCCGCTTTCTCTCTCCCCTTGGAATTGAAATGCGGCCAGAGATTCATATTAAAGAAGGGCGATGGTTTACCCCAGGCCAGCGCGAGGTTGTCGTAAGCAGCTCGATCAACCGGCGATTTGAGCACGCGAATATTGGCGATGTCGTGCATATCGGCAAAGGCGACTGGCCGATTGTCGGGATCTTCGACGGTAGCGGCACGGCGCATGATTCCGAAATTTGGGGAGACATCAATCAGTTAGTCACCGACTTCGAGCGTTCCGTGTACTCGTCCGTCCTGGTGCGGGTGACGGATCCGGTATCGGCCCAGGCGCTGAAGAATCGCGCCAACGACGATCAGCGCCTTGAACTCAATGGACTGCTCGAACCCGACTACTATGCCTCGCAAACCAAGTCTGGCGGCCCGATCAAGTTTGTAGGGTGGATTGTCGCCTTCATCATGGCAGTCGGCTCATGTTTCGCGGCGGCCAATACCATGTATGCTGCTGTGGCTTATCGGGGACGCGAAATCGCTACGTTGCGTGTAATCGGGTTTTCGCGTCCCAGCATCCTGACTTCGTTCATGCTGGAGTCTCTACTGTTGTCGCTGCTGGGCGCAACGCTGGGGATCATCCTGATGTTGCCGTTCAACGGCATGACGACCGGTACGCAAAATCAGGTGACGTTCAGCGAAGTCGTATTCAGTTTGCAGATGACGCCGGCGGTGGTCATGAGCGCGGTGATTTTCGCGCTCATCATGGGCGTCGTAGGCGGGTTTGCGCCAGCGTGGCATGCTTCGCGGCGCGACATATTGAGCGCGCTGAGGGATTAAGGTTCACGTAGCGCCGGCGGACGCCGGCGCTACAAAAAATATGCCGATTGACGCAAAACACGAAGACCTGCGCAGCCTGAAGATTGATCGCACCGCCCGCACTGGCGGCGAAGGCGAGCCTCCGGTATGGGCCAGGCGCTACATTCTTATCGGGATCGCAGTGCTGGTGCTTCTCGGGATCATCACGCTTTCCTATCGGCTGTTCTCCAAGGACACTCCGGAAGTGGAAGTAGTACGCGCCTCCGCGCAAAGCAGTGAAGTCGGCGGTGTGGTTCTCTCCGCCAGCGGATACATCGTTGCCCATCACAAGATCAATCTAAATTCCAAGGTCACAGGCCGCGTGAAATGGATCGGCGTCGAGAAAGGTGACCACGTCAAGGAAGGCCAAATCCTGGTTCGCCTGGAAGACGACGAGTTCCGAGCCCAGTACGATCAGGCGAATGGTGCTGCTCAAAACGCCAAGGCTTATTTGCAGGAACTGCAGAACGGGTCGCGTCCGGAAGAGATTCAGCAGGCCCAGCACAATCTCGATGAAGCTCGGGCCACCCTGGTCAACGACAAGATCACACTCGACCGCACCCGCGGTTTGGTGACCGAGGGCGTGCTTTCTAAGCAAGCGCTCGACGACGCCACCGCCAAGTTTGAAGCCGACCAGCAGCGCGTGAATTCCCTGGACAAGGGATTCCAGTTGGCCAAGATTGGTCCGCGTCAGGAAGAAATAGCCCGCGCCCGCGGAGCCATGCAACAGGCACAAGGTCAGGCGGACTATGCGAAGTCGTTGCTCGAAGCCACCCTGATCCGCGCTCCCGTCACTGGAACGATTCTCGAACGAGCTGCGGAAAAAGGAGAGCTCGTCACTTCCGGATTCGCCAGCACGGCCGAAGGCGGTCCCCAAGGACTGGTAGTCTCTCTTGCCGATCTGAACGATCTTCAGGTCGAACTCGATATCGCGCAGGACGATTTTGCCAAGCTGGGACCTAAGCAAAAAGGCATGGTTACCGTGGACGCTTATCCGGACCGGCATTGGGACGGTATGATCGCCGAAATCTCACCCCAGGCCAACCGCGCTAAGGCCACGGTGCAAGTGAAAGTTCAAATCCTGAATCCGGATGCGCTGCTCCGGCCCGACATGAACGCCACCGTAAAATTTCTGGCGGACGAGAACAAGCATGCCAGTTCAGAACCGGAGGGTGTTTTCGTGCCCACTACAGCGATCCACGATCGCAACGGAAAAAAGATTGTTTTCCTGTCGTTCGACGGCAAGGCCACGGCGCGTGAAGTGAAGATTCTTTCGCAACGCAGCGGCGGAGTTATGGTACAGGGCCTCAATGGTGGCGAGGACGTGATCACCACCGCCCCACAGGACTTAAAAGACGGCGACAAAATCAAGATCAAAGGACAGCAGTCATGAGCGCAGCTCCCACGATTCCCCAGACAGCAACCCAAACCAAGGTGGTGCAGGCCCGCAACGTCAGCAAAGTCTTCAAGCGCGACGCGTTCGAGGTCAAGGCCCTGGACGACGTCTCCATCGAAATCGGTGGCGGCGAATTTCTCGCGCTGATGGGCCCGTCAGGTTCCGGCAAGACCACCCTGCTAAACATGATCGCCGCCATTGACCGTCCTACCGGCGGCGAGCTACTGGTGCTGGGCGAGAATATTTTCCGCTTCAGCGACGCGCAATCGGCCCGCTGGCGCAATGAGCACATCGGCTATGTCTTCCAGACTTTCAATCTGATCCCGGTGTTGACCGCGTTTGAAAATGTCGAGCTGCCATTGCTGTTGACCAAGCTATCGGCACAACAACGTCGCGATCACGTGATGACTGCGCTCAAGCTGGTTGGCCTGGAAGAACGAGTCGGCCACCTGCCCAAGCAACTCTCCGGCGGACAGGAACAACGCGTGGCCATCGCCCGCGCTATCGTCAGCGATCCCACTCTGCTACTCGCGGACGAGCCAACTGGCGACCTGGATAGCCACTCGGCAACCGAAGTGCTCGAAATTCTGAAGCGATTGAATGAAGACTTCCACAAGACCATCGTGATGGTGACCCACGATCCTCATGCGGCGTCCTACGCGCACGTGACGCGTCATCTGGAAAAAGGCATGCTGCTACCCGGGTAAAGCAGTGGCTGTGTGGGATTGTGTGGCGCGGGGCGCTCTCGCCCGCGTGAGGCCCCAGGGCGACCACGAGCCAAAGTTATTTTTGGAAAAGAGCAGTCCTCACGTCAAACACCCAGCTTTGCAAAATTGACCAGTGCTCTGTTTGGGAAATCACTCTCAGGCGGAAGTACTTCGGCTGGTGGTCGCCTCCGGCCTTTAGCGGGCGAGGGTGCCCGCTCTACACGGATGCGCGGGTCGGGGCAAAGCCGCTTTCTGCGGGATCCGCGACCCACTGCCACGCCCTGCGCCCATTCTCTCGAACGACTGTCCGGGCTTCGCCGTATTCCACCAGCCGGTTGAGGACTGTGGTCACCGACGCGAGCGGATCCTTGTGCCGCAACAATACCGGAGGGATTCTCTGTTGAATGTGCTCGCACACTTCGCGTGCGCCCAGGGGACGCGCCGCTTCCATCAACACCATACGGCAGGCTTTCGTGAACCCGGGCTGACGTCCGCCGCTTTTGCGGTCCACAAGTTCCAGCAATTCTTCGCTCAAGACTTCATCGCCGAACAAGTTGGCCAGTCCTACAATCGTCTGCTTCACCGTGCCGATGCGTTTCATCACTTCGGCACGCTGGCGCATCAACTGGCGCAACTCCTCATGCGCCGCCTTCACTACTTCCTGGACATGAGGATCCGAGCTACCGGGAAGATTCCTGCTTCCCGCGCCATTGCCACTGCTGCGTGCAATGTCCATAACTCCCCCTTCAGAGTTCCCACCCACTCGCCACACTCCATGCGTTACACACGCCAGCGAGTTACACCTGCCCTTACTGTTCCGTACGCAATTGCCCGGCGTTCAGTTCCGTAGCTTGCGCCCGGCCCGCATGCTGGCATGGCAATCCGCGTTCTGCTGCTTAGACGTGATGACCCCGGAAAGGTTAAGGCGCAGAAATGTAAAATCGGTGTGCAGATGGATGCCTGCACAGCACTTACAGTGATTCGTATTTACATATTTTAGCTGGTAAATTCTCTACCAAAGTCGGAATGTCGCGCAGCGATCACCGGATTTGGTTTTGGTTTCGTCCCACACAAACTGGACGCGTGACTTTTTGCCGAGTAATTGAAGGCAAGACAAAGCTGGTTCTCGACGAACTTCTTCTTTCTTGACAAAACCGAAACAACTGATAAAGTTCGACTTAATCGTCTAAATTTCGAATCTCTCCAGGTGCAGACGCATGAAGAATGTTTATGAGGTTTTGAGACAGAAGGAACTTGAACTGTCCCGGCTGGAAAAGGAAGTGGAAGCATTGCGGGTGGCCGCCCCCTTGCTTTCCGAGGACAAGGAAGCCGGCAGTGACAAGCCGACTTTGACCTCGACGCCTGCCGCGCAGCAACCCATCCGTATTCCGCAGCCGACGGTCAATGTCGCCCCGCAAGCCGCCCGCGCCGCCGGGTGGGAGGACACTGCGAAGCGCTGGCCTTAAGCCGCGGGAGGCCGCTGGCCCCTGCACGAGTCGTAATGGACGAATGGAACGTGGCCCGGAGTCTTTACTCCGGGCTATAACTTTATGGAGCCATCAAGTACAGGCGTCCCGCCCCAGTACTGACAGACCAGCGTGAAGCCCGCCGCTGTGTTGGACCCTAAGGCTCAGATCGAGCAGCAATCGAGCAGAGCGTCAATCCGAAGTTTGATCTGAACTTCGATCCGAACTTCGATCCGAACTATGAGTGCTTCAGGACACCCTTTGTCGGGCTTGAGCGGCGTCCGGCGCCGCATTCCGCGCTATCCCGTCGCCATTCCCGTGGACATCACCGTGCTCCGCTCCGGGACTACGGCCAGCATCCCGGGACGTTCGCTCGATCTCGGGGAAGGCGGCGTGGCAGCGGTACTGGCGGCGGAGCTTCAACTGGGAGAGTGGGTTGGAGTCCAGTTCCAGCTGCCCAACGCCGCTCAGGCGCTGCAGACCAAAGCCGTGGTCCGGCACCACAACCAGCTTCGGTGCGGCTTCGAGTTTCAGGGATTGTCGCCGGACCAGCGCTCCATGATCCGGAGCTGGGCGGGAAATAGCGAGCCGCTCAACTCGGCAATCGAACCGGCTGTACCGGTTTCGGTCTCGGCATCGACGGCAGGTTCAGTTCCGGTGGGAGTCGTGGCTCCGGTTCCGACGCCTCCTCTCCTGGCGAAAACAGCGGCACATCTTCCGGCGCAAATTCCGGCGCAAACCGTTGCGGCGGCCATACAGCCTCGTCGACTGCCCGCTTCCCGCAAGACCAGCGACGCAGCGGTTAAACGCCTGCTGCACATGACTTTGGCCTTGTTGGTGATAGTTGGGGGGTGGGCTGGGTGGCAGTGGTATCGCGGCTGGGAGCAATTGGAAGAGCGCGTGGCGAGAAAAGATGCCCACGCACAAGCGCCGTCCGCGAAAGTCCCCGCAGAAGTGATGGAGCGCTTGCTCATCCGCAAAATCGAGCCAACGTATCCCGACGCCGCACGCCGGGCCAATCTTCAGGGCGTAGTGGTTCTCGACGCAGTGATCGCCGCCGACGGAACAGTCGTGAACATCCGTCCACGCAGCGGCCCGGATGCTCTGATTTCGTCCGCCATGGACGCAGCCCGATGGTGGCGCTTCCGTCCTTATCGCGTGCGTGGAGAAGCAACGGCGGTTGAGACCACGCTGTCGGTGGATTTCCGCCTGTAGGGATTGTCTTGGGAAGTGCATACCGGTAGTCCAGAGCATGGCTCTTTAGGAAGGTCGGGTCTGTTGTCGAAACATCGCTCTTGTGGAAGGCACGACTTTAAATCGAAACCATGGATTTCGGGAAGGGCATGAGTTCACTCGTGCCGCATGATCATCCGCGCGCCGCGGCTTTCAGCCGCTGAGGTTTCGCTTCCCGTTGTCGAGAATTGAGCCGGTTTCGCAAGCAGACCTCAGCGGCTGAAGCCGCAATTCCGGGTGGTTTTTGGTGGCACGAGCGAACTCGTGCCCTTCCCTCAGCCGAACCAAACCGTTTCGAAACCCGCGACTTTTCTCAGGCCATTCCCCCACCCAAACCCGCCTTTGCCCATCGCGAACCCGCTTCTCGCGCGCAAACTCGCCTTCCCGCCACTAAATCGCGCCGCGACTGTTCGTGCTTTGCTTCCTCAGCCCTCTATCTGCGAAACTGACTGCGCTCCACCGCACCCTCGTTATGGGCAGAATTCACGTTCTTTCCGAAAACGTTGCTAACAAGATCGCCGCCGGCGAAGTCGTGGAGCGTCCTGCGTCTGTAGCAAAGGAGCTGCTGGAAAATTCGCTTGATTCCGGCGCCACCCGCATTCGGATCCAGGTTGAGGCCGGAGGCAAGAAACTAATTCAGATCATCGACAACGGCTGCGGGATGGTGCGCGACGACGCCCTACTCGCCTTCGAACGTCACGCGACATCGAAGATCAGGAATGCCGAAGACTTACTTAGCGTAGCGACTCTGGGTTTCCGTGGAGAAGCTCTGCCATCGATCGCGTCGGTCTCACGGCTGCGACTGGAAACCCGCGCGCCCGAAGAAGCCTCCGGGACGGTCATCGAGATCAACGGCGGCAAGATGTTCAAAGTCGAAGAGGCGGGACTTCCGGCAGGAACATCGATTGAAGTCCGCGACCTCTTCTTTAACATTCCAGCGCGCAAGAAATTTCTCAAAGCCGAATCGACGGAGCTCTCTCATATCGCTTCGCTGGTGACGCACTACTCACTCGCGCATCCTGACAAGCATTTCGAGTTGCATTCGGCCACCAATGCGATGCTGGTCGCGCCGCCGGTTGCGGGATATAGCGAGCGTGTCTACCAGGTCTTCGGCAAGGAAGTCCTCGACCAACTGATTCCGGTTGCGGCGGTGCAACCACTGGAACGAATCGGCCTGCCGCAACCTCCGCCCTGGCGCCGCAAAGAAGAAGACAAGATCGCCGCGGGCGAAAAGCCTGGAGGCGAAACCGAAGACGAAGGTTCTGCGTTCGGCGAATTTCGGGTGCATGGCTTCGTCTCCAAACCTGAAATCCAGAAGCTGAACCGCAACTCGATCTACGTCTTCGTCAACGGACGCCTCATCCGCGACCGCCTTATCCAGCATGCCATCATCGAGGCTTACCGCAACATCCTTCCACCCACGGTTTTTCCGGTGGTGCTGCTGTTTCTTGACCTACCTTCAGGGGAAGTCGATGTCAACGTGCATCCCTCGAAGACCGAGGTCCGCTTTCGCCAGCAGAGCGTGATGCATGATTTCGTGCGTGAATCGGTACGCGCCGCGCTGATGAAAGCGCGCCCGGTACCGCAGTTCGCAGTGGAGATTAGAGCGCACCCAACCGCCACGCCGTCGCTGGTTGCGGAATCGCCCGGGGGACGGATTGATTCTCCCGATGCCGCCTGGCGTTCGCCCTACATCGCAGGCGGGGCGCAGCCGTTCAGTCTGCAGGCTCCCGTCCCTCCTCCGACCAACGAACGCTTCCAATTCGGCGAGGGGTTCTCCGTCGACGGCAACGCTGCGCTGTCTTTAGTGCGTGCTCCCGAGCCCATACCTAATGACACTTGCGCGCCGCCGATTCATGACGAAGCAGAAGCGCCGAGTGACCTGGCCCCAGCCCTGGCTTCGCTGAAGCCGCTGGGACAGATTCGCGACTCCTTCATACTGGCGGTGAATCCGGAAGGCCTCTGGATCGTTGACCAGCACGTGGCTCACGAGCGTGTCTTGTTCGAGAAGATCCTGAAACAACGCGCCGCACAAAAAGTGGAGAGCCAGCGCCTGCTGCTTCCTCTGGTCATTGAACTCACTCCGGCTCAGCAAGCGGTGTTCACCGACATCGCCGACGAGTTGGCCAAGAACGGATTCGAAGTCGAACCCTTTGGCATGCGCAGCATCGCCATCAAAATCGCGCCCGCCGGTATAGATGCGTCCGCAGTCGAGCACATGCTGCACGAACTGCTTGACCAGTTTTCCCAAGAAGAACAAGCCCTGAATATGGACAAAATCCGGGGACGTATCGCCGCTTCCGTCGCCTGCCACGCCGCCATCAAGGTCAACATGCCGCTCGAACAAAATAAAATGGAATGGCTACTGGCGGAGTTGGCCAAAACCGACTGTCCCATGACCTGTCCGCACGGCAGGCCGGTAGTTCTGCGATACTCAATGAAGGACATTCAGAAGGCGTTCAAGAGGATCTGAGCTCCTAGCTACTAGCTTCTGGCTCTTAGCAAAGCCTCAGGGGCGGTAGTTTCGAGCTAGAAGCCAGGAGCTAGTAGCTAGAAGCTGTTTTTATGACCGATCAGGAACTCGACCAACTTCGGCGTGACAAGTGGCACCTGACTGGTGCGCCCGTGCGCACGCTTGATGACGCTCGCCGCTTTATTGAGTCGGTTGGATTTTGTCTGATGTATCCCATGCGCAAGCCGTTGCTGGCGCCGACTTTCATCGGGGCCTGGACTGGATCGGACAAGAATCTGCCCATGCAACAGCATGCGTATGCCGATCCGCGCGCTCGCGAGGCCACCGAAGTCATGGTGCGTCTGTTGCGCAACCATGACGCTTACGAAGCTAACCAGTTTGAGGAGAACAACGCCTTCCTGGTGGCGGGATCGATTTTCCCTTACTTCTATGCATTGGTTGGAGAGCGAAATCCCAAACAGACTCCGCAGCCCAAGCCGCGCTCGGAATATTCTCCGCTGGCCTGCGATGCTTTCGAACTGATTCGCCGCGCCGGACCGATCTCGAAACAGAAGATGCGGGAAGACCTGGGCGGAAGTATTTCATTCGTCGCCCTCGACCACGCGCTCGGCGAACTATGGTCCAAGCTGCGCATCACACGCGTGGACTACAAACCAGAGGAGGGCGCGTCCTGGGACGTGCTCTATCGCTGGGCACCGGACGCAGTCCGCGAAGGGATTGGGCTGTCGGTTGGGGAAGCGCTTTCGGCGCTGCTGTCTAAATATCTGGATTGCGTCATCGCCGCCGACCAGCAGGAAGTGGAATCGTTCTTCGGCAATTTTGTTCCCCGCTCCAAGGTCAAGGAAGCGATCAATGCGCTGCAGGCTGCGCGGGAACTGGATTTCATTCGAGTAGGCACCCGGTCGCTGATCCAGTTGGCCCAGCCCAAGGCCCCGGTCATCGCCAAGGACCGCGTGGCGACGGTCAATCCGTCACGTTCGACAGGAGTGTCCCGGCGCAGCTAACGCCGCAAGAAAACTACGCCACGGATTCTCACGGATATTCACGGATCAGATCAAACGGGAGAAAAATAGTCCGTAAGATCCGTGGCCGCCCCTGACTTACCATTTCGACATTCACACGTCTATGCAAAGGCCATCTGGCTCGGGAAGGTAGGTTTATGCGTTCTTCTGCCCTTTGTACTGTGCTGCTTGTGCTATGCATTCCATCCTTCGCGCAAAGTAACGCCGCACCGTCTTCCAGTTCCATGCCGGCGCTCGAACGCTTCAGTATCGATCAGGTGGACAAGACT
>Ga0163162_10008323_pt1 | contig 10116 bp, 7 predicted proteins | sample S55metaG_FD_115310 | JGI IMG/M metagenome (GOLD analysis project Ga0163162, IMG submission 115310) | Switchgrass rhizosphere microbial communities from Kellogg Biological Station, Michigan, USA - S5-5 metaG | ecosystem: Host-associated > Plants > Roots > Rhizosphere > Soil | place: USA: Michigan...
GAAACGTTAAACGAAGACAAACGGTCTTTGTCATTGGATCGGACCAGCTCGATCTCGATATCCTTGCGCATGCGATCGACTAGTTCGTCGGGATTCGCTTTCGCCCGCAATTTCGGATAGAGATCCAATTGCTCAATAATGTGCATGAGCCGGGTGCGACTTAAAATCTGTTGGCTGATGCTGTCAAGGCGGTTCTGTAAGTCGTCTGGAAGATTTGTTGGAACAAACTGCTGCGGAACAGCCGGCTGCTCAACCAGAATCAACGTGCTGGAGCGATAAACCGACGGTAGAAACCATGATGCAAGCCACACCAGCAACCACACCGTAACCACTGGGATCAGCAGATACCAGTGACGCCGGCGCAGAATGTCGAGGTACTCCCTGACCTGCAGCCCTTCTTCTTGTTGTTCGTCAAGTTGTTCTTCCGTCACTGCCATAACAGCTACCTTCCTAGTGGCCTGCTGAAATTATAGGAGATTGAGAACCACACGCGATTGCGGTGCGCCTTGTCGTCGGGAAGCAGCAGGTCCTGCCCCTTTTGAATCTCGTGGGAGTAGCCGGCGAGCAAGATCACGCTCTCCCGGATCGTCCGCTCTACACTCCCGGTAAACGAAGTGAACTTCACCGACTCTGGGATCGCTGGATCGGTTATCAACGAGTCGTTGACGCCATAGGTCGCAGTAGCCCCCGCCGTCCACGCGCGCCCTAGCCGGTGCCGCACTCCCCCGGTCACGCTTGTCGATTGCGTGGCGCCCTGCAAACCCCCGCCGTCATTGGTCCGTCGTACAAAATCTGCGAAGAAACTGGTTCGTAAGCCCGTCCAATTGAAGCTTGCTCCCGCGGCGCTCGACCATCTCCTGCTCGACTCGCTGGTCGTCGACGATCCACTGAGCGCGGGCATCGAATCCACGTACTCCGGCCCTGCAAAGATAGAAACGGTCATCTTCGCCGGCAACATGAACGTGTCAAACGCCAGGATGCTGTGTACCAGCGTCTTCCCGCTCCCGCTCGTGAAAGTCAATCTCTGAAACCGATAACTGGCCCCAATCCAGTTGCGTTCTGTGATGCGGTGCGTATAAAACGCGGCTGCCTGACTCGACCTCGTATCGAACAGCTGGGTATTGGCAGGCACGTCGCGATAATTACTCAGATAATAGCCGCCACTCACACCCACTGCATCACTCGCCGTAAATTGGTAACCAATCTGGGCTGACGTCGAGTTGCTCAACTGGCTCGACAGCGGCAACGCGGCCGACGCACCCGGCACGCCCGAAGACACCCCTTGCGGCGTGGCGTTCGTTCCCAATTGGTTGAACATGCCTGACGACAGCAAGAAATGGTCGGCCACCAGCAGGTTCACGTGCGGGCTCAAACGGTAAAGCAGGTCCAAGTTCAAATCGTGCGAGCCCTGGTTGCGGGAACTCAATTCCTGGTTGACGGTCAGACCCGCCGCATAGCCCAGGTCCCAGCGCAGTCGGCTGCGTGTCTGTTGAATCGAGATGTTGGGAAAAATCGAATAGCTCCAGTTGCCGATTGCATTCGTCGGCGTAAGGAGTGCGTTGTCGTCGTAGCTTCCGCCCACGTTGATTCCGGCTCGCAACATATTAGTGCGGTCGATCGCTGAGGAAAAAGCCAGCGTCGGCGCAAAACCGCCGATGATCGCAGGAACCGGCACCACATGCTGCTCGATCGGAACCTCGGTGGCCTCCGGCTCGGCCGAACTCGCCAGCACTGGAGCGCTCACGGCAGCCGCAGGTTCGGTGCGTTTGGGCTCTTGGGGCGCAGGCGGCGCCACGGGCGCCTGTTGCGCGCTCAACGACGTAGCCAGGATCAATCCCACTGCCAGGTTTCGAGTTGTAAACGCGAGCATAGATGCTTTACGGGACTACGACACTATCGCCCGGCTCAAGTTTAATGTTCTGCTCAGGATTTTTTCCCTTCACCACATCCTTGTAGTTGAAAGGAATGCGCTCCTGTGTTCCGTTCGGTTTCAGTCGCAGAACATAAATCGATTTTTGTTTTGCAAAGTCCCGAAATCCCCCCGAAACAGCGATCGCATCGAGCACGGTCATCGTGTGTGTGATCGGGAACGAGCCGGGACGCGCAACCATGCCGAGCACGTTGAACTTTCGGCTCTTGATTTCTTGAACGATCACCGTCACTTCGGGTTCTGACACGTAGCTTGCGAGCTTCTTGGCGATATCCTGCTCAAGCTGTTTCGGTGTGATGCCAGAAGCTTGTAACTCTCCAATCAGAGGCAGTGAGATCTTGCCGTCCGAACGAACTGGCACCGACCGGGTCAGTTCAGTTTCCTTCCAAACATTGATCGCCAGAATGTCGTCGGCGCCGATCGTATAAGTATCGTCATGCGCCTTGGCTGTCGCCGTCGTTTGGTCGGGTTGAGCGGTCGGCGGAAGACTGCGTGCGTCCGCAGCCGACTGAGCGGATGCAGTAATGGCAATGGCCATTACAAAAATGGTCGCAATCCACGCGAATCTGGAAACATCTCTAAGTGGCTTCATTGTTGCTCCAAGCCAAGCTACTCTTACTTGTACTTTTCATCCACAACTAGTATGTGGAACCTCGCCGTTATCGTACCTGCCCCGCGTTTATGAGCGTGACACTTCGGTTTCCGCTGCTTGCTCGTTTGATACCGCGCGGCGGCCAACGCTGACGTAACGGAACCCATGGCGCGATACTTCATCTGGATTAAACATGTTCCGGCCATCCACGATCAGCGCCTGCTCAACAGTGTCTTTCAAACGGTGCCAATCGAGATCGCGGAATTGGTCCCATTCCGTAACAATCAAAATCGCATCGGCCCCCTCGGCCGCTTCGTAAGGATCTTGACAGTACTCGATATCCGGAAGCTCGGCTTTGGCTTTTTCCATCGCCTTTGGATCGTAGGCCCGAATCGTCGCCCCTTCCCGCAGCAGAGCTTGCACAAGCGAGATCGATGGGGCGAAACGCACATCATCGGTGTTCGGCTTGAACGCCAGACCCCATACCGCGAGCTTTTTCCCGCGAAGGACCCACAGCTCTTCCTGCACTCTTTTCACGAAGTTCTCAATCCGGCCGTGATTGATGCGTTCGACTTCTTTTAATAAAGAGAAGTCGCAACCAGATTTCTCCGCGATCCGGATGAACGCCTGAACGTCTTTCGGGAAACAAAATCCACCAAACCCGATGCCAGGGCTAAGAAACGCCGGCCCGATCCGCGCATCCATGCCCATGCCCTCGGCGACTCGCGTCACGTCCGCTCCAACTACCTCGCAAAGGTCCGAAACCATATTGATGAACGAAATCTTCATCGCCAGGAACGAGTTCGATGCGTGTTTGATGAGTTCCGCCGAATTAGTGTCCGTCACTAACATTCGAGCCTCGTTACGATTCGGACACTTCTCGTGGATCGGACACGGAAAGGTCTGTTGCGTGATCGGAGCATAAATTTCTTCGAGCAGTCTCGCGGCGCGCTCCGACTCGACCCCCACTACAATCCGGTCGGGATGCAGGAAATCATTGACCGCCGAACCCTCTCTCAGAAATTCAGGATTCGATGCCACGTCACACTCGAGTACGCTGCTCTTGTGAAGCAGCAGGTGTTTCCGAAGTTGCCCGCCGGTCTGGACTGGCACGGTGCTTTTCTCGACGACCAACCGGTAGCCTGTCGCCCGCTTCGCGATCGCTCGCGCCACCGCCTCAATCGCAGATAGGTCTGCGTCACCATTGGCGAGCGGCGGCGTGCCTACAGAAATGAAAATCGTCTCTCCAAAATCAATCGCGTCACCGGTCGAACCAAACGTTAATCTCCCCGCGTCGCGGGCGTCACGTACGAGTTCTTCTAAATGAGGCTCGAAAATTGGCATTACCCCATTCTGCAGTTTCTCCAGTTTCTCGCTATCGCTTTCGCTGCAGAACACCTGATGACCGATTTGTGCCAGGCACGCGGCTGTCGTAAGTCCAACATAGCCCGCGCCGATAACTGAAATTTTCATTGCCCTGCTTTTACCATTCGCCATTCTAAGATTCTATGACTTGGAGGGCTTACTCGTCGCTGTCATTGTCCGTGGCCGTTCCGTTTTGGAACTTGGTCGTCGACGAACTCTGACGACTGCGTCTTTGGCGGCGTCATCTGGTGCTGTTGGATCTTATAAAGCAACGCTCGATAGCTGATGTTCAACTGGCGCGCCGCTGCCTTGCGGTTCCAGTGTGTTTCATCCAGCGCCCGGCTGATTGCGGTCCGCTCCGCTTCGCCCTTGACCGTCCGAAGCAGCGATTTTAGGCCTTGTTTGTCGCCATTACCACCGTTGTGAACGACCAGCCTGTCAACCTCCACGCGCTGCCGCGGCGCGGACGCAGCCTGTACTACGGGACCTCCCTGCAGCTCTGATTGGGCGACCGATTCGTCTCCCATCACCAGATATCGCTTCACGAAGTTTTCCATTTCGCGCAGGTTCCCTGGCCACGAATAACGTCGGCAGGCATCGCACAGTTCCGGTGAAAGTCGCCGCGCCGGAAGCCCGTATCGCTTCGCAAGCCGGCTCATGAAATGTTCGAGCAGAAGCGGAATCTCGTCGCGACGTTCTCGCAGGCTCGGTACATGCAGAACAAAAGTGCTCAGCCAGTGCCACAGGTCTTCTCGCAAGCGGCCCGCCGCCGCCAGCACCTGCGCATCGACCGATGTCGACGCCATCACCCGCACATCGCCGTTCGCCGACGCCTCATTTCCATTGCGGAACACCTGCTTGCTCTGGAACAAATTCAGCAATTTCGACTGCAGGTGATCCGGTAGGCTGTCCACTTCATCCAGCAGAATGCTTCCCTTCCGGCACAGATCGAACTTACCGGGCAGCTGGCGAACTCCCTCCCCATCGCGCTCCCGGCCCTCTCCCCACAGCTCTCGTTCCAGAACTTCGGCCGGCAACAAGGAACAATCGATCTTTGCGAATGGAAATTCCGACCGGATCGACAGCTTATGGATGAGCCGGGCCGCGGTTTCGCGGCCGCTCCCGCTTTCTCCGGTTATCAGCACGGGAACGGCAACCTGCGCCAGCAGCGAAGCCCGCGCCCGCAGTCTCTGCGTCGCTGGACTGGCCGCCACAAAATAGAAATTGTCGCCGATCGATTCGATTGCGCCCGCTCCCGCGTCGAGTGAGTGCTCGGCAACCGGCGGCGCTACGTGTCGCCGCAAAACTCTCTCAAGGTCGCCTCGCTGGCACGGCTTAACTACATAGTCTTCCGCTCCGAGGCGCATTGCATCCATCGCCTGGGGATCGTTGTCCGATTGCGATAGCACCACCACCGGAATGTGCGGACCCACGCGGCGGAGCCAGCGGAGTGTCGGCAGCCCGTCATGGTCGTCCGCCGACAGATCGAGCAAGATGACGCTCGCCGGCTGTCCAGTTTCCACGCGCTCGAGCGCCTCGAGCCCGGAGCGCACCGGGTCGACCTGCCACGAGTTCGCTTCGCTCGCGTCCCAGACACTCTTCAGCGAAAGAGGTTCCCGGCTCACGAGCAGGATGTGGTTGGAATTTGTCTTGATTGCCACGATTGGATGGGACTGCTATTACGCGATTCGTTAGAAGGCGGTCACAGCTTCGCCCTCTGAGTCACAGGAGACACTTTGACCCGAAGCACAAAAATGGGGAATGTCGTCTTCTTCGTGGGTAAGGGGAGGGATAGAGTACCCGTAGGAAGTCTTTGCAGACTAGATGCCAGATGCACAATAGTGCAAGTGGTGAAAGTACCTAGAGACGAGTTACCCTAGTGCGGCATTCTGGCTCGTTGTCGCGATCCCTTAGAGACGCGGCCAGCCCGCACATGCTGCCACCATCGGCAACGTCAATACGCTTCAATCTAACCAGCAACAATTCAATTAAGGCCATTTTTATCAATCGTTTATCTAAACTTTTAGCACCTGAACTGGGCGTCCGTTTGATCGCTCACCCAGGCACTTCTAGGTGTATAGGGCGCCGTTCGAAGCCGCAATGGCACCGTCGGGGGATGCCCGAACTCCCAGACCTCCTCCCAGCCTCCAACGGCATTTTCTTGCAACACCATGGTGCAAAGTGGAAAACGTTTTCACACCAGCATTGCTCGCAGGAACTTGCAGTGCTAGCATGTTCGCGATTCCAGCAGCTTTGTGATCTGAAGGGCCGGAACGTTTCAGCCGCCAGATCATCAGGCGATTGATTCCGAAGACCTCACGTATCCAGCCATGACTCTTGTGAAAACCAGCTTCCGCCCGCGACGACCCTTTCTCACCGCTCCGCAACCGGGGACTGCCAAGCGCCATGCCTGAAGTACCACACTTGCGCGTTTTGATCTCGGACGGCACCCGGATGAGTTGCCAGCTCCTGGGATCCGCGCTCGCTCGCCATGGCATCAATGTCGTGGGATCGACCTCGAACTCCCGCGAGTTCCTCGCGGCCGCCGCCCGGCAGGAGATTGACGTCGCGGTTATCGGGCTCACCGTCGACGGCGAGATTTATAAAGGGTTCGATTTGTTGAAGGCCCTGCGCGCGCTGCGTCCCGCCGCGAACGTGCTCATGCTGCTCGATTCTCCGCAGCGCGAAGTTGTAGTCGAAGCCTTCCGAGCCGGCGCCCGCGGCGTCTTCTGCAAAGAAGACTCGCTCGACGGTTTGTGGAAATGTCTCGAGTGCGTTCACGAGGGGCAGATCTGGGCCAACCGCGAGCAGCTCGGGTTCGCGCTCGATGCCCTGGCCTCAACCCCGTCGATCCGCAGCATTGCGACCACCTCGCTCGAAGTGCTTTCGAAACGTGAACGTGATGTCGTCCAGTGCCTGGCCGAGGGCCTCACCAACCGCGAAATTGCCAAGCGCCTGCGCTTGAGTCATCACACCATCAAGAACTACCTGTTTCGCATTTTCGATAAAGTCGGTGTATCCAGTCGCGTGGAGTTGTTGTTCCTGTCGCTCAGCCATCCAGTTCCAACTCACGTTGCACCTCAGGAAACCGTGCCCACTACGCTCGTTGCGTGCCGCCAATCCGCGGAAGCCGGCTCTTCCCTCGCCCAGCTGCGACTGGCGAATATGTATCGCGATGGTATCGGGACAACGCCCGACCCGGTCGAGGCCTACATGTGGGCGTTGATTTGCGAGAAGTCGATCGAGGCCACCGACCTGCGAGTTAGAAAGGCCAAAAACGCGATCTCTCTCGGACTTCTGCATCACGAGGTCCTCGAAGCCGAGCGTCGCGCCGACGACTGGTGTCGCGCCGCGGGGAAAGCAGCAGTGCGCCCCTTCAAGGTCGCGGCGTCTCCGGCAAAACCCAACCTGCCGAAGGTTTCGTCGGCTTGAGAGTTGGCCGCAACCGCGTTTGCGAAAATTCCGTTTGCAAAAAATTTGCCAAAAAAAAGAGACGCCGAAGTGGCATCTCTTGCCCGACCGTGAAGTCGGAATTATATGTTCAGTGGATTTACACTCTCAGGCTTACCAGTCGGTCTTTCTGGGTCAACACAATCAACCCCATCGCAAACAGCGCTAGCAAGACTTGTAGCGGCGCCGGTTCCTCTGGGACAGAAGTTGTCGACCAGGACAGCCTGGTAGTCAAAGTAGTGATTCTTGTTCCTCCGAACGTAAGCGTAAAAAGTGAGTTCGACGGCGCAAACAGTCCGGCAAAGCCGGCGGTACCGCTGGCCAGATTGAATGTTCCAAGCGCCAAAGAACAAAGTCCCGAGCAGGAGGCCGTATTCGAGGCTCCCGTCAGGTGCAAGGAATAGTTGGTTACGATCCCCCAATTATTTACGGAGATCTGTCCCGAAAGCGTCTGTCCGTTTGAGAACAGGCCCGAGACGTTATAGAGCGACATCGTATCTGCCTTCGCCGATGGGGTGGCGGCGACTGCCAGACCGACAACGAGGGCCACGAACAAAAGGCCGCGTGTTACCCGAGAGGACAAACTCATACACAACCCCCCTGGCGCGAAAGTCTATTCACTTCGTAACCATTGTCAAGAGTGATAAACACTGCATTTAGAGGTTGCAAGAGAGTGCGACCTACGCGTAAGTCAATCATTCCTATGCGAACGAAAGTAAGATAAGAATTTTTGCCGTGTTGCCGGTCGTTGCTGCGGGCCGGAGGCCGAGACTCAGTCTCGCACTTTGCGGCGCTCTGCGAGGTTGAAGGACTCGTGCCAGGTTGAATCGGCACCTCCGCCGTAGCGCGCGATCACGACTTCGACTAGGTAGGGATTTCCATCCTTGGTCGCTTTGATGCCGCGCTCGAGCGCCGCTCGCAACTCGCTGCCGCTTGTCACCCGCTCGCCTGCCACCTTCTGGCTCTCTGCCAGCTTCACGAAATCAATATCCGGATCTCCCAGGTACATGCCCGCATACTTTCCGGAATTAGCCATGCGGCCGCCATACGAGTGATAGGCGTGGCGCACGGTCTGGTAGTTTCGGTTGTTCCAGACCACCGTGAGTACGGGTATGTGATAGCGCGCTTGCGTCCAGAACCCGGAGGCGCTGTACATCACCGATCCATCGCCAATCGAACATACGACTTGCCGGTCGGGCGCCGCCAATTTCGCGCCGGTCGCAGCGCCCACGCCCCATCCGAGCGATGCGCCGCTGTTACCGAGATACATCATCTCGTTTTCCCGGAACCCGAAATCGAAGGAATCGAACTTGCCGGTCAGGTTTTCGGAAACCAGGATCGCGTTCTTATCGAGCGTTTCCGCCATCGTCTTACACAGCTCGTAAGGGTGAATGGGTGACTTTCCGAGGTTGGCCGCAATCTCTTTCTGCGCCCGCTGCCGCATTTCCGCGGACGCGCGACGCAACCGGTCCCCGCGCGAACCGGCAAGCGAAGCCTGCCGATCTTTGGTGAGCAACGAATCAATGGCGGCGCGAATATCATGCAGACCCGCGTTGATGTCCGCCAACATGGCGACGTCAGTCGGGTAATTCCGCCCCTGGTCATACGTGTCCATGCCCAGCCGCACGAACCTGGCCCGCATCGGCACTTCAGCGGACTTCGGAATAACTTTGCCGCCTGCATCCGGCGCGCCCACGAAAAAGATCAGGTCGGTTCCCTGCCCGGCTTCAGCGGAAAATTTATCCCACACGCCAAGATGCAGCGGGTGCTTCGTCGGAAACGGTTGGTACGAGCAATCAAACAGAGAGTCGCCTGGCTTCACGACTGGCACCGACAGATACTCGGCGAACGACAGTAACTCCCCTTGCGCACCCGATTTCCAGACTTCATCCCCCACGATGATGACCGGATTCTTGGCTTCGATCAGCGCCCGCGCCGCCTTATCGACGGCGACCGGATCGGGATGAATGCGCGTGCGCTGCATGAAGCGTTCGGCGGGAAGAATCGACGCGGACGCCGCTTTTTGTTCGAGCGCATAGTGAGCCGTCGCCAGATACACGGGCCCGCCCGGCTCGGTGTTGGCGACCTTGAACGCACGCCGCAGCATCAGCGGCAGGCTGGGCGCCTGGCGGGCGTCCCACGAGATCTTGGTAAATTGCCGATTGATATCCTTCTGATCGAATCCGGGGCGTGGGCCTAACATCACATCGTCGCTCCAGATCTCGTTGTCATTGAAGCCGGCCGTGATCACCAGCGCCGACCCATCGCGGCAAGCGTTGTAGAGCTGGCCGGCCATCTGCGCGGTACCGGCGATCGCATGCACGTTCACCATCGCCGGCTTGCCGCTGACTTTATGATAGCCATCGGCCATCGAGATCACGACGCCCTCGTGCAAGGCTTCGATCAGACGGATCTGCGGATCGTCCACGACCGCGTCAAAGAATCCCACTTCGAACGAACCCGGATTGGTAAACAGATATTCGACTTCGGCGGCGCGTGCCTGGGCGACCAGTAACTCTCCTCCGGTTCCGGTGACCGTCTTCTCGGCGACGGCATTCGCTTTCCCCGCCGGATACTCCACGCGCTCAACCGTTTCGAGGATCGCCGCCACCGCCGTGGCCGTCAGCCCCAAGCCAGTAAGGTTGCGAATGAATTCGCGGCGCGAAATGCCGTTGTTCAGATAACGGGAAACCAGCTGGCGCATCGCGCCTCCACATCATGAAAGTACGAAATCATGAAGCACGAAAAATGAGCGTACGAAAATTCTAACCGAGCGTCC
>Ga0163162_10008327_pt1 | contig 10114 bp, 17 predicted proteins | sample S55metaG_FD_115310 | JGI IMG/M metagenome (GOLD analysis project Ga0163162, IMG submission 115310) | Switchgrass rhizosphere microbial communities from Kellogg Biological Station, Michigan, USA - S5-5 metaG | ecosystem: Host-associated > Plants > Roots > Rhizosphere > Soil | place: USA...
ACCAGGTGCGGAATGCTGGTCTGCGTCAGGTTGACCCGCATCAGATTCTTCTTGGCGGATTCGATTCCCTTGCGGATGGCCTGGGGAACTTCTTTCGCCTTTCCAGAACCGTAGCCGACGACGGCCGCACTGGGATCCCCCACCACGACCAGCGCCGCGAATGAGAGGTTCTTGCCTCCCTTGACGACTTTGGTCACGCGGTTGATAGAGACCACCTGGTCTTTCAACTGGTACGAATTCGCATCAAGCTTCTTGATCACTGTTGGCATTGATTCTCGTTTCGCAAAATTTGGTAATTGGGGAATTTAGTAATTGAGTAATTGAAAAACCGACTCCACGATTTTCAAGAGCACGATTTCAATTACCCGATTTCTCAATTCCCCAATTACTCAATCTGTTAGAACTGCAGCCCGGCTTCGCGGGCGGAATCGGCCAGGGCCTTGACCCGTCCGTGATAAATGTAGCCGCCCCGGTCGAACACAACTTTCTCGATGCCTTTGGCCTTGGCGCGCTCGGCAATGCTCTTGCCCACGCTCTTGGCCGCAGCCAGGTTGCCTCCGGTGCGCTTCTCGCCCTTTTTGCCTTCGGCAGAGTTCGCGGAAACCAGGGTCGCACCCTTCAAGTCGTCGATCAACTGGACGTAAATATGGTTCAACGAGCGATACACGTTCAACCGCGGTCGCTCCGAGGTGCCAAGCACCTTTTTGCGGATACGCTTATGAACGTGCCGCCGATTCGCGTTTTTCGATGTCTGGGTCAGCATTATTTTAGTCCTCGGTCGTCAGTCGTCGGTCGTCAGCCAATCCTCTCTGGCGCCTACCGATAACCAAGCGACTGTTCTTGCGTCATCAACTCTCGATCGCAATCGTCAAATGATTCGCTGACGACTGAAGACCGACGCCTGACGACTATTTCGCTCCGGTCTTACCAACCTTTTTCTTCAGGCGCTCGCCTACATAACGCACGCCCTTGTTCTTGTACGGATCTGGCGGACGCAGGCTGCGCATTTCGGCGGCGACCTGTCCTACTTTTTGGCGGTCGATGCCGGTGACGCTCAACTTGGTTTGCTTCGGATCCACCGTCGCTTCAATTCCCACCGGCAACGGATACTCAATCGGGTGCGAGTAGCCCAGGCTGAAGACCACCGTGGTCTTGCCCTTGAGCTCGGCGCGATATCCAATGCCGACGATTTCCAGTTCGCGAGTCCAGCCCTTGGTCACGCCTTCAACTGCGTTATTGACCAGGGCGCGGGCCAGTCCATGGACAGCGGCCTGCGAATCGTTCTCGCGGATCGCGACCAGGTTGCCGTCCTGCTGCTCCACGCGAATACCGCGCGGCAGCTGCGTATCCAGCTTGCCCTTGGGTCCTTGCACATTGACCACAGTGCCTTCAAGCTTCACCACGACTCCCTTAGGGAGCGGGATCGGTTTTCTTCCAATTCTTGACATAGGCTTCTAGCTTCTAGCTCCTGGCTTCTAGCCAAGCAGCGTTTATGCGCTCACGACAATTACTTCCAGTTAGTACTTGTGTTCTAGCCAGTAGCCAGAAGCTAGTAGCTAGAAGCTGCCCTACCAAATCTCGCACAACACTTCCCCGCCGACACCTTGCTTGCGGGCCTGGCGTCCGGTCATGACTCCGCGGGGCGTGGTCAGGATGTTGATACCCATGCCACCCAGCACGCGCGGGATCTCGCTGCGCCGCACATAGACACGGCAGCCCGGCCGGGAGACGCGCTCGACATTCGAGATCGCTGCCTCGTTGTTGGTGCCGTACTTCAAATAAATGCGCAGAACCTTGTGGCCTTCCTCTTCTGCCGGCTTGAAATTGGAGATGTAGCCTTCCTCTTTGAGGATGCGCGCAATCTCCAGCTTCAATTTGGAAGCAGGAATGTCAACTTTCTGGTGGCGAGCGCGTATCGCATTGCGAATACGCGTCAGCATGTCTGCGACCGGATCGGTCAAATTCATCGTTTGCTTCTCCTCCGCCGCCCGTTTGCTTCGGTCCCACTTGCCGTGCACCGAAGAACCCGCGGCGACGCTTCCCACTCAACCAATTACCCAGGCGTAAATTACTTCGAACCCGGGTGCCCACCCTCGCGCGTTCTTTGCGCAGGGTGGGAGATCCACTACTGATTCCTACCAGGACGACTTCGAGACCCCAGGAATCTCTCCGCGCAACGCCAGCCCGCGGAAACACAAGCGGCAAATACCGAACTTGCGCAGATAAGCCCGCGGACGTCCGCACAGTTTGCACCGGTTATGCCGGCGCGACGAAAACTTGGGCGTCGGCCCCTTACCCCTTGCCTTGTCAAACTTGGCTTCGATCTTTGCGTCTTTCACTCTTTTTGCTGTAGTCAATTTGCTTTTAGCTCCTGCTTCCGGCCCAGCTCTCGGCTGTCAGCCATCAGCTCTCAGTTAAGACTTTGTGCCACTACGGACGGAACGGCATTCCCAGTTGCTTCAGCATCGCTCGCGCATGGTCGTCATTCGCCGCCGTGGTCACAATGGTGACGTTCATTCCCTTGGTTTTGTCCACCCGGGAATAATCGATCTCGGGAAAAATCAGCTGGTCGTGCAAACCCAGCGTGTAGTTGCCACGTCCGTCGAACGACTTCGTCGAAACTCCCTTGAAGTCGCGTACCCGGGGCAGCGCCACATTCAACAGCCGGTCCAGAAATTCCCACATGCGGTCGCCGCGCAGCGTAACCATGGCTCCGATGGCCTGTCCTTCACGAACCTTAAAGGCGGCAATGGACTTCTTGGCCTTGGTCGTAATCGGCTTCTGGCCCGTGATCTGTCCCAGTTCGTTGACCGCGGGATCGAGAACCTTGGCATTCTGCGTGGCTTCGCCAATCCCCATGTTGACCACAATCTTGTTGATGTGCGGCACCGCCATGGGATTCTTAAGGTCGAATTCCTTCATCAGCGCAGGCGCAACCTCAGCCTGGAAGCGGCTCTTGAGCCGTGGCGTTTCCTTGGCGCTGTGAATCGACACCGCCGCCTTCGACTCGACCTGCTTCTCGCTCTGTCGCTCTCGTTTTTCTTTTGCCATGCTTGCACTACCTCAATTTAGTAATCGGGAAATTGAGTAATTTGGTAATTGGAGATCCAAACCTGCTTTTCAATTACTCAATTTGCAATTACACAATTACTCAATCTTTACTTATCCAGCGTCGCCCCGCACTTGCGGCAAACCCGCACCTTGCGCTCGCCTTGAAACTCGTGTCCGATGCGTACCGGCCGCTTGCAGCTGGGACACATAACGCCCACGTTCGAAATCGCGATCCGGCTTTCCTGTTCGGCGATGCCGCCCTTTACGTTGCGCTGCGGATTTGGACGCACGTGCTTCTTGACCAGCATGACGTGCTCCACCAGCACCTTGGCGTCATTGGGGAAAATCCGCAATACGCGGCCTTCTTTTCCCTTGTCACGACCGGTGATGACTCGCACCGTGTCGTTGCGCTTGATATCGACTCTCTTGTTCGCTCTCACGACTGTCTTCATGAATATGATTCCTGCTTCTCAGCTGTCTTATTTCGGTACTTCTAGTCAGCGCCTCTTAAAGAACTTCTGGCGCCAGCGAAACAATCTTCAAAAACTTGCGCTCGCGCAGTTCGCGGGCCACCGGTCCGAAGACGCGGGTCCCAACTGGCTCGCCGGCATCGTTGATCAGCACTGCCGCGTTGCTGTCGAAGCGGATGTAGGTGCCGTCACGCCGCCGGTGTTCCTTGCGCGTGCGCACAATGACCGCCTTCACCACTTTGCCCTTCTGTACCTGACCTTCCGGGGCAGCCTCTTTCACGCTCGCGGTGATGACGTCACCCAACCCGGCATTCAAGCCGGTCGAACCGCCAAGTGGCAGAATCATCTGCAGCTTGCGGGCGCCGGAGTTGTCGGCGACCTCGAGCATCGATCTCATCATCACTGCCATAAACGTATCTCCCTGGTACTTTTAGCGACGCTGCTCCTGGCGAAAAATGCCAGCTTAGCTGGCGACGTCCGCAACCGCGACTTCCGGCACCAACGCAGCCTGCCGGACAACTTCCTTCAGCCGCCACCGCTTTAACTTCGACAGTGGACGAGTTTCTTCCAACCGAACCACATCGCCGACGTGAGCAACATTCTTCTCGTCATGCGCGTAAAACTTCTTGGCCTTCGACACGACTCGGCCATAAAAGGGATGCGCCTTCTTGCGCACCACCTGCACCACGATGGTCTTGTGCATGCGGCTCGAGACCACTTCGCCCACCACGATCTTGCGCCGTCCTGCCTGCTCCGGCTGGTCGGATTGCGTCGCTTGTGTCTTGGTATCAGCCATACTACTTTTTCTCCGTTCCGCTGGCCGCGGCCAGTTCGCGCTCGCGGGCGATGGTCTTGACCCGCGCAATGTCCCGGCGCAAACCGCGAATCTTCTTCAGGCTTTCGGTCTGTCCCATGTTGAGCTGGAACTTCAGCTTGAAGAGCTGGTCGCTCAACTCGCGCTCTTGCGAGACCAGTTCATCAGGCGTCAGATTTCGTACCTTGTCAGATTTCATATCAGTTCAGCTTTCGTCGTTCCTAGTGAATCCCTTCGCGTTTCACAAACACGGTCCGCAAAGGGAGTTTGTGCGAAGCCAGACGCATTGCCTCGGTGGCATCGGTCTGCGAGACCCCTTCCATCTCGAACAGGATCTTGCCTGGCCGAACTACAGCAACCCAGTGATCAGGAGCGCCTTTGCCTTTACCCATACGGGTTTCGGCCGGCTTCTTGGTCACCGGCTTGTCCGGAAAAAGACGGATCTGGATCTTGCCGCCGCGCTTGATGAAGCGAGTCATGGCCACGCGCGCCGCTTCAATCTGACGGTCAGTGATCCAGCCTGGCTCCAACACCTTCAGGCCGAAATCACCGAAAGCCAGCTGGCTCCCGCGCCACGCCTTCCCGGTCATACGTCCGCGCTGCTGCTTGCGGTACTTAACTTTCTTTGGCATCAACATAAAGTCAGCTCTTAGCCCTTAGCTTTTAGCTCTTTGCCAAAACCTCTTAGAACGCGCCTGCTTGCTGCGGTTCGCGTTTCTTGGCTGGCAAAATTTCGCCTTTGTAAACCCAGCACTTCACCCCGATGACGCCGTAAGTGGTGCGGGCTTCGGTAAATCCGTAGTCGATGTCAGCACGCAGCGTGTGCAGCGGCAGCCGGCCTTGCAGATACCATTCGGAACGCGCGATTTCGTTTCCATTCAGACGGCCGCTAACCCGGACCTTAATGCCCTTGCAACCGAAACGCAGTGCCGAATCCACAGCCTTGCGCATCGCCCGGCGGAAACCGACACGCTTTTCCAGTTGCAGCGCGATCGATTCCGACACCAGTTGCGCATCCAGCTCAGGCTTGTGCACTTCCTGGATATCGATGTAAACCTCGCGGCCGGTGCGCTTCTGCACATCGCCTTTGAGCTTGTCGATCTCAGCGCCCTTGCGTCCGATGATGATGCCGGGACGTGCCGTCTTGATAATGACCCGCAGCTTGTTGCCGGGACGCTCGATTTCAATCGAACTCACGCCCGCCGACTTGAGCTTGTCTTTCAGCTCATTGCGCAGCTTGACGTCTTCGAGCAACAGCTTGTCGTAATCGCGCTCCACAAACCAGCGCGACTTCCAGGGCTTGGTGTAGCCCAGACGAAAACCATAGGGATGAACTTTTTGTCCCATTATCTGGCTCCTACTTTCTTCTTGGCCGCGGGCGCTTTGTTCTTACTCTTAGCACCAACCTTGGCCTTACCCCGGACTGGAGACTTCGCTGCCGCCGATTCCTCGCCGACTACCGTCGCCAACCCTTCGCCACTCTTGCCGCGCTCCGCCAAAATGATCTCGATGTGGGCGATGCGGCGCACGTAACGGAATGCCCGTCCCATTGGCGCTGGACGAATGCGCTTCATGCGGGGACCGTCGTTGGCCACTGCGTCTTTCACGTACAGCTTGTCGATATCGACGTCGAGGCCTTTTTCGCTGCTCAGATAATTCGCGTTCTCGAGCGCCGAACGCAGCAGCTTTTCTACCGTCGCCGCCACCCGCTTCTTGGTGAAGACAAGCGTATTGAGCGCATCTTCCACCCTCTGGCCCTTGATCAAATTCAGCACCAGGCGCGCCTTCTGCGGCGACACCCGGGTAAAGCGGACTTGAGCTCGAAATTCCATAATTAGCCTTTGGCTTTAGCCTTTAGCTAAGAGCTAAAAGCTAAGAGCGGTTGTTCTACGCCTTCGGCGCCGGTGCGGCTGAACCTGCCGCCGGGGTAATCGCTCCCGGACCGCCAGGGACGCCTGCCGGACGAGCCGCGCTTTCCGTGGCCGCCCGCATCGAGTGACCTTTGAACTGGCGGGTAAAGCTGAATTCACCCAGCTTGTGGCCCACCATGTTTTCCGTGATGTACACCGGAATAAACTTCTTTCCGTTGTGCACAGCAATGGTGTGACCCACCATTTCCGGAATGATGGTCGAGCGCCGCGACCATGTACGCAGCACCTTCTTCTCGTTGCGCGAGTTCATGCCGTCCACCCGCGCTTGCAGGTAGCCATCCACGAACGGACCCTTCTTTGTTGAACGTGCCATAAAGTCAGCTTCTAGCTGTTAGCTCCTAGCTCTTAGCTAATTCCAAAACCTTCCAAACCCTCGACCCAATCTCCGCCACTGTCATTCCGAACCGCCTTGGCGGTGAGGAATCTGCTTTTGCCGACGACTGAAGACTGACGACCGACGACTGATCTTCTACTTCTTCCCTCTACGGTTCACGATGAACGCATCCGTACGCTTGTTGTTGCGCGTCTTGTAGCCGCGTGTCGGCTGTCCCCACGGCGTCACCGGATGACGTCCGCCTGAAGTCTTACCTTCACCACCACCGTGTGGATGGTCGACCGGGTTCATGGAGACACCGCGGTTTACCGGACGACGTCCCAGCCAGCGCATGCGTCCCGCTTTGCCGATGGTGACGTTTTCGTGATCGAGATTGCCGACCTGTCCAATCGTCGCCATGCAATCCTGAGAAACTTTGCGAGTCTCGCCGGAAGGCAACTTCACCAGCGCGTACTCACCTTCTTTGGCGACCAACTGCGCCGATCCACCAGCCGAACGCACCATCTGCGCGCCCTTGCCAGGCTTCAACTCTACATTGTGGATCGTGGTGCCAGGCGGAATATTCTTCAGGGGCAATGCGTTGCCGACCAGAATGTCCGCTTCCGGACCGCTGACCACTTTCTGTCCGACCTTGAGCCCATCGGGCTGGAGGATGTAGCGCTTCTCTCCATCCGCGTACGCCAGCAGAGCGATGCGCGCGGAACGGTTCGGATCATATTCAATCGAGGCTACCGTCGCCGGAATCCCGCTCTTGTCGCGCTTGAAATCGATCAGGCGCAGCTTGCGTTTGTGGCCGCCGCCGCGATGCCACATGGTGGTATCGCCGCTGTTGCGGCGTCCGCCGCTGCGCTGCTTGGGCTCGACCAGTGGTTTATGCGGATGCCGGGTCGTAATGTCATCGTTGACCAGCGTGGTCCGGTAGCGCAACGTTTGCGTAGTCGGTCGGTATGTCTTGATTGGCATAAAAATCAGCTCTTAGTCTTCGGTCGTCAGCACAATCCTTGATTCCATCGGCCTTGCTGACGACTGACGACCGACGACTGACGACTATAAGTTTTGCGCGTACTCCGGCATCTTTTCGCCAGTCTTCAAACGTACGTACGCTTTCTTCCAGTCGGGACGATAGCCGGCAAATTTTCCCCGGCGACGTTCTTTTCCCGGATAGGTGGCGGTGCGAACGGACAGCACCTTCACTTTGAAAATCGACTGCACGGCCAGCCGGATCTCGGTCTTGGTCGCTGCCGGAGCGACCTGGAAGACCAGCGTGTTCTGGTTTTCCTTGATGGCCAGGCCTTTTTCCGTAATTACCGGACGGCGAATGATCTGATATGCGGATTTCATCAGGCGACCTCCGCCGCTTTTTCATGACGCGCCCGACGCCGCGGAGCACGAGTGGCTTTCTTGCTGCCCTCTTCAGGCTTTTCTTTCTGCTTGCGCTTCGACGTCGAGTTCTTCAGCGAAACCTGAAGCGCTTCAATCGCCGGCTGCGAGAAAATCGCGCGGTCATAACGCAGCAGATGATACGGATGAACCGCAGTGCTGTTCACCAGTTCCACGCCGTCAAGATTGCGCGAGCTCAGGGTCAGGTTGCGGTTACTGTCGCGCCCTGCCTCAACCAGCAACGCGGTGGTTTCAACTTTCAGCGCGTTCAGGGCCTGGCGAAACAACTTGCTCTTCGGTTCCTTCACATCAAACGCGTTGACCACGATCAATTTGCCGTCAGCAAACTTCGAAGCCAGCGCCGAACGCAGCGCGCCCATCAACTTCTTGCGCGGGAAGGCGTAGTCATACGAGCGTGGCTGCGGTCCATGCACCGTGCCGCCATGCCGCCACAGAGGCGAACGGATGGAGCCGACACGGGCGCGTCCTGTGCCCTTCTGCTTCCACAGCTTCTTGCCGGCGCCCGAGACCAGCTTCTTGTTCTTGGTAGCGTGAGTGCCGGCACGCTGCGCGGCGCGGTAGTGCTTCACCGCTTCCCACAGCAGGTCTTCGTTGACCGCGCCGAAAACTTCATCGGCGAGATCAAGCGTCCCGACCTTCTCCCCGCTCAGATTATGAATATCGATAGTTGCCATATGTCTGTTCCGTATTGCGTTGGCCGACGACTAAAGACCGACGACCGACGACTGCCGTTAAGCTTTCTTCGCCGCTCTCTTCGCTGCCTTCAACGGATCCACCGTCGCCGCGCCACCGAATCCGCGACGCTCTCTGGGTGGCTTCTTGGCTTTCGTGATCACCAGATATCCGCCATTCGGTCCCGGCACGCTGCCCTCGACCACCAGCAGATTCTCGTCTTTGTCCACGCCGAGCACGCGCAAGTTGCGCTGGGTCACGCGATCGACGCCCATATGTCCCGACATGCGCATGCCCTTGAAGACTCGCGACGGGAATGCCGAAGAACCAATAGATCCTGTGATCTGAAACATCGAACCGTGCGACTTGGGACCGCCGGCAAAGTGATGACGTCGCACGACACCGGCAAAACCACGTCCCTTGCTGATGCCAACGATATCCACAAATTTTTCGCCTTCACAAATATCGACCAGAACTCGATCGCCGGCTTTCACCGCCGCCGCCTCTTCCGCCTTCTCGACTTCGATCGGCACTTCGCGAAGGAATTTCACCGGGGGCAGATTGTTCTTGCCCAGATGTCCCTTCATCGGCTTGGTCAGGCGCGATTCCTTCATGAACTCGACCAGGCCGATTTGCGCTGCGTCGTATCCGTCGCGGGTCTGGGTCTTGTGCTGTGTAATTACGCACGGACCCGCCTGCAGAACGGTGGCCGGATGCACATCGCCCTTGTCGTCGAAGAGCTGCGTCATTCCGACTTTTTTGCCCAGAATTCCGGTTACTTTTGCCATTTCAATTCTTCTCCGCGAGCTGTATCAGCTCAAGCTGACAGCTGAACGCCGACGGCTACTTGTGTTCCTTGCCAAAAGCTTTGATCTCGACGTCCACACCTGCGGGCAAGTCGAGCTTCATCAATGCATCCACAGTCTGCTGCGTGGGCTCGAGAATATCGAGCAAGCGCTTGTGAGTGCGGATCTCGAACTGTTCGCGCGACTTCTTGTCCACGTGCGGGGAACGCAGCACGCAGTATTTGTTCTTCATCGTGGGCAATGGAATCGGCCCCGCGATCTGTGCCCCAGTGCGCCGCGCCGTGTCGACAATCTCACCCGTGGACTGGTCCAGGATGCGGTAGTCATACGCTTTCAGCCGGATTCGAATTCTTTCTTTTCCAACCATGTTTCACTCTTTCACTCTCCCGGCTCACCGGAAGAAAAGAACTGGCGGCATGTTGCAAGCCGCTGGAATGCAGCTTTTAGCTCTTAGCTCAAACCCAACTGAGAACTGAGAACCACGAACTAATAACTGGTTTTTCAATTCGTTCTTCCTTGCCTACTGAATAATCTCGCTGATGGTTCCGGCGCCTACCGTGTGCCCGCCTTCGCGGATGGCAAACCGCAAGCCCTTTTCCATCGCCACCGGCGTGATCAGCTCGATTACCAGCTGC
>Ga0163162_10008328_pt1 | contig 10113 bp, 6 predicted proteins | sample S55metaG_FD_115310 | JGI IMG/M metagenome (GOLD analysis project Ga0163162, IMG submission 115310) | Switchgrass rhizosphere microbial communities from Kellogg Biological Station, Michigan, USA - S5-5 metaG | ecosystem: Host-associated > Plants > Roots > Rhizosphere > Soil | place: USA: Michigan...
CGGCAGGGAACGCTCCTGAAACTGACCACTTCGTTGGTTAGCGAAGAAATGTGCGTGACGACCAACCTTGTTTCCATCTGGTTTATCGATCAGTGCCGCATCGGGATCGCCATCACCATCAATGTCGGCCCAGACAAAATCAGCCAATCCATTAACTCCGTTAAATGGGTGTTGCTCGCTTAAAGTTCCATCACCGTTATTTCGGAGCACTGTCGGCTGCTTGCTCTCGCTACCCAGGACGATATCGAGATCGCCGTCGGCGTCAATGTCTGCGGCCCAGGATGATTCGTATTTGTCATTGACTACATTAGCTGGCAGTTTTGTTTCCGCAGTTACATCGACAAATTTTCCATTGTCTTGTTTGAGTAATCGGAGACCACCAGCGCCAGCCAGAACGAGGTCGGTTTTGAAGTCGTAATTGAAATCAAGTGGAGTAATACTTTGTGGACCTGGGGGCGGAGTTCCTGAACCACCGGCAAACGAATAGTGTTCTTTACCGACCATGATCTCGTGTTCGTTTGCAAAAACTGGAGTAGTCGCACCGTTGCCATCCAATGAGATTGCAGTGATCGAATTCCATTTGTTCCCGATGCTGTCGGGAACTGGTTGGGAATCAAAGCGAATCTCAGCATCGGCTGGCGCAGGTTCGTACGTAGGAGAATCCATTCGCAATAATGAGGTGAATGGTTGGGCTTCTTCCCCGGGGGCCGGTTTAATCATACTGAGATCGCGGCGAAACTCAGCAACGCGAACCAGCACGTTTCTCAGAAAGGTAATACGAGTCGCAACCGCCGCTGAATCAGAGCCGCCCGCTGCTGTCTGGACCGTCGTCATCTGTTGTTGAACTTCGGCAGGCCAACCAGGTGCACGCGCGGCGAGTTTGCCTATTGTTCTTTGCAGCGTCTGATTATCGCCACGCTTTGCAGCGACTCGTGCAAGCTCGACAAGGACGGCAATATTATTTGGTTGCTGGTCTTGCAGTTTTTGCAGCAGGCTTTGTACTTCAACGAGAGCATTATCTTGATTCAAGCGTTCGGTTTCTTCAGCAAGTTTAAAAATAGCAATCAGGTTTTTATTGTTAAGTTCGACCGCTTTTTTCAGAGCTGAAATTGCTTTATCAGTATTACCGCGGCTGCTTTCCAGTACGCCAATCAAATATTGAATCTGATCATTTTCCGTGGCGAGAGTACGAGCGCGCTCAAAGCGTGAGTCGGCATCGTCAAAATTTCTTTGTCGTAACGCCAGCACGCCCCAATTAGCCCAACCAGCTGGCTCTGCTGCTACGAGTTCTGTGAACGACTTCAGCTTTGAGTCAGCGCGTACATCATCACCAACCTGCAACGCTGCCAGTCCCACATAAAAAACGCGAACCGCCTCGTTGTATTCTTTGGAAGACTTCTTTGGTAAGTTGCTTTCAGTCCGGCACGAAGAGACGACGAAAAGCGTCAACGCAAGCACAAGTTTGGCTTGATATGGTATTCGAAAGGTCGAATTCATTAGCAGGTTCTAGTTACGCGGTTATCCAAGAAGGACCAGCCGGAAGATATCGGAACAACTATGGCGCGTAGTCGCACAAGATAGCACATTCGATTCCGCCGGTAGCTGCAACTTAGGGTTGAATAGCCACTCCAACTAAAGGTTGATTGCATGGAGTCTACTTAGTAGGCATCATGGCGATTCTCTCGGCACTTAAAAACGTCAGTACCACCTCGCGGTGCGGGTGGGCAAAAAACGTCGGTACCACCTCGCGGTAGCGGGTGGGGCAAAAACGTCGGTACCACCTCGCGGTAGCGGGTGGGCCTGACAGTGGATCTAAAGAAAACATGTCCCCAATGCGCCACTCTCCGCGGGTGGTGACGACCTATCTATCTACAGGAGAACCCCAGCATGTCAACTGAAGAAATCATTGCGAACCAGCAAACAATTATTGCCAACCAGGAAAAGATTCAAACAAACCAGGCAAAGCTCGATCGCATGCTCGCAAACCAGGAGCAGATCATCGGCAACCAAAAGGCGATTCTCGACAATCAGGCAAAGCTCGATAGCGTAGTAGACAACCAGAAACGCATTTTGGCCAACCAGGAAGAGATCATCTCGCGCCTGAAATAGAAGTTCTAAACTGCGAACGTGATTGGAAAGACTGCTTCTTCGACAGATCGCGTCTTGCCGCTGATCGTCCTGATCGTTGCCTTGTTGATCTGGACGATCGTTGCGGCCTTACATCTGTTTCCGCAATCCGTTTTTCCCTCACCATTTGACGTTGGCAAAGGATTTGTCGAAGAACTGCAAACCGGTCGCTTGTTTGACGACGTAGTCGCTTCACTGTTTCGAGTCACAACAGGTTTTGGCTTAGCGGTGCTGTTTGGAATTCCGACAGGGCTGTGGTTGGGCAATCACACTCGCGCTCGCACGGCATTTCTGCCGACGATCAATTTCTTTCGCAGTCTATCCCCGCTTGCCTGGATTCCGTTTGCCATTCTTTGGTTCGGGATTGGCGATCTTCCGACAGTCTTTCTCATTTTCATGGCCGTTTACTTTCCGCTCGTGCTGGCTACCGTAGCGGCAGTGGCCAACATTCCTTCGGTCTACTTTCGTGTCGCTCGCGACTACGGTTTTAGTAACAGCGAAATTTTGACGCGAGTCACGTTGCCGGCGATTGCGCCGCAGATCATTACGTCGTTGCGCGTCACTGCAGGATTGGCGTGGTTGGTGGTAGTTGCAGCGGAGATGATTGCGGGTCGTGCGGGGCTGGGTTTTGCGATCTGGGATGCCCGCAACGGTTTGCGTATGGATTTATTAGTCTGCGGCATGATCGTCATCGGTGTGATCGGAATCATTCTCGATCGAGTTCTGTTGCAACTGACTAAGATTCCGAGCGTGAGGTGGGGCTATGACCGATAAGCCCCTCGTCGTAGAGAATGCCTCATTGAGTTTTGGCTCGGTGCACGTGTTTGAAAATTTATCGTTGGCGATCGAGCGCGGCGAGTTTGTTGCCGTTGTTGGCCCATCCGGCTGCGGTAAGACAACATTACTCAACCTGTTTTCTCAATTTATTAAACCGGCAACGGGTCGCGTGATGTGTGCAGAACGTATGCGCATGGTTTACCAGCACGACAGTCTTTTTCCCTGGCAAACTGTTCGAGAAAACATCTTGCTGGGGTTAAGGCAAATTAGAGATGAATCGGAACGCAAACTCCAGTTGCAGAAGATATTGGAACTGATCAAGCTCGAGGGATTTGCTGAGCATTATCCACATCAACTTTCGGGTGGTATGCGTCAACGAGTTGAGCTTGGCCGAGCGTTAGTCGGTGACTCGGACATCCTGCTGCTTGATGAACCGTTTTCTTCGCTGGACTATCTCACTCGGTTACGAATGCGAAATGAATTGGCTCGCATGCTCTATCAATTGCCAAGAACAGTTGTGTTGGTTACGCACGACATTGAAGAAGCGGCGCAGCTGGCTGATAGAATCGTGGTTCTTTCGGATCGTCCGGCGCGCATCTGTGCTGAATTTCGGGTGGCACTAGCGCGACCCAGGGAACTAACGCATCCGGAAGTTGTCAGCACGATGCACAAGATCCTTGCGGAACTCGGATTAGAACAAGAAGGTCGAAGAGCAATATCCGATGTGCTTTAGAGTTTCTTGCAAAAATGATTTAAAAGACGCAGACACTAAAACAACTCTTATTCTTAGTGAGCTTGACTGCTACCTGGACAGAACAGTTAGGCAGGGTGGTTTACCCCCGCTGCTGACTAGTAGGTGCTCGGTCTGTAACCAGCGGGGGTAAACCACCCTGCCTAACTGTTCTGTCAAGGTGCACAAAAGTTAAATAGATCCTGACCGTGGGGAGGTTCACATGCTACGTTCTCCGGTGATTCGTTGGATTGCGGGATTGATTGTTGTGGTTGCGGTGTTGGCGGCGATTAGATTCAAGCCGTGGCGGTTGGTATCGCACTCTACACAACAACAAGCCCAGGCGCGTGCCGAGTTAAAAGTTGGATTTCTTCCGGTGACTTGTCACCTGACTTGTCCCGTCACCGATTACGCGACCCGCACGAGCACAATTAACCACTTTGAATCGCAACGCTTCACTGATTTTCCGACGATCGTGGAATCAATTAAGAGTGGTCGTTTGGATGCGACGTTTATGATCGCGCCGTTGGCAATGAAGTTACGCGAGCAAGGTGTGCCGGTGAAGATTTGTTACCTCGGCCATCGCGATGGATCGACGGTCATCGTGCGAAAAGATCTGCAGGCGCAGAGTCTAAGAGATCTCAAGGGTAAGACGTTTGCGATACCGAGTAAATACAGCAATCAGTATTTGGTAATTCTCAAGTTGATGGAGGACCAGGGCGTCAAGCGTGACGAGATTAGGTTCGTCGAGCTGCCGCCGCCTGACATGCCCGGTGCGCTGGCTGCGAAAGCTATTGATGCTTACTTTGTGGGTGAACCGCATGCAGCCAAGGCCGAACTCGATGGCAGCGGACGTGTTCTTTATCACGCAAAAGATATTTGGCCGCACTTTATTTCGTGCGTTCTGGTTGTCACTGAAAAACTGATCAAAGAAAAACCAGAGCTCGTTCGCGATCTGGTGCGCGGAATCGCCGAGAGTGGCGAATGGGCGGAAACTCATCGTATTGAAGCTGCCAAAGTGGTCTCTCCTTATTTCAGGCAGGACGACAAAGTAGTGCGTTATGTTTTGACGCAACCACCAGATCGCGTCAGCTATAGAATGTTGACCCCGACTGACGAGGATTTGCAGAAGATTCACGATATGGCCATCAAGGCTGGAGTTTTGACGAAGCCGATCAGCATGAGTGATCTGATCGATCGGCAGTTCATTCCTAAGGATATTAAGCCTGCGAATATTGATGCAGGGCAATAACAACTTTGCGTTCGCGTCCCAACGGTCCGATATGCCTTTAGCTTGTCGGCAACTATTTAACTCAAGTACTACTTGGACAGCACAGTTGGGAAGGGTGGTTTACCCCCCGCTGATTAAAAACCAAGCACCTGCTAGTCACCAGCGTTTGAGCGGATTAAGGAATTCAAGGACATGAAAATACGGATCGCATTAGCAGTTTTTGCAGTTGCGTTCGCCTTCTTTTTACTTCCGCGATCATCAGCTCACTATCAAACCCAACCAACTTCCAGGGAAGATGCCTACCGCGCCAACAACCTTGGCGTCGCGTTGCTCGAACAGTTCAAATACAAAGAAGGCGCCGACTCTTTTCGTCGCGCTCTGCAGATCGATCCAAAGCTGGTGCTTGCTCGCATTAATCTAGCCATTGCGTTGTACAACGTACCTGACCTTGTAGCCGCACAGCGAGAAGCACAGGCCGCCATCGCTTTGGCTCCGAACGCTCCGCAGCCTTATTACATTCAAGGATTGATCGCGAAAACGCAGGCGCGCATGGACGATGCAGTTGCGCCATTCCAGCAGGTGCTCAAGCTTGATCCGAATGATGTCGGCGCCAACATCAACCTCGGCCAGATCTATTCCCAACAACGAAAGTACGTCGAAGCAATTGCTGTGTTTCGCACCGCCCTCGCAGCTGAACCTTACAACTCAACGGCGCTCTACAACCTCGGTACAACTTTAATTCGCGCCGGACAACGCGAAGAAGGTCAGAAGGTAATTCAACGGTTTCAGGAATTTCGCAATCGTGGCAGCGCATCGTCGCTGGGCAATACTTATCTCGAACAGGGTCGCTATGCCGATGCTGTTGCCTCGACCGGCGCTGAACCAGATTTAGTTGATCGAACACCACCCGCGGTTCAGTTTGGAGATGCAACCGAGGCGACATTCGGCAGTGCACATCCAGGGACAAAAGACGTAATCCAGTCGATGCTTGGTGGCCGATTTCGCAGCAGTGAGATGAACGATCCCAAGAGAAAATCGATCGCCACGTCGCTGGGTGGAAGTACCACCTTGTTTGATTTCGATGGCGACGGCGATTTGGATCTGTTTTGGATTTCAGCAAGTGAACAACACCTTTACCGTAACGACGCCGGAAAACTCACAGACGTGACCAACAGTTCGGGGGCCTTATCTGCCAAAGCCGTTAATTCAAATGTCGGCGCAGTCGCGGGTGATTACGACAACGATAATCGTCCTGATCTATTTGTCATTCGCGACGGCGGCCTGGGCCTTTATCACAATGACGGTGGCGGAAAATTTTCCGACGTAAGCTCTGGCGCAGGCATTCCTGCATATCCATTCTTGCCGGGGGCGGTCGCTTTTGTGGACGTGGACCACGATGGTGACCTCGATGTTTTCATTGCCGGTCTGGCGGATCTCTCAAAGCCACCAAAGATCGATGAACCGATTTTTCCGACTGACTTCAGCGGCGCGCCGAACTTGTTGTTAAGAAATGACGGCGATGGAAAGTTCACTGACATAACTGCAGCAGCAAAACTTGATGGAGCCAGCCACGCAATCGCCATTGTGCCGACCGACTTCAATAATCGACGTGATATCGATCTACTGATTGTGAAATATGGTGAAGCACCGGAGTTGTTTAGTAATCAACGTGACGGCACGTTTCGAAACGTTGCCGCCGATACAGGCCTCGGTACCTCCGGACACTGGAGTTGCGTCGCAGCCGGCGACGTGAACAAGGACGGCTACACCGATTTCTTTTTTGGTCGTCAGGATGGGCCAGGGATCTTTGAGTTAAGCGATGGTCATGAGAAGTTCAAAGCGCTGACTGCGCCAGACACTTCAGCAAATGCGCGGGCGGCACAGTTTGTTGATTACGACAACGACGGACTGCTCGATTGCGTTGTACTGACAGACAATGGGTTGCTTGTGTTGCGGAACCTGGGAAACGGCTGGGACGACGTCAGCTCACGCGCAATTAAGTCCGATGTCACCTCAGAGAAAGTTAGTAACTCAAGACTCTTTGCGGCAGCTGATCTCGACAACGACGGTAACTCCGATCTGTTGTTTCTTTCAGCGGCCGGCCAACTGCGCGTTGGACGTAACAGTGGTGGCAGCGGCAACCGCTCGTTGCGTGTCATACTTACCGGCAAGGTAAGTAATCGTAGTGGACTCGGTGCAAAGCTTGAGGCGCGAGCCGGCAGCCTGGTCCAAAAACTGGAAAGTTTTTCAGCGTGGCCGGCCCCGGCGGCAGCTGATTTAAGTTTTGGACTTGGTAAGCGTGATGTGGTTGATGCGGTACGTATTCTTTGGCCTGCCGGCATTGTCCAGGCCGAAACAGAAATTCCGAAAAGTAAGTCAGCACTGGTTACGTTGAATGTGACTGAACTGGATCGAAAGCCCTCCTCGTGTCCCTTCCTTTATACCTGGAACGGTGAACGTTTCGAGTTCATCACCGATTTCATGGGCGGCGGGGAAATGGGCTATCTCGAAGAACCCGGGCGCCACAACAAACCTGACCCAGTGGAGTATGTTCGCATTCGTGGTGATCAACTAAAAGAGCGTAACGGCAGTTATGATCTGCGCGTCACCAATGAGTTGGAAGAGACGTTGTACGCAGATCAATTCTATTTGATCGCTATCGATCATCCCGCTGATGTTTCGGTTTATCCAAACGAGGGCATGACGGATCCGCCAAGACCATACAAGCTATTTAGTACGCGCGGTGCCCGAGCTCCACTGAGCGCTGTGGATAACCATGGGACGGATGTGTTGGATCGAATTACAACAATGGATCGACGCTATCCTGACGACTTCAAGCTCGATCGCATTCGCGGTTACGCAGAAGAACACACGTTGACAATGAACCTTGCGTCTCCAAATGAAGTGTCGTCAAAGCGAAATCACAAGAACAACGAACGTATGTTGTTGCTACTGACTGGCTGGACTGACTATGCGTGGTCGAGCGACAACCTTGCAGCATCGCACTCCAGGAAAAACATGATGTTGCCTGCGTTGCAGGTGAAAGACAGTCGTGGGCAATGGCACACGGTAATCGAAGATATCGGAATACCTGTTGGCAGGCCACAGACAGTGACAGTTGATCTGACGGGCAAGTTTCTCAGTTCAAGTCGTGAAGTTCGACTTGTGACCAACATGCGAATCTACTGGGACCAGATTTTGGTCGATACCTCGACTGGAAATGCGGAGTTGAAAATGACTCGCCTCGATCCGTCTGCGGCGGAGTTGCGTTGGCGCGGTTTCTCTGCGGAAGTAACTCCTGATGGGAAGGAACCACTTGGTTACGACTATCAAAAGGTTTCTTATACGTCGCCATGGAAAGTGATGACTGGCCGTTACACTCGTGAGGGAGATGTTCGATCGTTGTTAAATGTTTCGGACGACATGTTTGTGATTGCGAAGCCGGGCGATCAGATCAGTTTGTCGTTTGATGCAAGGCGGTTGAGTGTCTTGCCGCGTGGTTGGACCAGGACCTTTGTGTTGTACTCCGATGGTTTTAGCAAGGAGATGGACATCAACTCCGCGAGTCCGGATCAAGTTGAGCCGCTGCCTTTTCATGGAATGAGCAGCTATCCATACTCATCACCAGAAGCGTATCCATTAACGGCCGAACGCAAAAACTATCTAGAGACTTACAATACGCGTTGGGTGAGGATGAATGTGGCCTCGATCGATGTGGAGTTGTCGTTACGCTAAGGTAAATATCTCTGTGCCTCTGCGTCTCCGTGCCTCTGTGTTGAAGATCAGTCTGGTTTTTTTAAGCGCCTAGTTCAACACAGAAGCACTGAAACACAGAGGCACAGAGGAAATTGAATCTCTTAATTAAGTGTCAATGAAAACAGTTGCCTCTTTCACGATCTATGTTTGTCTCGTCATTCTTTACTTCGCCACCGTTGCTTCCGCTCAACAACAGCAATTCGCTGAACTCGGTGACTTCAAGTTAACCAGCGGTGAAACGATTCGCGATTGCCGCATCGGTTACCGTACTTTTGGCAAACTAAACGTCTACAAGTCAAATGCGATTGTCTTTCCAACATGGGCAGGAGGAACTACGGAACAACTCCAATCCAACATTGGACCAGGAAGGTTGGTTGATAGTGATAAGTTTTTCGTGATCGCTTTCGACGCCTTGGGTAATGGTGTTTCTTCGTCGCCATCGAACAGCAAGCAGCAGCCGCGAATGAACTTTCCGCGATTCACGCTTCGCGACTCCGTCAACACACAGCACGCGGTTGTCACTGGGCTCTTCAAACTTGGTCACGTCAAGGCTGTCGTTGGTGTCTCAATGGGAGCCATGCAGACGTTTCAATGGATGGTGTCGTATCCGACGTTTATGGATCTCGCGGTTCCGGTTGTTGGTTCACCGCGACTAGCTGCGTACGATCTGTTGTTATGGCAGGCCCAGATTGATGCGATCATGAACGATCGTGATTGGAACAACGGCAACTACGCGGTCAATCCGGCTCGCGCGCCGGAATTTGAGTTCGGTGCGTTGCTCCTGACAACACCGGACGAGTACAACACCAAGATGACGAGGGAAAAGGTGCTCGAGGAGTTGAAGAAAGCAAGGGAAGCAAAAGGTGGCGGCTTCGATGCAAACGATAAGATTCGGCAGGACCAGGCAATGATGTCGCTCGATGTTTCAGAACCTTTTGGTGGCTCGCTTGAAAAGGCGGCCGCACAGGTAAAAGCAAAAGTGTTTGTGGTGGCATCGAAATTTGACCACGTTGTTACTCCTGGGCCAGCGCTGGAGTTTGCCAGGCTCGTAAATGCGAAAGTCTTAGTGCTTGAAGGAGACTGTGGTCACCTCGCACCGTCGTGTGAATCTCAGAAAGTGAATCCTGCTGTTGATGAGTTTTTGCGACAATGATCGAGGGTGCCCGATATTCGCCGCGGAGCGGCCTAAGCATAAAGCCCAGGGTGCAGCGGAGCGGAACCCCGGGGAAGATTTGGCGATTAGGTGTGCGTCCTGAAGGGACGCGAGCAAATTAAATACTGCGGGTGTGAACTTTGTTCTGATTTGGTGTGCTTTGCATAAGAAGCCTATTAGCCTGCGAAAGCAGGCGTAAGCGTCGAGCCTGGGGCGTAAGCCCCCAGGGAGCCGTTGGAATTGAGATGGAGCCCGCAACAGCGGGCGACAGCATCTACCAGCTACGCTTTCGCCCGTTATCACGGGCTTAAATTATGATCTGCGTTTGCCCTGGGGCTC
>Ga0163162_10008331_pt1 | contig 10112 bp, 6 predicted proteins | sample S55metaG_FD_115310 | JGI IMG/M metagenome (GOLD analysis project Ga0163162, IMG submission 115310) | Switchgrass rhizosphere microbial communities from Kellogg Biological Station, Michigan, USA - S5-5 metaG | ecosystem: Host-associated > Plants > Roots > Rhizosphere > Soil | place: USA: Michigan...
AGTGGAATCAAACAATAACATATCATCTAAAGCTACTCCCTCTCCAAAGGAGAGGGCCGGGGTGAGGCTTGTTGTTTTAGGCGCCGGCGAAAGCGGCGTGGGGGCCGCATACCTCGCTCAGCAGCAGGGCTATGATGTTTTTGTTTCTGATTTCGGGGCCATTGCCGATAACTATAAAAAGCAGTTGCAGGACTGGAACATCCGTTTCGAAGAAAATCAACATACGGAAAAAGAAATTCTGGAAGCTGCTGAAGTAATTAAAAGCCCCGGCATTCCTGATAAGGCGCCGATCGTTAAAAAGATTAAGGAGAAAGGTATACCTGTAATATCGGAGATTGAGTTTGCCGGCAAGTACACTGGGGCAAAAATAATTGGCATTACCGGATCTAACGGCAAAACAACTACTACCAGTTTAACCTATCACATCCTTAAAAGTGCGGGTTTAAATGTTGGTCTCGCGGGTAATATTGGCAAAAGCTTTGCCTATCAGGTTGCCACCGAAAAATATGACCTGTATGTACTGGAGCTAAGCAGCTTTATGCTCGATGATATGTACCGGTTTAAGACAGATATAGCGGTTCTACTGAATATTACGCCCGATCATTTGGACCGGTATGAATATAAAATGGAAAACTACGCTGCGTCGAAATTCCGCATCTCTCAAAATCAAACGGCAAACGATGTTTTTATTTATTGTGCCGATGATGCCGAAATAATTAAAGGGATGGCGACACGGACATTTGCTGCGCAGCGATTACCGTTTTCCATCGAAAAAAAAGTTGAACCGGGAGCATATCTCGAAAAAGACAATATTGTCATTAACACTCACCAACAACATTTTCAAATGTCAATTACAGAACTGGCCCTACAAGGTAAACACAACATTTACAACTCGATGGCCTCGGGTATTGTGGCTAAAGTGCTTGAGCTTCGCAATCCTCTTATAAGGGATAGCATGGGCAACTTTAAAAACATTGAGCACAGGCTGGAGTCGGTGGGCAAGATATCAGGTATCAGCTTCATCAATGATTCAAAAGCGACCAATGTAAACTCCACCTGGTATGCCCTTGAAAGCATGACCAGCGATGTGATTTTGATACTTGGCGGTGTTGATAAAGGAAATGACTATTCGATACTTAAAGACCTAGTGAAGCAAAAGGTTAAAGCGATAGTGTGCTTAGGCAAGGATAACAAGCGAATTCATGATGCTTTTGAAGATGTTGTAGATGTGATAGTAAATACCTATTCGGCAGAGGAAGCCGCACAGGTATCATATCACCTGGCCACAAAAGGCGATACGGTATTACTTTCACCCGCATGCGCCAGCTTTGATCTTTTTAAGAATTATGAGGATCGTGGAAGGCAGTTTAAACAAGCGGTGAGGGAACTTTAGCCCCCTAACCCCCTAAAGGGGGAACGATGGGCTTAAAAATATTAAATAAACAAATAAAAAACTCCCCTTTAGGGGTAGGGGGCAAATGAATAGAATACTCAGTAACACAAAAGGAGATCGCTGGATATGGCTTATCGTCATATTGCTGTCGGTTATTTCTTTGTTGGCTGTTTACAGCGCTATTGGGACACTTGCTTATAAAAAGGGGGTTGGGGTCGAATCGATTTTAATGAAACACCTTGCCATGATTATTGGCGGTATCGGCTTAATGTATATTTCCCATAAGCTTGATTACCGGTATTACCGTGGCATATCAAAGTTGTTAATGATTATTACTTTGCCCCTATTGGTTTATACACTTGTATTCGGGAGCCATGTAAACGATGCGAGCAGGTGGATAGCTATTCCCGGCACTGGCTTAAGCTTCCAAACATCCGATTTGGCCAAACTGGCGCTCATCACTTACCTGGCCCGCACTTTATCTATAAAGCAGGAAAATATTAAAAACGTAAAGCAATCTTTCATCCCCATTATGGGTGCTGTTTGTCTTGTTTTTATTTTGATAGCGCTGGCTAACCTTTCAACCGCATTAATGCTTTTTGGGGTAAGCGTGTTGTTGTTAATTATAGGCCGCATAAGCATAAAGCAAATCGCGGTAGTTTGCGTTGCGGGAGGGATATTACTCGCAGGTGTAGTGTTTTTGGGTCCCCGCCATAAAACGTACATTTCGAGGATTCACACCTTTATGCACCCGGAGGTAACCAACCCCGATAAATCCTTCCAGGCCGATCATGCCAAAATAGCTATTGCCACAGGCGGGGTTTTTGGCAAGGGAGTGGGTAAAAGTGACGAAAAAAACTTTTTGCCGGAAGCTTATTCTGATGAAATATATGCCATAATAATTGAGGAGTATGGGCTTTTAGGGGGTATTATCTTAATAAGTATTTACTTGTTTTTATTATACAGGTGCATAAAAATTGTCACCAAAGCACCAAAAGCGTTCGGCGCGTTGCTGGCAGCAGGGTTAAGTTTTAGCTTAACTATACAGGCGTTTGCCAATATGGCCGTAGCGGTTGGGTTAGGCCCGGTGACAGGTATCCCGCTGCCCTTTGTAAGTATGGGCGGTACATCTATATTATTTACCAGCATAGCATTCGGCATTATATTATCGGTTAGTCGTGATATCGAGGAGCCGAAAAAAGTTATTGTGGGTGAGATAAGGGAAGAATTGGCAATAGCCCCCTAAAGGGAGAATGATGTGCAGATGCGTGAATATGCAGATGTGCGGATGAAGAAATATTAAAAGAAACAAGAGCATTAATGGCACAAAGCAAACAACAACCCAATCAAAAACTCCCCGTTCAGGGGGCTGGGGGGCCGCGAATAATCATCAGCGGCGGCGGCACAGGGGGGCATATCTTCCCGGCTATTGCTATTGCCAATGCTTTGAAAAACATTGATCCTGGTATACAAATACTATTTGTAGGTGCAAAAGGGCGGATGGAAATGGAAAAAGTGCCTGCCGCAGGTTATAAGATCATCGGTTTAGATATACGGGGCATTCAGCGTAAATCGCTATGGAAAAATGTAATGTTCCCTGTAAAATTACTATTGAGTGTGAGGGAATCCGTTAAAATTATAAAAGACTTTAAACCGGATGCCGCTGTAGGCGTTGGGGGCTATGCCTCGGGGCCGTTGTTGTATGCTGCATCGTTAAAAGGTATCCCCTATTTGATACAGGAGCAAAACTCATATGCCGGCGTTACCAATAAATGGCTTGGGAAAAAGGCGCAAAAAATATGCGTGGCTTTCGATGGCATGGAGAAGTTTTTCCCATACGATCGCATTATTAAAACCGGTAACCCTATTCGCAAGGATGCAGTTAACGTTGCCGGCAAACACATGCAGGCGTTAGAACTGTTCAACCTGTCGGCATTTAAAAAAACATTATTGATAACAGGCGGCAGCCTGGGTGCGCGTACCTTAAATGATAGCGTATTAGCCGGACTGGATAAAATAATTGCTGCCGATGTGCAAATTATATGGCAAACCGGTAAATTCTATTATAAAGGGATTATTGAAAAACTGGGCGAAAATTATCACCCTGACATCCGCATAGTGGAATTTTTAAACCGCATGGATCTGGCCTATGCGGCCGCTGATATTATTATTTCGAGGGCGGGCGCGGGCACTATTGCCGAGCTGTGCGTGTTGAAGAAACCGGTGATCCTTGTCCCTTCACCCAATGTGGCGGAAGATCACCAAACTAAAAACGCGCTGGTGTTGGTTCAGGAAAATGCAGCTGCCTTTGTGGCCGACAGGGATGCAGTCACAAAACTCATCGACAAGGCGCTGGAGCTGTTGAGTGATAAGGAGACACAAAAAAAATTAAGTGATAATATCGGCAAACTGGCTATGCCTGATGCTGATGAGGTTATTGCGGGAGAGGTAATGAAGATGGTTAGGTAGTGAATGGTGAGTAGTGAATAGTTAAATGAATAGGTTTTAAATAAAAAATAGTCTTGAATCTTGGTTCTTGACTCTTGAATCTAAATTGAAATGGAATTAAAAAACATACAACGGGTTTATTTGGTAGGAATTGGCGGCATAGGCATGAGCGGCCTTGCCAGGTATTTCCATCATTTAAGTTGCGTTGTGTGCGGGTATGACAAAACAACAACCGAGCTTACCAACGATTTGCACAACGAAGGCATCAGGATAGTATTTGATGACCGTGCCGACTGGATACCGTTAAGTTTTCAATCGCCTGATTCCGGAACGCTTGTTATCTATACGCCAGCCATCCCGCACGACTCGGTAATTTTAAATTATTTCAAGGACAAAGGCTTCGAATTGTTTAAACGCTCTCAGGTTTTGGGTATTATCAGTAAAGGCATGTTCACGGTTGCAGTGGCAGGCACGCATGGTAAAACCACCACCTCAACCATGATTGCGCATATACTGAAAGATTCCGGAAAGGATTGTTCGGCCTTCCTTGGCGGGATATCCACCAATTACCAAAGTAATGTGCTATACGGCAAAAACAACATTGTGGTGGTTGAGGCTGACGAGTATGACCGCTCCTTCCTTACCCTCCACCCGGATATTGCCATCATTACATCAATGGATGCTGATCACCTGGACATTTATGGCGATCACGAACATTTAACCGAATCATTCAAATTATTTGCGTCACAAATTAAACAGGGCGGCAAGCTTATTCACCGCAAAGGGCTGCCGCTTGAAACAGGTTTTACCTACGCCGTTGACGATGACGCCGATGCTAATGCAACCAATATCCGTATCGAAAACGGCGATTTTTATTTTGATTTCAAAAATGCCGAAACTACTATTACCGACATCAGGATGGGTATTGCAGGCCTGCACAATATCGAAAACGCAGTCGCTGCGACAGAAGCAGCTCTGCTTTTAGATATTTCGCCTGAAGCAGTAAAATCCGCTTTAGGGTCGTTTAAGGGGGTCAAGCGCCGCTTTGAATATATTATAAAGAATAATCAACAGGTTTACATTGATGATTATGCGCATCACCCGGAAGAATTGAAGGCTGCTATACGGTCGGTTAAAAAATTATATCCCGGGAAAAAGCTTACGGTAATCTTTCAGCCGCATTTATATACCCGGACCCGCGATTTTGCAGATGGCTTTGCCGAAGCGCTGGATTTGGCCGACGAGTTAATTATGCTGGATATTTACCCTGCGCGTGAACTGCCAATCGAAGGGGTACATGCCGATATGATACTTGATCGTATGAAAATGTGGAATAAGCGCAGATGTGGAAAACAAGAAGCCATTGACCTGGTAAAAAAAGAAAAACCTGCATTACTTTTAACAGTAGGCGCAGGCGATATTGACCAATTAGTGCAACCATTAAAACAAGCTTTAGGGGATGTTTAAGAAACGCATTTGGAAGCACTTGTTAACAGGTTTTGCCTGGGCTATTAGCCTGGGTGGCCTTATTGTGCTGATGAGTTTCATTGAGGTAAAGAAGTCGGAAGTGGTTTGTAAGAACGTGAAAGTATACATTCCGGGCAATCAATATTTTATTGACAGGCAGGAGGTTGATAACATTCTGCGGGTAAACAGCCACGCTTTGATAGGCCGCCGGATGGAAAATATCAACATTCATGAACTGGAAAAAAAGCTTAAGGCAAACCCTTTTATAGAGCATGCAAAAGTTTACGTCGATATGGATGGTACCATCAATGTAGAGATCAGTCAGCGGCAGCCTATTTTACGGCTGATGAACCGTTTCGACCAGGATTTTTATGTTGACCAGCAAGGGTTAAAAATTCCGTTGTCGGCCAATTTTACAGCGCGGGTGCTAGCAGCAAACGGCTACATTGATGAGCTTTTTGCAAACCGTGTTGATACGTTACACACGGCGATAGCCATCGAACTATTTAAAACTGCTGACTACATCAGGAAAGATACATTGTGGAACGCGCAGATAGCGCAGATCTATGTAAATAAGGATCACGAAATGGAGCTGATACCCCGTGTTGGCAACAACCGGATATTACTTGGCGATGCAGATTCACTGGATACCAAGTTCCGCAACCTACGGACATTCTATAAAAAGGCACTCCCAAGGGTTGGGTGGGATACTTATTCGGTAATCAATATAAAATACGCCAACCAGGTTGTGGGGATAAAAAACGAAAATTTAAAGCAGGATTCGCTGAAGGCGAAGGGACAGGACACAACAAAAACAGGCGCCAATACAACGCCGGCAAAGAAAACAAAGAAGGACACATCTCTAATACAGAATTAATATGGACAAAAGTTCAACTCAGGAAAAAAGTTCGCCAATCGTAGTGGGATTGGACATCGGAACAACAAAAATATGCGCAATTGTTGGCCGCAGGAGCAAAAACGGGAAAATCGAGGTGCTTGGCATCGGCAAAGCTGAGTCGGCGGGCGTAACACGAGGTATGGTTTCCAATATCGACAAAACCGTGCAGGGAATCACCCAGGCGGTGGACATTGCCGGTTCGCAGTCGAACGTGGAGATAAAGGTAGTGAACGTGGGCATAGCAGGCCAGCACATCAAAAGCCTGCAGCATCGCGGATTGATAACCAGGCGCGACGTTCAAACCGAGATATCCCGCAAGGATATTGATAAACTGGTTGAAGATATGTACAACCTGGTAATGCCCCCGGGAGAAGAGATTATCCATGTTTTGCCGCAGGAATTTACCGTTGATAATGAGCCGGGAATAAAGGACCCAATCGGCATGGCCGGCGTACGGCTCGAGGCCAACTTCCATATCATTTCCGGGCAGGTTACTGCTATAAAAAACATTGTTAAATGTGTAAATAAGACTGGTTTAGAGAGCCAGGAACTGATATTGGAACCATTGGCATCATCTGAATCGGTTTTAAGCGACGAGGAAAAAGAAGCTGGCGTAGTGTTAGTGGATATTGGCGGCGGCACCACCGACGTGGCTATTTTTCACGAGGGGATTATACGCCATACCGCAGTTATTCCGTTTGGAGGTAACAGCGTTACGGAAGATATCCGTGAAGGATGCTCGGTAATGCGCAACATAGCCGAGCAGTTAAAGGTACGTTTTGGATCGGCGTTGGCCGACGAAAATAAGGAAAACGAGATTGTGTGCGTTCCGGGCTTGCGTGGCCGCGAACCAAAAGAAATATCGGTAAAAAACCTGGCTTTTGTAATACAGGCGCGGATGGAAGAGATAGTGGAGCACGTGTACTACGAAATCAAATCGTCGGGCTACGAGAAAAAGCTGATTGCGGGCATCGTAATAACAGGCGGCGGCGCACAGTTAAAGCATTTATCGCAGCTGGTTGAATACGTTACCGGGCTCGACTGCCGCGTTGGCTATCCAAATGAGCACCTTGCCAAAAATGAGGTGTTGCCGAAAAACGTTTATGAAGAGCTGCAAAGCCCGACTTTTGCAACCGGTATAGGGCTGCTGATAAAAGGCATCCAGAAAATGGAATACAATGATGTGGTAAATGTGCCCGCAGAAGTAAAGGTTGCAAAAACCAAATATACCGACGACAGAAAGTTTGGCTTGTTAGGTAAAATATTAGAGAGTGGTAAAAAGTTTATCAAAGATGATATCAAAGACGAGGATTTTTTGAAATAACTGTCTGACGACTTTAGCGGGATGAATATTAGCGTATAGAAATTATTCACAAATATCCATTCTTTCCACATATTGACAAATGTGGAAAAAGGTCGTTGAAAAAGTCATAATATTACATTACAGAAGTCTTAGGGCTCATCATTTACATATAACTGAAAACAAGGATTATGCAGTTTGAGATGTTAAAAGAAAAGTCGTCCATCATCAAAGTAATTGGTGTTGGCGGCGGCGGGGGTAACGCGGTAAACCATATGTACAGGCAAGGCATTACAGGTGTCGACTTTATTATCTGTAATACTGATGCCCAGGCTTTGGAGCTTAGCCCCATCCCAAACAAGGTGCAACTGGGCGCAAGCCTTACCGAAGGCATGGGTGCGGGTTCAATTCCCGAAGTTGGAAAAAATTCAGCTATTGAAAATATTGATGACATCAAGCTAATGCTGGGTTCCAATACAAAAATGCTGTTTATAACCGCAGGTATGGGCGGCGGCACCGGCACGGGCGCAAGCCCTATCATAGCCAAAGCTGCGCGTGAACTGGATATTTTGACTGTGGGTATTATTACCACTCCTTTTGCATTTGAAGGCAAGCGTCGTAAAATGCAGGCCGAAGAAGGGATGGAGGAACTGAAGAAGTATGTGGATTCGTTTTTAGTAATCTCCAACGACAGGTTACGCCAGATATTCGGCAACCTCACTTTAGGCTCGGCATTTGCACAGGCCGACAATATTTTAACTACTGCTGCCAAGGGCATAGCCGAAATTATAACTTTGCCGGGCTATATAAACGTTGACTTTAAAGATGTGCGCACGGTGATGAAAGACAGTGGCGTATCCATCATGGGCAGTTCGGCGGCCGAAGGTGAAAACCGCGCATTGAAAGCAGTTGAAGGTGCATTATCGTCGCCATTGTTAAAAGATAACGAAATTGAAGGAGCAAGGTATATACTGTTAAATATCAGCTCGGGCGATAAGGAAGTGACCATGGATGAGGTAAGTATTATTACCGATTACATCCAGGAGGAAGCTGGCCTGGCTGCCGACCTGATTTGGGGTAATTGTAAAGATGAGAGCCTTGGCGACAAAATATCGGTAACCATAATTGCTACCGGGTTCCAAACAAAGGATGAGCGTGAAAAAGAGCAGAGCACCAAGAAAATTGTTTCGATGCTGGTACCTGAAAGCGCACCGCTTGTTAAACCTGTAAATGAATTTATTAATCCGGTGAAGGCCGACGCTGCGGCAGAGCCTTATATGAAACACAAGGATGAGCCAAAGCAAACCGGCTTATTTGACCTGTTTGCTGCACGCGCGGAAGACCCGTCGATCATCAAGCACAATTGGGAAACAGAAGAGCCGGTTGAAGCCGAGAGTGATACGTCCGAATCACCTGAAATGACATTTAAGATTACAGAATCTGTTATGGGGTTTGAACCGGTTACGGAAGAAAAACAACCGGAACCCGAGCCTCTTGTAACGCCAGGGGCCGACGATCACAAAACAAACGAATCCATTGAGGAGCAATTGCGCAAATCCCGCGAACGCATTATGCGGTTAAAAGATCTCAGCATGAAACTGCGCAGCGGAAACATACAGGAAATGGAGAATGTTCCGGCTTATAAACGCAAGGAAATAGCCTTACAACAAACTCCCGCCTCGGACGAAAGCCAGGTATCCAGGTTTTCGTTGCTGCCCGATAACGAAGGCAATACCGAGATAAGGAACAACAACTCGTTTTTGCATGATAATGTAGACTAGTTCATGGTTGATAGTTAATAGTTCATAGATTTTAGGGAGGCGCAATTTTTGCGTCTCTTCTTATTTAGCAATGAATGCTGCCATGAACTATGAACCATCAACCATGAACTCCCTTTATAGCCTATCACAAAAAGTAATAAACATTGTTACTGCACGTTTTACGCTTATATTTGTACTTTTAACATTACTGATACCATCTTGGACATATTCGATAAAATAGCTAAAAGCATGGGCGGCCCGCTTGGGCAGCACCAAAAGTGGTCGCATGGGTATTTTTCATTTCCTAAACTTGAGGGGGAAATTGGCCCGCACATGCAATTTAACGGGAAAGAACATTTGGTTTGGAGCCTGAACAATTACCTTGGCTTAGCCAACCATCCCGAAGTACGCGAAGCCGATGCAAAGGCGGCGGCTGATTATGGGATGGCTTATCCCATGGGTGCGCGTATGATGTCGGGAAACTCCATTCATCATGAAGAGCTTGAAAGCAACCTTGCAGCTTTTGTAGGTAAAGAAGATGCTTTTTTATTGAATTACGGCTACCAGGGCATGTTATCGATCATTGATTCACTGGTTGATCGCAACGATGTTATTGTTTATGATGCCGAATCGCATGCCTGTATTATCGATGGATTAAGATTGCACATGGGTAAACGCTTTGTTTACCAGCACAACGACATGGAAAGCTGCGAAAAGCAGCTGAAACGCGCAACCCGGTTGGCCGAACAAACGGGCGGCGGTATATTGCTGATAACAGAAGGCGTTTTTGGCATGTCGGGCGCGCAGGGTAAGCTTAAGGAAATTGTAGCGTTAAAAGAAAAATTC
>Ga0163162_10008334_pt1 | contig 10111 bp, 10 predicted proteins | sample S55metaG_FD_115310 | JGI IMG/M metagenome (GOLD analysis project Ga0163162, IMG submission 115310) | Switchgrass rhizosphere microbial communities from Kellogg Biological Station, Michigan, USA - S5-5 metaG | ecosystem: Host-associated > Plants > Roots > Rhizosphere > Soil | place: USA...
GCCATCAATTGCTGGGATTGAAGGATGCGGCATTGGCGGACATCAAAAGCGTCTACAGCCAGGGACCGGCCTTGGCGCAATGCCGCGGCGTGCTGCGCGAGATGAAACTGGTAGCGCACACTTGGTACGACACAGCGGGTTCGGCCAAGCATATCGCCGAATTGGGCGACAAAAGCGCGGCGGCCGTAGCCTCGACTTTGGCGGCGGAGTTCTATGGCCTCAAGGTCTTGAAAGCCGATATCGAGGATGAGCATCACAACGCCACCCGCTTTCTGATCATGTCGCGTCAGGATGAACGCGCGCCCAAGGGCGGCAAGGTGGTCACCACCTTGGTGTTTCAGGTGAAGAACATTCCCGCCGCGCTTTACAAGGCGATGGGCGGCTTTGCCACCAATGGCGTCAACTTGACCAAGCTGGAAAGCTATCAGCTGGGCGGGTCGTTCAATGCCACGCAATTCTATGCCGACATTCAGGGCCATCCCGAAGAAGTGCATGTGAAGCGGGCGCTGGAGGAATTGGTGTTTCATACCGCGCGGCACACGATTATGGGTGTTTATCCAGCGCATCCCTTCCGCGAAGACATGCCCTAGGCGCGGTCCTTTTGAGTCGTGAGTTCGTCGCTCATGTACGTTTTCAGTACACGTCGCTCGGCGCTCCTGCTCACGCCCCAAAACTCCTCGCGCCTACCGCGGTTGCTGAAAAGCTATCGCTGTGCCCAATCGCGAATGAGGTAATGCGCAATAGCGATGGTGACGGGCAGCTTCATATCATCCTGGATTGTATCGGCCAGCCGCGCCCGAACTTCTTCTTTTGTCAGCCAGCGCGCCGCTTCGATTTCGTGAGCATCGATCTCAAAGTCGCGGCTCAAAGCTTGCGCATAACATCCCAGCATCAGGGATGAGGGAAAAGGCCAGGGCTGGGTGGCGTGATAGGTAACGGCGCCAACTTCAAGATTGACTTCTTCCCGCAATTCCCGGCGCACCGCTTCTTCCATGCTTTCGCCCGGTTCGACAAAGCCGGCGAAGGCGGAATAGAGCAGCGCTGGAAAGCGTTTGTTGCGCCCCACCAGACACTCCTCGCTTCCATTCGCGCGGCTGAAGATTGGCAGCATGATCACCACCGGATCGGTGCGCGGAAAATGTTCGGCGCTACATTGGGGACAAAGGCGGCGATAGCCGCCGTCGCGCATTTCGGTCTTGGCCCCGCAATTGGGACAAAAACCATGGCGCCGGTGCCAGTCCAGCAGCGCCTTGGCCTGGCCGGCAACGGCGATATCGCGACCCGGCAGGACAAAGGCACTGGTTCGCATGTCTTGGAAGCTGCCTTCGGCCAGATGCGGGTCATCCTCTCCGCCAAGCTCAACCGCAAAAAAAGCCTGGCTGCCATCCAGGCCCAGAAAGACCTGGGCAAGCCCTTGCCATTCCTTCCGCCAGGGCAGGAAGACCGCGTGATTGTCCGCCACCAAAGGGCGATTTTGCCAAAAAGGCAGGAACAGGCCCGCCAAAGCTTGCGTCTCGAGCCAGGCGGCATCGCTGCGGCGATAGCTGGCGCGCTCCAGCGGGTTACCGGAAAATGGAATCGGCATCATGGCGTGGCTTTTATGCCGTAAAAGCGGGCAGATTCCCAATTCGAGACAGTCGTCTTTAAGCCGGTTTTTACGCCATCACGGCCATAAACTCCGACATGATCAATGTCCTGGGATGCATTTTCCAGCAACATGACTTGAGGCTGGTCGCGGTAGCGGCGGTTCTTTGCACCCTGGCTTGCGCCACGGCCCTGTCCATGATTGCCCGCGCCCGCGCTGCCGAAGCCCGCCGCGTCCGGCTGACTTGGCTGGCGGGGGCCGGCGCGGTGGCCGGTTGCGGCATTTGGGGCACGCATTTTGTCGCCATGCTGGCCTATCACACCGGTCTTCCCATCGGTTTTGCGCCAGGCCTGACGGTTCTGTCGGCGCTGATCGCCATGACTCTGTGCGGCGTGGGTTTTGCCGTGGCGCTCAGGGTCAGCGGCGTGGCGGGCGGCATACTGACCGGCTCTTCCATCGCCGCCATGCACTATACCGGAATGATGGCGGTCGAGCTGCCGGCCCGCGCGCTGTGGGATCTGAATTATGTCGCCGCTTCGGTGCTGATCGGTGTGTCTGTGTCGGGTCTCGCTTTGCATTTCGCCGTGCGCCGCAAGAGCCGCAACGACTATGTGCTGGGGGCGGGCCTGTTTATCGCAGCCATTGTGGGCATGCATTTCACCGGCATGACGGCGGTGCGTTACATTCCGGACGGGAGTCACCATCTTTCCGGTGCAGTGATGAATCCCTTTGCGCTTGCCATTGTGGTGGCCGCCGGCGCTGCCTTTATCGTGGCCCAGGCGCTGATCATGGCCGTAATTGATTGGCATCTGACAGCGCGCGCCCAAGGCGAAGCCCAGCGCATGCGTGAACACATTGCTGAATTGGAAACCACACAGCTGGCGCTGACAAAGACGTCGGAAGATTTATCGGTGGCGTTGGAAGCCGCCGAGGCCGCCAGCAAGTCCAAATCCGCCTTCCTCGCCTCGATGAGCCATGAATTGCGCACTCCGCTGAACGCGATCCTGGGTTTTTCCGAGACCATGCAGTATGAGACTTTTGGTCCGCTGGGCGCGCCGCGCTACAAAGAATATCTGGGCGACATTCATAAAAGTGGCGCGCATCTGCTGTCGCTGATTAACGACATTCTCGACATCGCCCGTTTCGACGCCGGCCAGGCCGAGCTGCATGAAGAGATTTTCGATCTGGAGCGGCTGGCCTCTGATTGTCTGCGCATGGTGGCGGGCCATGCGGAAAAATGCGACATCGCGCTTTCCACCGGGCTGGCGGGCGATTTGCCGGCGCTTCGCGCCGACAGGCGCCGCATCAAGCAGGTTTTGCTCAATCTTCTGTCCAATGCCGTCAAGTTCACGCCGGCGGGCGGCCATGTGAAGTTTTCCGCCTCTCTCTCGCAGGCGGGTCTGGCGATGGCAGTGACGGACACCGGCATCGGCATCGCGCCACAAGACATACCCAGGGCGCTGGAGCGTTTCGGTCAGGTCGATTCTTCGCTGTCGCGCAGATATGAGGGCACGGGTTTGGGCCTGCCACTATCCAAGCAGCTGATGGAGTTGCATGGCGGCTCTTTGTCCCTGGATAGCCAGGAAGGCGTGGGAACCACGGTGACGATCACCCTGCCGCCGGACCGGCTGATGGCGCCGGCCCCGTCTGTGGCCGCCGCTTAACGCGGACTCGCAATTCCCGCCTCAAAAGCCTATATCCCCGCCCGGAAGTCGGCGGGCGCAGCTCTCGCTAACCTGGTCAGGCCGGGAACGGAGCAGCCATACCGAATCTGCTGCGGGTCGCCGGCTTCCACCTCGCCAACCCGGTCAGGTCGGGAAGGGTGAGGGGTGAGCCGGAGAAAAGAAAGGTCCAGTGGACCTTTCGTCCGGCGAACGCCAAGCCGCCCGAACGCCTAACGAATTTGCTTCGGGTCGTTCGGGCTCTCACCTTTCCACAATTACGGAATGAAAAGGCGTAGGCCAAACCGCACGTCTTGCTATAGTCCGCCCATGGCCAAAACCTCCGCGCCCGCCCAGCCCTATCGCGTACTCGCGCGCAAATACCGCCCCAGCGATTTCACCGGCCTGATCGGGCAGGAAGCCTTGGTGCGTACCCTGTCCAATGCCTTTGCCACAGGGCGGATCGCGCACGCCTTCATGCTGACGGGGGTGCGTGGGGTGGGAAAGACCACCACCGCCCGCATCATCGCCCGCGCGCTCAACTGCATCGGCCCAGACGGCAAGCGCACCGAGCCGACCATTCATCCTTGCGGAGTGTGCGAGCCCTGTGTCTCGATCTCGGAATCCCGCAATGTCGATGTACAGGAGATGGACGCGGCCAGCCGCACCGGCATCGACGATATTCGTGAGATCATCGAAGGGGTGCGCTATGCTCCGGTGGCCGCGCGCTACAAGGTTTATATCATCGACGAAGTTCACATGCTGTCCAAGCAGGCCTTCAATGGCTTGCTCAAGACCTTGGAAGAGCCGCCGCCGCATGTGAAGTTCGTTTTCGCCACCACCGAAATCCGCAAAGTTCCAGTGACGGTGCTGTCGCGCTGCCAGCGCTTCGATCTGCGCCGCATCGACAGCGCGGAACTGGCCGCTTATCTGGCGAGCCTTGCGGAAAAGGAGAAGGTCAAGATCGAGGAGAGCGCCCTGGCCTTGATCGCCCGCGCCGCCGAAGGCTCGGCGCGCGACTCCCTGTCGTTGCTGGACCAGGCCATCGCGCATGGCGAAGGTGAATTGATCACGGCAGACACGGTGCGCCAGATGCTGGGCCTGGCCGATCGCGGCCGGGTGCTGGATATTTTTGAAAAGCTGATGGCGGGCAAGATCGCCGAGGCGCTGACCGATCTCCAAAGCCTGTATGATGCGGGCGCCGATCCGCTGGCGGTGATGCAGGACCTGTTGGAGACCACGCATTTCCTCACCCGGGTGAAAGTCGCGCCCGCCGCGCAGGGCTTTTTTGATGGCGGCTCCGGCGAGGCCAAGCGCGCCGCCGAGCTGGCCGCCAAACTGTCGGTGGCGTCTCTGACGCGCGCCTGGCAAATCCTGCTCAAGGGTCTGTTTGAAGTGCGCGATGCGACGCGCCCGATTTCTGCTTGCGAGATGGCGATGATCCGGCTGGCTTATGCCGCCGAACTGCCGCCCACCGACAAGCTGGTAAAAGATCTGCTCGATGGCGGCGCGGCTCCGGCGCCACGCGGCGGCGGCGCACCTGCGCCATCACCGTCTTCGCGCGCGCCGGTTACCACGGGCTCTGCCATGCCTGCGCGCGCCACCATGCCGGAAGGTGCGCCCACCGCGTCTCTCCGTACTTTGGAAGATGTTGTCGCTCTGTGTGAGCCGCGCTCGGAATTGCGGGTGAATCTGGAGCATAATGTCCATCTGGTGCATCTGGAGCCGGGGCGTATTGAAATCCGCCCCAACCCGCGCGCGCCGCGCACTTTGGCCAATGATCTGCAAACCAAGCTCAGAGCGGCGACCGGCGAGCGCTGGACGGTTTCCATCGCCAGCCAGGGCGGCGCGCCCACTTTGGCGGAACAGAAACAGGCGGCCAAAAGCGCCCGTTTTGAAGCGGTGGCGCAGGAGCCCATGGTGCGCGCCGTGCTGGACCGTTTTCCCGGCGCGGAAATCGTCGCGGTGCGGGACACGGTTGCACCGGATGTCGCCGCAGCCATGCCGGATAAAGACGAAGAATGAATTTCATCGCCACTCATGGCGCGCTGTTGCGCCCAGTCATGGGTGGCCGGGTCGCGCTTCGGCCTTCGGCCTCGCTGCCCGGCCATGACAGGTTTTAAGGCATGGCGGCCATCGGGTCTGAAATCGAACGCTTGATTCAGTTGCTGGCCAAGTTGCCGGGGCTGGGCCCGCGTTCGGCGCGGCGCGCAGCGCTGGCGCTGTTGAAAAAGCGCGACACCTTGCTGGAGCCCCTGGCCGACAGTTTGCGCGAAGCCGCCGACGCGATTCTGACCTGCGAGGTGTGCGGCAATCTCGATACGCAATCTCCTTGCGCCATCTGCAGCGACAATCGGCGGGATCCGCATATTCTGTGTGTGGTGGAGGACGTCGCCGATCTCTGGGCGCTGGAGCGGGCGGGCGTGTTTCGGGGCCGCTATCACGTCTTGGGCGGCGCATTGTCGGCGCTGGATGGCGTGACGCCGGAACGGCTGAATGTGGCCAAGCTGTTGGAACGGGTGAAGTATGGGGTGGACGAAGTGATCCTGGCGATGAATGCCACGGTCGAAGGCCAGACCACGGCGCATTATCTGATGGACCTGTTGGGGGATATGAAAGTCACCCGGTTGGCGCATGGCGTGCCGGTGGGCGGCGAGCTCGATTATCTCGACGAGGGCACGCTCAGCGCGGCGTTCAAGGCCAGAAGGGCTCTCTAAAGTATCTGGTTTATCTCGTTACGGTAGAGGTAAGGCACCACAAGGCTGACCCCCATCAACGTCAGCAAGATCACCAGATTGCTTGACGAAGGCGCAAAGTTCTCCTGCCAGGCCGCCTCTATCATGGGCGCCAACAGCCACAGCAAGGTCACCGCGAAAGCAGCCAATCCCGCCGTTTGTGCCAGCTCGCGCAGAAAGCGGCGCTGCTCGATGCGTTTCATCACCGCAAAGACAAAAGGCGAATCGGAATCCGGCACGCCGGCGGTCAGAAAATTTTTCAATGCTGCATCATTCATGATGCTCTCCTAACGCAACAGCAAGCTTTTCGCGCCCCCGCGCCACATGGGATTTTACCGTACCCAGCGGCATCGCCAAGGTCTCCGCCGCCTCCATATGGGTGAATTCGCAGCCCAGACAAAGCAGCAAAGCGGCTTTTTGTTCCGGGGCGAGCCCGGCAAGCGCCTTGGTCAGATCCAGTTTCAACCCCGGATCGGGTTGGAAGGCGGTTTCCATGTCGGCGGTGGCATGGCCTTGGCGCGTCAGGCGGCGCAGCCAGCTGCGCTTGCCTTCGCGGAATTTGCGCCAGGCAATACCGAACAGCCAGGGACGGAAAGGGCGGGTGGAATCGAAACGCGCGATATGTTCCCAGGCGAAGACGAAGGTCTCCTGGGCGATGTCGTCGGCATCGCGCGCGCCCAGCCGTCTCAGGAAGGCGCGCAATCCCTGCTGGTGCATGTGGACCAGACGCCCAAAAGCGTCGGCCGAACCGGCCCTGGCGCGTGCCACCAGGACCGGTTCGGCACTGTCTTGGATCACCGCTCATCCTTGTCACGTGGAGGCCAGCCGCGGGGCATGAACAGCAAGGAGAGAAAGTTGCTGAAAGCCAGGGCGGCGAAGATCATCATCGGGATGAACAGGCCGCCATGATGGTGCCAACCGTGTCCGCCATCGTCATAATTCCAGAAGGTCAGCACGCCGAAGGCGATGGCCAGGCCGGTAAAGACGATGGCGCGATGCATCCGGCGTTCCGGTGAATTGCGCCAGCCATAGGGACCGCAACCGCCGTCCATACCGCCCTGCAGGTTTTTAACCAGGTCCGGGGGCGGGTCTTTGCCCTGATCGGCATAGCTCTTGATGATGTCCAGGGCGCGGTTGGCGCGGGTATGCCGCGACCAGCCCCAGGCCAGGGCGCAAACCATCCAGAATAGGGGGAAAACCAGCCACCAGAAGCGGGACAGGGTCCAGTAAAAGTCGTGGTCCATGGGGGTACCTTTCTTTGATCTTTATTGGCCGCCCCGACCCGGCTTGGATGCAGCCTTTTAAGTTAGGCTTTTGGGGGCTTCCGGCGGGGCCAATTCCACCTTCTCGATCTTCTCGGCACGGCCGGTGATCTTGGCTGTTGAAATCAGGATGTTCTTGATATCGGCATCGGCCTGGTTGAAGTGGGCTTGCAGTTTGCTCACCCGGTCCGACAGCAGCCGCACGTCGTTGAGCAAGGCGCCGACTTCCTTTTTGATCAGGTCCGCTTGTTCACGCATGCGTGCATCTTTCATCACCGTCTGGATGGTGTTGATCGCCAGCATCAGGATGTTGGGCGACACCACAATCACATTGGCGCGATGAGCTTTCTGGATCACATCGGCAAACCCGTCATGCAGATCGGCATAAAGCGATTCCGACGGCACGAACATGATCGCCGGTGTCTGCACTTCGCCAGGGATCAGATATTTCTCCGCGATGTCGCTGACATGCTTGGCTACGGTGGCGCGCACTTGGGCCTGGGCGGATTTTCGCTCGTCGTCATTGACGGCATTGCGCAACAGGCCAAAGCCCTCCAGGGGGAATTTGGAATCGATCACCAGCAGCGCTTTGTTGCCGGGAATGCGAATGACGCAATCAGGCCGGTTGCGGTTGGAAAGGGTGAACTGAAAATCGTAAAGCGAAACCGGCAGGCCGTCGCGAACGATCTCTTCCATCTGCGCCTGGCCAAAGGCGCCGCGCGACTGCTTGTTGGACAGCACCTGCTGCAGGGAAACCACCTGTCCCGACAAGGCCGAGATGTTCTTTTGCGCTTCGTCGATCACGGTCAGCCGCGCGCCAATTCCGCCCAAGGTTTCGGCGGTCTTGGTGGCGTTCTCGCTCAAGCTGTCACCCAGCCGTTGCTTCAAGGCTTCGACCTGGGCAGATGTCTGGCGGAACTGTTCGGCGATGGCGCCCTGGCCGCGGATCACCTCATCCAGCCGGGGGTCCGCCGGCTGTTCCGCCGCCGGTTTGGGCCGGGCGAAAGCCAGAATCAGCGCGCCTGCAACCACGGCCGCGGCCAATACAATCAACGCTAATTCCATGAATCCTTGACCCAAAAGGCTCGAAAGCCTATCTCCAGCCCATGACTGTCCGCCCCATCATAACCGCCCCCGATCCGCGCCTCCAAGCCGTCTCCACCGATGTTGAGAAGGTGGATGAAGATATCCGCAAGCTGATCGACGATATGGCCGACAGCATGTACGAGGCCGACGGCATCGGCCTGGCGGCGGTGCAGATCGGGGTCGCCAAGCGGGTGATTGTGATCGACCTGGATCAAAAAGAGGGCAGGAAAAACCCCCGCGCTTTCATCAATCCCAAGATCCTCTGGGCGTCGGACGAGATGGCGGTGTTCGAGGAAGGCTGCCTGTCGGTGCCGGAGATCTGGGACGATGTCGAACGCCCCGCCCGCATCAGGTGCGAGTATCTGGATCGCGACGGCAACAAGCAATTGCTGGAAGCCGATGGCATGCTGGCCACCTGTCTGCAGCATGAAATGGATCATCTGAACGGGGTACTGTTCATCGACCATCTGTCGCGGCTGAAACGCTCCATGGCGATCAAAAAGCTCACCAAGGCCAAGAAGCTCAAAGAGACGGCCTGATCGCATGGCGCTGCGATTGGCATTTATGGGTACCCCGGATTTTGCGGTGCCCACCCTTGCCGAGCTGATCGCCCAAGGTCACGACATTGCGTGCGTCTATTCCCAGCCGCCGCGCCCCAAGGGCCGCGGCATGGCGCTGGAGCCAGGCCCCGTCCATGCCTTTGCCGAACGCGCCAAGTTGGAGGTGCGCACGCCGCTGTCGCTGAAAGGCGCCGAGGAACAGGCGGCTTTCGCGGCGCTCAACCTGGATGCCGCCGTGGTGGTAGCCTATGGCTTGCTATTGCCCAAACCGGTGTTGGAGGCGCCCCGGCTGGGCTGTTTCAATCTGCATGGCTCGCTGTTGCCGCGCTGGCGCGGCGCCGCGCCCATCCAGCGCGCCATGATGGCGGGCGATGCGCAGACCGGCGTGATGGTGATGCAGATGGAAGAGGGGCTGGACACTGGTCCGGTGCTGATGGCCGAGCGGGTGCCGGTGGCCCGCAAAACCAGCGGCGAGTTGGCCACCGAACTGTCACGGCTGGGCGCGGATTTGATGATGCGGGCCTTGGGCGCGCTGGAACGGGGCGCGGTCACGGCGCAGGCGCAATCCCAAGACGGTGTCACTTATGCCAAAAAAATCCTGAAAGACGAGGCGCGCATCGATTGGTCCAAAAGCGCCGGGGAAATCGACTGTCTGATCCGGGGACTCTCGCCTGCGCCCGGCGCTTTCACCGAATTGAACGGCGAGCGGCTGAAGGTTCTATATGCCATGCCGGTGAAGGATCGAGGTCAACCCGGCGAAGTCATCACCGATGATCTCACCGTGGCCTGCGGTGAAGGCGCCTTGAAACTGCTGAAGGTCCAGCGCGCCGGTAAGGGCGTGATGGAGGCACGTGAACTGCTCAAAGGCTTCCCGCTGCCGCCCGGCACAAAGTTTGGCGGATGACGCGCTTCCGCCTCACCCTGGAATATGATGGCTCGCCCTTTGTCGGCTGGCAGCGCCAGGACAATGGCCCGTCGGTGCAAGGCGCGCTGGAAGACGCGATCGAGAAATTATCCGGCGAACGAGTGACGGTGACGGGCGCGGGCCGCACCGATGCCGGGGTGCATGCCCTGGGACAAGTGGCGCATTTTGACCTGGAAAAATTCTTCGAGCCCGGCAAGGTGCGCGATGCGCTCAATCACTTTCTGCGCCCCAACCCGGTGGTGGTCCTGGATGCGAGCGTTGCTGATGCGGATTTTCATGCCCGCTTTTCCGCCCGAA
>Ga0163162_10008335_pt1 | contig 10110 bp, 11 predicted proteins | sample S55metaG_FD_115310 | JGI IMG/M metagenome (GOLD analysis project Ga0163162, IMG submission 115310) | Switchgrass rhizosphere microbial communities from Kellogg Biological Station, Michigan, USA - S5-5 metaG | ecosystem: Host-associated > Plants > Roots > Rhizosphere > Soil | place: USA...
CCAATGAATGTCCAGCGATTAGCCTGTAGTTGGACGTCGATAAAAATCTTGCGCTCGTCGTCCGTCAACTTACGACCGGTTGCGACCTCAAGAGATTCGAGTTCGAACAGAACTTGCTGCTGGAGGCCTTCGTCGAGAAGTCCGCCGATCGCGAAAAAACCATCGACGCCCTTTTCGATGCCCGTCGCATCGAGCTTTTCGACTACGTACTCGACCATACGGGTATCGAGCTTTGCGTGCTGAGCTTCCTCGAGCCAGTGATTCTTGAGCAGGCTCTTGAAAAGCGGATCGAGTTCGGTGTCGTCCTTTACACTCGAAACATAATGATCCTGACTCACCCACTCGATCATCAAGATGACCAGGGCGACCCCCAGCGGATCGTTTGCAAGTACAGCTTTTCCGATCTCAGAGGCTGGGCCGATGACCTTGCATTCCGAGCCGAACCCCTCCTTGAAGGCTTCGCCAAAGGTCTTGAACAATTGAATGTGTTTGACCTCTTCGCCGAGGAATTGCAGAAATGCGCGCGCACGATCGTCATCCTCGTCGATCGACGGACGAATATGATCAAGCACATAGGGCACGATAAATTCCTCGACGATGATGAATAAAGACAAATACGTATTGCCGCGGATCTGATTAAGGATCCGTTTTTCGTCATCGTTGAGGAATGGCAACTGTTCTACTCTAGCCAGCGATTCGGGCATGAACCGCTTTGTAAAATCGAGCTTCTTATCGCCGCCGATGATATCCTCGATACGCCAATTGACTTTTTGCGACGCGGCGAGCGTGTCCCGGTAATCGTAAGACTCGACCGCACTATACGTAGCACTTCCTCCTGATTTGCTTCCTAACATTGTTTTTCTCCTATTTATTTTTCTCGCTCCGACTGAAACCGATGACTTGGAGAGTCATCAAATATCAGCCAGTTTTGAGATCTTCACCGTCAGGACGAACCTGATCGGCAAATGGCTAATTGGGCCGATGAAGATCGTGTAGTCCCCGCTCTCTTCCAGGCCGATCTCGTAATGACCGCCTTTCTCTTCGCGAAGCAACACCATTTCTCCATAGGTCCCATCGAACTCGACCTTGATGCCTATCTGTTTTACAGGCGATAGATCGAGAACCAGTTTTTGACCGGACTTTCCACGGACAACATAAATTGAGCCGTTCCGTCCTGTCGTGTCGCGGACCGTCGCTGAGCTCTTGCCTTTCGCAAACTGAATTTGCTTTGTAGTCTGAGCCTCTGCGTTGCCGCCAATGATCGCCATTGCGATCAAACCTAATAAAATCCTCACCACTCTTTTCATTCTTTCTCCTCCCTGCGTCGCCCGGATACCGTTAAAGGCACCGCTTAAACTGTGCTATGATTCGCTTAAACTCGGGCGCAACTGAATCTTGACTTTTATGTAACTTTTCGTCTTTAGAAACGTATTAAAGTTACATTAGAAAGTTATTAGACGGTGCTAACCAATTGATACAGAGGCAGTTATACAGATTCGGCCACTTCACTCTTTCTGTCGACGAAAAGGCACTTCGTCGAGGCGAGGAGAATATTGCGCTTACTCCGAAGATGTATGAGCTGCTTTTGGTCCTCGTTGAGAACCAAAATCGGATTCTGGAAAAAGAGTTTTTACTCCAGGCGGTCTGGCCGGACAGCTATGTCGAGGAAGGCAATATTACCTATAACATACGGCAGCTCCGAATCGCACTCGGCGATGACGCTCAGGAGCCGCTGTTTATCGAGACAATACCTCGCCGAGGTTACCGATTCATCGCTAAGGTTATCGATGCCGAAAGCGATATAACCATCGAGCCCGTTGAAAATGGCGGTCGCGGCTCGCGATTCCTGATCGGGTGGCTAACGTCTCGGCCAGTCCTCGCGGTGGCGGCATTATTTGTTCTCCTGGCCGTGATGGGGTCGGTTCTCTGGTATTCGCGAAGCCCTGTCGCGCAAGGTGCACCGATACTCTCGGCTCCGTTTGCGTCGGAAAAGTTATCGACCGACGGACTGGTTTTTCATGCAGTGATCTCGCCCGACGGCAAGACGATGGTTTACACCCACCGTAACGGTGCGTATCAGAGCCTGTGGCTTCGCCAGCTCGAAACGTCGAATAATGTTGAGATCATTCCCCCATCCGAGAGTTTTTACGGTGGGTTGGCGATCTCACCCGACGGCAACACCGTGTTCTTTACGCGGGGACTGAGGCCTCGTCGCGGACGGCAACTCGATGTCTACCGCATGCCGATCGTCGGAGGCGTACCGCTAAAACTTGTGGAAGCAACGCAAGGATGGATAAGTGTGTCGCCGGATGGCTCCAAGCTCTCGTACGATCGTTGTAACTACAACGACGACGAATACTGCTCCCTTTGGATCGCGGATGCTGTCGATGGCAAAAACGAGAAAAAGCTCGTTTCCACTCAACGACCGTTTAGGATCGCCGATAATAGGATCTCACCCGACGGTCGTAAGGTTGCGTTTGCGGTCGGGCAATCGCGTACTGCGTCGAACGAATTTAGCCTTAGGGATGTTGACATTCAGACCGGGGAAGAGCGTGATCTGACGCCAGAAAGGTTTTTCAATATCAATTACGTGGTAGAGCTGCCCGATCAAAGCGGTTGGTTATTGACGGCTCGAAAAATACCTGACAAAAGTTATCGTATATGGCACGTTGCGGCTGCCACGGGCGAGGCTACGATGCTTACGTCCGATGCAGAAACTTATAGTCGACTCAGCCTTGATGCAAACGGCCGTCTGCTCATCGCAACACGTATCGATCCCGACTTCAGCCTTAACATTTATCAAACAGAACACACTGATGCCGGACGAAGGACATTGACGAACGCATCAAGTGTTTCTTTTGCGCCAAATGGAAAGATTGTCTATTCGTCAATAATGACGGGCGATCATGAGGTATGGAGCAGCAATGCGGACGGCACCGAACAGCGTCAATTGACTAGTGATCCTGCCGACGACGTTGCCCCGATCGTCTCGCTTGACAATAAGTCCATCTTTTTCGAGTCGAACCGCACCGGAAAGATCCACGTCTGGCGGATGGACATGGACGGAACGAACCAGACACAGGTCACGACCGATGAGGGCGGTTATCCATTGACGATCTCCCCGGATGGCCAGTGGCTCTATTACCGATCCGGACTGAATAATTCGCTGCGTCGCGTGTCCATTCCCGACGGCAAGGAAGAGTTGGTTTATAAATCGACAAACGAAGATTTTGCTCTCTCACCGGATGGCTCGCGGGTAGCGCTTAGGCAGGAAAACAATGGACAAGATTCATTTGCCATAGTTTCGCTTGTCAACGGCAAGACGGAGACTACCCTTAGATCACCCGATCCGGACAGACATCCCATTTACGTTATCTGGTCCCACGATGGGAAATATCTTGCATATGTTTTGGAAGACGATGCCCATGAGAATCGGAGCCTATGGTTTCACGACTTGTCCACCTTAAAAGCCCGTCATATTGCAGATCTAAATGCTGGTGAAATATCCGAGTTAGCCGGCTTCGCTCTAGCTTACGACTCGAAGACATTCGCCGCCATCCAGGGGACGTGGAACCATAATGCTGTGATAGTTAAGGGCTTAAAACCATAGTGGTGACCATAAACGACATAGTCACGAACGATTTTGAAAATGTTATCAATTGCCGATATAAATGACGCCCGCGTGACGATCGCGGGTTCCGCCGTGCGTACGCCGCTCGTCCGGCTCAATGTAACAGACGCACCTGCCGAAATCTATCTTAAGCTTGAAAACCTGCAGCCGATCGGGTCGTTCAAGATCCGCGGGGCGGCAAATGCCATCGGTCATATGTCGTCTGAGACACTGTCGAACGGCGTTCTTACTGCATCCGCAGGAAATATGGCTCAGGGAGTGGCGTGGCAGGCACGTGCTATGGGTATTCCATGTACCGTCATTACTCCTGATACCGCTCCCGAAACAAAGATCCGTGCGATCGAGCGGCTCGGCGGTCGCGTCATCAAGGCTTCGTACGAAGATTGGTGGCGGTGCTTTGAGGAACGGTCTTTTCCCGGTGTCGATGCAGCATTCGTCCACGCTTTCGACGACCCCTATGTAATGGCCGGCAACGGCACCATCGGCCTTGAAATACTGGAGGACCTGCCGGACGTAGATGCCGTCGTAATTCCGTGGGGTGGCGGCGGCCTTGCGTGCGGGATCGCAGCCGGAATACGTGCTCTTAAGCCGGAGTGCAAGGTTTATGCAGCCGAAGCGGCTACCGCGGCGCCACTTGGCGTTTCTATGGCCGCCGGTTCGCCGCAAATGGTCGATTACAAGGCTTCGTTTGTCGACGGAATAGGGGCCAAAACCGTTTTTCCGCAGATGCTGGAACTTGCCCAAACCCTTATCGACGGTGCCCTTGCCGCCGACCTTGAGGAAGTCGCCGCTGCGATCCGCCTCATAGCTGAACGCAGCCGTGTCATCGCCGAGGGAGCCGGGGCCTGCGCGGCCGCCTGCGCCCTGTCCGGCAAGGCCGGCGGTGGCAAAGTCGTCTGCATAGTGTCCGGCGGAAATATCGATTTCGCCAAGCTCTGCTCGATCCTGACCGGCAACGAGATTTGAGCAGGTGCGATGTATACGGCTGAAGAGATAATGACCCTAAAGATAAGCTATCGCACGCTAAACAAAAGTATTTACACACACCGCCGATTTGTTTACCATACCTGTTACTTACGCCAGGCCGTTTTGTGTGCCTAGGAGGTGCGGTTTATGAGCATGGACGAGTTTTCGACTGAGAGACTGTTACACACTGTCGGTTCGATCGCGGACGATGTGCGGAGCGCTTTGAAACGGGAAAAAGGCGAGGATTACGATGAGCGGTCAGTTAAGGACGCTATAGCATATTGCATCGTAAATAAACTCGAACGGCTCGAGGAAGACATGCTCGAGATGTTTACCTCACCGGGGCGGCGCGAGTTTCAGGAGCTTGCCGTCATCCTTGAGCAACGTGCTCCCACGACGAATGCGGCCTTTGCGGTTGAAGAAATGGCTTACCTAGCCGAAGAATTCGGCGATACGAGCGTTTTTGAGGGATTCCGTCCTTTCTCAAAAACAAAAATGGCCGCGATGATCGAGTATCTTACAGCCAAGGGCCATAATGTCTATAAAACGAGTCTCAACAAGCTGCTTTTTTACGGCGACCTGACATATTTCTACCTTCGCAATCAAGGAATGTCTGGAGCCGTATATCACAACCGCCCCTACGGCCCCGTCGCCGACACCGCCGGGCCCATTCTGAGCGAGTTAATAAGGGATGTAAAGGTAAAGGTTGTCCCGCGTACACAAACGCTCGAAGCCGAAACGACCGGGGATACTGCAATTCTGTCAGGCGATGAACAGAAGGTCCTCGACTGGGTTGCGGACACGTACGGCGGGATGACCGCCGGTGAGATCAGCGGGCTCTCGCACGGAGAGATGGCTTACAAATACACGGAGCCAAACGAGCCAATAGCCTACGCTTACGCCAAGTTCTTAAAACACCTCCCGCCCGAGGACTTTCTGAGTTAGACGCGATCCATACCCACGCCTGGCCGACAGGTTGATGAGCACGGTGTGAGAACTCCGTAAACATTGACAACGGCTCGCGTTTCCTCTATTTACTATTAAGCGACGCGCGTGGAAACCGAATACACAACTGCATATGTCGGACTGGGCTCAAATTTGGGCGACCGGGCAGGTAATATCCTGATGGCCGTGCGGGGGTTGATGGAAGCGAGTTTTGTCGTCCATAAATTGTCAGCCATCTACGAGACCGAACCGCTTGAGATCGAGAGCGACTCCTATTTCCTGAATATGGTCGCCGAGATTCGCGTTACCAATGTCAGTGCGTCGCAAATGATGGCCCGCTTGCTGCGTATCGAGTACCTTTTGGGTCGGGGCGACAAGACAACCAAGAAACCGCGCACGGCCGACCTGGACATCCTGTTTTTTGGCGACACGCAGATGGAGAGTGAGTTTTTGACGCTTCCGCATCCGCGGCTCCACCTGCGCAAATTCGTCCTGTGCCCGCTCGCCGAGATCGCGCCCAACTTTGTTCATCCCGTCCTCCAGTTGGAGATCGCTGATATCCTCGCCGAAACCGAGGATACGAGCGAGGTCAAACGGTGGAATCCCAACCCTGAAATCACTGATGAGCTTACGGCGAATAGCTAGACTAAACCCTCGCAAAAAGCTAGACTTGAGGGAAATTTATGGCATATCTTCAGCCTGATAAACCCGGAAAAGTTTACTTACCCGCGATCCGTGCCGCCAAAGAGAATGGCGAAAAGTTGGTCTGCCTAACTGCGTACGATTACCCGACCGCCCGCATCGTGGACGAGGCCGGCGTTGATATGATCCTGGTCGGTGACAGCATCGGCAACGTCATCCACGGCTATGGCAATACGATCCCCGTCTCGCTCGACGAGATAACCTCGGCCTGCATCGCCGTAAAACGCGGTACCGAGCGGGCAATGGTCATCGCCGATATGCCGTATGGCACATATCACGTCAACGAGGACGAGAGCGTCCGCAACGCCCTTCGGCTTATGAAATACGGCGGAGCCGAGGCCGTCAAGCTTGAGGGTGGACGCAACCGTGTCGATCTAGTAAAGCGTCTCGTTAACGAAGAGATCCCGGTCGTAGCCCATATCGGCCTGACGCCTCAATCGGTTTACAAGATGGGTGGCTACCGCGTTCAGGGCCGCACGGCCGAGCAGGCCAAGATCCTTATCGACGATGCAAAAATGCTAGAGGACGCTGGGGCGTTTGCCATTGTTCTGGAACTCGTTCCCCGCGAGGTAGCTGGCTTGATCACAAAGGAGCTAAAGATGTCAACGATCGGCATCGGCGCTGGCCAGGAATGCGATATCCAGGTGCTCGTCCTCCACGATCTGGTCGGCATGACCTTTGGCCGCCAGCCGCGTTTTGTCCGCCAATACGCGAGCATTCGTGACGTAATGACCCAGGCAATACAGAACTGGACAAAGGATGTCAAGACTGGTGCGTATCCTAACGATGAAGAGTCGTACGGCCTGACCGAAGAGACCAAGGTCGAGCTGAAAAGCGCTTAGATGGAGATCATCAACCGCCGCCAACGAATGTTCTCGATCTCGCGCCAATTGCGGCGCGAGGCCAAAACCGTCGGCTTTGTCCCAACAATGGGTGCCTTGCCCGAGGGCCATCTGACCCTTGTCAAAGAGGCCAGGGCTGCATGCGATATCGTCATAGTTTCGATCTTCGTTAATCCAAAACAGTTCAACGACGACACAGACCTCGAAAAATATCCCCGTGACCTGACGGCTGATGCCGCTTTATTGGCAGAGTACGAGGTCGACTATGTTTTTGCACCGGAGCAACACGAGATCTATCCCGAAGGTTTTGCGACTTACGTCGAAGTCGAAGGGCTAACCGAATCGTTGGAGGGAGCGTCGCGGCCGGGTCATTTCCGAGGTGTTACGACCGTAGTCACCATTCTTTTCAATACGATCCGGCCCGACCGTGCATTTTTCGGCCAAAAGGACGCCCAGCAGGTCGCCGTAGTTAAGCGTCTTACGACCGATCTTGGATTCGAGACCGAGATCGTCGTCGTGCCAACCGTTCGAGAGCAGTCAGGTCTTGCAATGTCGTCTCGAAACTCTTTGCTGTCTGATGAGGAGCGTGAGAAGGCGGTTTTTATCATTGAGGCGCTTCGCGAAGCCAAACTTGCGTTCAAGAAAGGTGAACGAAATGCGTCGGATCTCACTCAAATTGTGCGGGACCGGATCGATGCAGAACCACTCGCACGGCTCGACTACGTCGCCGTAGTAGATCGCGATTCGCTGCAACCTATTGAAAAGATTGGAGATGACGAGACGTTGATCGCGGCGGCTGTGTATATCGGCAGCACTAGGCTGATCGACAACGTCATCCTTAATCGAAAGCAGTAGTTTGGTCTCAAACTTGCATCTAAATTGACTGAGACGGCCCGTGGGGGCGTTTCATAAATGTATGAAAACGATAAAAGGTTTCATCGCAATTTTGAGTATTACGCTTGCCGCGGCGTTTGCGGCCTCGGCGCAGGTCAATCTGACGTCGCTTGATGGTAAATCCGTAAATCTCGAGGGTCAAAACGGCAAGGTCGTCGTTCTTGCGATCGGTGCGAGCTGGCTACCGCTATCGGGCAAGCAGGCGGAGTTTACAAATGCCCTGGCGAAAAAATACACCGGCAAGAATGTCGTTTTCTATTTCGTCGCAACCGACTCAGCTAACCCCAAGTCGAAGAACTATGCGACCGACGACGCGATCAAAAAATTCGCTTTTGGAAATAAGCTCACGGCTACGGTGCTGCGTGATTCCGATGGCGCGGCAACTCTGAAAAAGTTTAACGTCGAGCAGGTCCCTTCGTTTGTCATTCTCGACAAAAACGGCAAACAGATCGGCGACGTGTTTGGCGGAATCGACCCGAAATACGACGTAACGATCCCGATATCAAAGGCGATCGATAAGATCCTATAAATCGAACGGCCCGGCTCACATGCCGGGCCTTTTTATTACGAGTTCATAAACCAAACTGATCGGCAGCCCGACGACATTCCAATAATCGCCCTCGATTCCTTCAATAAATAACGCCGCCTGTGCCTGCACTGCGTAAGCACCTGCCTTATCGAGCGGGTCGCCGAGTTCAGCCAAAAAGTTTATCTCAGCGTCTGACATCGGAGCGAATTTAACACGCGTCCGCTGCATGTCGGATCGCGCCTCGCCATTCTGAACTACAGCGATGCCCGTCAAAACCTCGTGCCAATTGCCCGCGAGCATCTTTAACATTCGCCTCGCATCGTCGAGATCTATGGGCTTCGCCAGGATCTGATCGTAAATGACAACGGTCGTATCGGCTCCGAGGACGATCTCACCCGCGTATTCCGACGCAACTGCCTCGGCCTTTTCGCGGGCCAGCCGCACGACGTAAGCTTCCGGCGATTCGCCGTGGCGCTCGCTCTCGTCAATATCTGCAACATGTTTTGTAAATTCCCATCCGACCGATGCGAGTATCTCGGAGCGTCTCGGGCTGCCCGAGGCGAGAATCAATTTTGGCAGTTGTATCATGGTGTCAGTAGCCCGACCGTGAGGAAGGGCTAAACAGTTAGCCCGCGCTGACGCTTGGGCTACTGACTAATCTCGTCTAAAATGATAATTGATTGACCGTAAATGACAAATGGAGCAGCTTTTTTGTGCAATTCCGTCGGCCCTAAACGGCCTCGGGCCGAATGCGAACGTCGATGAAGCAGTGGTTTTCGCCGCGTGGGCACGATGTGCAGGTGATCTGCTGCGGGTGCGCACAGCGCCACTCGAGTTCTTTGAAAATCGTCTGGTCATTGCCGTATCGGACCAGACATGGCGTCGCCATCTCGAAGAACTCAGCCCACTGATGCTCGCGAAGATCAACGGCTCGCTCGATCAGGGCAGCGTGACGTTTATCGAGTTTCGCATTGATGCGGCAGCGGTAAAGACCGCACGCAAGATTGAAAAGGCGGCAGCAGACGATATTTCGGTTGAACCCCCTCCGTCGCTGACAACAGCCGCCGACGCGATAGCGGATGAAAATTTACGCAAACAATTTTTGAGCGCGGCTGCAGGTTATTTAGCAAGACAAGATCGAATTTAAGATATGGACGTTAGACAGGTCGCCAAACTGGCACATCTAGAGATCTCGGACGCTGAGGTCGAGCTTTACACGCCGCAGATGGCAAATATCGTCAAGTATGTCGAGCAGTTGAACGAGCTCGATACCGGCGATATCGAACCGATGCTTGGAGGATTGACGGCCGAGGGTGAAACGACAGTTACGCTTCGTGACGATGAACCGGGCGGATCACTCGGACAAAAGGCCGCTCTTAGTCAGGCTCCCTCGGCGGTAGAAGGGCATTTTCAGGTTCCTAAGGTTCTATGAGAGCAGTTAGCCACAGAGCTCACAGAGAATTTAAGAATAGGGTGCGTTCGTTTTTCTCAGTTGTCTCGGTGGCTTGCCTTTTCCTTTTTCTCTTTTCGTCGTGCAGCATTCCGAGCTTGGAAAAACCGCAGTGCACTGAGGCTCGGGACGCGGTTAAGAGGTTTTATTC
>Ga0163162_10008336_pt1 | contig 10109 bp, 7 predicted proteins | sample S55metaG_FD_115310 | JGI IMG/M metagenome (GOLD analysis project Ga0163162, IMG submission 115310) | Switchgrass rhizosphere microbial communities from Kellogg Biological Station, Michigan, USA - S5-5 metaG | ecosystem: Host-associated > Plants > Roots > Rhizosphere > Soil | place: USA: Michigan...
CAGGCGATCTGGGCCGATGGGTCGGTCATCGCCCTGGTGCCCCCTGCCTTTTCCCCCGCGCCGACGAGTGGTTGGCAGGCCACCGACCTGGCCGACCTGTGGGCGGTGAGCGGGGGCTACAAGGAGGGCGAGGTGATCTGGCTGAAGACGTCGGTCAAACTCCAAGCCCTGCTGGGCACGCTGGGGCATCGTGCGGCGCAGTTCCAGGGCCGACCGCTCCAGGCCGCTCCGGCGCTCGATGTGGCGATGAGCTGGGAGGCTACGCCCGACGGCGGGTTGCGCCTGAGCTATGACCCGACCGAGCTGGTCAACCAGGACCTTCTGCTCCTGGGCGACGAGGTATGGTTGCTGTCGGGTCGCCTGGATCCCGAGGCGCCGGCCTTGACGCTGCGCCCGATCGGCGCGGGCGCCGGCGCCCTGGCGTGGGCTCAACGCTACCCCCAGGGCCTGGCGCCGGCCGATGTCCAGTTGTGGGCGTCGCGCTTTGCCGACGATGCACGCCTGGCCGCCTTGCCGCTGCCGGCTCAGTTCCGCCCCGAAGTGGTCACCGATACCCCCGTGCTGATCGCGCGGGTGCATGGCAAGGGGGATGAGCGCACGCTGGGCCTGGGCATGACCCTGGCCGTGATCTATGGTGAGGATGAACTGTCGTTGCGCGGCGCGGACATTGAAACCGTGGCCCGGCCCGATGGGCGTACCGCGCAGGTCAAGCGCAACCGTTCGATCGAACGCAAGACGCTCAACGCCATCGAGGCGGCCGGCTTGAGCGTGTGGCCGCACCCGTTTTCCAAGAAAGCGGCTTTCCCGGTGAACTGGTCGCTGGCCTGGCTGGCCGACCAGGTGGCCGAGCCGACCCGCACGTGGCTGTCCTCTGCGCCGCCGCCGTCGTCGCTGGGTGGCTGGTTTGCCCTGGCTCAGCAGTTGGAACGCCTGGGCGTGCGCGTGGTGTGGGATGCCCAGGTGCCCTTCGTCCGGGCCAAGAGTGAACAGCGCTGGACGGCACATGTGGATGCACCAGTGGAAGCGGCCGGGGCATGGATGGCGGCGGGGATTGGCGTGGACATTGACGGCCAACAGGCGGACATGACGGCAGCGCTCCTGGCCTTGTTGTCGGATGTGGATTTCCCGATGGAAGCGGTCGAAGGTGAAGATCCGCATGCGGTGTGGCCCATGCGCGTGCCGGTGGGTGGCGACAAGCCGGTGTTCCTCGATGTGCCGGTGGCGCGCTTGCGCGCGCTGCTCGCACCGCTTAAATACGCCACGCGCGAAGGCAAGCACCGCGTGCGCGTGCCCACCTCGCAGATGGGAGAACTCGAAAGCTGGCCGACGGCGGTCAGCCTCAGCACCGACCTCCAGACGCTGTGGGACAAGATCAAGACGGCACGTTCGGGCAGCGGTAAGGCCATCAAAGGCCTGAAAGCGACCTTGCGGCCCTACCAGGTCGATGGCGTGTCCTGGCTTGGCTTCCTGGCCGAGATGGCCTGGGGCGGCGTGCTGGCCGATGACATGGGCTTGGGCAAGACGTTGCAGCTCCTGGCGCATGTGCTGGACCTGAAAGCCAACAAGACGTTGACCAAGCCGGTGCTGGTGACGGTGCCGACGAGCCTGTTGACCAACTGGAACGATGAGGCGGCCAAGTTCGCACCGTCGCTCAAGGTGGTCACCATGCATGGCACCAGGCGCGACCTGGCCCAGGCCATGAAGGCCGACCTGATCCTGACCACCTATGGCACCTTGACGCGCGATGTTGAAACCCTGGCCGGGGTCGAGTTTGGGCTGTTGGCGTTTGATGAAGCGCAGAACCTGCGCAACCACCGCAGCCTGGTAGGCCAGTCGGTGCGTAAGCTCAAGGCCGAGCGCGTGCTGAACATGACCGGCACGCCGCTGGAAAACCACCTGGGTGAGCTGTGGTCACAGGTGGACCTGGTAATGCCGGGGCTGTTGGGCAGCAAGGAAGAGTTCCGCATCCGGTTCCGCAACCCGATCGAAAAGCGCCAGGATCCTGAGGCCATGGCCCGTCTGCGCGCACTGCTGGCGCCTTTCTTCCTGCGCCGCCTCAAGACCCAGGTGGCCCAGGACCTGCCGGCCAAGACCGAAACGACCATCCGCCTGGAAATGGGCGAAGGCCAGCGCAAGCTGTATGAGACCATCCGCGCGGCCCAGGCGGTGCGCGTCCAGGCAGCGGTGGCTGAAAAAGGCCTGGCCGGCGCCAGTTTCACGGTGCTCCAGGCGTTGTTGGCCATGCGCCAGGCCTGTTGCGCACCGGACCTGGTCGAAGGCGGCCAGGACGTGGAGTCGGTCAAGCGTCAATACCTGATGGAGCGGGTCGGCGACTTGCTCGACGAAGGGCGCAAGATCCTGGTGGTGTCGTCCTTTACCCAGGTGCTCGATCGCCTGGCGGCCGACCTGACGGCACGCGGCCATGGCTTTGAGCTGCTGACCGGCGATACCAACCCAACTCAGCGCGGCGCCAAGGTGGCCCGCTTCCAAAACGGCGAAGTGCCGATGTTCCTGATCTCGCTCAAGGCCGGTGGCGTGGGCCTGAACCTGACGGCGGCCGATACGGTCATCCATTTCGATCCGTGGTGGAACCCGGCGGCTGAGAACCAGGCGACCGATCGGGCTTACCGCATTGGCCAGGACAAGCCGGTGTTCGTCCAGCGCCTGATCTGCGAAAACTCGGTCGAAGAGTATATCAGTGCCATGCAGGAGCAGAAGGCGGGCTTGGCCGATGCAGTGCTCGATGGCATTGGCACGGGCCTGGGCAGCCTGGAGCAGGCGGACCTGGATGCATTGTTTGGAGCGGCCGTCTGATGGCGCGGCCGAGGTGGGATGCGCCGTGCCTGGCTCACCAAGCCCAAGACGCCCGGTCCTTCTTGTTGGAGGTGGCGTAAATGGACGCTTCTCCGGCCGCGCGCTTTCGCTGGGACATGACCCGGCGGTGGCAGGCATGGGCGAAGGAGGGGGACCTGATCGCCATCCAGGCCGATGCGGTCACCAGCCAGGCTCACTTCCAGGCCCACCACCGGGCAGGGGCGATGGCGGCCGCGGCGCGCGCCGGGCATTGGGACATCCTGGCCTGGTTTGAGACAGAACAGTGGGTGCCGGCCGATCGGGCGTGGCGCCATGGCCCGTGGGTGGGGGCGGCGGTGCGCGCCAAGCAGTGGGCCGTGGTGGAACGGGCACTGACCCAGAACCTTGAAGACACCAGCCGCGCGGCGTTCGCCGCCGGGTTGCTGCGCGCCCGTAAAAATGACCTGGCCCTGCCCGAAGTGGCTCGGGTGCCGATGTTTTCCAGTGCAGGAATGGCACTGTTTGGTCTGGCCATCCGCAGCGCCGATGAGCGGGTCAAGGCCACGGCCCTGGAACGGGCCGTTGGGCATGCCCACCAGCCAGGGCTATGGCCGATGATGCCGCGCACTGTGCGGGATGTGATCAAGCACAGCCTGCGCAGCGGTCGGCCGGCCGATGCGCACCGCCTGCTGATGGCGATGACGTTGAGCCATGGGGTGCCCGACTGGCTCGAACCGTGCTGGGCCTGTTTCGATCAATGGCTAAGCACCCGTTCGGCGCGTATCCAGCTGCGCTGGTCAGGGCAAACAAGCGTGCACCTGCCCCAAACCTACGCGGCTTTGCGCCAGCATACCGTAGCGGCGCAACCGGCCGCACTCAGTCGGCCGCGCCATCGCGCGTAAGGGCACGGTTCATCCTTCCGGGCCGGAGCCATGGTAAGCTACGCCTACGTTCCCTCGCCTGGATGTGCCATGACCACCGTGCTGCCGTATGCTCCCTTGAGCCACACCGAAGCCATCCGCGTTCAGGCGCTGGCGCAGAAGATCGGCCAGAAGGAACCGGCCGGGCTGTGGGTCCAGGCCCAGGCGATGTTGACGACCGATGGGCAGGACGTGTTTGCCTTGCTGCTGGACAAGCGCGGGGCGCAGACAGTGCCGACCGGGCGGGCGATGGCAAACCGGGGCGAGAAGGTGCGCCTGGCGGCGTATTACGATCGCTGGCTGCGGTCGCTTCACTGACATGCCCGAGGCCCGCGAACTGCTCTATACCTGGTCGCATGAGTGCCTGGCGGTGCTGGTGCCCAAGCAGCGTGGGGTGGGCTTTTTGAAGGTGCCTTACGGGGACCACAACGATCCGGCGCTCAACCACGTGGCCGATGCGGCTGGGTGCGACCTGTTTGGTAAGGACGGTGCGCTGGAGTTCCAGTGCGGCGGCCAGGTTTACCATGGCGGGTGCACCGCGCACGCGGCGTTTGAGGCCCAGGTCATCCCGGCCTTGGAAGCTCACTACGGGTGGCGGGCGCGGGCCATCCCGTCGCACGAGTTCTGGGCCCTTCATCCCACGTTTCCTGGTGGGCGATAACCAGTCAGGGGCGATAGCGGCGCCGATCATTGGTGACGGCCGGCACGCCTTCCACGGTTATCTGGCGAATGGCCGCTTGGCATCGGTCATGAAGTCGCGGGAAATGGTTCGCCCCCAACGCCTGCATCCAGGCCCACTGTTCTGGGAACGATAGATGCTCGGCCACTCGCTCCAGGGCACGGTCCTTGGCACCTGCATTGCCTTCCTCCCGACGCGCGGCGACCTGGCGCATCACGACCTGGAGGTCCACATGCGGGCGAACGGCTTCGACGGCCTCGCGCGTGCGCGGATATTCGTATAACGAGTCGAGCACTTCATCGTCTTCAAATACGGCCACGACCATGGCTTGGAGGCGTTGATCGGATGTCACCCGTGGGAGCAAGTTGTGGATCCAGGGCAGCTCCCGCGAAATAACCGCTTCCACCAAGGGGTTGCCGACGCCGCGATACAGCGGCAGCAGGCGATCCACAATGGCCGAGTGGCAGCGCAGGAGGGCTAGGCGCAGGGCATCGGATTCTTGGAAGTCTGGATCAGCCCCTTCCGCCAACAGCTGATTGATAGTCGCGAGCTGGCCGGTATCGGCGGCCTTTACCAGGGCATTGTTGAGGTCAGCGGAGGTGGGCATGGGCGGCACACAGCGAAGAGACAGATTTAGTTTACCACAGCCCTTCCAGGGTAGGCATGCCGCCGAGCGCAAGACAGCTGAACCCCCTCGCCCGGAGAAGCCGGTCGGTCCTTGATTGCCCGGCGCCCGTGGGGCATACTGGGCTCTCCCTTGTTGCGAGCTTCGCCATGCCGTTGCTGGATTGCCCCGACCTGATCGTGCTGGCCCTGGACTTTGACGGGGTCCTTCATCCGGCGCTGCCGTATTTCGACGAGCAAGGCTCCAACCCGCACTTCCAGGACCTGCCGGCGCTGGAAGCGGCGCTTGAGCCATTCCCCCAGGTGGGCTTGCTGATCAGCTCTTCGTGGCGCCGGCGCCGCTCGCGCCAGGATCTGCTCAAAGCTTTCAGCCCAGCCCTGCGCCAGCGGGTGCTCGATGTCACTCCGGAACTTCCCAACACGCATGCAGCGGGGGTGCGGCAGCGTGAAGTGGAAACCTGGATGGCCGACTTTGCGCCGCACGCCCGCTGGGTGGCGCTCGACGATGTGGCCGAATGCTACTTGCCGGGTGCCTGCGTGGTGGTCACCGGGGATGGCTTTGGGCCGCGTGAAGCAGCATTGCTGACCCAGGCCCTGACCGATCCGGTGGCGTTTGCCCGGGCGCATCCGGTGGTTCACGATCCGCGGGCGATGATCGTGCGCTGAACAGGCCATCCTCCCTCATCCCTGGGGTAGGCCGGCGGATGCATCAGGTGCGATGGCGGCGCGTGGTCGTGGTGGCTCCCGGCACCTTCACCAGCGCCTGCTCACGGCGGCAGGCCTGGTAGGCCTGCTCAGCCTGCGGAAATGTCCGGGCTTGCCAGGCGCGCCTCTGCTGCTCCATGGGCACCCCGTCCCGTGGACGCTCCCAGTACTCCTCCACGGCAGCGCGATCCACATGGGCGAGCACCCAGCCCACGATGGGCAGACCACCCATGCGGCAGGCGTGTTCGGTCAGGGTGGCCTGTCCCAGCGCGGGGAGACTGAGCAGCGGCACATGGGCATCCAAGGTATCGGCCAGGGGCAGGTTGTCGCTCATGATCGCCCCGGCCCACAGGCGGACGGGCTCGTGCGGACTCCAGCCGGCGGGAGCGGTGCGGAACAGGTGCACCACGGTGGGGGCATCGGCTTCGGCCAAGGCGTAGCTCAGGGCGTCATCACGGCTGGCGGGCGTGGCCAACGGCCCCAGGAGCAAGGCATCGCGCAAAGCAACCTGGTGGTGCCGGGCACAGTGGGCCAGGGCGGGGCGCAGCCACTGGGTGGCCGCCTTGAGGTCCGGTGCAGCCGCCTGGGCCAGGCGCTCCCAGACCAGGGGGAGGAGGGCCGGATCATCGTGGGCCACCACCTGGGCGAAGGCGCCCTCCAGCGCTGCAGGGGCGATAGCGGCCAAGGCCTGGCGCACGGCCTCAGGATCTCGGGTGGCCAGGGCAGCAGCCAGTGGGGCGTCGGGGTGGGGCATGGCAACTCCGAAGGGCCGCAGCTAAGGGCGATGTCGACGGGTGGATGGACTGGCGGCCGGTGTGGCGGCCAGAGCCTGCTGACGTAAGTGGGCCTGGTAAGCCCGCTCGGCGTCGGGAAAGAACTCCTCGGCCCAGCTGGCCATCTGACCGGCCCGACCGGGCAGGTGTTGCGCGCGGCTCCAGATGGGTGCCAGGGCCGCCCGGTCCACCTGGGCCAGCACGAAGCCGAGCAAGACGAGGCCTGCGGCCTGGGATTCGGCTTCGACCACTTGGCAGATGTTTTCAAGCAGCTGGCCCTGGTCATGGAGGCTCAAAGTCTGGATCGGGACATGGGCCTGGAGCATTTCGGCCGTGGGCAGGTGGGTGGCTGCGGTGGCCATGGCCCAAGCCCACTCGGGGCGAGGCAGCGACCAGTCGGCGGGCGCGTGGGTAAGCAGGTGATCCACCCAGGCCGGATCCTGGGCCAGGAGCACCCGATGGAGGGCACCGCTACGGGTGTCCGTGCCCTGTTCGGCGGGCAGCGGGCAGGCGATAAGGGCGTCCACCATGGCGACCGAGTGGTGTTCGATGCATTGGGCCCAGATCGCACCCCACCACTTTTCCACGGCCGGATGAAACTTGAGCACCGCATCGTTGCGCGCGAGGCCAATGAGCTGGGCGTGCTCCAGGCGGTCCCACAGCACGGGCAACAGGTCCACCGTATCGTGGGCAATCACCTGGAGGCAGGCCGCTTCGAGCTGGGTAGGGCCGATGGCGGCCAGGGCCTGATGCACGGCATCAGGAGCCTGGGTGGCCAGGGCAACAGCCAGCTGGGGGTCGGCGGGGTAGCGCATGTCAACTCCAAAGGTCTGAGGTCAGTGTAGCACACCGCCCTTTCCCGCCACATGGCCTAGCCACATGCAGGGCATGGGCATTCCACCCATGGCCAAGGTGTGTTCGCTTTGCTTCTGGACAAGTTCCAGGTTCTTCTCTTTCTTGTGTTTACGTCTCCCTGATCTTCCAAGATGAGATCTGGGTCACCTTTTGGCACGTTTACAATCGAAAAACGGCACATATAACAGAGTATCCCCCCGTTTTTCCGTGAGCCCCCATGACCGCCCCTTCGTGCGTGCCCGATTCTTGGCTGAAGTTTCAGATTCCTCAACGGGGTGATCATCTCCCCAGTCACGCCCTCAGAGCTGACGTTTCGACCCAGGCAGAGCTCCTCCCCCTGATTGACTACTACCGCACCATCTGTGGACTTCAGCTGGCTCCCAGCTTTCATCAGGTCTTCAATCCACGGGACGATCTGTATGGGTTTATCGTGGGGCACCTCGCCGGATGGAATACCCAGTGGGATCCCGCGGCGGAGGCCTTTTACCTCTTCGTAGAGCCACACGCAGAGGATCCAACGCCCTCCTTGCCAGCCACCCTCTGGCGCTGGCTGGCCCATCGGTGGCTGGGTGTGCTCACCAAGGATAACAAAGGCACTCAGCTCCACGATTTGCTGAGCCCAGGGTTGACTCTTTACCTTTACCGGGAAAAAGAACGGGCGCATGCCTACAAAGACAAAACCGCTGAGTTTTTACCCGTCGGGGTAGATCAGTGGCTTCAGGAAGAACTTTGGCCGCTCCTGCCGGCGCTACACACCCAAGACTGGGCGCAAAAGGGACTTCCGATGAGGGAGGGACGACCAACCCTGGGTTGGACAACCACCGCCGCCAATCGCCTGGTGATGCGGCATGGCACCGACTATCCCAAAAATCTGCGGCCGAGCCAGAGACAGGGGCAAGATGCCCAACTGGTGGAAGACTGCATGGCCTTTGCGGCCGAAATCGCCGCCAACTATCGGCACCTGAAGCGCGCCCGACAATGGTTTGCGGAACTTCCCAAATCAGCGACCAACGCTTCGCGCTTTGCCGGCCAATGCCTGGCGGCGATGGAGACCCTCTTGTTTCAGCGCGGACACCAGATGGAGCAGGTGATGCGACGGCTGGTGTTTTTGGTGCCGGGTGGCTTTGGACTTTCCCCGGGGCAACGGGCGCCGGAAACCGCTTTTCCCGCCAGCATGGCCATGGACCTAACCATTGAACAGGCAGACCAGGGCCGGTGGCTGATGCTTCGGCCCACCAACACGCCCAAGGTGTCCAAGTCCAACCTGGCGGTGATGGAATCTTCTGAAAATCTCGCCACGGAGGCCTCAGACGACGTCACCCTGGAACTCTACGGAAGTACGAAACCGGGCACGCCCCTGAAGGTAGACCTGGATGCATGGTTTGACCGAATCCAGACCGACAGCGGCTATGAGCACCTGTTTGACCAGGGCGGCAAACTCTGGAACTTCATGAAGTGGAACGACATGTGGCATTGGCTGCATGACAACGAAGCCTTTCGGTCCCCCGGAACCCCTGCGTTCGATGATCGTCTTTTCTTATTCGACCCCAGTGACGCCGTCACTAGTCTTTACGACGCCTACAGCATGGCCGCCGCGAACCTGAGGGATGCACAGGCGCCCCGGATGCTTCCCAGTGTTCTGGGCAAAATGGCCAAACGGCTCAAAGGGTTTGAGCCACTGGAAGCGGTGTCAGGCCGACCTGGCCAGTCTCCGTCCCAACGGGATCGGGAACGTCTTGATGAGCACGAAGACCCCGAAGTCTTGGGGCTGCTTCGGGAACAAAAGCTAGGCGACCGGGATCATTATGGGTTGAATGATCAACAACGGGTCTTTTGCCACCACGCACTGCATGACATGGGCAATAAGGATGAGGCCTTCGATGACCTGTTTAATGGCCAGACTTCCCAGTCCTGTGCCTTCGCCCTCAACGGGCCCCCAGGCACGGGAAAAACCACGGTGCTTCAATCCTTGGTGGCCAGTGAGGTGGTGCGGTCCGCCTTGAACAAAAAGGAGCCAAAAATTATTTTTGGAGCCAGCGCCACCCATCAGGCCAAGGCCAACATCATTGGCGGATTCCAACATGACGCCGTCCATAAAGGGCAAAAGGCTTCGGGGATCTGGCACCGCTGGATTCCGAACCTGGCCGACCTGGAGGAAGGGGACGATGGCGAACAGATCGTCACTTACCCACCCCAGGAAAGCGCTACGCCGCTGAACTATGGTCTGGAGCTGAAGTCGGGAACGCGGGAGAAAGAACTTTCCAAACTCCACAGCTATGCGAAACACCTAAAAAAGAGGTGGATCGAGAACCACCGCCTGGCTCAAGAACAACCCCAGGCTTTCGTCTCTCCCTCTAGCCTTGCGGCGCTGAAATTACTCCAGCCCCTAATAGGGGCTACCCTACCCCCATTGGGGTTTGTCTCACCCTATGGGCCAACCGAGGACGATGCGCTGAAGCACGTTCATACACACTTGTCGACGTGGCACGATGCCATGAAGGAAGCAAGCGCTTCTCTTAAAAATCGTATGAAAGACATCCGGAGTTGGGGTCATGCCGTCCAACAGTTCGGCCGAATGAAACTGTCGGAAGACATCGAACAGTCGTTAACGGACTCCCAACGCGCCATGATCGAGGCGGCCGAAGATGACACCGGCCAAATTCGGGCGATCCAAGGATTACTGGAAGGAATTGCCGATCATCGCCAGCATGTGAACGCCGACCTGGCCGAAAAGGATGGGCAGATCTCAAGCCTCCCGAC
>Ga0163162_10008342_pt1 | contig 10102 bp, 8 predicted proteins | sample S55metaG_FD_115310 | JGI IMG/M metagenome (GOLD analysis project Ga0163162, IMG submission 115310) | Switchgrass rhizosphere microbial communities from Kellogg Biological Station, Michigan, USA - S5-5 metaG | ecosystem: Host-associated > Plants > Roots > Rhizosphere > Soil | place: USA: Michigan...
AGGCCTTCGGGCATCTCCGGCGGCACAATTCCATCAGGGGGCGTCGTCATTTGCTCTCCTCCAGCGCCGTCTTGAGGCGCTGCATCGCGCGGCAATGCCGCGTCATCACGGTGCCCTCGCTCGCGCCGACGAATTCGGCGATGTCGCGATAGCTCCACCCCTCCAGGTCGCGCAGGACCACCACGGTGCGGGCTTCGTCGGAGAGCGCGGCCAGTGCTCCCTCGACCAGCAGCCGATCGGCAAGCGCGTCACCCGCGGCGCGGCGCGACGGCTCGGCCACGCCGTCCAGCCCCACTTCGGATCGTCGTCGCGTGGATCGAAGGCGCATCAGTGCCATCCGGGCGGCGATCCGCGAGAGCCAGGGGCCGAACTGCCCCTGTTCCTCGTAGCGGCGCAGCGCCTCGGGGAGCCCTACGAAGAGGTCATGGACCAGGTCCTCCGCCTCGGCGCGACTGCCGAGGAGCGCGGCAGTGGAGCGAAGGAGGCGGCCGGCATGCTCGCGATAGATCGCGGCGATTGCGTCGGGCTCGCCACGCCTGAGGGCAAGAAGGTCAGGCGCGGCTGGAACGGGCAGGGTGGCGGTCCTCATGATGGGAGAATGCCGGCGGGACGGGAAACCTTACAGGGAGGGTACGGTGTCATCCTGAGCGCAGCGAAGGATCGGCGTGGTCGCGATGACTGGCGTTCAGTCGTACGCGAATACGCTGGTCCTTCGCTGCGATCAGGACGACAGGCTATTTCACCGTCACGTGCGCGAGGAAGAGAAAGCTGCGGTTGTTGACGCTCTGGCCGGCCGGTGCTTCGACGGCGAGGTTGGCCATGCCGTAGTCATAGCGGGCCGAGAAGGCGATACCGCGGCCCTGGATACCGGCGCCGAACGAGATGCCGAAGTCGGTGGACTTGATGCTGAAGTCCGGATTGTCCTGGCAGTCGGCCGAGCCACTTTCTCCCAATGAGTTGCTGGCCGAGATGCTGCAGCCGATCTTCGCGGCCAGAAAGGGGCCGGCAAAGAAGAATGGCCGCGTCTTCCCGTGGCCGGCGTTGAGCCGGAAGAGGAGCGGGACTTCGAGATAGCTCAGCCTGACCGTCACGCTCGTGCCGCCATCCTGATCGGAAGCGCCCTTCTGCACGTAGAGAAATTCCGGCATGAACGCGAGGTCGTGGCGAAGTGGCGTCACCAGCTCCAGCCCCACGGCAAATCCAAGCTTGGTGTCAACGCTGGTGGTGACGTCGCTGAGATGCTCCGCCCATTTCGACACGGAGAGGCCTCCGATGACGGCGCCGGTGGCCTGGGCATTGAGCGTCACAGGGGCAGCAAGCAACAACGACAACCAGATGGCACGCCGCATTCATACTCCGGGTAGGGGTTGGGATCAGTGTACAAATCTCGCCTCCTGCCAGCGCACAGCAATGGTCCTGGGCGCAGTGTCGTATCAGGTTAGCCGAGCAACTAACACTTGGTTGCCATGGCATTCGACGTAAATGCCCTTGAATACTGACTTTTCTGAGTCTACTAAGACGGCTAACTTTATCTTGATTCCAGGAAGCCGATGCTTACCTTGCGTCCAATCAAGGCCCGCGACTCTCGACCCTCGACCCAGGAATACTTGCATGCCCGACGCGCTTCCCCCCGACGCAGCCGGTAAGATGGACACCATTTTCGGTGTCGACACCTTCTCCAAGCACGTGATGCAGAAGCGGCTGCCCAAGGCCGTCTACAAGTCGCTGCTCCGCACCATCGATCACGGCGAGCCGCTCGATCCGCGTATTGCCGACATCGTTGCCGCCTCGATGAAGGACTGGGCGGTCGATCGTGGCGCCACGCACTTCACCCACTGGTTCCAGCCGCTCACCGGCCTCACCGCCGAGAAGCATGACTCGCTGGTCTCGCCCGATGGGATGGGAGGCGGGATCTACAACTTCTCCGGCGCCGACCTCACGCAATCGGAGCCCGATGCCTCGTCGTTCCCGTCGGGCGGCCTGCGCGCCACCTTCGAGGCGCGCGGCTACACGGCCTGGGACGCCACGTCGCCGGCCTTCCTCAACCGCAACGGCACGGCGGTCACGCTCTGCATCCCCACCGGTTTCGTCTCGTGGACCGGTGAGGCGCTCGACACCAAGATCCCGCTGCTCCGTTCCATGGAAGCGCTCGCCAAGCAGGCGATGCGGATCCTCAAGTTCTTCGGCACCGATGGCGGCGTGACCCGCGTGGCCACCACCGTCGGCCCGGAGCAGGAATACTTCCTCGTCGATCGCGAGCTCTTCTACAAGCGGCCCGACCTGGTGACCTGCGAGCGGACGATCTTCGGCGCGCGGCCGCCAAAGGGACAACAGCTCGACGATCACTACTTCGGCGCCATTCCGGCCCGCGTCCTCGCCTTCATGGCCGAGGCCGAGGAGGAGCTCTTCCGCGTGGGCGTGCCGGTCAAGACGCGCCATAACGAAGTGGCGCCGGGTCAGTACGAGATCGCACCGATCTTCGAGACGTCGCACATCGCCTGCGATCACCAGATGCTGTTGATGGAGATCCTGCGTCGCGTCGCCGAGCGGCATGGCCTCAAGGTGCTGATGCATGAGAAGCCATTTGCCGGCGTCAACGGCAGCGGCAAGCACAACAACTGGTCGATGGCCACCGACACCGGCGTCAACCTGCTCGATCCGCAGGATGACACGCACACCAACATGCAGTTCCTCACCTTCCTCTGCGCCGTGATTCGCGCAGTGGATATTCACGCCGACCTGCTGCGCGCCTGTGTGGCCGCCGCCGGCAACGATCACCGACTCGGCGCCAACGAGGCCCCGCCGGCGATCATCTCGATTTTCCTTGGCGAGATGCTCACCGACATCCTCAACCAGGTGGAGCAGGGCCTTCCCAAGCGGACGCTCAAGGGCGGCACCCTCGACCTCGGCGCCGGCACGCTGCCGGAATTGCCGCGTCACTCGGGCGATCGCAACCGCACCTCGCCGTTCGCCTTCACCGGCAACAAATTCGAGTTCCGCGCAGTGGGTTCCACGGCGTCGGTGGCGTGGCCCAATACGGTGCTGAACACGATCGTGGCGGAATCTCTCGACTACCTCGCGGGTGAACTGGAGAAGGCGGCAGGCGCGAATGCTTCGCCGGCGCGGATCCAGGCGGCGGTGCTCGCGGTGCTCAAGAAGACGATCAAGGAGCACAAGCGCGTCTGCTTTGATGGCGACGGCTACTCGGCCGAATGGCACAAGGAAGCGGCGAAGCGTGGCCTGCCGCACATGCGCGACTCGGTCGATGCCTACCCGGTGCTCAAGGCGAAGAAGACGGTTGATCTGTTCAAGAAGTACGGCGTATTCACCAAGGCGGAAGTGGAGTCGCGCTTCCACATCGCGGTCGAGAAGTATGTCAAGCAGCTCGACATCGAAGCCGAAGTGATGATCACCATGACGAAGACGATGATCCTCCCGGCGGCGCTGCGGCACCAGACCGTGCTGGCCAAGGCGGTGAACAACACCGAGAGCGCGGGCGTTGACTGCGACGATACGGTGGAATCGCTGGCGGCGTTTGCGGGGCTGGTGACCGGCGTGCGAAAGGCGCTGGCGACGGTCGAGGCCACGGCGGCGCATTCCGACGATGACCCGATGCGTCATGCGACCCATATCCGCAACAAGGTGCGCCCGGCGATGGCGGCATTGCGGGTCGCGGTGGATGAGCTGGAAACGCATGTGGCGGCCGATCTCTGGCCGATGCCGACGTATCGGGATTTGTTGTTCTTGAAGTGATGCAGGGAGCGGGGAAGGGCAAAACGGGCGCGAGGTGAGACCCTCGCCCTGAGCGAAGCGAGGGGCCTTCGGGATCCGTGCCACACGGAGCCTGGAGGTCCCTCGCCTGCGGCTCAGGACGAGGGGTTCTGCGTGTCCAGGCCTTCACCGTACCAAAACCATGCTATGATTGACGGGACCCTTACACAGCCGAGCCACCCCCGACTCGTTGCAGCACCATCCCGCCGCCCCGGCGGGATTCGCACACGGCTCCACCCCGGAGGCCTTACATGCTCAATGGAATCCTGGCACTCGCAGCGCTGGCGACGATGCAGCAACAGCAGGCCCCAGCGCACTACCGGATCACTCTCAAGGCAACGCGCAGCGTCGATCGATCGGCCAATGGCGAGGAGGCGGTGAGCGGGACGTACACGGCCGTCGCCTTCATGACCGCCACGACCACTACCGAGGCCGGCGGCAAGGTCGGCCACGTGGTGATCGATTCGGTCCGCTGTTCGGGCACCGGAATCATGTCGATGGCCTACGACACGATCGTGGGCCCCAGGTCGAGGGGTGCCCGGTACGATTTCCCAATTGGCGAGCATATGGCCGAACTGCCGATTCCCAGCATCGGTAATACCCTGACGAATACGCTGGCCCAGACGGCCGTGATGCTCTTCCCCAACGTCGAGACGGGCGCGAGGACGGGCTCGACCTGGGTCGACTCGCTCGACACCTCGCCGTTGGCCGATGCCAGCGCCAAGAACCGGCCGGTGGTCACCCGCTGGAAGGTCGTATCGGCGCCGGCGGATTCGCTGATCCTGGAAGGTGACGTTCGCGCCACCGTGCCGGCCAATGACCGGATGACCAGCACCGGGATCATTACGGGCGTTCGCCACGCCACAATCGTGGGCGGCATGTTGCGGATGCAGACGTCGACGACGAACACTCATACCATGATGGCCCCTCAGGGTGCGACGGCGATCATGTCTGGCACGGCGACGACGATGCTGGAGATCGTGCTGCTGCGGTAGGCGGATGTCATCCTGAGCGCAGCGCCCGAAGGGCGCGACGTCGAAGGACCTCGGTTCCGTGCATGGAGGCTTGCTCCTGCGCATCGATCCGAGGTCCTTCGACTTCGGCGGCTACGCCGCCTTCGCTCAGGATGACACAGGCTGCAACGCCCCTTCCCAAGCGCCCAAGCCGGGTGCACAATCCATCATGACTCGATTTGGCGCAGTGGCCTTTGGCATCCTGTTGACGGGAGCGGCGCTGCCGTCCGCCGCCCAAAATTTCGGCTTCGGCCGCAACGGCGGCAACTACATCCAGTCGCCGTTCCTGCCGAACGTGAAGTACGATGGCCGCTTCACCTTTGCGCGCCTGAGCTACAACAACCCATCATACGAGAGCCACTACTACCGCGGGCTTCCGGCGTGGGCGCACGGCTACGATCTCGCCGAACGCAACCTGATGCAGATCCTGAACACGCTCAGCACCACCCACCCGCGCCTTGAATCGGGCGTGGTAATGGCGCTCGACGATCCGGAGCTGTTCAAGTATCCGTTGTCGTACATGACCGAGGCAGGATTCTGGTCGCTGACCGACAAGGAAGCCGCAATGTTCCGGAAGTACCTGATGAAGGGCGGTTTCGTGATCTTCGACGACTTCCGCGACGATGGCCGGGGTGGCGGCGGTTACGCCAATTTCCTGGCCAACATGCAGCGCATCGTCCCGAATCCGCGGATTGTCGACCTGACGCCGAAGGATCCGATCTTTCATTCGTTCTTCGACATCAATGATTTCAATGTGCTGAAGAACGCCTACGATCGCGGAAACAACGGCCATCCGATCCTGCAGGGGATCTACGACGAGAACGATCCGTCGAAGCGGCTCGTCGCGATGATCAACTACAGCACCGATGTGTCACAATTCTGGGAGTACAACGGGCAGGGCCTTCGCCCGATGGATGGCGCGAACGAAGGGTACAAGATGGGGATCAACTATTTGATGTATGCGATGGCGCATTAACTGCGAGCCCTGAGCCCAGGGCCCTGAGTCCAGAGCGGTGCGGCTCAGGGCTCAGGGCTACCTCTGGGCTCAGGGCGGGCTCTGGGCCCAGGGCTCTGGGCTCAACTCAGCAACACCTACTCCCTCCGCCGGCATACTTCCCCGCCAGATACAGCTCGTAATACTCCTTCTCGCTCGGCGCCGCGCACTCCGGATGATGTGCACGTAGATGCTCGAGGTATGCATCGTAGTTCGGCATTCCGGCAATACGTCGGAACGTCGTGGCGGCGCGGGCGAGAAGGTCCCTCGCTTCGCTCGGGATGAGGGAGATCATGCGGGCACCGCCGCTTCCTTCCCGCGTCCTGTGTCTCGCGTCCCGAGTCCAACCCCCACCCACACCCTCGCACTCGACACCACCACCGCCCACGTGATCAGCAGAAACATCGCGCACAGTGCGGCATCGATCCGATCATTCAGGATCATCCGCCCACCCTTGGCGGGATCGAGTGTTCCCGCGGCAACTTTCGCTGCCGTCTGCGTCACGTGGCTCAGGAAGCCGAGGCGCGGATCGTCGCTGAACATCTTCTGCCAGGCCGCGGTGCTCGTGACCGCGAGCAGCCATGAGAGCGGCAGCAGCGTGACCCACGCATAGCGGGCGCGATCGGCGCGGATGATCAGCGTAGTGCCAACCGAGAGCGCCACGGCGGCGAGCAGTTGATTGCTGATGCCAAAAAGCGGCCAGAGCGAGTTGATGCCGCCGAGCGGATCAGTGACGCCCTGGATCAGGAACCATCCCCATGCGGCCACGATCAGCGCAGATGACACGATCGTGCTGAACCACGACGACGTGTGGCCGAGCGGCTTCCAGATGTGACCGCCGAGTTCCTGTACCATGAAGCGACCGACGCGGGTGCCAGCATCGATGGACGTGAGGATGAAGAGCGCCTCGAACATGATGGCGAAGTGATACCAGAGCGCGGTGAGTCCCTTGCCGAAGACTCCCGCGAAGATCTGCGCCATTCCCACCGCGAGCGTGGGTGCGCCGCCGGTGCGGGCGAGCAGCGTGGTCTCGCCCATTGCGTGCGCCACCGCTTCCATCTGCCCCGGTGCGAGGGTGAAGCCCCAATGCTGGACCGCCGCTGCGGCCGTCTCCGCGCTACCGCCGAGCAGAGCCAGCGGGGCGTTCATCGCGAAGTACACGCCCGGATCGAGGATTGATGCAGCACAGATCGCCATCACGGCAACGAATGATTCCATCAGCATGGCGCCGTAACCGATCACGCGCGCATCGCTCTCCTTGTCGAGCATCTTTGGCGTGGTGCCGCTCGAGACGAGCGAGTGAAAGCCGGAGATCGCGCCGCAGGCGATCGTGATGAAGCAGAAAGGAAAGAGCTTGCCGGCGAAGACCGGTCCGGTGCCGTCGATGAAATGCGTGATGGCCGGAAGCTGCAGGTTCGGCAGGGTGATCAGGATGCCGGCGCCGAGCGTCACGATGGTGGCGCTCTTCACGAAGGTGGAGAGGTAGTCGCGGGGTGCGAGCAGCATCCAGACGGGAGGCACCGAGGCGACGAAGCCGTAGATCATCAGTCCCCACGAGATCGTCACTGCGCTGAGCGTGAACATCGGTCCGAGCGTTGGTGACGCGGCGACCCAGCGGCCGGCGACCAGTGCGAGCAGCAGCAGTGCCACGCCTGCGATCGTCGCTTCCATCGTCTTGCCGGGGCGGATCACCTTCATCCAGAAACCCATCGCGAGCGCGATCGGAATGGTGCAGAGAATCGTGAAGACGCCCCACGGCGATTCGGCGAGTGCCTTCACCACGATCAGCGTGAGCACGGCGATCAGGATCACCATGATGGCGAGGATCGCGATCATCGCGAGCATTCCGGTGAACGGCCCGATCTCGTCCTTGGCCATCTGGCCGAGCGACTTGCCGTTGCGGCGTACCGAGCCAGCGAGGATCACGAAATCCTGCACTGCACCGCCGAGGATCACGCCGACCACGATCCAGATCGTGCCGGGGAGATAGCCGAACTGTGCGGCGAGGACTGGACCTACGAGCGGCCCGGCGCCGGCGATCGCGGCAAAGTGGTGACCAAAGAGGACCCAGCGCGATGTGGGTACGAAATCGCGCCCGTTGGCGAGGCGATGCGCCGGTGTGGTGATCGTGTCGTCGAGCGCCACCACTCGCGTCGCGATGAAGCGACTGTAGAAGCGATACGCGACGAGATAACTGCACACGGCGGCGAGAACGAGCCAGGCGGCGTTGACGGTCTCGCCGTTGTGCAGCGCGAGCATCGACCAGCCGGCGGCACCCGTGAGGGCGACGAGGATCCAGATTATTGCGGGCATGGAGGGAAGGTAACGAAAAACGGCTGCGGGCTAGGAGCTGGGGGCCGCGTCGAAGCAGCCCCCGGCCCCCAGCCCCCAGCCGCTGTTACTGCAGTTTGGGCATCGCGTACCGCTCGAGCCAGTCGCTGCCCTCGTCGGTGCGCGCCAGGTATACCACGCCCTTGCCGAAGCCGAGGAGGCGGGTGCCCGTGGGGAGATTCACGCGACCGATGAGTCCCTTGCCTTCGGCAACGACATCGTAATGCGGCACGGCGTCGCCGACCTTGCTGGTCCGGGCAATCCAGAGATTGCCGCTCGCATCGAACACCGCAGCATTGCCGGTGGCGGGAATCGGCGGCTTGGCTTCGGGGAAGTCGCCCCATGGGAGATCAGCCGGATTGATCGAGCCGGTCGTCATGACCTGGTTGCCGCCAGCGCCGCCGGCCGCGCTCGCAGCGCTCAATTCACGAATCACCATTCCGCCACCACCACCGCCCATCATCACCGGTGCGCCACCACCACCGCCACCACCCATCATCACGACGGTCCGCTCGCCACCGGCGCCACCCACCGCCATTGCCGGCGAGGCACCGCCGCTGCTGAACGTCGACGTACCACCCCGACCGGCGTTGGCCATCATCGTCTTCATCATCTCATTCGCCGAATCCTTGGTGGCCTGGACTTCTTCCTTGGTCAACGCGATCGGCGTGTACGGGATCGGGCCGGTGCGGCCGACTTCCTTGGCGTTGCGGCCCCAGATCACCTGGTACGTATCCGAAACGACCCGTGCCATCAGCCCATCAGACCGGACGGCGATCGCATCGCGGAAGACATACGGCATCCGCCCCTTGAGTGCCGTCTGGTCGGCACGGCGAGTACGGTAGGTGAGCTGCGGTTCATCGGCATCAGCGCCCTCGCCGAGGCGGGTCAGGCCCGCGCTGCCGGAAAGTGCCTTCGTGACGGTATCGAACTTCTCGGGGATCGTGAAGTAGAGCGAGCCATGTTGATCCATCGCGATCGGGGTGCCGATCCGCTTGTTGTTGCTCATCGACGGGAGCGGGACGAAGCGATCCACCGTGCCAGCCGGCGTGACATGCAGCAGCTTGCGCCCGGCCGGATCGAAGAGCGCGAGCGAATCGCCCGGGAGCTTCATGACCACGGAGGCCATCCGATAGCTATCGGCATCGTCGCCCTGCTTGCCGACTACGGCGACGTCGCCCTTCGCCAAGTCCACCACGCGGAACACCATCTCCTTGGTGTCGCTGGCGATCACGCGTCCGTCGGGAAGCTCCTGCATCGAAAAGAGGTTGCCGAGGGTGTACTTGGACTTGGCGCTCGGCTTGCCGAGGTTCACGGACGGGACGTTCTGGGCGATGGCGGACCCGGCAAGGGTCCCCAGCATCGCGGCGGCACAGAGTGCGGTTGCCAGGCGGGTTCGCAGCATTCTCGGCTCTCTCGGAAGGGTGGACGGGACAAGTCTAACGATTCCCGGGGGAGCCGGAGGGTCGCACCGCCTTGCTCACCCCCCGATCGGCCCGTAGCTTCGCGGGTAATGCCCTTCTCACACGGCGGTCGCCGGGAGCCCTCCTGGGCGGCCGGAGCCGCATCTGCTTCGTCGGCGGCCACACTGACCGAACCGAAACCCGCCGGCACCGGCACTCCCGCGGCTGCCCGGGTGGTGGTGGTCACCGGCGGCGCCACTGGCCTCGGCCGGACGATCGCCACGGAGTTTGGTCGCGGCGGGGCGAAGGTGGCCTTCTGCTGGTACGAGATGGATGGCCGCGAAGTCGAGGCGAACGCGCTGCTCACCGAGACGACGCTGTCGGCGATGGGTGTGGATGTGTTCGCCGCGCGCTGCGATGTGCGCGACCGGAAGCAGGTCGAACGCTTCATTACCCTGGTGCGTGAGCGTTTCGGGTCGATTCACGCCCTCATCAACAATGCCGGCATTGCCCACGATGGCGCGCTCTGGCGGCTGACGCCCGAAGTGTGGGATTCGGTACTCGACACCAACGTGACCGGCGCCTTTCAC